>CAJHXX010000138.1_pt1 | contig 10884 bp, 10 predicted proteins | sample 9198511 | NCBI WGS metagenome assembly CAJHXX01 (sample SAMEA7708325, study PRJEB35096) | sediment metagenome | biome: marine neritic benthic zone biome [ENVO:01000025]; feature: sediment [ENVO:00002007]; material: shallow marine sediment [ENVO:03000034] sea grass bed [ENVO_01000059] ...
AGGCGCGCGGGTACGGTCCCGGCCGGTTCTCCTTCAACGTCAAGGGCGGACGCTGCGAGGCTTGCCAGGGCGACGGGGTCATCAAGATCGAGATGCACTTCCTGCCGGATGTCTATGTGCAATGCGATGTCTGCCACGGCAAACGCTACAACCGCGAGACCCTGGAAGTACTGTATCGGGACAAGTCGATCGCTGACGTATTGTCGACCACGGTCGAGGAAGGCGCCGAATTCTTCCGGGCGGTGCCGTCGATCCGCGACAAGCTGGAGACCCTGCGCCGGGTCGGTCTGGGCTATATCCAGGTGGGCCAGCCGGCCACCACCCTGTCCGGCGGCGAGGCGCAGCGGGTCAAGCTGGCCAAGGAGTTGTCGCGCCGGGCCACCGGCCGCACCCTCTATATCCTGGACGAGCCGACCACCGGGCTGCATTTCGACGACGTGCGCAAGCTGCTCGACGTGCTGCACGCGCTGGTCGATGCCGGCAACACGGTGGTGGTGATCGAGCACAACCTGGAGGTCATCAAGACTGCCGACTGGATCATCGACCTCGGCCCCGAGGGCGGCGACAACGGCGGCGAGGTGGTCGCCGTCGGCACGCCCGAGGCGGTCGCCGCGGTGGATAGGAGCTATACCGGCCAATACCTGAAGTCGGTCGTGAAACGTGCCGGCGGCGTGCGGTCGGCGCGGAAGTCGGCCGCCGCCAAGCGCCCGGCCAAGGCCAAGCGGCAGAGCGCCGGACGGCGGCAAAGCGCCGCATGATGGCGCGCTTGCCGGGGCGGTTTTCGGCGATATCTGACTGGTCGTGACTGCATTGAAACCCATTCACGTGATCGGCGGCGGCCTCGCCGGCTCGGAGGCCGCCTGGCAGGCGGCGCGCGCCGGGGTGCCCGTGGTATTGCACGAGATGCGCCCGGAGCGCGGCACCGAGGCGCATCAGGGCGACGGGCTGGCCGAGCTGGTCTGCTCCAACTCGTTCCGCTCCGACGACTGGCAGAACAATGCCGTCGGCCTGCTGCACGAGGAGATGCGCCGGCTCGACTCGCTGATCCTGCGCGCGGCTGATGCCCACAAGGTACCGGCCGGCGGCGCGCTGGCGGTCGACCGCGACGGCTTCTCGGCGGCTGTGACCGAAGCGCTCGCCGGCGAGCCGCTGGTGACGATCGAGCGCGGCGAGGTCGCCGGCCTGCCGCCGGCCGACTGGGACCAGGTGATCGTGGCGACCGGCCCCCTCACCTCGCCGGCCCTGGCGCAAGCGATCCGGGAGCTCAGCGGCGAGGACTCGCTCGCCTTCTTCGATGCCATCGCGCCGATCGTCTACAAGGACTCGATCGACTTCGAGATCGCCTGGTACCAGTCGCGCTATGACAAGGTCGGGCCCGGCGGCGACGGCAAGGACTACATCAACTGCCCGATGGACAAGGCGCAGTATGACGCCTTCATCGCCGCCCTGATCGCCGGCGACAAGGCCGAGTTCCGCGACTGGGAGCGCGACACGCCCTATTTCGAGGGCTGTCTGCCGATCGAGGTGATGGCCGAGCGCGGGCCGGAGACACTGCGCCACGGGCCAATGAAGCCGGTCGGCCTGACCAACCCTCGGTCGCCGAACACAAAGGCCCATGCAGTGGTGCAGTTGCGCCAGGACAATGCGCTCGGCACGCTCTACAACATCGTCGGCTTCCAGACCAAGCTGAAGCATGGCGCCCAGAGCGATATCTTCCGCATGATCCCGGGTCTTGAGCAGGCGCGCTTCGCCCGGCTCGGCGGCATCCATCGCAACACCTTCCTGAACAGCCCGAGGCTGCTCGACGGCAGCTGCCGCCTGAAGGCGATGCCCAGGCTCCGCTTCGCCGGCCAGATCACCGGCGTCGAGGGCTATGTGGAAAGCGCTGCGATCGGCTTGCTGACCGGGCGTTTCGCCGCCGCCGAGCGGCAAGGCAATGTGCCGGCGGTGCCGCCGCCGACCACGGCGCTCGGCGCCCTGATCGGCCATATCTGCGGCGGCGCCGATGCCGGCAGCTTCCAACCGATGAACGTCAATTTCGGCCTGTTTCCCCCGCCGCCGGCGGCGGAAGGCAAGCGGCGCCTCAAGGGCCGCGACCGCAAGCGCGCCTATGCCGAGCGGGCGCTCGCGGACCTCGACGCCTGGGCCGGACAGGGCCGCGACGCCGCAGAATAGTCAATAGCGATTTCGTATTGCATTCCATAACAATCGAATCAGGCGCCTCGGTGCTGCAATCTCCAGGCCCGGATCCGCGAGGTCGTAGCCGGTCTGCCTGAGCCGCGCCAGGTAAAGCCCGGCGAGGCTCGCCGGCAGCAGCGCCGGCAGCGCCACGCGTGACATTATCCGGCGGTCTTCGCGCGCCTCATATAGGTGGCGCTCCGCCTCCGCGGCCAGCTTGGCGACGACGTTGCGCAGCTTTTCCGGTTCGCGCCGGCGCGGCACCGCAAACGGATCGATGCCTTCCACCTCGAGCAGGTCGCGCGGCAGATAAACCCGTCCCTGCGCGCCGTGGAACGGCACAGCGCGAATGAGGCCGGTAAGCGCCCAGGCGATGCCGGCATGCTCCGCCGCCCGGGCCGAGGCGTCGTCGAGGCCGCCCAACGCCTGCAAGGCCAGACGCATCAGGCTGGACGAGGTATCGGCGGCGTAGGCCTCGAGCTCGGCGAGGCTGGCCGGCGGCTGGTCGTCCAGGTCGGCGGCGCGCGCGTCGATCAGCCGGTCGAACTGGCCGCGGTCGAGCGGCACTCGCGCCACCGCGCGGGCCAGGGCCGCGACCACCGGATGGGTTCGCGGCGTGCCGGCGCAAATTCCGTCCAACGCCTCGCGCCACCACTGCAGCCGAATCTCGCCGAGCGCCGGCTCGCTGACTCGCTCGCGCGTCGTCGCCACCTCCAGGTTGAAGGCATAGAGCGCGAACAGATCTTCGCGCCGCGCCGCCGGCGCGAACAGCGCGGTGAGGAAACGGTCGTGGTCGTCGCCGCGCACCATGACGGCGCAATGGGAGAACTGGTCGGTGGCGGACATGCGGTTCCGTTCGGACGCGATCAGGACGGGAATATAGGACCTGGATTTCGGACTTCACAAGCTAGTCGCGAGTGAATACCTTTCCGGGGGCCAAACGAATCTTGGGCCACGGCGTTCACGGCTCGGGTGTTTGCTGGTAAGTTCCGCACAACGAAGCGAATTGGGAGGGGTGTCAACGTGGCAGCTATACTCACGAACCTACGCAATACGGTGATCGCCGGAATCGTCCTGGCGGTCATCCTGTTCATCTACTACTTCATTTCCGGTCCGTATGTGGGGGCCGATTTCGGCAAGTTCTTCTTGCGCTGGCTTCACGTCCTCAGCGGCGTGATGTGGATCGGCATTCTCTGGTACTTCAACTTCATCCAGATCCCCAACATGCCGAACATCCCGGACGACCAGAAGCCGGCGATCGGCAAGGTGATCGCGCCGGCGGCGCTGTTCTGGTTCCGCTGGGGCGCCCTGGCGACCATCGTCACCGGCCTGATCCTGGCCTGGATGAACGGCTACTTCCTCGAGGCCGTCGGGATCGGCTTGTTGACCGAGGACTCGACGCTCGGCCATCGCATGATCGGTATCGGCATGTGGCTCGGCGCCATCATGTTCGTCAATGTCTGGGCGGTCATCTGGCCGAATCAGAAACGGGCGCTCGGCATCGTCGAGGCGGACGCGGATTCCAAGGCCAAGTCGGCCCGCACCGCGATGCTGTTCAGCCGCACCAACACGCTGCTGTCGATTCCGATGCTGTTCGCCATGGTCTCGGCGCAGAACCTGTTCAACGTGTCGTAACGAAACAGTACAACGAACTCGGAAAGCCGGGACCTTCGGGTCCCGGCTTTTTCTTTTCGGTGGGTTTCAGTCGACGGCGATCAGGGCGGCGGCGACACGGCGCTCTTCGGCCAGCAGCACGTTGTAGGTCCGGCAGGCGGCGCCGGTATCCATGCCGTCGATGACGACGCCGGCGGCGCGCAGCGGATCGCGCACCGCGGCCGGGATGAACGCGAGCGCGGGGCCGCAGCCGATCAGCAGGACTTCCACGGTCCCCGCCTCGGCCACCGCGGCCAGGCTTTGCGCCGTCAGGTCGCCGACCGCCGTCACCGGCCAGGCCCGGGTCTCATCGGGGAAGACCAGCACAGAGCCCTGCCAGGCCCGCTCCGCAATGCGGAAGCCGCCGTTGCCATAGGCCTGGATCAGTTGCCGGCCGACCGCCAATCGCGGGGTGATATCGATCGCCGCCTCCCCCTCCGGCGCGTCAGGCGCCGGGTTGGGCTTCGCGCGCCGCGTCCTCGTCCTCAAGCCCGCCGCCGCGCTGCAGCTTCAGGTGCAGCAGCAGCGGCGCGGCGACGAAGATCGACGAATAGGTGCCGATCAGGACGCCCCAGATCATCGCGAAGGAGAAGCCGCGGATCACCTCGCCGCCGAAGAAGAACAGCGCGAACAGCGCCAGCAGCGTGGTCACCGAGGTCATCACCGTGCGCGACAGGGTCTCGTTGATCGACAGGTTGAGCAGATCCGGGATCGGCTTCTGCTTGTACTTGCGCAGATTCTCACGGATGCGGTCGTAAACCACCACGGTGTCGTTGATCGAATAGCCGACGATGGTCAGGATCGCGGCGACGCTCGCCAGGTTGAACTCGATCCTCGTCACCGCGAACATGCCGATGGTCAGCACCACGTCGTGCACCAGGGCGAGCACCGCGCCGACGCTGAACTGCCACTCGAAGCGGAACCAGATATAGACCAGCATGGCGATGACGGCGATGCCGACCGCCTGCAGCGCGGCGAGGCCCAATTCCGCGCTCACCTTCGGGCCGACGGTTTCGACCCGGCGATAGGAGACCTGGCCGATTTCCTGCCCGAGCCGCGCCTTCACCACCTCGACCGCTTCCTGCTGCGCCTTCTCGCCGCCCTGTTGGCGCTCGATGCGGATCAGCACCTCGGTGGGCGAGCCGAATTCCTGCAACGCCACCTCGCCGAGGCCGGCGCCGGAGAGCGCGTTGCGCATGTCGCCGAGATTGGCGGGCTGCTCGGTGCCGACCTCGATCAGGATGCCGCCTTCGAAGTCGATGCCGAGGTTGAGGCCCGGGCCGGCGAACATGACGAGCGAACCGACCGCCAGCAGGCTGGAGACGACGAAGGCCAGGATGTGCTGCTGGATAAACGGGATGGAAGTCTTCGCCGGGACGAGCCTGAGTTTCATGGACCTGATCTTCCCGTCAGATGGCCAGCGTTGCCGGGCGGGTGCGCCGCAGCCAGAGCGACACCAGCATCCGGCTCAGCACGATCGCCGTGAACATGGAGCTCATGATGCCGAGGCCGAGGGTGACGGCAAAGCCCTGTACCGGGCCGGACCCGAAGGCGAACAGGATAAACGCGGCGATGAAGGTGGTGACGTTGGCGTCGACGATGGTGGTGACGGCACGCTTGTAGCCGGCCTCGACCGCGTTGAACGGCGATTTGCCGGCGCGCAGCTCCTCGCGGATGCGCTCGAAGATCAGCACGTTGGCGTCCACCGCCATGCCGATGGTCAGCACGATGCCGGCGATGCCGGGCAGCGTCAGGGTCGCCTGCAGCAGCGACAGCGCGCCGACGATCAGGAACAGGTTGGTGATCAGGGCGGCATCGGCGATCAGCCCGAACAGTCCATAGGCGACCACCATGAAGATGATCACCAGCACGAAGCCGAGCACGGCGGCAATCTTGCCTGCCTGGATCGAGTCGGCGCCGAGGTCGGGGCCGACGGTGCGCTCCTCGATGACTTCGATCTTGGCCGGCAGGGCGCCGGCACGCAGCAGGAGCGCCAGGTCGTTGGCTTCCTGAACCGTAAAGTTGCCGGTGATAATACCGCTGCCTTGCAAAATCGGCTCGCGGATCACCGGGGCACTGATCACCTCTTCGTCGAGTATGATGGCGAACGGCCGGCCGACATTCTTTGCCGTGGTATCCGCGAAGCGCTTGGCACCCTTCGAGTCAAAGCGGAAGCTGACCACCGGCTGGCCCTGATCGTAGGTGGGTTGCGCATCGACAAGGTTCTCGCCCGAAACCTCGACGCGCTTGCGCACGATGTACTCCTGGATCGGGTCGGTCGGGTCATTGCTCGGTAGCAACCTCGAGCCCGGCGGCACCCGGCCTGAGCCTGGCTCGGCCCGGACGTCGACCATTTGGAAGGTCATCTTCGCCGTGGTCTTGAGCGTCTTTTTGATACGCTCAGGGTCCTCGACGCCCGGCAATTGCAGCAGGATCCGATCCAGACCCTGGCGCTGCACGGTCGGCTCGGCGATGCCGAACTCGTCGATCCGCTTGCGGATGATTTCCAGCGATTGGCGAACCGCTGAGTCGATCCACTGCCGAAGCGCTTCTTCCGTCGGCCGTATGGTAACGACGCCCTGCGAGTCCGCGTCGATCGTCAGGTCGCGGCCGCCGCCGACGCCCAGAAGGGGGTTCGGGTTGATGGTTGTAACCAACTCATCCAGCCGCTCCAGCGCTTTATCGGCGTCATCAATTTCGCGCAGTCGGAATGCGACCGTCTGTCCTTTGACATCGAGGCCGGTGTAGCCGATGCGCGGCTTCTTGCGCAGCTCTTGACGCGCGGAATCTTCCAGCGAGTTCAGATGGTCCTTGATCACGCCGGCGGTATCGACTTCGAACAGCAGGTGGGCGCCGCCCTGCAGGTCGAGGCCGAGGTTGATCTGCTTGTGCGGCAGCCAGGTGGGAATCGCCTCGGCGGTGTCCTTCGACACCGTGTTCGGCAGGCTGAACGCCAGGCCGGCGAGGCAGACCAATACGACGATCAGGATCTTCCAGTTGGCGAAGTAGAGCATGGCGCCGCGCGCGGCCGGGTCAGCGCTTCAGCTTGCTGAACAGGCCGCCGACGCCGCCCTGCTGGCCGCCGCCGGGCCCGGCCTGGTCGCCGGCGCTTTGGCCTGGAGCCGGTTCGCCCTTGCTGCGCACCGCCGACAGCGTGTCGCGCATGACATTGATCCGGACACCCTCGGCGATCTCCACTTGCACGGTGTCGTCTTCCTTGACCTTGTTGACCTTGCCGATGATGCCGCCGCCGGTCACCACGGTGTCGCCGCGCCGGACTGCCGCGATCATCGATTTGTGATCCTTCATGCGCTTTTGCTGCGGCCGGATCAGCAGGAAATAGAACACCACGAAGATCAGGATCAGCGGCGCGATCGAGATCAGGTCGAAACCGCCGCCGCCATTCGTGGCTTGGGCATAGGCTGGGGAAATGAACATTGACGTCTCCTTGGGCGTGCGGCGGGGCACGCGCGGAATATAGGGACCCTGCGGGCGGTTTGCAAAGGCCGATACCTGTCTCGGCGGGCGGTTTTGACCCTGCCGGGATCACCTGATACGGTCCCGCGCGCCGAGCGGCTACGGGGCCGCCGGCGAATTGTTCGGGCAAGGAATTTGTACATGTCAGAGGCGGATCTACTGCCGGTGCTTACCCGTATCGCCGAGGCGCTGGAGCGGCTCGCGCCCGCGGCCCTGCCGGCGATCGACCTCGACGCCGCCGACGCCTTCGTCTGGCAGGCCGACGAGCATCGCCTGCTGCCGGTGCCGCGGGTCAGCTATGTCGATCTCGACCTGCTCAAGGGCGTCGACCGGGTGCGCGACATCCTGCTGGAAAACACCCGCCGTTTCGCCGCCGGTGTGCCCGCCAACAACGCGCTGCTGTGGGGCGCGCGCGGCATGGGCAAGAGCTCCCTGGTCAAGGCGGTGCATGCCGCGGTCAACGCGGAAGACGCCGATCCCTTGGCGCTGATCGAGATCCACCGCGAGGACATCCCCTCGCTGCCCACCCTGCTCGGACAGCTCCGCGCCGCGGCCGGGCGGCGCAGCATCCTGTTCTGCGACGACCTGTCCTTCGACAGCGACGACACCAGCTACAAGTCGCTGAAGGCGGTGCTGGAGGGCGGCATCGAGGGCCGGCCTGACAACGTGATCTTCTATGCCACCTCGAACCGGCGCCACCTGATGCCGCGCGACATGATGGAGAACGAGCGCTCGACGGCGATCAACCCGGCCGAGGCGGTGGAGGAGAAGGTGTCGCTGTCCGACCGTTTCGGCCTCTGGCTCGGCTTCCATACCTGCAGCCAGGACGACTTCTTCGCCATGCTGGACGGCTATGTGGCGCGCTATGGCCTGAAAATCGACGCGAAGACCCTGCGCTCGGAGGCCGTCGAATGGTCGATGACCCGCGGCGCCCGCTCGGGCCGGGTCGCCTGGCAGTTCATCCAGGACCTGGCCGGCCGCCAGAGGAAGCGGCTCGGCTGACCCGTTGCGGTAGGGCGGCGAGGGCCGGCTTGCCGAGGAACTTGATCGGGTCGAACGCCTGGGTGCCGCGGCGGATCTCGAAATGCAATTGCGTCCGGGCGACGTTGCCGGTGCTGCCGGCCTTGGCGATCACCTGGCCGCGCCGGACCCGTTGGCCGCGCTTGACCAGTATCCTGGCGCTGTGCGCATAGGCCGTGGTGAAGCCGCCGGCATGGCGGATCAGCAGCAGATTGCCGAAACCGGGCAGCTCGTTGCCGGCATAGGCGACGACGCCGTTCTCCGCCGCCCGGATTCCGGTGCCCGGCTTGACGGCGATATTGATGCCGTCGTTCCGAAGCCCGCCCTGCTTGGCGCCGAAGCGTGAGATCACCCGGCCGATGACCGGCCAGTTGAACTTGCCGGCGCGTTTCGGCAAGGGGCGCGACTTTGGTGACGGCCTGAGCGCGGCGGCGGCCTTCTGTCGCGTTGCCGGCGGTACCTTCAAACGCTTGCCGACGGACAGCGTGAACGGCCGGCCGATGCCGTTCAGCTTGGCCAATTGCTGCAGGTCGGCGCCGTAGCGCCGCGCGATGCTGTAGAGAGTTTCGCCGCGCCGCACGGTGTGGACTGCCAGCGGCGACAGCCGCAGCTTCTGGCCCGGCGCGATCCGATAGGGCTTGCGCAGCTTGTTGACGTCGATCAGCCGGCCGAGCGGCACCCGGGTGCGGCGCGCGATGCCATAGAGGGTATCGCCCTTGCGGACCGTGACCGTCGTCCAACCGGTATTGTCCCGTTGCTTGCCGGACCGGGCCGTCTTGGACGCGATCATCGTCGGCGCCATCGTCGGACGCTCCGCGACCGCCCGGACCAGCATCGGCGCCGTCGCCGGTTCGGAGCGGACGACCGGGTTGCTCGGTGCCGGCGCCAGCCGCGCCATGGTGACCGACGCCCGTCGCGCCGCCTGGACGACGGCCGGCTTCGGCGGCGTTTGGCTGACGGTCCAGGTCGGCGCCGGCTTGGCGGTGATCGGCGCTGGCGCCGCCTGGTAGTAGACGGTTTTGGGCGCCGCACGCACGCAAGCACCGAGCGTCAAGGCGACCATCAGGGCCGGGACTATCGGATGGCAAGGCCGAATCATGATTCGACTTTAAGAATCAATTGGCTGCGGGGCAAGCACGAATGATTCGGCCGCCTCGGCGCGACCGGCGAATCAGTGCTCTTCCGCGACGCCCTCGACCAGGGGGACGAAGCGGACCGGCAGCAGGGTCTCGGTCTCCAGCGTACCGTCCGCGCGCCGGGTGCCGCGCAGGATGATCTGGTCGGCGCTCGAACGGCCGACCGGCACGACGATAATGCCGCCCGGGCGGAGCTGCTCGACCAGCGGCGGCGGGATCTCAGGCGCGGCCGCCGTGACGATGATGCGGTCGAATGGCGCCTGCTCCGGCCAACCTTCATAGCCGTCGCCGATCCGGCCGGTGATGTTGGAAATGCGGAGCTCGGCGAAGCGCGCCTCCGCCTCCTTCAGCAGCGAGCGATAGCGCTCGACGGTGTAGACACGGCGGCAGAGCAGCGCCAGCACCGCGGCCTGGTAGCCCGAGCCGGTGCCGACCTCCAGCACCTTCATGCGCGGCCCGAGCCGCAACGCCTCGGTCATGAAGGCGACGACATAGGGCTGGCTGATGGTCTGGCCCTGCTTGATCGGCAGGGCGATGTTCTCGTAGGCCTGATCTTCGAACGAGTCCTGCACGAACAGCTCGCGCGGGATGCGCTCCAGCGCCCCCAGCACCGCCGTGTCGACGATCCCCTGCTGCCTGAGCTCCATGATCAGGCGGATCTTGCGCGGGTCGTCGTTCACTCGGCCAGCGCCTTGTCGAGATGGCTGATCGACGGCTTGTGTGCCAGGTCGAGATGCAGCGGCGTCACCGAGACGGCGTGGCGGTCGATCGCGGCAAGGTCCGACTTCGGGTCCGGCGTGCCGTTCTCGCGGCGGAAGCCGATCCAGTAATAGGGCACGCCGCGCGCGTCGATGCGATCCTCGATCACCGCGTTCTTGAAATCGCGCCGGCCCTGATGGGTCACCTCGATACCGGTCACCGCCGTATGCACACAGTCGGGGAAGTTGATGTTGATCAGGACGTCCTTGGGCCAACCGGCCTGCAGCAGGCGGCGGATCAGGTCGGGCGCGAAATGCTCGGCGGTCGCCCAGTGTGGATGTCCGGCGGAGCGGTAGACCTGGCTCAAGGCGATCGAGGGGATCTGCAGCAGCGTCCCCTCCATGGCCGCGGCGATAGTGCCGGAATAGGTCACGTCCTCGCCCAGATTGGCGCCCCGGTTGACGCCAGCCAGAAGCAGATCGGTCCGCATGCCGGTGATCACGTGATTCGGCCCCAGCATGACGCAGTCGGTCGACGTGCCGCGCACCGCGAACTTGCGGCGCGAGATCTTGCGCAGGCGCAGCGGCTCGGTCAGGGTCAGCGAGTGCGAGGCACCGCTCTGCTCGTTCTCCGGCGCCACGATCCAGACGTCGCTCGAAAGCTGCTTGGCGATCTTGATCAGCGCCTGCAGGCCGGGCGCGTTGATGCCGTCGTCATTGGA
>CAJHXX010000149.1_pt1 | contig 10879 bp, 8 predicted proteins | sample 9198511 | NCBI WGS metagenome assembly CAJHXX01 (sample SAMEA7708325, study PRJEB35096) | sediment metagenome | biome: marine neritic benthic zone biome [ENVO:01000025]; feature: sediment [ENVO:00002007]; material: shallow marine sediment [ENVO:03000034] sea grass bed [ENVO_01000059] ...
ACTTGCCGATGAAGTCGTCGACGTCGAGGGTCGGCAGGGTCACGTCGGCGCCCTCACCCGCCATCCAATCGGTCAGGTTGACCGCCAGCTGCAGGCGCGAATGGGTGCCGATCAGATCCGAGTCGTTGATATAGGCGTCGTACAGGTTGCGCTTGGTTTGCATCTGCGTCTGCACGGCCTGCACCACCTCGCCTTCGCCGAGCAGCTGGTGGTTGACCTTGATTCCGGTGATCTCCTCGAACGCCTTGGTCAGGGTCTTGGATTCGTATTCATGCGTCGGGATGGTTTCCGACAGCACGTTGATCTCCATTCCCTTGAACGGCGTCGCGGCCCTGACGAACCATTCCATCTCCCTCATCTGATCCGCCTTCGACAGCGTCGACGGCTGAAACTCGGAATCGATCCACTTTTTCGCCTCGTTGGTGCCGGCCTGGCCGGCGCCAGCAAACGACACCAGTACGGCCATCGTTACGGCGGCGATAAGGGGTGATTTCATTGCAGTTCCTCCCTTTGACATAGGCATTTGGAACTATCAGCCGAGCATAAATGAACGTCAATCGAAAACAGCGAAAGCCAATGCGGCGCTGGATAACCACGCGGATTTGGCGGAGTTTCGAGGACACAGGCGGAGTTTCGGGGACACAATACTTAATTCGTCACCCTTCGAGCGGCCTGCGCTGTCGAGGACGAATTAAGTATTGTGTCCCCGAAACTCCCCGGGCTGTCGCCGGACGTTGCTTCAGGCCAGTCCGCCGGGGAAATTCGGCGTCGCCAGCGGGCGGATCACGACGGTGGCGCCGTCGCCGATGCCGAGCACCTTGCGGGCGAAGTCGTCGAGCCGGACCGCGTCGTCCGGCGCGGCCCGGTCGAGCCGTACCCAGGCGCGAAGCGGCGCCGGGTTGGCGCCCAGGATCTCCACCATGTCGTCGGCGGTGACGCCAAGCGCCTCGGCCATCGCCGGCGCGATATCGAGCACCCGGCGCCGGCCCTTGGCGCCGACATAGGGCTCGATGCCGTCGTCGGCGATGACCCGGCTGTGGAACCGCGCGGCGGTGAATTCCTGACGCAGCGCGGCCGTCGCCTCGGCATCGACCTGGCCGTCCGGGTCCAGCACCACGCCATAGCCGGCGCGGGCGCGTTCCGCCGAGACGTAGCCGCTCTCCACGTCTTCCAGCACCAGCGCCGGGTCGCGGCGGAGCGGGTCGCCATAGCCGCCGCCGCCGGCCGAGCGCATCATCACCACGTCGCCCTCGCGGATCGGATGGCCGGTCACCTTGCCCGGCGTCGCGAACTCGACCTCCTCGCCGTCGCGCTCGAGCGACACCTTGTAGGGCATGCCGCTGGTGCCGCCGAGCACGCCATAGGGCGGGATCACGGCGCGGTCGCTCAAGACCGAATAGCTCGCCTCGTCGTCGAGCAGGCGGGTCTCGCGCCGCATGCCGAGGCCGCCGCGGCTGGCACCCTCGCCGCCGGAATCGACCCTGAGCTCGCTGCGCTCGATCAGCAGCGGCATGCCGTTCTCGATCGATTCGGCGTTGTGGATCGACGGCAGGTTGCCGAAGTCGACATTGACGAAGGCGCTGGAGCCGTCCGACTCGCGGAAGCCGCCATTGCCGCCGGCCGGCGCCTCGTAATAGACGTAGGGCCGGTTGCGGCGCCGGTTGTAACCGCCGATCGCGTTCGGGAACGAGGTGCCGCAGAGGTCGCCGGAGACCAGGTCGGGGATGATCTGCGACAGCGCGCCGAGCGCCACCGAGACGGCGCGCTTGCGCACCTCGCCATGGGCGCCGGCCGGCGCGTCGTCGCGCACGTCAACGACGGAGGCGGCGGGCGCCTTCAACTCGATCGGCCGGAACGCGCCGTGGTTCATGGCGCCGCCCGGGTCGAGGGTTGACTTGACGGCGACGAAGACGCCGGCGCCGGCGACCGCCAGCGACGAGTTCACCACGCCGGGCACCTGCGGGTTGGAGCCGGCGAAGTCGGCGATGATCTGATCGCCGTCGACGGCGAGCTTGAAGCGCACCAGCACCGGGTCGAGCCGGCCCTCGTTATAGAACTCCAGATAGTCCTCGTAGTAGTAGTCGCCGTCCGGCAGCTTGGCGATCTGCTGGCGCAGGCGGCGCTCGGTGCGGTCGAGATTGACCGCGACGCAACGCGGCACCGTGTCGCGGCCATATTTGTCGTACAGCTTGCGGATCCGGCTTTCGGCGACGCGGCAGGCGCCGAGCGAGGCGTTGAGGTCGCCCTCGCGCTCCTCCGGCAGGCGCATATTGGCCATCAGCAGCGACATCGCCGCCCGGTTCACCTTGCCCCGCTCGTAGAGCTTGATCGGCGGGATGCGCACGCCCTCCTGATAGATGTTCGTGGACAGCCCCGAATAGCTGCCCGGCACCATGCCGCCGACATCGACCCAATGGGCGCGCACCGCGGGGAAGATCATCATCTCGCCGGCATCGTCGAACATCGGGTAGATCAGGGTCACGTCGTTCAGATGGGTGCCGCCGCGATAGGGGTCGTTCAACAGGATCACGTCGCCCGGCGCCAGGTCGTCCTCGAAGTCCTCGAACATGCAGCGGACGCCCCAGGGCAGCGGCAGCACATGGCCGGGATGGTCCCAGGACTGCGCCACCATCTGCCCGTCCGGGCCGAACAGGGCGCAGGAGAAGTCGTCGAACTCGTAGATCACCGACGAGTACGAGGCGCGGATGATGGTCGCGCGCATCTCCTTGACGATGGCGATCAGGCCCTCGCAGACGACCTCCAGGGTAATCGGGTTGAGCTCGGCCGTCGCCGTGTCGTCTTGCGCTGCCCTGGTGTTCATGACGGTACCTTCTCCATCAGCAGATCGCCGAATTGCAGCACGCTGAAACGCCAGCCCGGCGGCACCACCGTGGTGGAGCCGCTCTCCTCGACGATCGCCGGGCCGTCGGCGCGGCCGGCCGGCGGCAGCTGCGCGCGGCGGAACACCGGCACCTCCATGAATTGGCCGTCGAAATAGACCGACCGGGTGCCGGCCGCGGCCGCCTCCAGCGACGGCCCGCCGGCCCAAGGCGGCAGCTCGGGCTTCGGCACCCGCGCCAGCGCCGCGACCCGGAAGTTGACGATCTCGGTCAAATCGCCGCTCTTGTGGCCGAAGCGGCGGTCATGCACGTCGTAGAAGGCCTGCTCCAGTGCCTCGACCGAGTCGACCGCCGCCGGCACCGGCACCTCGAGCTCCCAGGACTGTCCGAGGTAGCGCATGCCGAGGGAGCGCAGGATGGTGATGTCGTCGGCCGCGACGCCCTGGCCGATCATCTCGCTTCGCGCCCGGTCCTCGAGCTCCGCGAACACGGCCGCCACCTCGGCGAAGCCGTCCTGGCGCGGCTGCATGGTGCGGGTCAGCGCGTAGTCCTGCCGGATGTCGGAGATCAGCGAGCCGTAGGCGGCGAAATTGCCCGGTCCGAGCGGCACCAGGACCTCGGGGATCTCGAGCTCCTCGGCGATGAAGGCGCCGTGCATCGGGCCGGCGCCGCCATAGGCGACCAGGCTGAACTCGCGCGGATCGAAGCCGTTGGCGATCGAGATCTCCTTGATCGCGCTGACCATGCGGACCACGGCGATGCGGATGATGCCCTCCGCCAGCGACTGCGCGTCGAGGCCGGGCAGGCGGTCGAGCAGGCCGCGGATCGCAGCCAGCGCCAGCTCCTCGTCCATGGCGATGCGGCCGCCGAGCTTGTTGTCGGGGCTTAGCCGGTGCAGCACCAGATTGGCGTCGGTCACCGTCGGCGCCCGGCCGCCCATGCCGTAGCAGGCGGGCCCCGGGTCGGCGCCGGCGCTCTCCGGCCCGACCATCAGGATGTCGCCGGCGTCGAGCCAGGCGATGCTGCCGCCGCCGGCGCCGACCGCGTTGATCTCGATCTGCGGCGTGCGGTTGGCATAGTCGCCGATGAACTGCTCATTGGTGACCGGCACGGTCAGGTCCTCGACTAGGCAGACATCGGTGCTGGTGCCGCCCATGTCGCAGGTGATCAGGTTGTGGCAGCCGGTGGCGGCGCCGAGATGGACGGTCGCCGCGACGCCGCCGGCGGGCCCGGACAGCACCGTGCCGACCGGCAACTGCTTGACCCGGTCGACGGTCGAGACGCCGCCGTTCGAGGTCATGATGTAGACGCCCTTGGCGTAGCCCGCCTCGGCGAGGCGCTCGCCCAGGCTGTCCAGGTAGCGCGACATCAAGGGCCCGATATAGGCGTTCAACGCCGTCGTGTTGAAGCGCTCGTATTCGCGGAACTGGGACAGCACCTCGGCCGAGCTGCAGACATACCAGCCCGGCAGCGCCTCCCGGGCGAGGGCGGCGGCGGCCTGCTCATGCGCTGGATTGGCATAGGCGTGCAGGAAGCAGACGGCGAGCGCGCCGTCGGCCGCCGCCGGCAGCTTGGCGAGCGCGGCGCGGAAGTCGTCCGGATCGAGCGGGCGGCGCACCGAGCCGTCATACATCATCCGCTCGTCGACCTCGACGGTGCGGGTGCGCGGCACCAGGGCCGGCGGTTTCAGCGACTTGATGTTGTAGAGTACCGGCCGGTTGGTGCGCGCGATCTCCAGCACGTCGCGGAAGCCGCGCGTGGTCAGGATCCAGACCTCGGCGCCCTTGCGTTCCAGGATTGCGTTGGTGCCGATGGTCAGGCCGTGCACGAAACGCTGCACCTGCCCGAGATTGAAATCCAGCACCCGCAGCACGTCGAGCACCGCATCGGTCGGGCTGCCCGGCGTCGACGGGGCCTTGGCATAGCGCACCTCCTGGCTGCGGTCGTCATAGACCACCGCATCGGTGAAGGTGCCGCCGACATCGACGCCGACCCAAAGCATGTTTCTACTCCCCTGTCTCCTGTTGCGATGCCGTCGCGTCCGGCTGCGTGCCGCCGAGATAGCTGCGCAGGATGTCCGGATTGTCGGCTAGTTCGGCGCCCGGCGTCGAGAACTCGATCTCGCCGTTGACCAGGACATAGGCCTGCTCGGAGACCGCGGCCGCGACGCCGACGTTCTGCTCGACCAGCAGGATGGTCATGCCGCGCTCATGCAGGCGCCGGATCGCCGTCACCATCTGGTCGATCATCAGCGGCGACAGGCCGTGGCTCGGCTCGTCCATCAGCAACAGCCGCGGCCCGGCCATCAGCGCCCGGCCGATCGCCAGCATCTGCTGCTCGCCGCCGCTGAGGCTCGCCGCCCGGCCGCGCCGGCGCTCGTACAGCACCGGAAACATCTGGTAGATCTCGTCTAGGTCGCCGGCGATCGCGGCCTTTTCGCGCCGCGGGCGGGTCACCGCGCCGAGCTCGAGATTGTCGGCGACGCTCATGCTCGGCCAGACGAAGCGGCCCTGCGGCACCTGCACCAGGCCGGCCTTGACCACGTCATGGGGATGGCGGCCGTCGATCCGCTGGCCGTCGACGGTGACCGAGCCGCGGCGCGGCTTGAGCAGGCCGCTGAGCGTATTGAGCACCGTCGTCTTGCCGGCGCCGTTGCCGCCGAGCAGGGCGACGATACCGTTCGCCGGCACCTCGAAGCTGACGTCCCGGATGACCTCGGTGACGTCGTACCAGACGCTGAGATGTTCGACGCTAAGCATCGATTTCGGTCCCGAGATAGGCGACAGCAACGTCGCGGTTCCGCATCACCTCGTCGGCCGTGCCGTCGGCGATCTTGCGGCCGGAATTTAGCACCGTGATGCGGTCGCAGACGCCCATCACCAGGCGGATGACATGCTCGATCATGACGATGGTGACACCGCGCTCCTCGCGGATCCGGCGCAGCAGGGCGTCGACCTCGGCCACGCGGGTGATGCTCAGCCCGACCGCCGGCTCGTCCAGCAGCAGCACCTCGGGCTCGTTAACCAGGGCGCGGGCGATTTCGACCAGGCGCTGCTGGCCGAACGACAGCTCGGTCGCCTCGTGCTCGGCGAACTCGGCCATGCGCATGAAGTCCAGCACCTCGCGGGCGCGCGCCGCGGCCTCGGCCTCCTCGCGCCGGACGGCGGGAAAGTTGAAGGCGGCGGTGAACGGGTTGCCGCTGAGCCGGCCGTGCAGGCCGGTCATGACGTTCTCCAGCACGGTCATGCCCTTGAACAGCTTGGTGGCCTGGAAGGTCCGGCCGATGCCGCGCGCCGCGATCTGGCTGGTCTTGAGCCCGTTCAGCGGCCGGCCGTCGAGACGGATATCGCCGGCGTCGGGTGAATTGATGCCGCAGATCACGTTCAAGAGCGTAGTCTTGCCGGCGCCGTTCGGGCCGATGATGCCGAGGATTTCGCCCGCCGCGACCTCGAGCCCGACGGAGTCGAGGGCGCGCAGGCCGCCGAACGAGATCGAGACGCCGGCGGCGACCAGCTTGCTCATGGCTTCCGCTCCACGCGGCGCAGCGGCTCCCGCCAGCCCGGCAGGTAGCGCTTGATGATCGCGATGGTGCCGCCCGGCACCACCAGCACGGTGAACAGCAGCAGGCCGCCGAAGGCGATCTCCTGCAGGTCGCGGAAGGTGCGCAGCACCTCCTGCAGCCAGACCAGGATCACCGCGCCGAGGACCGCCCCCCAGAGCGAGCCGAGGCCGCCGACGATGACCATGCAGAAATGCACGATCACCTGAAACAGGTCGTAGGATTCCGGCGTCACGATGCCGAGCATGCCGGCGAACAGGCCGCCCGCAGTGCCGGCATAGAGCGCGCTGACCACATAGGCGAAGGTCTTGTAGCGGGTGAGGTCGATCGCCAGCGACTCGGCCGCCACCTCGCTCTCGCGGAGCGCTACCCAGGCGCGGCCGACGCGCGAGCGCAGCATGTTCCAGCCGAGCGGCACCGAGACCAGCACGATGGCGAAGCTGACATAGTAGATGCCGACCGCCTGGCTGGAAGTCAGCGGCTCGAAATCGACCGCCGGCATGCGGAAGCCGGCGCCGCCATAGGTCACCGAGTTCCAGTGCGAGAACACCCAGAGCGTCGCCTGCGCGAAGGCGACGGTGGCGAGGGCGAGATAGAGGCCGCGCAGCCGGAGCGCCGGCAGGGCGACGGCGAGGCCGGTCACCGTCGCCAGCGCCGTGCCGGCCAGCATGGCCAGCCAATAGGGGATGCCGAACTCCAGCTTCAGCAGGCCGGTGGTGTAGGCGCCGACGCCGAACAGCGCCGCGTTGGCGAAGGCGAGCTGGCCGGCATAGCCGAGCAGCATGTTGAGCCCGACCGACAGCAGGATGTACATCAGCGCCAGGTTGCCAACGAAGATGATGTAGGGGTTGGCGAAGACCGGCAGCAGCGCGAAGAACAGGACGCCGGCCAGGAGGATGTAGCGGCGCGACAGGAAGGTCAGCATCGCGTTCCCGCCGCTCAGGTCTCGCGGATGCCGCGGGCGCCGAACAGGCCGGCGGGCCGGAACACCAGCACCACGATGATGATGACGAAGGCCGAGACCTCCTGAAAGCCGGAATGGATGTAGCCGCCGGCCAGCGACTCGATGATGCCGACCAGGAAGCCGCCGACGATGGCGCCTGGCATGCTGCCGAGGCCGCCCAGCACCGTCGCGGCGAACGACTTCAGCAGCAGGTTGAAGCCGACATCCGGCGACAGCAGGGTGAGCGGCGCCATCAGCACGGCGGCGGCGCCGGCGATGCAGGCACCGGCTCCCCAGGTCAGCGTATAGACCCGCTCGACCCGGATGCCGGACAGATAGGCGGCGGTGGCGTTCTCCGCCGTCGCCTGCATCATCTTACCGGCGCGGGTCAGGCGGAAGAACAGGGTGAAGGCGATCACGAAGATGACCGCGCCGCCGAGCACCACGAGCTGCTGCGGGAACACCGCGATGCCGCCGAACTGGATCGGCGCCGGATCGACGACCGGCGGAAAGGCGACATAGTCGCCGCCCTCGCGGGCGCCCCAGAAATGCCGCGCGATGCCTTTCAGCAGGAAGGAGAAACCGACCGTGGCGAGCACCATGGTCAGCGCCGGCGCCTTGATCAGCGGCCGGTAGACCGTGCGGTCGCACAGCACGCCGAGCAGGAAGCCGCCGACCACCGCGATCACCAGGGACAGCAGGTAGGGCAGCCCGAACATGACGAAGCAGGTATAGGCGATGAAGCCGCCGAACATGAACAGCTCGCCATGGGAGAAATTGATGTGCCCGGTCGAGCGAAAGACCAGCACCAGCCCGACCGCGACCAGGGCGTAGAGCGCCCCGGTCGAGATACCACTCGCCAGCAAATAGGCCAGCATGCGAACAACCCCTCAAATTGGCCCGCCCGGGTGCCGGCCCGGCGCCCTTGCGGGACACCGGGCTGGCGTTTCGGCCGCTGCGTCTCGGGCGCGGCTAACGCGTCAGTGTCGTGACTCCGACGCGCTTGGTCTGGCCGTTCACCAGGCCGAACCAGGCCGGCGTGTTGTGGCACTGGTGGTTGTCCGGCGCGCAGGAGATCGGCCCGGCGTACGGGTCGGCCTTGACCGACAGCTCGGACATCGCCTTGTTGATCGCATCGCGGGTCAGGTTCGGTCCGGCCTTGCGCAGCGCCTCGACCACGAACTGGCCGCTGGCGATCCCGAACATGTGGTAGATGTTGAAGGTGTCGTTCGGGAACTTGGTCTCGACGCGTTTCTTCCATTCGTCCATCGCCGGATCGTCCGAGGTGTAGCCGATCGTGGAGACCGCGTGCAGGTTGTCGACCGCGCCCGGGATGCCTACCGTCTTGGCGAACACGCCGATGTCGCCGACCGTCGAGCCGCCGATGAAGAACGGCTTGTAGCCGACCTTGTAGGCGTCACGCAGGACGACGGCGGCCGCTTTCGGGAACAGGATCAGGATGACGGCGTCCGCCTTCGCCTGCTGCACCCGCAGCACCGTCGCGGTGGCGTCGGTCGGGTCGGGCGAAATCTCCTCGTCGGCGACCGCCTCGATGCCCTTCAGCTTGAAGGCCTCGATCAGCGGGTCGTAGCGGCTGCGGCCCCAATTGTCGAGCTGGGCGATGATGGCAACGCGCTTGCTGCCCTTATCGACCGCGTACTGCACTTGCGCGTAGCTTTCCATCCAACCCGCCAGCATGGTGGTGAAAATGTTCGGCGACACCGGGTCGGTCAGCGACGGCGCCGTCGACGCGGTAATCACCCAGGGGACGTTGCCCGCGACGATCTCCGGCTTGGCGGCCAGGCTGGCGTTCGAGCAGGCGCCGCCGTGGATCATGAACACCTTGTGCTGATGGATCAGCTTCTTGGCCGCGCCGACCGCGTCGGCGGCCTGGCAGCGGTCGTCCTCGCGCACATAGACGATCTTGCGGCCGTGGATGCCGCCCGCCTTGTTGGCCTCTTCGTAGACCGTCTCGACGCCGTTGTAGACGGTGTCGCCGAACTTGGCGAGCGGGCCGGTCAGCACGCCGAGCGCACCGATCTTGATCGAGTCGTCGGTGACGCCGACTTCCGCGGCCGTCGCCGCCGCAGTCATGGCGATTGCCGTCAAGGCGGCTGCCGTGACGCCCAACATCTTGCCGTGGATCTTCATCGCGCTTCCTCCTCTGTTATGCGCCGCATCGGCGGCATTTATTGCGGCCGGTCCGGATACCCGGTGCGGTCCGGTCATTTGCCGGTGAACGCCGGCGGTCGTTTCTCCGCGAAGGCGCGGATGCCTTCCCGATAGTCCTCGCTTTCCATCGCCGCGACGATCGCGGCCTCGAACGCGTCGCGCCGTGTCTCGGCCTCGCCGGCGGCCAGCGCGTTCAGGATCAGCTTGGCCCCAGCGATGCTGAGCGGCGCGTTGTCCGCCATCGGCCGGGCGAAGGCCCGCGCCGCCGCCAGGGCGTCGCCGTCGGCCAGGCGGTCGACGAAGCCGATCTCCCGGGCCCGCGCCGCATCGAGCTGCGCGCCGGAAAACAGCATCTCCTTGGCGCGCGTCAGCCCGACCAGGGCCATCAGGGCGCGGCATTCCTGTTCGCTGTAGACGATGCCGAGGCGCGCCGCGGGGATGCCGAAGCGGGCCGTGCGGTCGGCGATCCGGAAGTCGCAGGCGGCTGCCAGGGCCACGCCGCCGCCGACGCAATAGCCGTCGATGGCGGCGATGGTCGGCTTGGGCAGGTTTCGGATGGCGGCGTAGCAGCGCTCGACGGCCGCCTCGTAGACCACGCCGTCCTCGGCATTGCCGCGCGCCTCGTCGAACTCGGAAATATCGGCGCCGGCGCAGAAGCTGCCGCCCTTGCCGGTCACGATCACCGCGCGGACCGTGGCGTCCTCGGCGAGTTCGGTGAAGATTTCGGGGAACGCACGCCACATGGCGAGGGTGCAGGCGTTGCGCCGTTTTGGGCGGTTGAGCGCCAGCACGGGAACCGTCACGTCCGCGCGATCAAAGACGAGGTCGCCTTGCGACACCTCTCCACGTCCTCCCGAAACTTCTGGTCGGGTGTACGGTCTGCCTGCACGACGCAATGGGCATTGAGGCCCGAATTCGTCGTCGGAGATCAAATGCCGTGCAGTAATGTCGTCACGCTATCCCCGCGGTCCCGACCTCGTTCTCATTGAAATACGCACTCGTTGGATCAATTCTGCTTGCGGCAACATTGCTGTCAAGGCGATGTCCCGAAGAAGTTACATGGAATATCTGTTGGACGTATTCTCTGTCGGGTTGCCGAAGGGCTTTCCCGGCGCGGTCAGAAGTTGCGGTTGGTCGCGCCGCCGTCCACGGTGATCACCGTTCCGCTGATGTAGGACGCGCGCGGCGAGGCCAGGAAGGCCACCAGGTCGGCGATCTCGCGCGGCTCGGCCATGCGGCCGAACGGCAGGTTCATCTCGGCGAGCATCTCCTGCCAGCGCTCCGGCGTGCCGAATTTCTGCTCGCTCCAGCCGCGCAGCATGAAGGTGGCGCGGTCGGTCGCGGTGAGGCCGGGATTGACGCCGA
>CAJHXX010000204.1_pt1 | contig 10868 bp, 8 predicted proteins | sample 9198511 | NCBI WGS metagenome assembly CAJHXX01 (sample SAMEA7708325, study PRJEB35096) | sediment metagenome | biome: marine neritic benthic zone biome [ENVO:01000025]; feature: sediment [ENVO:00002007]; material: shallow marine sediment [ENVO:03000034] sea grass bed [ENVO_01000059] ...
CGAGTTCGGCTTCCGGCTGCGCCGACTCCGCCTCCGAAGCGTCGGTGTCGGCCGCTTGCCCGGCCGGGGGCTCGTCCGGCCGCGCCGCCGCCGGCGCGGGTTTTGCCTTGACGGGTATCTCGTCGTTGCCGATCACCAGGACCAGGTCCTGGCGTAGGTCAACGGTGATACCGAGAGAGGGGAACGTGAAGCTGTCGGCGGCCGTCTCGCCCCGTCCGGCAGTCAGGCGGGTGAATTGCAGCAGCTCTTCCTGTACCGCCGGCTCGCGCAGTTGCTCGGCGGTCGGCTGGATGCGCCGGGTGTCGACCTGCGGCGCGGCGTCGGGCGCCGGGCGCCGCAGTCGCTGCGGCAGAATGGTGCGCCGGCGCTCTCGCGTTGGCGCGGTCGGCGCCGGCTGCGCGATCCGCTGCAGATCCCCGATGCTCAGTCCCAATCCGGTGCTCGCGACGGTGTGGGTGCTGCCATCGGTCGCGGCGGCGATGAATTCGGCGATGCGCGCCGGACCCTTGTCGTCCCGGCGCCGCGGCCGGCTGGCGCGCCAGGCGATCCCTTTGTCGAACTCCGCGGCCGCGCCGCCCGCTTGGTCCGTCCACTTGGCCCAGGTGAGCCCGGGGTTGCCGGCCTCGATGCCGCCGCCCTCGGTCGCTGGCGCCGCCCGAGCGGCGACTTCCTGCCAGCGCGACTTGATCTCCGCAGGGCTCGGACCGTTGTCGTTCGATCGTGCGAACGCCTGTGGCACCTGTTGCATGGTGATCTTGGCCCAGCGGTTTTGCACCGCGCAGGGGGATCCCTGGGGCGTTTCGGGTCGCTGGAACGCCTCCGGCAGCTCCTTGCCGGTCTCTGTCTGCCAGCGCCGATGCATCACGCCGAGACGGCGCGATTCCATCTGCTGCAAATTGGAATGCATCTTGGCCAGTCGCAGGCGCCGGTCGGAATGCTGGTCGAGGCCCTCGGCGGCGGCGTCGGCTGCGACGTCCGCCACGCGCCTTAGATTCGCGGCCGCCGCCTGGCGCGCCTCGACCGACTTCTGCCTGACGATGGCCTCCGCCAATTGCTGTTTCATGCCACCGTCGCTACTTGCCTTGATTTGTGCGATGCGGCGCTCGCCCTCGGCCTTCCACATTGCCGAGGCGGCGGCCATGCGGCGTTCGTGCAATTCCTGCCGGCGCCGCCCCGCGGCCTCCAGCCAATCCCTTTCCTGCTTCCGTCCATCGGCCTCGGTCTCGGTCAGCCGACGACCCAGCTCGTCTTCCCAGCCGACCCCGGCGGCGGCAAGCTGCTTGTCCGCCTCGGATCTTCGCGTCGCGGCCGCGGTCGCGAGCCGTTTCTCTTCGGCGACGTACCATTCCGCCTGCGACCTCTGAAACCGCTTGGTTTCCTGTTCCAGCCATCGGGCCGAGGCGCCGGCGATGCGCTGACGCTCCGCCTTCGCGGCCTCCGCCTCGGCCTCGGTCAGGCGTTGCGCCTCGCCCGCCCGAACCTTGTTGGCGGCCTGTGCCAGCCGCCCTTCGGCGGCCGCCTGGCGCTCGGCTTGGGCGGCGGTCAAGCGCCGGGCCTCGGCCGCCTTCCATTCGGCCTCGGCCTCGGCCATCCGGCCCGTTTCGTGTTGCTTCCAGCGTGCCACGGCCGACTCGATGCGCCGCTGCTCGGCCTCGACCCGTTCGCGCTGTGCCTGTTCCAGCTTGCGCCGGTCTTCCGCCTCGCGCGCGGCCTCGAAATCGATCAGGCGCTGCGCATCCTCCGCCGAACACGCCCGGTCGGCATTGGCCAGTTGCCGGTCGATTTCCGCCTTGCGTCGTGCCGCCATCGCGGCCAGGCGCTCTTCCTCGGAGGATTTCCAGCCGGCCTCGGCTTCAATCAGACGCTGTTCTTCCTCGCGCTTCCACTGGTCGGCGAAAGCGTCGAGCTTTTGTCTCATTTCGGCCCGCCTTGCTTCTTCCAACTCGGCAACGCGGTGCTTCTCTCCGGCGACCAATTCGGCCTCGGCCTCGACCAGACGCTGCGCCTCCTTGGAACGCAGCTCGGTCTCGGCTTCGCTGATGCGCTTTTCCGACTCGATGCGCCGAGCCTCTTCGGCTTCCCGCAAATGCTGATCTTGTGCCGCCGCCCATTCGGACTGCACTTGCGCGAAGCGGACTTCCTGCTCGGCCTTCCATTGGGCTTCGGCCTCGGCCAGCCGCCGTTCTTCCTCGGCCTGCCATTCGGCGGTCGCGGCGGCCATCATCTGCGCCTCTTCGGCTTGCCACTTTTCCGCGGCCTCGGTCAGGCGTTGGTTCTGTTGCTGGTGGCGCTGGCTTGCCGCTTCGTCCAGCCGCCTTTGCGTCGCGTGCTTCCACGCCGCTTCCGCCTCCTGAAGCAGATGGTCCATCTCGGCGGCTTCCGCCTCGGCGGCCGACGTCGCGGCGTCCTCGACCTCGCTCTGCCATTGCGGTGCCGCCGCCGCGACCTGCTCCGCCAGCAGCCGTTCCCTCAGCTCGGCGCGGCGCTGGTCGCATTCAGCCCTGAGCTCCTCGGCGGTGGCGGCATTGGGCACCGCGCGGCCGGCCACGTCGAACATGGCCGTCGTCTGCGCGCCGTCATAGCCGTCCTTGTCCTCGCGCAGCACGCGGACAGTCAGGATCGCGTGATTGCGTCGGGCCGGCGCCGGAATGAAACTGACTTCGGCGAGCTCTTCGAAGCTCAGCGACCAGGTCCGGTCGCCGTTGTTGCGGCCGACGGAAAGCCGGGCGCCGTCGGGCACGCCTTCGATGACGAAGGCCAGACTGTCGGCCAGGTCGACGTCGCCGAGCGCCGCGGCGATGTCGAGCGCCAGGGCGCCAGCATCATCGAACGGCTGTTGAGATTCCAGGGTGCCTCCGGCCAGCCCTTCGGCCGCTTCGGTTATGGCAAGTTGCTCGCTACCCAACCCTGTTTTCTCCTTACGCGCCGCATGCTTAGCGCCTACCAACACGATTGCGTGGATTGTCGCGAATTCAGGTGAACAATGCGTTGCCAGAATTGGTAAAGGCGGCGTCAAGGTCGCCTGCCGGCGCCCGGCGTGCTTAACCGAAATTAAATCCGGCGGCGATACAACGCTTGATGTCACCTGCGGCTCGGGCACGCGACTGCCTGTCGGTGACAAGCCGCAGGGACATCGAAGAATCCGGTCGGCCATTAGGAGTGATCGAGGGGTATCCGCGGGACTATTTCGCTGGTTCACGAGGTCAGCCGGGAAGGACACCATGTCGATTGTCGAGGAACAAACCATCGACGCCATGTCGATGCCGGACCGCCGCCAGGAAAAGCGCGTCGAAGTTGTCAAGCTGATCGTCAAGGCCTGGGAGCGGGCCGGCGTGTCGGTCAATTGCGAGCTCTGCCATCATCCCGACTGGACGTTGATCGCGACCGGCGACTGCGATGGGCTCGGCGTTCCGTTGCGCGCCTCGAGCAGCATCGACATGGCGCAGTTCTTCCTGGTCTATGCCGTGGAATGCAAGAAATGCGGAAATATGCGCCTGATGACCAAGGCACGGGTCGAGGAGCTCGCGAGCGGTGACTGATCACAGCGCCGCCGCATCCGGCAGCATCGAGGCGAAGGCGGCCGCGGCCGGCTCGATCTCGACGGCCCGGCCGGTCGCCTACCACGCCGTGGCCATCGAGGAACTGGAGCAGATCCGCAAATCCGGGCGGGCCTTGCCGTTGATCGTAGCCGGCGTCTTTGCCGGTGCCTTTCTCGGCACCTTGGTCCCAGCCTATGGCGCCGCCGATTTCGCGCTCACCGGCGACGGCGATTTCGGCCTTCGCGAGCTCACCTTCGTGGTCGTCTGCGCCATGTCGTTGGGCGTTGCGGTGACCGCGACGGTCGTCGCGCTGATCGGCAAGTCGAAGGAGCAGAAGGCGTTGGACGCGATCCGCGGCCGGGCGCCCGTGCAGGTGCCGCCCGGCCATCCTGCCGCGCCGCCGCCCGCCGCCTGATACGGCCGTCGCGTCGACGCGCATGCTGCCGGCGGATCTCTGCCGTTGATATAGAAAATTGGCGCACTCGGCAGGATTCGAACCTGCGACCTCTGCCTTCGGAGGGCAGCGCTCTATCCAGCTGAGCTACGAGTGCGCGGGCGCGTCCATCTCGGACACAAGGATATATGGATACATACTGTAAGCCGGGGCGCGGTTCAATCGGCGACCGCCGCCGCCGATGGCGTCAGGCGCCTCCCCGCCATTAATCCTTTGCCAGGGATTTCACCCTATAGGGGAGCGAATTCGGCCACGGACCCATGACCTCAGTCCAGATTTCACCAAAGAGCTATGCTGTCGCGGTCTGCCTGTCGGGCATCTTCGGCGTGCTCGGAATCCAGCATTTCTATCTCGGCCGTTACCTGCACGGCCTCGCGGATGTCGGCCTGACGATCGCCTTCGTTGCCTGTCTGGTCGGCGGGGCGGTCACGGAAGACGTGGCATTGCTGTCTCTGGGGTTTGCGCTTCTGCTGGCCGATGTCGTCCATACCCTGGTCTCGACGATCATGATCCTGACCGGCAATTTCCGCGACGGCGAGGGTCGGTTGCTCTGCTATCCGGGGCAACAGGTCCAATAGCGCATGATCCGCCCCTGACCGAATCCCCATGACCCATTTGGAGTGAACGAAATGGCAGTTGATACGCAAACCGGTGTCGAAACCCGCAGCCAAAAAGGCTTCGTCCCCGCCCTGTTGCTGTGCCTCTTCCTCGGCGGCCTCGGCGCGCATCGCTTCTATGTCGGCAAGATCGGCACCGGCATCCTGATGCTGCTGACCCTCGGCGGCTTGGGTATCTGGGCCCTGATCGATCTGGTGGTCATCGCCGTCGGCAACTTCCGCGACAGCGAGGGCAACCTGATCAAGTCGGGCTGACCGCCGGCCGGTTCAGCCGGCGGGCGGCTGCGTCAGCGCCACGAACACATCTTCCAGATCGGACTCCTCGGTGGTCAGGTCGACCAGCGTGATGCCGGCTGCCTGCACCGCGGCCAGCACCTCGGCGATGGTCGCCTCGCTCGGCTTGTAGTGCAGCGCCAGGCGGCGGAACGGTCTCAGTTCCGGGTTATAGGGCCGGAGCGTTGCCGGCGCCTCGTCCAGCTCCTCGGCCATGGTCATGGTCAGGCCCTTCCAGTCGAGCCGCTGCAGCAGCGTCTCGGTCCGTTCGCAGGCCACGACCTCGCCGTGGTTGATGATGGCGATGGTGTCGCAGAGCTGTTCGGCCTCCTCCAGGTAGTGGGTGGTCAGCACGATCGTGGTGCCGGCCTCGTTCAGCGCCCGGACATGGGACCAGAGCTGCTGGCGCAGCTCGATATCGACGCCGGCGGTCGGCTCGTCCAGAATCAGCACCGGCGGGCGGTGCACCATCGCCTTGGCGACCAGCAGGCGCCGGCGCATGCCGCCGGACAGCGTCCGCGAATAAACGTCCGCCTTGTCGCCGAGCCCGACGGCGGCCAGCACCTCGTCGGTGCGGCGCTTGCGCTTCGGCACGCCGTAGAGCCCGGCCTGGAACTCGACCGCCTCGCGCGGCGTGAAGAAAGCGTCGATATTGAGCTCCTGCGGCACCACGCCGATCGAGGCACGCGCCAGGCGCGGCGCCCGGTCGATGTCGTGGCCCCAGACCCGGGCCGTACCTTCGGTCTTGTTGACCAGCCCGGCCAGGATGTTGATGAAGGTCGACTTGCCGGCGCCGTTCGGGCCGAGCAGTCCGAAAAAAGAGCCCCGCGGCACCGCCAGGTCGATCGACTTCAGCGCCTGCGCGCCGCGTGCGCGCTTGCCCCCGGGCTTGCCATAGACCTTGGTCAGGCCGGTCGCCTCGATGGCCAAGTCCGGCGCATCGTCGGCCGCGGCGGCGGCCGGCGGCGACCGTTCCAGCTCGGCCACCAGGATATCGTCGGCGGAGGTGTTCATGAGGGACGGTTCATGGCGCGGGTTCCGCGTTGCAACGGGCAGGCCTTTCGGTATCATCCGGGCGCAGCATTGGGAAGGGTGTTATGGAACCTCAGGAGATCGTCGAAGTCGACAGCACCAGGGTGGCCTGCGATGGCGGCGGCGGCGCGCTCGGCCATCCGCGGGTGTTCCTGCAGATGACGGATGAGCACCGTATCGACTGCCCCTATTGCGGCCGGCGTTTCGTGCTCGCGGAAGGCGCCGAGGCCGGCGCCGGACATTGAGGCCATCGGCGGCTGGAATCCGGCTTAACCCGGCCGGCCCGGCCGTGCCATAGTGGCGGCCATGGGGAAGGCATCGACGAAGACCGCCGCCAAGCCGGCGGCAAAGACCACACCGGCGGCGAAAGCGGCCGAACGCCATCGCATCTATCTGGTCGACGGCTCCGGCTACATCTTCCGCGCCTATCACGCGCTGCCGCCGCTCACCCGGGCGGACGGCACGCCGACTGGCGCCGTGTCCGGCTTCTGCAACATGCTGAACAAGCTGATCGACGACACCCTCGCCGACGGCGCGGTCAGCCACCTGGCGGTGATCTTCGACACCGCGCGGCAGAGCTTCCGCAACGACATCTATCCCGATTACAAGGCCAACCGGCCGCCGCCGCCGGAAGACCTGGTGCCGCAGTTCCCGCTGATCCGCGATGCGGTGCGCGCCTTCAATCTGCCGTCGATCGAGCTCGCCGGCTTTGAGGCCGACGACATCATCGCCACCTATGCGCGCCAGGCGCGCGAGGCCGGCGCCGAGGTGGTGATCGTCTCCTCCGACAAGGACCTGATGCAGCTGGTTGGCGACGGCGTCACCATACTGGACCCGATGAAGAACCGGGTGATCGACGTGGCCGAGGTCGAGGAACGCTTCGGCGTCGGCCCCGACCGGGTGGTCGACGTCCAGGCCCTGGCCGGCGATTCCACCGACAACGTGCCCGGCGTGCCCGGCATCGGCGTGAAGACCGCGGCGCAGCTGATCAACGAATACGGCGACCTGGAAAACCTGCTGGCCCACGCCGAGGAGATCAAGCAGCCGAAGCGGCGCGAGAACCTGATCGACAACACCGAGCTCGCGATCGTCAGCCGCGAGCTGGTGCGGCTCGACGACGAGACGCCGGTGGAGGAGACCCTCGACGACCTGGTGGTGCAGCTACCGGAGCCCGAGATACTCCTTGATTTCTTGGATGGGAATGATCTCAAGAGGCTTGCCGCGAGAATTCGAGCGCGGTTCGGCCTCGACGACGACGGCCAGGCGGTCGAGCCCGGCGCGCCGCCGGCGGCACCGGGCGAGAACGATTACGAGTTGGTGCGGACCGAGGCGGCGCTGAAAGGCTGGGTCGACGCGATCTACCGCGCCGGCACCGTCGCCGTCGACACCGAGACCACCTCGCTCGACGCCATGAGCGCCGATCTGGTCGGCATCTCGCTCTCGGTCGAGCCGGGCGGCGCCTGCTATATACCGGTCGGCCACACCGCCCCGGCGGCGCAGGGGGCGCTCGACCTCGGTGACGGGAGTGGTGCCACGGCCGGCGACGAAGCGCCGGAGCAACTGCCCCTCGACAAGGTGCTGGACCTGCTGAAGCCGATGTTGGCCGACCGCTCGATCCTGAAGGTCGGCCAGAACATCAAATACGACATGACCGTGCTCGGCCGCTACGGCGTCGCCGTCGATCCGGTCGACGACACCATGCTGCTGTCCTTCGTGCTGGAGGCCGGGCTGCACGGCCACGGCATGGATGAGCTGAGCCGCCTGCATCTCGGCATCAGCCCGATCCCCTACAAGGAGGTCGCCGGCAGCGGCAAGGCGCAGATCACCTTCGACCAGGTGCCGCTCGACAAGGCCTGCGACTACGCCGCCGAGGACGCCGATATTACGCTCCGGCTGCACCGCATGCTGAAGCCCCGACTGGCGCTGGAGCATATGGTGACCCTCTATGAGACCGTGGAGCGGCCGCTGATCCCGGTCCTGACCGCCATGGAGAGCGCCGGCATCAAGGTCGACCGCCGGGCGCTGAAACGGCTCTCCGACGACTTCGCCAAGCGTGCCGCCGCGCTGGAGGGTGAGATCCACGGCCTGGCCGGCGAGGAATTCAATGTCGGCTCGCCGAAGCAACTGGGCGAGATCCTGTTCGACAAGATGGGTCTCGCCGGCGGCAAGAAAACCAAGACCGGCGCCTATGCCACCGGCGCCGAGGTGCTGGAAGGGCTGGCCGCGCAGGGTCACGACCTGCCGGCCCGGGTGCTCGACTGGCGCCAGCTGACCAAGCTGAAGTCGACCTATACGGATGCGCTGCAGACCCAGATCAACTCGCGGACCGGGCGGGTCCACACCGCTTACGCCATGGCCGGGGCGTCGACCGGCCGGCTCGCCTCGACCGACCCGAACCTGCAGAACATCCCGGTCCGCACCGAGGAGGGGCGCAAGATCCGCCACGCCTTCGTCGCCGAGCCGGGCCACAAGCTGCTGTCGGCCGACTATTCGCAGATCGAGCTGCGCATCCTCGCCCATATCGCCGACATCGCGGCGCTCAAGGACGCGTTCCGCGACGGCGTCGACATTCATGCGCTCACCGCGAGCCAGGTGTTCGGCCAGCCGATCGACGGCATGGACCCGATGGTGCGGCGCTCCGCCAAGGCGATCAATTTCGGCATCATCTACGGCATCTCCGCCTTCGGTCTCGGCCAGCAGCTCGGCGTCGGCCAGGCGGAAGCGCGCGCCTATATCGATGCCTATTTCGAGCGCTACCCTGGCATCCGCGACTATATGGAGGGCGCCAAGGCGTTCTGCCGCGAGCACGGCTTCGTCCGCACCGTCTATGGCCGCAAGATCCACCTCGCCGGCATCAACGACAAGAACCCGGCGCGCCGCGGCTTCATGGAGCGGGCGGCGATCAACGCGCCGATCCAGGGCTCGGCGGCGGACGTGATCAAGCGCGCCATGATCCGCATCCCGCCCGCCCTGGCCGAGGCGAAGCTCGCGGCGCGCATGCTGTTGCAGGTGCATGACGAGCTGGTCTTCGAGGTGCCGGAGGCCGAGCTGGAGAACACCGCCGAGGTGGTGGCAGCGACTATGCAGGGCGCCGCGACGCTCTCGGTGCCGCTCACCGTCGATACCGGCTCCGGCGACAACTGGGCCGAGGCCCATTGAGAGGCGCCGACGTGCCCTTCAATGGGGACCGTTTCGGGTTCAGAAGCCGAACCGCAAGCCGAACAACAGGTCGACGTTGAAATAGCTCGTGTCGTAGTCGCCGCCGCCGGCGGCGCGCATCTCCAGGTCGGTGGTGCCGAAGAAGCGCAGATCGCCGACCAGGGCCAGCCTCGGGGTCAGCATATAGGCGAGGCCGCCGGCGAACTGGTAGGCGAATCCGGCTGCGGTATCGTCGACGATCCGGCTGCCACCGGACCTGACATTGTCGGCCTCGACCACCGCGACGCCGATGCCGAGGCCCAGATAGGGCACAAAGGCGCTGCCGGTGTCGAAATCGTAGAACCCGTTGGCCATGAAGGCGAGCGACAACAGGTCGCCGTTGAGGTTGCTTCCGTCGAGGTGATCGAACTCGTTGCCGCGGATGGCGATCTCGCCCTCCAGGCGCAATCCATTGCCGAGGGCGTAGCCGCCGAACATGCTGAACGCGACGCCGGGCTCGTAGTCCGCGTTGCGCTTGTTGCCGCCCAGCTCGACATCGGAATCGAAGGCGAAGTTCGGTCCGATCAGGGCGCCGATATAAATCCGCGGCGTGTCCGTCCAGGTTCCTGTGCGCGTCCGGGTCTGCGCCGTCGCCCCGGTCGCGGCCGCCAAGAAAACCGCCACCGCGATCAGTCCCGTCACCATCCTCATGATGCTCCCCCCTGCGTTTGTCGGCCGCGCCGCGTTCGCGTCACGGCTGCGGGTCGGTTCGGCATACTGGCGCGAAATCGGGGCGTCGATCAATCGGCCCGGTGCTTCGATTGGCGCGATGCCACGGATTTGCCCCCGCGCTACCGGCCGCGCGGGCGCGCAGCTTGAGATCGACAAGAAAATATTCGCGTCGATGGTCGGGTCTCGCGTCGGCCGGTGCGCATTGCCGCCATTGCCGTCGGGCCGCTGCGGCAGTGTCCACGATCGCCCATGTTGATGCGGGTTTTCCCAATAGCACGCCGTCACCGCGACGGATCGCCCAAGCCAGATTGCGAAACGTCGCGGTTCGGCCGCGCAAAGCAACCGAAATTACACATTGACGTCAATAAACGGACCGAGACCTGGATTACTGCGCACTATTGCGGTATATGCAGTAAACAAATGATGTTCTATGAACAAAACAAGATCATTCAAATAATATCAAAACATAAAATGTGGATAACAAATCTTAATAGAACGTGATCGTGGAGTGGTCAGACCTAGCGACCAAATAATGCATCGGAGTTCCGATGATATTTGTCGGATACCCATTCGATTGTCGGGCGCGACTCGGATTTATGGCGCCACTTAACCTTATTTTAACTAACCTATTATTTAAATCGATCTCCAAGTGGCGACCCATCGCCACAATCGTGTCTACGTTATGAGGAGACAACCAGTTATGGCTACGACACGTAAGGCGAAGACTGCCACAAAGTCGAAGCGCACCGCCGCTCTGCGGGTCACCAGTAAGACCCGCAGCACCGCGGCAAAGAAGAAGCCCGCCGCCAAGAAGAAGGTGGTGAAGAAGACCACGGCCAAGAAGACCACCGCCCGGAAGACCGTGGCGAAGAAGAAGCCCGCCGCGAAGAAGACCGCCGCCCGGAAGACCGCGGTGAAGCGGAAGCCGGTCGCCAAGAAGCGGGTGGTCAAGAAGACCGCAGCGAAGCGCAAGCCGGCCGCCAAGAAGCGGGTGGTCAAGAAGACCGCGGCGAAGCGCAAGCCGGCCGCCAAGAAGCGGGTGGTCAAGAAGACCGCGGCGAAGCGCAAGCCGGCCGCCAAGAA
>CAJHXX010000543.1_pt1 | contig 10806 bp, 9 predicted proteins | sample 9198511 | NCBI WGS metagenome assembly CAJHXX01 (sample SAMEA7708325, study PRJEB35096) | sediment metagenome | biome: marine neritic benthic zone biome [ENVO:01000025]; feature: sediment [ENVO:00002007]; material: shallow marine sediment [ENVO:03000034] sea grass bed [ENVO_01000059] ...
CGAACCGCGCGAAATCGGAATTCCTGGCGATGATGAGCCACGAACTGCGCACGCCGCTGAATTCGATCATCGGCTTTTCCGACATGATGATCAGCGAAGTCTTCGGCCCGCTGACCAACGACCACTATCGCCAGTACAACCAGCACATCAACCGCAGCGCCGCCCACCTGCTGACGCTGATCAACGACATCCTGGACCTGTCGAAGATCGACTCCGGCCACGCCGACCTGCAGGAATCGCCGATCGACGTGGCGGCATTGGTCGATTCCTGCATTCGGCTGATGGCAAACCGCGCCGTCGCGCGCCATGTCGAGATCGTCGCCGAATTTACTGCCGGCAGGGACATGCGGCTCAACGCCGATCCGCGGATGATCAAGCAGATCGTCATCAATCTTCTGTCCAACGCCGTCAGGTTCACGTCGGCCGGGGGCCGCGTGACGGTCCGCGCCCGGTCCGCGCCGACGGAAGGCTATGTGATCGAGGTCGCCGATACCGGCATCGGTATCGCTCCGGCGGACATTCCGAAGGCGCTCAGCCGGTTCGCACAGGTGCAAGGCGGGCTGGACCGTGCCTATGAGGGCACCGGCCTCGGCCTGCCGCTCTGTGTCAGCCTGGCGGAGCTGCATGGCGGCACGCTGAAAATCGACAGCGTGCTCGGCGTCGGCACCACGGTGACCGTACGATTCCCGGCCGCGCGTCTCGTCGGGCTGCCGGCCACGGCGGCTGCCGAGCTGCAGGCCGCCGGCTGACACCGCGCACCGCGGCGCGGCGCAGGGACACCGAGGCCCGTCCGATAGAGGAGGAGGACAGAGAGGATTACCGGAGTATTCGAGCCCCGCACATCCCTGCGCCGGCACACGGCCATCGGGATGTCTCCCGCATGACCCCCGGCCAAGTCCCGCGTGGGAGCGCCAAGGCCCCGGCCGGAGCCACGGTTATACGGAAAACAACTTAAGTCTTTGATACCAGACTTCACGACTGATAAGTGTGTATGTTTCGGGCGCGGTAGTGCGGCTCAAGAAGCGCGGGATTGCGGCCAACGGCCTCGACCGCCCCGGCCGCCAGATTGACGGCAAGGGGGCGATTTGTCCGAGACCTACCTGATCCGCGCGCTGGTCACCGATTCGGCCGAGCCGTTTCAACTGAGCTTCGCGCGCGCCGCAGCCGATAGCCTGGCTGGGATGGAAGGCTTGGGTTGCGAGGCCTCGGGCAACGGGCTGCTGCTGCGGGCCGTGACGGAAATGACGCTGGAAGACGCTGCCCGGCAGCTCTCGGCCCGGTTCACCGGGCTTCGCGTCGGCCCGCTGGAGGTGATCTTTCAGGAAGGGCCGGAGTTCAAGGAGCCCTATATGCTGGCCGAAGTCACGGTCCCGGAGTTTTCCTTGGGCAATGTCACTGCCGACCTGTCGGCACGCCGAGGACAGATCACGGAAGTCACCGTCAAGGGCGACCGCGTCCGTATCCAGGCCGAGGCGCCGCTCGCGCAACTTCTCGGCTACCGTAATTCGTTGGCAGCGATGAGCGACGGCGAGGGGACGGTCGAGATGGTCTTCATCGAATACCGGCCGGTACCTCGACCGACGCCTCCGAACGGTTCCGAGCCGATGGCGGCGCGTCGAGCGCCGTCAAGGTCATCGGTGAGACTGCCCCGCCCGCCGATCTACTGGCCGCCCAGGACGGTAATCATACCGACAGGTCCAAGCATTTGATCCTCCGCTTCTTTCGACCGATCCCACGGCCGGAAATCCACCTGAATTAACCTTATTCCGCGTGCCGCCGGTCGGCTCGGCGAGCCTGAACCGGACGCGGCCGGCCGCAACAGGCACAAGATCGATAACGCAGCTGTGATCCGCAATCGTGGCGAATCCGGGGGGCCATGGTGCAGCGTCGGGTGCCGTTTTTACGAATTTGAAACTGAAAAGGACCAGACTTTCGTAGTGTGACTCATGGCTAATTTATCCCTACTTACAGAGGCCGAAAGATCCGACTACGCAATTCGGCGCGGGCCGATGACCGGAGCCGGCGCATGACCGCAATGCCGCAACTTGACGTACAGGACCTGGTCAAGCTGGCTCGCGACAAGTCGCAAAAGGGCCGGAGCGATCTGGTCACGGCGCTGAACGACCTGTATTTCGACGACGGCCAGCTGTTGACCGAACAGGATCGGGCGATCATGGCCGATATCATGCGCGAGCTGGTGCATGAGGTGGAGATGTCGGTCCGGCGCAGCCTGGCGCATCGCATGGCCGAACGGCCGGACGCACCGATCGAGCTGGTCGTCAAGCTGGCCAATGACGAGATCGAGGTGGCGCACCCGATCCTGATCCGCAGCGAGGTGCTGCGCGATATCGAGCTGATCGAGATCGTCCAGCACCGCACCATGGAGCATCAGCTCGCCATCTCCATGCGGCCCTATGTCAGCGAGCAGTTGTCGGACGCGCTGGTCGAGACCGACAACGAGGAGGTGATCCGGACATTGCTGTCGAACGACGGCGCGCGGATCGCCGACAACACGATGGGCGAGCTGGTCGAGCAGTCGCAGCGGGTCGAGAGCTTCCAGAAGCCGCTGGTGCGCCGCCGGGACCTGCCGCAGGATCTGGTCAAGAAGCTCTATTGGGGCGTCTCGGCGGCGCTGCGCAAGCACATCGTCGAGAACTACGAGATCGACCGCGGCGACCTGGACGAGACCATCGAGGGAGCGGTCAAGGATATCCTGGCCGAGGAAGCCGACGCGGCCCGGCGGCCGCCACAGTCCCGGAGCGGCCTCGCGCCGGTCGAGCCCGAGGACGAGCACATCCTGATCCGGCTGCTGCGCCAGGGCGAGATCGCCATGTTCCTGGACAAGTTCACCGCGCTCACCGGACTGCGCATCACGCTGGTGCGGCGCCTGCTGTTCGAGGCCGGCGGCGAGGGGCTGGCCATCGCCGCCAAGGCGATCGGCCTCGAAAAGCACGCCTTCATCACCATTTTTCTGCGCTTCCGTCAGGGCCGGCTCGGCGACAAGCAGGTCGAGGCCGACGAGTTGTCGCGCGCGACCGAGTTCTTCGATCGGGTCGAATCCGCGGAGGCGCAAGCGCTGCTGCGCCGCTGGCACCGCGACCCCGAATTTCTCAACGCGCTGCGGCTGGTCGAGCAGACCGATCGCGGTTAGAGCAATTTCCGATCGGACGGAATCGGTTCGGTTCCGTCCGATCGGAAAAAATTGCTCTACTTCTCAATATGATAGAGCAGCTTTGTCCGATCAGACGGATCGCTGAAAGCGATTCCGTCTGATCGGATGCTGCTCTAGCTGCCGGGGCGGGCTCAGCCGACGCTGTCGAACAGCTCGATCCAGCGTTCGACATGCACCTCGGGGCGGTACTGGGCGTCGATCAGCCGCTGACCCATGGCGACGTCTTCTGCCGCGCGTTCAGGATCGCCGAGATAGGTCTCGATGCCGCGCTGCCAGTCGTCGAGGATGACAACGGAGCCGAGCGCCTGAAACGCGGGAATTCCGCTGGCCAATACCGGCACCCCCAGCGACAGCGACAGGATGGCGCGGTTGGTCGACTTGGCCAGGCTGACCGGGTCGTCCGGGTTGGGCAACAGGCAGAGGTCGCTCTCGCGAATATCGTCGAACACGCTGAGTGGACCCCATTCGCGATATTCGGTAGGGAACGGCAGCGGCCGGATGCGCTCCTCGTATTTGGCGCGGTTGTTACTCACCACCAGCAGCCGAAGCGGGATCGACCGCGATGCCCGCTCGATGGCATCGGCGACGGATAGCAGGCTGAGCATGCCGACCTTTTCACGGGCGCCGCCGTTGTGGCCGAACCAGATGATCTGCTTTTCGGCGTCGCCTATGGCCGACGATGCCGCGGCCGCGTCGCAGCGAGGCGCAACGGCGGAGCCCGGCGACGCCGCCGCCGGGCGCCGGAGCAGTTGCGGCAGGCCGCCGACGGCGTCGAACACGCGTCTCGCACCCTTGCGCAGGCGCGCCAGCCGGCGCCGCGCGATCCACATCGCCTGGTTCGCGCCGAGCCCGCGGACGTCGTCGGGGCGGCGCTCCCAGTCGAGAAAGAACTCGGTGTCCTCCCGACGCTCAAGCGGATCGGGGATCTCGACGATCCGCGCCGCCGGCGCCTCTGCGGCGATCTGCTCGGAGAGGTATGGTCCGGTGGTGACCACCGCGGCGGCCAGGGCGGCCATATCGCGAAAGATCCCCGAGTCGCGCCCGCTGTGCCGGTTGCCGTAGCCGTCGATGAAAATGTTGTCGCAGAGATCCAGTATGACCGGCAGGCCGTGGGCGCGGGCGCGCGCCGCCAACGCCAGGTCGTGGCTCGAATAGCTCTTGGCGAAAACCAGGCGGTCGATGGCGGAAAAATCCCTGATTTCCTCCTTGCCTTCGAGCAGCACGGAGTCGTGGCCGCGCCGCTCGAGCGCCCGGACCGGCACGAGGCAGCGGTATCGGACGCTCGCCGAAGTCGCGTTAAGCGATTTCAGTTTCCAGGCGATGCGCATCGGTCAGGCGGCCCGCGACATCGAGCTTATCGGCACGATCACTGTCATTTCCTGGCGAAGACGTGCATGCGATCGCCGTGCCGAAACAGCGCCGCGGTCCACGCACCGGGCAGAAAGGCCAGTCGGAAAATGTACTTGCCCAGCAGCCGCGCAATGGTGCCGTCGCCGAATCCGCCGTCGAGGCCGAGCGCATAAGACCAACTGCGCACCTGATCCTTGGCCGCCGGCTCGTGCAGGACTTCGATCTCGTCCAGGCCGAATTCGGCGAGCAGGCGGCGCACCGCACGGGGCGGATACATCATGATGTGGCGTGGACATTCGAGCCCGAACCAGGCGCCGCGAAATACCGCCGCCGCCCAACCGGCCGGATTGGGGACAGAAACATGCAGGCGTCCGCCCGGCTTCATCTTGCGCACGATCTCCGCCAATACCGGGCGCGGCTCGTAGAGATGCTCGAGCACATGGCTCATCCGGACCAGATCGACGGTTTCGTCGGCGACCGCATCCCAGAGATCCGGCGTCACCAGCAAGGCGGTGTGCCCGTTGCGGCGCACCTCGGCGACGGCGCGCTCGGAAAAGTCGATGCCGATGGTCTCGCAGCCCTGCCGCTTGGCGCGGTCCAGTTGCTCGCCCCTGCCGCAACCGAAATCGAGCAGCACCATGCCGGGCCGCAGCTCGGCATAGGGGCGATCGATCAACGCGCTGCTGGCGAGGTTGGGCCAGCGCCGCCGGTTGATCCGGCCCGCCGCCGCGGACTCATGCCGTTCAGACGACTTCGCCGGGCCACCCCCGATCGGCGGCGGCTTGCGGCGCGGCACATGCGGCCCATAGCTCTCCGGATAGAAATGGTGGATTTCGCTCTCGATCGGGCGGGTCGACTGGAACAGCACGCCGCAGGCATTGCACCGTGAATAGACGAAGTGCTGTACGCTTACCCGCAAGGCCCGGTCCGGGGTGCGGCACCAAGGCGCGATGGCGTCGCCATCGCAGTTGGGGCAATGGTCCAGCGTCTCGGTTTCGACTTCGATCTTGGCGTGAGCAGCCTGGCCGGCCGCAACCCGCGCACTCGCCGTTGTCACTATTCGTCCGCTCCAGCGGTTGGCCGCGCACCGCCGTCTATGACGATCGGCTTTCGTATGCAAGCTAATTTTGGCGGCGCCTATCGCTCCAGCCGGAAGGGATCGGCCGGGTAGACGCCGAGCACCTTCAGCATGGTGGAGAAATATTGCAGCTCCTCCAACGCGCGGTCGACCTCGCGGCTCGCCACGTGGCCCTCGATCTCGGCGTAGAACTGCGCCACGGTGAAGGCGGCGTCGGTGATGTAGCTTTCCAGCTTGACCACGTTGACGCCGTTGGTGGCGAAGCCGCCGAGCGCCTTGTACAGCGCCGCCGGCACGCTGCGCACCTGGAACACGATGCTGACGATGCTCGGCGTCTGCGGCGGCGGGTCGACGCGCTGCGGCGACATCACCACGAAACGGGTGGTGTTGCCGAGCCGATCCTCGATTCGGCTCCTGAGCGAGACCAGGCCGTAGATCTCACCCGCCAGCCTGGAGGCGATCGCCGCCTCGGTCACCTCGCCGCGCTCGGCGACTTCCTTGGCGGCGCCGGCGGTATCGGCGCGCACCACGGTCGTCACGTCGAGCTCGCGGATCAGCCGCCGGCACTGGGCCAGCCCTTGCGGATGGCTCAGCACGGTCTCGACGCCTTCCAGCGTCGCGCCCTTCGGCGCCAGCAGGTGGTGCTCCACCCCCTGGAAGTGCTCGCCGACGATGTAGAGGCCGGATTCCGGCAACAGGTGATGAATGTCGGCGACGCGGCCGCCGAGCGAGTTCTCGATCGGGATCATCGCGCGCGCCGCGCGGCCGTTCTTGACCACCGCGAAGGCGTCCTCGAAGGTCTCGCAGGGCAGCGCTTCGAGATCGGCAAAGGCATCGCGGCAGGCGAGGTGGGAATAGGCCCCGGGAACGCCCTGGAAGGCGATCATGCGCGACGGATCGGGAGACGTCATCGACCAAGAATCTTTCAGGTTTTATCGGCCATTAGCTCGCGGATGCGGGCCAAGTCGGCGGGAGTATCGACGCCGACCGGAACGCTGTCAACGAGCGCCGCGTCGATCCGCATGCCGTTCTCCAGGGCGCGCAGCTGCTCCAGCTTCTCGCGCTGTTCCAGCGGCGCCGGCGGCAAGGCCACGAAACGTTCGAGCGCCGCCCGGCGATAGGCGTAGATGCCGATATGGTGGTACATCGGCCCCGCGCCGCCCGGCGCCGGCAGGCGGCTGAACCAGAGCGCCCGGCCGACCCGGGCGCCGGGCTGGAGCGACAGCACCGGCTTCGGCACCGCCGGGTTGTCGCGCTCGGACGGGTCGACGAGCTCGGTCGCCAGCGTCGCGATGTCGACCTCGGGCTCGGCCAGCGGGGCGAGCACGGCGGCGATCATCGCCGGGTCGATGTCCGGCAGGTCGCCCTGCAGGTTGATCACCGCGTCATGGGCGCCTTGCGAGTCGACCGCCGACAGCGCCTCGAAGGCGCGGTCGGAGCCCGACGGGTGGTCGGGTCGGGTCAGCACTGCGCGGCCGCCGGCGGCGGCGACGGCATCGGCGATCTCCGGCTCGGCCGAGGCCACCACCACCGGGCCGACATCGGCCTCGATGGCACGGCGCCAGACATGCACGATCATCGGCTCGCCGGCGATCTCGGCCAGCGGCTTGCCGGGCAGGCGCGTTGACGCCATGCGCGCCGGGATCATGACGATCGGATTGACAGGGCGGCTCATGTCGTGTTCTTTCGCCGGCACTTATACGGGTTGCGCCGCGGCGGTGGAAGCGCCGATTGGGTGCGGCGAGAAGGATCGGCCGAGAGGGGAAGTAGCGGAAATGGATAGCTATGAACTGACCAAGTTCGCCGGTGCGATACTGTTCTCCATCCTTGCGCTTTTCGCGATCAATTTCGTCATGGATGCCCTGATCCATCCGCGCATGCCAGAGCGGCTCGCCTACCCGCTGCCGGAAGCCGAAGAAGAGGCGCCGCCGCCCGCCGCAGAGGCCACCGAGAGCGAAGCGACGGCGGCGGAGTCGCTTGCCGCCCTGCTCGCGGCGGGCGACGCCGACGCCGGCCGCAAGGTCGCCAAGAAATGTGCCGCCTGCCACAGCGTCGATGACGGTGGCAAGAACAAGATCGGTCCCAATCTCTATGGCATCCTGGGCGATCAGGTGGCGCGCACCGACGGCTTCAAGTACTCCGATGCGCTGAGCCAGTTCGGCGGCGCCTGGACCTACGAGACCATGGACGGGTTTCTCGCCAACCCGAAGGAATTCGTGCGCGGCACCAAGATGGCCTTCGCCGGCCTGAAGAAGCCGACCGACCGGGCCGACCTGATCCTCTATCTGCGGTCGCTCGGCGACGCGGATATGGCGCTGCCGGCGGAGTGAGCCGGCAGGCCGGCCGATGGCCCCATCCGTCGCCAGCGAGGTCGTCGCCGACGAATTCGTCGATTTCGCCCATCGCCTGGCGGACGCTGCCGGCGCGGTGATCCGGCCGTATTTCCGCCAGCCGGTCACGATCGACGACAAGCCGGACCTGACGCCGGTCACCATCGCCGATCGCGAGGCGGAGGCGGCCATGCGGACATTGATCGGCCGGCACTTCCCCGACCACGGCATCCTCGGCGAGGAGCATGGCGCGGAACGGGCCGACGCCGAATATGTCTGGGTGCTGGACCCGATCGACGGCACCAAGTCGTTCATCACCGGCAGTCCGCTGTTTGGCAGCCTGATCGCGCTGACCCGGAACGGCCGGCCGCTGCTCGGCATCATCGACCAGCCGATCCTGGGCGAGCGCTGGCTCGGCCTGGCCGGTCAGGCGACGACCCTGAACGGCGCCGCGGTCCGCACCCGATCCTGCCCCGACATCGCCAAGGCGGTGATGTATACCTGGGGCGTGGAGGGCTTCGAGGGCGCGGCCGGCCGGCCGATGCGGACGATCGGCGCCGAGGTCAAGCTGAAGCGCTACAGCGCCGACTGCTACGCCTATGGCCTGCTGGCCTGCGGCTTCGTCGACCTGGTCATGGAGGACACCATGAATCCGTGGGACTTCTGCGCCCTGGTGCCGGTAGTACAAGGCGCCGGCGGCGTGATCACCGACTGGCGCGGCGCGGGGCTCGGCCTGGCCGGTCCCGGCAGCGTGCTGGCCTGTGGCGATCCGGCGCTGCACGGCGCGGCGCTTCGCCTGATCGCGGACTGACGACGGCCCCCTTCGCGCCACATTGGCGACGTAACTCTGGGATCAGCTAATGAACAGGAAACCGCATATCTTCGCTCCCGTAAATTGGGCATCTGCCGCCGCGGCGATTGCCCTGGCGCTGCTGGCGCCGGCCGCGGAGGCGGCCGAAACCCGCAAGCTGCACGCGCTGTCGCTGGTGGGCGAACCGAAATACGGCCCGGACTTCAAGCAACTCGACTATGCCGACCCGACCGCGCCCAAGGGCGGTACGCTCAGGCTCAGCTCGTTCGGCGGCTTCGATACACTCAACCCCTTCATCATCAAGGGCAATGCCGCGGACGGCCTCGGCCGGCTGTTCGAATCGCTGATGACCACGCCCAGCGACGACATGGGCGCCGAGTACGGCCTGATCGCCGAGAGCGTCGAGGTGCCCGCCGACCTGTCCTATGTGATCTTCAACCTGCGCCCCGAGGCGCGCTTCCACGACGGCTCCCCGATCACCGCCGAAGACGTGGTGTTCAGCTTCACCCTGTTGGTCGAGCAGGGCAGGCCGCATTACCGCTTCTATTACCAGAATGTCGTCAAGGCCGAGGCGCTGGCGCCGCGCCGGGTGAAATTCAGCTTCTCCGGCCCGCCCAATCGCGAGCTGCCGCAGATCATGGGGCAATTGACGGTGCTCTCGAAGGCCTATTGGCAGGACCATGACTTCAGCGCCACCACCCTGGAGCCGCCGCTTGGCAGCGGGCCGTACAAGGTCAAGGCGCTGGAGCCGAACCGCTGGATCACCTACCAGCGGGTGGCCGACTACTGGGGCAAGGACCTGCCGATCAACCGCGGCCGCAACAATTTCGACGAGATCCGTTACGACGTCTATCGCGACCAGACCGTGGCGCTGGAAGCGTTCAAGGCCGGCGAATACGACCTGCGCAACGAAAACGCATCGAAAGCCTGGGCGACCGCCTATGACTTTCCGGCGCTGCGCGCCGGCGATGCGGTGAAGGAGGAGATGACGCATGAGCGGCCGCAGGGCATGCAGGGCTTCGCCTATAACCTGCGCCGGCCGGTGTTCCAGAACCGCACGCTGCGCGCGGCGCTCGCCTACGCCTTCGATTTCGAATGGTCGAACCAGAACCTGTTCTACGGCCAGTACCGGCGGACCGAGAGCTTCTTCGCCAATTCGGAGCTGGCGGCGACCGGCCTGCCGTCGGCAGCCGAGTTGAAATTCCTTGAACCGCTGCGCGACAAGCTGCCGAAGGAAGTATTCGAGAAGCGCTACCAGGCGCCAACGACGGCCGCGCCCGGCAGCCTGCGCCAGAACCTGCGCAGCGCCGCGCGCATGTTGAAAGCGGCCGGCTTCCGGGTCGAGGGCGGCAAGCTGATCGACCCGAAGACCAGCCAGGCGGTCGCCTTCGAGGTGCTGCTGGTCAGCCCGGCCTTCGAGCGCGTGGTGTTGCCGTTCGCCAAGAACCTGGAACGGCTCGGCGTCAAGGCGCGGGTTCGGGTCGTCGACCCGGCACAGTACATCAACCGCTTGCGCGATTTCGATTTCGACATGGTGGTCGGCAGCTTTCCGCAATCGCTCTCGCCCGGCAACGAGCAGCGCGACTACTGGGGCTCGGAAGCGGCCGACCGGCCGGCCAGCCGCAACATCATCGGCATCAAGGACCCGGCGATCGACAAGCTGATCGACCACATCATCTTCGCGACCAACCGCGCCGATCTGGTGGCCGCCTCGCGGGCGCTCGACCGGGCGCTGCTCTCGGGCCATTACGTGATCCCGCAGCACCACATCCTGGTCGACCGGGTCGCCTATTGGAACAAGTTCGGCCGGCCGCCGAAACAGCCGAAATACGGCATGGACCTCTACGCCTGGTGGATCGACGCCGCGAAGGCGAAGGCGCTGCGGCAAAAGCGCGGCGGCGCACAGGCGAAGGAGTAGTAGGCGGCGGCCCTGCGGCTTTCGATTGTGTTGCGGCCGGGGCTGTGACAGGGTGGCGGCGATTCATGCGCCGATTCGTTCAATTCCTTTGCGTCGGGCTCCTGATCGCCGCCCCGGCCGCGGCCGGCGAAGCGGCACGCCATGGCC
>CAJHXX010000305.1_pt1 | contig 10786 bp, 13 predicted proteins | sample 9198511 | NCBI WGS metagenome assembly CAJHXX01 (sample SAMEA7708325, study PRJEB35096) | sediment metagenome | biome: marine neritic benthic zone biome [ENVO:01000025]; feature: sediment [ENVO:00002007]; material: shallow marine sediment [ENVO:03000034] sea grass bed [ENVO_01000059] ...
CGCTGGCGCCCTTGGCGCAATGGGCGCCCAGGTTGAACGGGCTGTCGAAGCCCGGCTCCTGGCCGATCCAGACGCCGTTCTCGACCTCGCCGATCACGCTGCAGCCGACCGAGCAATGGGTGCAGACCGACTTCACTTCCGCGATCTTGCCGGCCGCCTTGGGTTGGGCCTTGGCGCGGCTGACCATGCCGCCCGAGAGCGTCGAGGCGGCCGCCAGGCCGCCGGCCGCCAGGCCCGAGCGGGTCAGGAAGGTACGGCGATCGACCGCGCCGCCGGTCAGTCCGGCCAGCGCTTGCGACAGGCGGGATCCTCTTGCGACCCCGTTGGCCTTTTTCATCAGCATCTCAACACTCCCCAGTGAAGTCGGTGTCGAATTCCATTACCTCGCCTCAAGTGCTCTAAGCGCGCGCCTCAAAAACGGGCGAGCTCGTAAGCCTTCTTGACGTGCTCGGTCTCGCGGTAGCCGCCGCCGGCGCGTTCCGCCTCGGCCGCTTCGGCCTGCTCGGCGGGGGCGGTCACAGCCACCGCCGCGCCGGCCAGCGTGCCGAGCCCGGCGAGCTTGAGAAAGTCGCGACGTCCCGCCGCTTTCGCTTGCGTCTTGTCGGTCATGGTCTCAACACCTTCCCTAATGTCTTCCGCGCGGTGTGGAATCAGAAATCAGTCCTCCGGATCCGCGGCCGCGTCCTCGGCGATCATGCCGAAGGCGGTCTGCTCGATCGCGATGAAGTGCCGGCCCAGGGTGCCGACCGGGCGATAGAACCGGGCCGACTTGGCGGCCTCGAGATCCGCGAAAAATCGGCCGGCCCAGGGCTCGATATGGCGCCGGAAGATTTGCCGCTGGCGCGCCAGGTCCGCGGGCGCGCCGAAGGCGCCGGTGATCAGCCCGGCCATCATCTCGCTGAGCGCGGCGATGTGGTCTTCCGGCTCGTGCACGTCGGCGTTGCGGGCGATGCCAAGCCGGGCCATGTCGCCGCGCAGCTTGGCGAGCGGCCGCTCGTTCAGGAATCCGGTCAAGTAGAAGGAGGCGAAAGGCATCAGCTCGCCCCGTCCGATACCGATGAAAAGCTCCTGGTACTCGTCGGCGACGCTGCTCGCGCCGGCGTTGCGCGCCGCCTCGGCGAGCGACGACAGCGCCCGGCCGAGATCGGATTCGTCGCCGAGCAGGCGCCGACACGCGTCCAGCAACTCCTCGTCCGCCGGCGCGGCCAAAAGGCGGGATAAGAAACGGTAGTGCTGTGCGCGGAGTTGGTCTTCCTCCGTCAGACCGACCTCGGGCGACCTCTCCGCCCCCATCATCTGCAAAAGCATTCCCTCCATGCGGCGGCATCATCGGACTCACCGCGCTCGGTCTGACGCCGAACTTTCGCTATCTGCCAGCCTAGGACAGGAATCTCTCCAAGTCCATGCCCAATCGACAGGGTCCGAGCGACACAATCGCTTGAAGGCGTGGTCCTTTATGCCCAATGCGGGATGGGATCAGCCGGTCTGCTCGTCTTCCGCCGCGTCTGCGGCGGCCGTCTCATCTTCTTCCACAACTGCTTCGGGTGGTTGCGGCGTTGTCTCAGGCTCAGGCCGTGCATCGTCGGTGACGTAGCCCTTGCCGACCTGATAGGCGGATTTCACGCCCTCGATCAAGTCCGCCGCGTCGGTGAAGTCCTCGCCGTAGTCGACCAGCCCGTCGACATTGGCGAGTACCGGGTCGAGCCGCCAGAGCTTGCGCAGCGCCAGGCGGCGAAGCTGCTCCGGCACGCCCTCGCGCATGAAAACCGTGAAATCGGACGACGCATCCAGAGTCTCGATGTCCGGCAAATTGGCCGGATCGATCGGTTCCGGCTCGGCCGGCTCAACCGGCGCCGGTTGCGCCTCAGCCTGCCGCGGCTGGACCTGACGCGACTGGGCCTTGCGCCGCGACCAGCGCTGCAGCGCGCCTTCCTCGTCAGCCCCATCCTTGTCAGCCCCATCCTGGTCAGCCATTGGGCCCAGCCCTGCGCCGCCCCGGCGCCGCGCCGTCGTCGTGGCGCCGCTGCCGGCGCTTGACGAACGGCTTGTCGACGTGGTGCGTGTCGATGAAGTCCTGCACCCAGGCGATCACGCCGTCGGGCATCGGCACGCCCTCGACGATCTCCTCGCCGCTGTCCAGATAATCCTGCGCCTCGTAGGGCGAGGCGGTGACGAGGAATGCCTCGATCTCATGCTCGGCTTCGTCCGCCGCATCGGTCAGGCGGACATAGACCACCGGCGGGTCGTTGGAGAGATTGGTGCGATAGGCTTCCGTGTCGGTGCGGTGCAGTTCCAGCGGCAGAGTGGCGATGTGGTAGCGGGCCCAGCCCGCACCTTCGTCCAGCGGCTTCCACTCCGCGACCGGGCCGGCGCCCGGTATCACCGCCACCGGCCGCCAGACATGGTCGGCCCACGGATTGTCGATCTCGCGGCGCTCGACGACGACGCCAAGCGGCATGCTGCGGCTGCGCTCAGTCGGTTCTGGCGGTTCTGGCGGTTTCGCCGTCAAACGATCACGTCCTTTTGATGCCCGGAACCCGGAGCATGCGGCAGGTTGGCACAGGATGGCAACGACTGTTCGCAGCGTTCGACTGGACAGGAACCGCGGATCATGGCCTTGTTCGGCATCGGCAAACTCGGGTCCCATGATAATGCCACATCGTCGACTGGTCCGCCTTCGGATCGCGCTCGCCGGCCTTGCCCTGCTCGCCCTGACAGCAGGGGCGGCGGCCGAAGCGCGCTTCATCGTCATCGCCTCGACCACCTCGACGGAGAATTCCGGCCTGTTCGATCATCTCCTGCCGCGCTTCGAGGCGGCGACCGGCATCACGCCGCGCGTCGTCGCCGTCGGCACCGGCCAGGCGATCCGCATCGCCCGGCGCGGCGACGCCGACGTCCTGTTCGTGCATGACGCACCGTCCGAGAAACAATTCGTCGCCGACGGCGCCGGCGTCGACCGCCGCGAGGTGATGTATAACGATTTCGTGATCGTCGGCCCGGCCGCCGATCCGGCCGGCATCGCCGGCATGGCCGACGCCGCCGAGATGCTCCGCCGGATCGCCGGCCAAGCCGCGCCGTTCGTCTCGCGCGGCGACGACAGCGGCACCCACAAGGCGGAGCGCCGGCTCTGGCAGGCGGCCGGGATCGACGCGGCGGCCGCCTCCGGCGGCTGGTACCGCGAGGTCGGCGCCGGCATGGGCGCGACGCTGAACGCCGCCGCCGGCCTCGACGCCTATACCTTGAGCGACCGCGCCACCTGGCTCGCCTTCAAGAACAAGCGCCGGCTGAAGCTGCTGGCGGCCGGCGACAAGCGGCTGTTCAACCAGTATGGCGTGATCCTGGTCAACCCGGCCCGGCATGCGCATGTCAAGGCGGCGGACGGGCGCGCCTTCATCGACTGGCTGACCTCGGCGGCCGGGCAGCGGGCGATCGCCGAGTTCCGGATCGACGGCACGCAGGTGTTTTTTCCGAACTACCGGCCGCCAAATTCGTAACGCTGTGCTTGCGCCGCCGACTATGGCAGCATTCACGGTTCGCGGGGGCGCGACGGGATAAAACAATGGAAATGAACGACAAGACAGTCCTGATCTGCGACTGCGAACGCAGCATGCGGCTCGACGGCGACCGTTTGGCGAAGGCCTGCGGCGCCGGCGGGCCGGTTACCGTCAACACCCAGCTCTGCCGCGCCCAGATCGACAACTTCTGCGCCGCCGCCGGCGCCGGCCGGCCGCTGATCGTCGCCTGCACCCAGGAAACGCCGCTGTTCGAGGAGACGCTGGACGAGATGGGGTCCGACACGCCGGCGCGGTTCGTCAACATCCGCGAAAACGCGGGCTGGTCGGATGAGGCGGCCGAGGCCGTGCCGAAGATGGCGGCGCTGCTGGCCGAGGCGGCGCTCGACATCCCGCCGGCGCCGAGCGTGAGCCTGAAGTCGGAGGGCGTCTGCCTGGTCTACGGCCGCGACGCGGCGGCGATCGAGGCGGCAAGGCAATTCGCCGGCCGGCTCGAGGTGACGGTGCTGCTGACCCGGCCCGAGGGCGTCGCCGCGCCGCGGGTCAGCGACCTGCCCGTCTTCCGCGGCACCATCGCCCGGGCGCAAGGCCATCTCGGCGCCTTCGAACTGGTGGTCGACGATTACGCCGCGCCGCTGGTCTCCTCGCGGGCGGAGCTGGTCTTCGACCTGGCCCGAAACGGCGCCAGCTCGCGCTGCGACCTGATCCTGGATCTCACCGGCGGTGCGCCGCTGTTCCCGGCGCCGGAAAAACGCGACGGCTATTTCCGCCCCGACCCCGGCGACCCGGCCGCGGTGCAGCGTGCGCTGTTCGAGCTCGTCGATCTGGTCGGCGAGTTCGAAAAGCCGCGTTATGTCGCCTTCGACGCCGATCTCTGCGCCCATGCGCGGAGCGGGCTGACCGGCTGCACCCGCTGCATCGACGTCTGCCCGGCCGGCGCGATCGAGCCGGCCGGCGACGTGGTCGCGATCGACCCCTACATTTGCGGCGGCTGCGGCGGCTGCAACAGCGTCTGCCCGACGGGCGCCGCGTCCTATGCCATGCCGCCCAATCAGAGCCTGATCGAGCGGCTCGACACCCTGCTCACCGCCTATCACGCGGCGGGCGGCCGCGACCCGGTGCTGTTGGTGCACGACCCGCGCCACGGCGCGGAGGCGATCTCCCTGATGGCGCGGCACGGCCGCGGCCTGCCGGCGAACGTCCTGCCCTTCGCGGTCAACGAGGTGACCCAGGCCGGTCTCGACCTGTTGGTTGCGGCGCTCGCCAAGGGCGCGGCCCGGGTGCTGCTGCTGGCGCCGCCGGCGCGGGGCGACGAGCTCGACGGGCTGGCGGCCCAGGTGGCGATCGCCGAGGCGGTGATGGCCGGCCTCGGCCACGGCGCCGGCCGGGTCGAGATCCTGGTCGAGGCCGACCCGGAGGCGGTCGAGCGGCGCCTGCACGCGCCGGCCCCGCACGGCGGGTTGGACCCGGCACCGTTCCAGCCCGCCGCCGCCAAGCGCACCCTGCTACGCCAGGCCCTGGAGCATCTGCACAAGCGGGCGCCCAATCCGGTCGACCATCTGGCGCTGCCGGCCGGCGCGCCGTTCGGCGCGGTCGAGATCGACGCCGCCGGCTGCACGCTTTGTCTGTCCTGCGTCGGCGCCTGCCCGACCGGGGCGCTGCAGGACAATCCGGACATGCCGGAGCTGCGCTTCCAGGAGGACGCCTGCGTGCAATGCGGCCTCTGCCGGACAACCTGCCCGGAGAAAGTGATCGCGCTCGAGCCCCGCCTCGACTTCACGGAAGCCGCCAAGCGGGCGCGGTTGGTCAAGCAGGAGGAGCCGTTCCACTGCGTCCGCTGCGGCCAGCCCTTCGGCACCAAGGCGTCGATCGAGATGATCGTCGCCAAGCTCGCCGACCGCCACGACATGTTCAAGGGCGACGCGATAGAGCGCATCAAGATGTGCCAGGACTGCCGCGTGGTCTCGCAGTTCGAGGACGAACTGAACCCGCTCGCCGGCGGGCCGCGGCCGACGACCCGGACCACCGACGACTACCTGCGCGAACGCGAGGAGATCGAGGCGGCGCGCGCCAAGTTCCAGGCCGAACAGGCCGGCGACGACAAGGACGAAACCGGCGACTGAGAACCGGGGGCAAAGACAAGAACAAACAAGGGAGGGAAAGACCGTGAAAACCGGAACAGGTGGCCGATTGATCGGCGCCATCGCGAGTGCCGTGTTGCTCGTCTGCGTCGGCATTGCCGGCAAAGCCGGCGCCGTAGAAGCCATTGCCCTCGACGGTGTCGAGATTCCGCGGCTCGCGCCGGCGCCCTACCACATCGCCGACCAGGCCGCCGTCGACGCCTTCTTCTCGGCCTTCGTCGACGGGGCGATCACCGACTTCCGCACCGTCCAGGCCGCCGAGGACGCGGTCGGCCTGGGCCCAATCAACGAGGACGGCGAGCCGGTCCGGCTCGGCAAGATCGCATATGTGCGGCCCGGCCTCGGCAACATCCTGTTCTCGCCGGCCTTCGTCTATCTGCTGGCGCAGCATTTCGACCGGGTCGTGGTGATGTACACCAACATGACCGAGCCGGCGCCGGGCGCGACGGCGCTCCGCCCGGTCGAGGCCTTGGAAGGCGTGCCGATCCCGGCCGCCATCGCCGGTCAGGTCGAGATCTACGCGATCGGCAGCCCGGAGCTGAACCTGATCAGCTTCCTACAGCAATCCGACGTCTTCCTGGAGCAGCTCGAGATCATCCGCCGGGCCTGGCACCGCAAGGCGCGGCACCTGCTCGGCGATTCCTGGGTGTTCGCCCACAGCCAGGGGGTGAACGACGCCGTGCTGACCGATCACCGGCTGCGCACGGCCGAGTTCGTCGGCTTCCGCCGCGTCGTCGGCATCGCCGGCGCGGTGATGGGCGGCCGGCTGCTGGAATCCGCGATCGGCCAGTCGTTCGTCGATGGCGCCTTCGCCATTGCCGGCGAACAGGGCGCGGCGGCGATGGAGGCGCTGAAGGAGTCGGTCGCGACCGCGGAGCTGATCGAGCATTTGGCTATCCCGGGGCCCGATTTCGCCAAGCGGCTCAACCTGGAGATCCATCTGGTGACGCGGACCTTCGCCGCCTTCGGCGGGACCGTCGACCCCGCCCTGCCCCAGGGCAACATCCGCGGCACCTTCCTGTTCCTGGCCGGATTTCCGGACGGCAACGGCGAGGTCAAGCCGAATGACGGCGTCGAGGACTTCACCTCGACCCTGCTCGGCAGCGTCAACCGGGTGTTCCCGCAGACCGATCACATCCTGATCACCGAGGACCCGGAGATCCTGGCCGAGATGCTGGAAACCCTGGACGCCGCCGACGACTAATTGCGCGAACGCGAGGAAATCGAAGCGGCGTCGGCGACGGTCTCGATCAAGAGATCGGCGAGCTTGTCGACGGCCGGGGCATCGGCGCCGCGGGCGCGATGCAGCATGATGACGAAATCCGGCAGGTCGGGGAGTCCATCGCCGTCGCCCAGGACGATCAGCCCGTCGTCCAGCGCGCTCACACCGCGCACCGTGATGCCCAGTCCCGCCCGCACCGCGGCCTTGACCCCGGCGAAGCTCGGGCTCGTGAGAACGACGCGCGAGCGGATCCGCGCTTGATCGAGCGCCCAGATAGCCATCTCACGGAAGCCGCAGGGCGCGTTGCACAAGATCAGCGGCAGCGGCTCTTTGTGCAGGCCGTCCATTGTCGCGCTGCCGATCCAAACCGAGGGTTCCCGCCGCAACAGCTTGCCATCATGGCCGCCGTCTCCAACGGCAATCGCCAGGTCGAGCGCGCCGGCATCGAGCGCCTCGACAAGCGCGGCCGTGTTGTCGACCCGAACTTCGAGCCGCGTGTCGGGCAGGGCGCGTGCAAAGCGCCCGAGAACCTGCGGCAGCACGCCATCGGCGAGATCCTGGATGGTACCGAAACGCACGTTGCCGCCGACGCCCGCCGCATTGAGCGACGTGCGCGCCTCGTCGTGCAGCGCAAGAATGCGTTCCGCATATCGCAACAGGCAGTGGCCTTCCTCGGTCAGCGTCATGCGGCGGCCGTCGCGTTGGAACAGGTTGGTTCCCGCCTGTGCCTCAAGCCGCTTCATTTGCAGGCTGACGGCGGACTGCGAACGATGGACGCGCTCGCCCGCACGCGCGAACCCGCCCGTCTCGGCGATGGCGACGAAGGTGTGGAGCAAATCTGGCTCGAAATCGCGATGCATCACATCACATTAAGGATTTCAATGTGAACAATCAAAACAATCAATTAATCCAATCAATGCGCGGGTGATAGGCTCCCGACGCTTAGATGCGGCGCGCGGCGCCGTCACGACGATGGAAGGAGAGCCAAGTGATCACCGCGATCGTACGTTTCAGTCTGCCGGAAGGCACGACGCTTGACGATGCCAGGACGATGTTCAAGGGATCGGCGCCCAACTACCGGAGCGTCGCCGGCCTTGTGCGCAAGTACTATCTGTTCGACCCGGCCGGCACCGCCGGCGGCGTCTATCTGTGGGAGAGCCGAGCGGCGGCCGACCGCCTGTACACCGACGAATGGCGGCAGATGATTTCCGACAAGTTCGGCGCACCGCCCGAGGTCAGTTACTTCGAAAGTCCCGTCATCGTCGACAACGTCACCAACCAGATCGTCGCCGACGAAGCCGCATGAGGGCGCCGGCGGCGACCGGAGCGGTTCACCGCGGCCGGCCGCCCTGGGTGAGCCGGCCGCGGTCGGCGAGGTCGCGGCAGAGCGCCTCGGCGCGGCCCTGGAACTGGTCCGCCTGGGATTTCCGGATTACGCCGTCGGCCAGCATCTTATCGACCTGACTGCCGCGTTCGGCGAGGCAGGCGGCGAAGCCGTCGTCCTTTGCCGCGGCGGTCGGCTCGGCCGGGAGAACATATTCGCGGTGCAGATAGCCGAGCAGGCCGGCGGCGGCGGCGAAGCAGGCGAGCGCGACGACCCGCGCCGCCGGCCCGTCGAGCGCCGAGCGCCGTCCCGCGGACGGTTTCACGCGCCGCCCTATTCCAACGCGATGTTGCCGTCGATGGTGACCGACAAGTCGACCCCGTCGAGCTCCAAGGTGACCTTGGCGGCCAGCGTCTCGGCGCCGCCGAGCTTGCCGGCGGCCAGCGCCTCGCGCACCGCGCTCTCGATCTCGCGCTGCGAGGTGACGCCCACCTTCTTCAGGAACTTGCGGATGCTCATGTTGAAGTCTTCTTCGTTCATGCCTCGCCTCCTTGCTTGCCCTGTCACGCCGCCGCCGCCAGCGGCAGGTTGTAGAGCAGGTTCTGCGGCTTCAGCCGCAACAGGTTGTCCGGCGTCATCGCCATGCCGAGATAGACCGGGCGGCCGGCGGTGTCGGGCCGCACCACCGACGGGTCGCGGAACTCCAGCTTGAACAGCGCCAGCAGGCGGGCGAGCCGGTCTTCCGCCACCTCGCGGCCCTGGTAGAGGTCGTTCAGGATGGCGCTCGCCTCCGGCTCCAGCCCGACATGCCAGACCCAATGCGCATCCTGGATCGCCTGCATCGGCTGCACCCGCACGGCGATGCCGAGCAGATGCCCGACCCAGGCCTCCAGCACCCGGCAGAGCGCGTCCAGCCCGGGCCGGGTGAAGGTGAGGTCGAGCACGGTGTCGAAGCTGTCGCTGCGATCCCAATAGATCTCCGCGTTCTGTTCCAGCAGCACGTCCATCTCGACCTGGCGGAGCGGCGTCTGGTTCTGGATCAGCAGCCGGCCGAGGCCGCCCATGCCGCCGGTCGCCGCGTACATGCCGACGGTCTCCTCGTCGGCCGCCATCACCGCGCCGTCATGGATCGTCACCTTCTGGCTGCGGAACAGCAACTCGCCGGCGCGCACCCGGATTGGGTCGGCGCAGTCCGCCAGGATGTTGCGCAGGATGACATGCGCCAGCTGATCGATAAAGAGCGGCGGCACGGCGATCCGGCCCTCGGCGAACAGCGCCAGATAGGCCGCCTCGACGGTGTCGTGCGCCAGCAGGTGATCGCGAAAGCCGAGCAGGTGGGCGTAGTTGTCGCGCGCGTCCGCGTCGGCGAGCTTTGCCAGCTCGTCTTCGCCGACCGGCCGGGCCGGGTCGGCGGCGAGCGCCTCGTGGAGCGCCCGCTCGGCGGCGCAGGACTCTTCCACCGGCCGCATCTCCGGCCGCTCCAGATAGGCGGCGAGGAACGCCGGCGTCACCCGCATCCGCCCGGCGCCATCGCGGTCCAGCAGGTGATAGCCGGAGGCTTGCCAGAAATCAGGCATCGGACTCGTTCCCGAGCGCCGACGCGAGATCGAGGTGGTGGCGTTTCTTCCCGACCTCCAAAATCAGTGCCCCGTTCTCGTCAATGCCGACCGGTCGGCCTTTGCGGCGCCGGCCGCCGTGGTCGAGCTCGACCGGCTTGCCGAGGCCGCTCGCCCGCCCGGACCAGGCCTCGGCCGCCGGGGCGAAGCCCTCGTCCTGCCAGCGGTTCAGCCATTTCAGCAAATAGCGCGCAAAAGTGGCGAGGACATCGCAGGTCGTGACCGTGCCGCCGCCCTCGTCGTAAAGGCTGGTCCGGTTCAGGTCACGGCCCGGCGAATCGTCGGCCGGATCGCCCGCGACCGAGAGCGTCAGGCCGAGCACCATCCAATCCGGCACCGCGTCCTCGGCCCCGGCGCCGCCGACGCCGAGCCGCAGAGCGCCGGCCCGGGCGCCGTTGACATCGATCCGGTCGGGCCAGCCGAAGGTGACGGCGACCAACGGCGGCGCCAGCGCACCGATCGCCTCGCCGGCCGCCAGTTGCGCCACCAGCAGCACCAGCCGCGCCGCTGCCAGCGGCCGGTCGGGCGCCAGCACCACGGCGCATTCCGCCCGGTCGGCCCGATCCGACCAGACGAAGCCCGCCTCGGCCTCGCCTGCCGCGGCCAAGGCGCAGGCCTTGTCGAACGCCGCCGTCTCGCCACCGACCATCACCGGCCGGTAGATCGGCGGCAGGTCGAGCCCGATCGTCGCCACGCTCTCCGCCATCCTCTACGCGCTCCCTTAACCGCCCAGCATCCCGGAGAAAGTCGGGCATGACAAGCGCCGCGCCGCGCCGAATAGGTTGTATTCCGTATTCATGACCAATGAACAATTGTGCGAGTCTTCGTGTTGGGAGCACCGTCGTTCTTCCCTGATACGTCGCGATCGGCAGCAAGCGCCATCGGTCAGGGATTCCCGACACCTCATCCGATCGGACCGAACCCCGAATAGACATCGGTCTTCGATCGACCGGGGCCGGCCGACGTCGGCC
>CAJHXX010000215.1_pt1 | contig 10764 bp, 5 predicted proteins | sample 9198511 | NCBI WGS metagenome assembly CAJHXX01 (sample SAMEA7708325, study PRJEB35096) | sediment metagenome | biome: marine neritic benthic zone biome [ENVO:01000025]; feature: sediment [ENVO:00002007]; material: shallow marine sediment [ENVO:03000034] sea grass bed [ENVO_01000059] ...
AGCGTTCTCGCGCTTCCCCGAGGCGCAGGATCCGAAGATCCTGAACAAGTTCTATTGGCTCAAAAGAGATGTCGAAGGTCGGCCGGACTTTGTCCTGGTGCATGCGGCGATGGCTGGCGACGACGACCATGTCCTGCTGACGCGCCGGGAGTTATTCGTCGGCCATACCTACCAGTCACTCCAGGTGGTGGCGTTCGCATTGCCGACCGAAGGGGGTGTCGCCGTTTTCTATGTCAACGCCGCCTTCACCGACCAGATCACCGGTTTCTTCAGCGGTGTGGCGCAGTCAGTCGGCCAGGGCCGCATGAAAGACGATCTCGCCAAGTATTTTAGGGCCCTTATGAAAAATAGGACGAAGTAGCGAAGCGGCGCCCACCAAGGCCGGCGTGGCCTGCGACGGCACACAAGGCATTGTGCCGCCTCGCACCGCTCCTCGACCCGCGAAAGCAAGGAATGCTTTTCGTCCGCTCTTGAAGCAAATCTCTCGCCATCACCCCGCTAGGTCCGAAAAATCACTCGGATACCGCTCTCGCCGCACCAGGAAAGAGAAGTAGTGACGCGATGGCGAGGTTAAGTAATATGGACCCCGGTTCTGCGTCTTGCACAGCCGAGAATGCGAAAATCCGGGGATACTTGCTGCCTGGAAAATAAGTGAACGCGACGGGGAGATCGATTGTCATGGTCAGCGGTAGTAGATGGATTCCTTTGGTTGTGTTGAGCGCGGCGTTCCTCGTCGGCTGCCAGGAGGAGCAGGTCGCCGACAAGTCGGTTGTCCGTCCGGTGCGCGCGATGAAGGTGAGCGATGCGGCGTCGTTGCAGAGGCGCCAGTTCCCCGGACGCGCAAAGGCGACGCGCGAGCTGGATCTCGCCTTCAAAGTGGGCGGGCCGTTGATCTCATTCCCCGTCAAGGTGGGCGATGATGTGGAGACGGGCCAGCAACTCGGCCGCATCGACCCGGCAACCTTCGCGGCCACGATGGACGCCAATGTGGCGAGTCTCGAGCGCGCCAAGGCAACCCTTAATAACGCCAAGCTCGAATTCGACCGGAACAATACCCTGTTCGAAAAAGGGCATGTCTCCAAGGCGCGACTCGATAATGTTACGACGATTGTGCAAAGGAACCAAGCCGATGTTGCGGCGGCGAAGGCCGCGCTTGAGCGCGCGCGGCTTGACCTCGACTACACCAACCTGCGCGCGCCCTTCGCCGGCATCGTGGTCAGGACCTACGTCGAGAACTTCGAGAACGTTCGCGCCAAGCAGCCGGTCGTGCGTATCGTCGATTCGTCCCGCATCGAAATGGTGATCGATATCCCCGAAAGCCTGATCTCGTTGGCGCCGCATGTGAAAGAAGCGATCGTCGTTTTCGACGCCTTTCCCAACCGGGAGGTCCCCGCCCGGATCAAGGAGATCGGCAGCGAAGCCTCCGAGACCACCCGCACCTACCCGGTCACCCTGGTGATGGACCAGCCCGAGGACGTCAAGATCCTGCCCGGCATGGCAGGCAAGGCCTCGGGTAAGGCCGCGCCCCAGGAAATTATCGCCAGAGCTGGCGTCGAGGTACCCGTCTCCGCGACCTTCTCGGGAGAGGAACCGGGCAGCACTTTCGTATGGGTGATCGACGAGCAGTCAAAGACGGTGGCGCGTCGTCGGGTCAGCCCGGGCAACCTACGGACCGGGGGATTCAGGTCACCGACGGATTGAAGCCGGGCGAGTGGATAGCCATCGCCGGCGTCCATTATTTGAGCGAAGGTCAACAGGTGAAGATTCTCGCGCAGTAAGGGGTGGGTACGTTGAACCTCGCGGCCATCGCCATCAAGAACCGGGCAGTTACGCTGTTCGCCACGTTGCTGCTCATCGTCGGCGGTATCGCCAGCTTCTTCAATCTCGGCCAGCTCGAGGACCCCGATTTCACGATCAAGACAGCCGTCGTGATCGCCAGTTACCCGGGGGCGGGTCCGGAGGAGGTGGAACTGGAGGTGACCGATCGCCTGGAACTCAAGATCCAGGAGATGAAACAGATCGACTACCTCAAGTCGTACTCGCGGGCCGGCTTCGCGCAAATCTGGGTCAACATCAAGCCGAGCTATACGTCGGACCAGATTCCGCAGATCTGGGATGAGCTGCGCCGAAAAGTGGGCGACACCGTGGCGGAACTGCCGCCGGGCGCATCCAAGCCGGCCGTCATCGACGATTTCGGTGATGTCTTCGGCCTCCTCCTGGCGGTGACGGGAGACGGTTATACCTACGCCGAACTCGAAAAATACGTCGACGACATCAAGAAGGAGCTCAGCGTCGTCGCCGGCGTCGGCCGGGTCGACCTGTGGGGCGTGCAGGACAAGGTCATCTACCTCGACGTGCGGGAGACCCAGCTCTCGCAGCTCGGCCTATCGGGTGCCAGTATCGGGCAGACCCTCGACCAGCAGAACCTCGTCGTCGACGCGGGCAGCCTGGACCTCCAGAACAAACGCCTGCGGATCGCGCCCAGCGGGCAGTTCCGCTCGCCTCAGGACATCGGCGATCTCGTTATACGCCCCTCGCTGCTCGACACGCTCCAGAGCCTTCAGTCGGCGGAGCAACAAGGCTCGTCCGCGGAACTGATCCGAGTCGGGGATATCGGCACCATCAAGCCGGGTTACCGCGAACCGCCGTCGCAGCTGATGCGTTTCAACGGCATGCCGGCGATCGCCCTGGCGATTGCGAATTTGCCGGGCGTCAACGTGGTCGAGATGGGCCGCGCCGTGGATACGAGGCTCGCAGAGCTCGAGAGCGGCCTGCCCGTGGGGATCGAGCTTCACCGCGTTCACTGGCAGTCAGACGTCGTCGACGAATCCGTAATGGGGTTCTTCATCAACCTGCTCGAGGCAGTGGCCATCGTTCTCGTCGTTCTCGCGCTGGCGATGGGGTGGCGTATGGGGGTCATCATCGGCACGGCCTTGATCATGACCATCCTCGCCACATTCGTGATGATGGACCTCTTCAACATCGATCTGCAGCGCATGTCCCTGGGGGCTCTGGTCATCGCCCTCGGCATGATGGTCGACAACGCCATCGTGGTCGCCGACGGCATCGTGGTGCGATTTCAGCAGGGGATGGAGCGGACGAAGGCCGCGATCGAGGCGGCGACGCAACCGGCCTGGCCCCTGCTCGGCGCGACCTTCGTCGCGGTGTTGGCCTTCTACCCGATCGCCGCGTCGAACGAGAACGCCGGTGAGTACTGCGCCAGCCTGTTCTCGGTCGTCGCCATCTCGCTCCTGGCGAGTTGGGTCATCTCCGTGACGTTGACGCCGCTTCAGTGCCTCGCGATGTTGCCGGTTTCGAAGGGCGAGAGCGGCGCCGATCCTTATGGCGGCAGGTTCTACAGGCTCTTCCGGGGCGTGCTGGGAAGCACCATCAAGGTTCGCTGGCTGACCCTCGGCGGCTCGGTTGCCCTGCTGGCGGTCGCCGTGGTCGGATTCGGTAATGTCAAGCAGCTGTTCTTTCCCGACTCCTCGATGACCAAGCTGATGATCGACTATTGGGCGCCGGAAGGGACGCGCATTCAGGACGTTTCGGGCAGCCTGAAGCGGATCGAGGCCGAATTCAAGGACGATGAGAGGGTGCAGGCGGTGGCCAGTTTCATTGGCAGTGGGCCGCCACGCTTCTATCTGCCCGTGGAGCCGGAGCCGCATTACGATTCCTACGGGCAGCTTATCGTCAACGTGCACGACTACCGCGACATCAACGGCTTTATCGCGGATATGGATCCTTGGCTGCGTGGCAATTTCCCGGAAGCCGTGATCCAGATGCGAAAATACGGTGTCGGCCCCGGCAACACCTGGAAGTTCGAAGCCAGGTTCAGCGGACCCGCGGTGGCGGAGCCCGAAGTTCTGCGTTCCCTTGCGGCGCAAGGCCAGGCCATCCTGGCGGCGAGCCCGCTTTCCGGCGATGCCCGGACGGACTGGCGGCAACGGGTGCAGAAAGTCGTCCCGGAATACAATCAGGAACGCGCCCGCTGGTCCACGATCTCGCGTGAGGACATCGCCAACGCCACCAAGCAGGCCTTCGACGGACGGGTGATCGGCCTCTACCGCGAGCGGGACGACCTCATCCCCATCGTCATGCGCAAGGTGGAGGAAGAGCGTCAGAACGTCGGCGGTCTCGACGTCCTGCCGATCAGACCCGCCCTTTCCCTGAATTCGGTGCCGTTGTCGCAGGTGACCGACGGCGTTGCGGCCGAGTGGGAAGACCCCCTGATCTGGCGCCGGGACCGGCGTCGCAACATCACGGTGCAGGCGAACCCGATCGTGGGTGTGACCCTGCCGACGCTGCGGGCGAGCGTGGCGGAGGAATTCGAGAACATGGCCTTGCCGCCGGGCTACACCTTTGAATGGGGCGGCGAGTTCGAGAGTTCGAGGGATTCCCAGAAATCGTTGATTCCGGGAATCGTGCCGGCGGTCGGCGTGATTGCGCTCATAATCGTGGTGCTTTTCAACGCCTTCCGACCGCCGGTGATCATCTTTCTGACCATTCCGTTCGCGGTAATCGGCATTACCGCGGGTCTTCTCGGCACGGGCACACCGTTCGGGTTCGTCGCGCTGCTCGGCGCCATGAGCCTGTCGGGCATGATGATCAAGAACGCCATCGTCCTGTTGGACGAGATCAATCACAACCTGGCTCAGGGCAAGACGCAATATCAATCGGTGATCGACGCCGGTCTCTCCCGCCTACGGCCCGTCGTGCTGGCCGCGGCGACCACGGTGCTCGGGGTCATCCCGCTGTTGCAGGACGTGTTCTGGATCGGCATGGCCGTCACCATCATGGCGGGCCTCACCTTCGGCACGGTGCTCACCATGGTACTGGTGCCGGTTCTCTACACGACGCTGTACCGGATTCCCTCGCCATCGCCTGCGCCTCCGGCTACGGCGACCGCCGGCTAGCCATGCAGGGCAGCAATACTCGGCAAGTGACGGACGCGATCTCCGTGCCCGGTGCTCGGGCCGCCGGCCCGGGGCGACGCCGTGAACCGCGGTTATCCGGTTGCCTCCTCATGGCCCCGCGATGAAGCGGTTACCGCCCTTGTTCGCGTCCTATCGTTACGTCGGGCTGTTTTGCGCCTTGATCGTTCTCATGTTGATCTCGGGGATCGTCTGGGAGGCGGAGGCCGGCGACACACCGCTTGCAGTCATGTTCAGCCTGTTGCTTATTTTCGCGGTGAACGCGGCCAGCGCCCGGCGCTGGCACTTGTTGACCGCCATCCTCCTGGCGATACCTTGGCTGGTGGTGAGGTGGACGGCGTTCCTGCTCGATTCTCCGCTCATCGAGGCGATCGCCACGATCATCCTTGCCGTCCTGCTGTTCTTCACGATCGGCATCGTCATCGCCCATGTGATGAGCGTCGCCGAGAGCGACGTCAACTTCATCTGCGGCGCGCTATCGGTCTATTTCTTGATGGCGCTGGCCTGGGCGATGTCGTATGTCGTGATCGAGGCCTTTGATGAACGATCCTTCGCCATCGACCGGGCCGAGGGCAAGATACCCTTGCCGAATTTCCTCTACTTCAGCCTCACCACGCTGACCACGCTTGGTTACGGCGACATCACGCCGCTTAAGCCCTTCGCCCGCATCTGGTCGACCCTGGAGGCGGCGACGGGCGTGCTCTACACCACCGTGCTCGTCGCCCGGCTGGTCGCAATCTTTCGCCGCTGACGTTCAAGGGGCGGCCATCTGTCTGAATGGCGGTATCCGTCGTCGGAGATTTGGGGACAAATGGCCGCCTGGCCGGATCAGTCGCCAGCCCCGCACATGAAACACTACTGCTGTCGTTGCGTTCGGGCGATCTCGTCGATTAGCTGCCGGGCTTCGGGTCGGTCCGGATGCCGCTCGAGCAGGCGGTCCGCCAGGGTTCGGGCTTCTTCCAGGCGCTTTCGGTTCAGCAAATGAAAGGCCAAAGCGTAGAGGATGTCGGGATCCTCGGGATCCAAGCTGAGCGCCGCCCGCATCGCGGCTTCGGCGGCTTCGCTCCGCCCACTGCGCTCCAAGGCGAGGCTCAGATTGTAACGAACGCGCGCGTCATCCGGCGTCAGCTCGGCGGCGCGCTCCAGGTTCTTCACGGCGTTCCCGTAGTCGCGGCGCTCCGCGTAGAGAAGCCCCAGCGCATTGTAGAGGGCCCCTGCTTGTGGGAGCTTGGCCAGGCCCGCCCGGAAGGTCGTCTCAGCCTCCGTACTGCGACCGGCCGCGTGCTGAAGCATGCCAAGATTTATCCAGCCCCCGACCAGATGCGGATCCATCCGGAGAGCCGTCCGGAGTGCCGCGATCGCGGCGCCGGGATTGCCGGTGCGGAAGGCAAGGTCGGCCAGGTTCATCTGGGTTTCCGGAAAGTCCGCCGTAGCCTCGAGCGATGCTTGGTACTCCGCAATAGCGGACCTCAGCGCCAAAACGCTTTCCTGTGGAACGTATTGGATCGGCACGTCGACAAGGGCGCGTGCCGCCGCGATCCGGACCGTGCGACGAGGATCGCGCAAGAGCGGTCCAAGACGCTCGGCGCGCGCGGGCGGCGGCACCCGTTCCTGGAGCTGTGCGGCGCCAAGCCGAACGAGTGGACTCGGATCGGACAGCAAGGCGGTCACGGCGTTCGCGTTCGACCCGCCATAGGCGCGCAGCCGATCCAGCGCTGTCGCGCGAACGATGGCCGGCTTTGTCTGGTCGCCCGCCAGCTTGATGAGCTTTACGGGCGCGAGAGGATCGTCTCCCGGCACCGCCGCAAGCACCTCTGCGTAATGCGGAGAACCGCTGCGGCCGTTCGGGTACCAGGACTTTACCTGCTGCGCGGCCCAGGCATTTGTCCTGTCCTGATGGCACAGGATGCAGGCGTTGGGTGTGTCCAGCCTGACCGATAGGTCCGGTCGCGGCACCCGGAAGCTGTGATCGCGGCGGCCATCGATTACCATGTAGTTCCGCTCGGGCATATGGCAGCCGGTGCATTCCGCGCCGCTGGTCCCGGCCTCGTGGAAATGGTGGACCGGCGTATCGTAGAGCGCCTTGCGGAGCGTCGGGAATGCCGGGTTGCCGTCCGGATCGTGGCATTGGGTGCAGACCGCGTTTCCCTCGAACACCAGCCGTCCCGAATGGGGCTCGTGACAGTCGGTACAGCGCACGCTTCTCGCATACATCTCCGATTGCAGGAACGAGCCGTAGACGTAGACCTCATCCAGGATCTGGCCGTCCGGATAGTAGAGACCCTCTCGCAAGAGGGCGAGACGATAGCTGTCCGCAAAGGGTGCGCCGGGCAACGGGCTTGCATCGCCAATCGGCTCTCGCCGCGCGTGACAACCGGCGCAGAGCTCGATCTCATTCCCGGCATCATCCGGATCGAACGCAAATGCCAGGCCGACCCCGTTCACGCCCCGCCACGCCTTCTCATCGAAGGAATTCGGATCGTCCGCCCAGATGACATGGGCTTCACCCGGACCGTGGCAGGCTTCGCAGGTGACGCCTATTTCCGCCTGGCGGCTTGCATAAGTGTTGGTGCGCGGGTCGTAGTTCTTTTTGAAGCCTGTTGCATGGCATTCTGCACAACGCGCGTTCCAGTTCTTGTAGGGCCCCGTCCAGTGCAACCCGTCGCCGGCGTTGAACTGCTGCTCCGGATAAAGGTGATACCAACGGCGCCGCTCAGTATCCCAAGTGACGTCGAGAACCTGCAGACGCCCCGGTGCCGTTTCGACCAGATACTGCTGCAAGGGCTTGACACCAGCCGTGTACTTGATTTCGTACTCTGTCGATTTTCCGTCGGGCCCGTCCGTTTCAATAAAGAAGCGGCCATTACGTGTGGCAAATCGAGACGTGACACCCTTATGGGTAAATGCGTCGCCCGCGAAGTTCCCAAGCACGGTCTCAGCCGTCGGGTCGCGCCAAGCCCAGTCGTGATCGGAACCTTTCCAGGCCTCGGCTGCTTCCACATGGCATGTCACACAAGGCTTGGAACCGCTATAGCCCGGTGCCTGCGCCGGCGCGGCGCTTAGCTTCTGACTAGCCCCTGCTGCGAAGACACAGATGGTTGCCGACCACAACAAAAGGCCAGCTATCGCTTTATAGCGCTTCGAGATCTTCATGCCCGCCGCGCCCCGCGCTGGGCCGAAGGGTTGAGCGGCTTTGGGCCCGCCGGCGGCGCGGCTTTCCTGGCCGATGATCGAGTGTCCCATGCGGTCCCTGAGATCGTTGGTCGAACTCAGTGCGCCCATCTTCCTACCGATGTCACCGGAAGACTTCCGCGAGCGGAGCGCCAAACGCGCCCGTTGGCGGTTTTGCCCCGACCCATAAAGACAGCGTCGGCGCGATATCGACCGTTTGCACCATGCGCGTGATACGTTGTGCCGGTATTCCCATGCCGGCGAAGATGATCGGCACATAGGTATCATAGCGCCACGGCGACCCGTGCGTCGCGGCCACCGTGAGACCATCGAAAGCGTTGATGAAGCGGTTCGGTTCGAACACGACGTAAATATCGCCGGATCGATCGGGGTTGTAGTTTCTCAGTATCGATTGGACGAGCGGCGTGTCGGGCAACCTGTCGGCACTGAGCGCACTGCCTGACACCGCTAGGGCAACGCCGTCGAAGCGCGTCAGTTCCTCGGCGATCGCGCGTTCGACCTCGGCTTGATCGAGGCCCGTCTCGGCGATCGCCTTGCGGTTCAAGTAGAGGTAGGGGTGAAAATAGGTAGTGATCAACTCTTCACCGATGCCAAAGCGCTCTTTCAGCGCCTCGATCGCGCCGGCCTTCTCCCACGTCTTCGGGTCGATGTAATCGGCTTCGAAGCCCAATTCGTTAAGGTACCCCGGCGCCTCCGGTCCGCCGTGGTCGGCGGACAGCACGATCAGGGTCTTGTCCAGGCCGACCCGGGCGTCGACGAAACGAAGCAACTCGGCCAACGTTTGGTCCAACCGCAGGATGTTGTCTTCTGCCTCCAGGCTGGAGGGTCCGAAGACATGGCCGATATAGTCGGTCGAGGAAAAGCTTACAGAGAGATAGTCCGGCGTCGCGTCGCCGCCGAGGTCTTCCTGCTCGATCAGGGCCTTGGCAAAGTCCAGGACCAGCTCATCCCCCGCCGGACTTATCGTCAGCAGCGTCGTGAAGTATTTGTCTGCCGATTTACCGAAGGGATGGGGAAAGGTCCGCCCATAACCGGGCAGTTCGGTTTCGTAAGGCCTGTCATCGGCAGCACCGAACAGGTAGGTCGATTTATCGTGCAACAACTGCCACGATTTGCCGGCATACTTGCTCGCCGGCTCTCGCGCGTTGAAATCGGCCACCCATTCGGGATATCGATCGTAATAGAAACGACTGGTGATGAACTCGCCGGATTTCTTGGAGAACCAGAACGCCTTGCCGGTATGCCCGGCCATCGAGATGGCGCCGCGGTCCTTGACCGAGACACCGAAGATCTTCGACTTCCCGCCGTGGCTCAGAGTCAGTTCGTCGCTGAATGTCGATACCAGGATGCGCGCCGGCGAGCGGCCGTCCGATCTTGCGGTCTTCTGCGTGGCATCGATTTCGGTCTTCTTGTCGACGCCGGCCCCCTTGCCGAGTACCGGGTAACGGGCATCCTCGACGTTATAGGTCAATTGCCCGCTGACCCGGTCCAGCCAGACGTTTCCCACCATGCCATGTACGGCCGGGTCGGCGCCGGTCGCGAGCGTCGTATGCCCAACGATCGTTTCCGTATTGGCGTGGCGGTGGTGGGCGTTGGCGTAAACGGTCCCGGTATCCAGCAGTACGCGCAACCCGCCTTCGCCGAGACGGTCATGGTAGCGCGTGGGCAGATCACCGCGCAGCTGATCGACGGTGATCTGCAAAATCAGATGCGGCAACTTGAGCTCCTTGCCCTGGGAGCTCGCTACTGGCAGCGCAATCAAGATCAAAGCAAAGGCCAGTATGGTCAGCCTCTGGGGTGGAACCTGTCGCATCCGTTTGGCCTCTCATAAAGCGACGCGCACCCAATTCACTTACGAAATTGGGCGCCCGCAACCAGCATCTCTATCCCATCGAATGGAAGTCAACGGCGGGCCACAAGGGCCCGCCGTCGCCTGTCGATCTACTTGGAACCACTGCTCGTTTGCAGCTTCTCCATCACCTGATCGATGGTAAAGCTCCCAGCCTTTTGACGGGGCGGGAAATCCTTGAAGGTATCGAGGAACTTCGCCACGTAGCTTTGTGCGGGAACCAAGTAGAAGACGCGGTCGATCAGCCAGTCGTAGTAGCTGTTCGACGTGAAGTATGCGCGCTCGTAAGGATCGCGGCGAAGATTGAAGATCAACGGCACGCGCAGCGGCTTCCACGGTTCGATCCACGCGCGCAGCGTTTCCTTCTTCTCCTGCTCCATGAAGACCGCCTTCCAGTCGTTATAGCGCAGCGCGGTCAGATCGCCGGTGTCGGAGAAGTAGAAGACCTCTTGGCGCTCGCTTTTCTCGGTCTTGCCGGTCAGCATCGGCAGGATGTTGTAGCCGTCGAGATGCACCTTGTACTTGCGGCCGATCGCCTGGACGCCGCCCACCTTGAGCTGCTCCTTGATGTCCGGTACGCCGGCCGCGGCCACGAAGGTCGGCAGCCAGTCCATGTGGTGGACAATCTCGTTCGAGACCGAGTCGGGCTTGATCTTGCCGGGCCAGCGCACCATCGCGGGCACGCGCCAGCCGCCCTCCCAGTTGGTGTTCTTCTCGCTCTGGAACGGCGAGCTCGCGGCGTCGGGCCAGGTGTTCATGTGCGGCCCGTTGTCGGTGGAGTAGTGGACG
>CAJHXX010000100.1_pt1 | contig 10761 bp, 10 predicted proteins | sample 9198511 | NCBI WGS metagenome assembly CAJHXX01 (sample SAMEA7708325, study PRJEB35096) | sediment metagenome | biome: marine neritic benthic zone biome [ENVO:01000025]; feature: sediment [ENVO:00002007]; material: shallow marine sediment [ENVO:03000034] sea grass bed [ENVO_01000059] ...
GCGCGCGGCCGGTCCGCGCCGCGCCGCTCGGCGGCGGCTGCATCGGTGATCTCTGGCGGCTCGACCTTGCCGGCGGCGGTACGGTGGTCGCCAAGCGCGGCGCCGGTGACTTCCTGCTCGAGGCCTGGATGCTCGGCTATCTGGCGGAAAACGCCGACGTTCCGGTGCCGGCCGTGCTGCACGCGGCGCCGGATCTGCTGCTGCTGGAGTTCCTGCCCGGCGAGGCGGGCCTTGGCGCCGCCGCCGAGGCCGATGCGGCCGAGGTGCTGGCGGCGCTGCACGGCGTTACCTCGCCGCGATACGGCCTCGAGCGCGACACGGTGATCGGCCGGCTGGCGCAGCCGAACGGCCCGCTCGACGACTGGCGTGCCTTCTTCCGCGACCGGCGCCTGCTGCATGCCGCCGGCGCGGCGCGTTCGGCGGGCCGGCTGCCGGCGGCGCTGCACCGCCGCATCGAGGCGCTGGCCGGCGATCTCGACCGCTTCATCGACCGGCCGGCGGCGCCGGCGCTGATCCATGGCGACCTCTGGCACGGCAACATGCTGTCGGCCGGCGGGCGGCTGACCGGGCTGCTCGATCCGGCGATCTACTACGCCGACCCGGAAATCGAGCTCGCCTTCGGCACCCTGTTCGGCAGCCTCGGTGACGGCTTTTTCCGCCGTTACGATGAGCTCCGCGGGGTGCGTTCCGGCTTCTTCGAGGCGCGCCGCGACCTCTACAACCTCTATCCGCTGCTGGTGCATGTCTGGCATTTCGGCGGCGGCTATGTCGGGTCGGTCGGGCGGACGCTCACCGGCCTCGGTTACTGAGCGGCGGCCGGAGCCGACAAGGGGAATTCGACCACCGTCCGATAGGCCGCCCCGTCACCGCCGCGCCGGCTCTCGATCAGGGCGAAGGCGTCGGCGGTGAACGGCCGGCTTCGGTAGCCGCCGTGCTCCGTCAGATAGCGGGTGACCCGGGCCATCGGCGCGCCCTTCAGCCGCGCCAGGGTGATATGTGGGTGAAACTTGCGCCGCTCCGGTTCCAGGCCTGAGCCTTGCAACGTCGTCTCGATCCGGGCCTGCAGGCGCAGCAGCGGCTCGCTGCGTTCCATACCAGCCCACAACACCCGGGCGCGGCGGCGGTCGCCGAACTGGCCGACGCCCTGCAATTGAAGCCTGAGTCCGGCGCCGCCGAGCCGGCCGAGTGCCGCCGCGATATCGGCGACGCCGCCGCCGTCGACCTCGCCGATAAAGCGGAGCGTCAGATGCATGTTCTCGGCGGCCACCCATTTCGCCCCCGGCACGCCGCCGGCCAGCCGTGCCAGCCCGGCGCGGATATCGTCCGGCAGGGGAATGGCGACAAACAGGCGCATCGCCGCGCTCCTCGGTCCGGGGCTACAGGATTTCCAACACGTTCTCCGGCGGCCGGCCGAGCACCGCCCGGCCGTCCCCGGCGACGACGATCGGCCGTTCGATCAGGATCGGATGCGCCACCATGGCGGCGATCAACTGGTCGTCCGACAGGCCGGCGTCGTCAAGGCCGTTGTCCTTGTAGGCGGCCTCCTTGCGGCGCATCAGCTCGCGCGGCGCGAGGCCCAGCACACTGAGGATGCGCGCGATCTCCGCCACGTTCGGCGGTGTCTGAAGGTACTCGACGACCTCCGGCTCGACGCCCTTGTCGCGCAGCAATTGAAGGGTCTGGCGCGACTTGCTGCAGCGCGGATTGTGATAGATCGTCACGGCCATCGATGCCCTCCCCCGGTTTTGGTCTCTTCAGCGCAACCTACGCGCTGCGGCCGTGCCGTCAATCCCCCGCGATCAGGCGGCGGAGATGCGGCGCCAGGCGCTCGACGATCACGGCGACGCCTTCGGCATTGGGGTGGATGCCGTCCGGCTGGTTCAGCTTCGGCCGCGCGGCGACGCCGGCCAGCAGGAAGGGATAGAACGCGACGCCGTGCTTCTCGGCCAATGCCGGAAATACTTGGTCGAAGGCGTCGCCGTAGTCGCGCCCGAGATTGGGCGGCGCCACCATGCCGGCGAGCAGCGCCTTGACGCCGCGTCGATCGAGCTCGGCCAGGATGGCGTCGAGATTGGCCCGTGTCTCGGCCGGGTCGATGCCGCGCAGGCCGTCATTGCCGCCGAGCGCCACGATAACGATGTCCGGCTTTTCGGCCAGGCTCCAGGCGAGCCGGGCGCGGCCGCCGGCGGTGGTGTCGCCGGAGACGCCGGCATTGCGGATCCGGACGGCCAGCCCTTGGCCCTTGAGGTGGGCCTCCAGCCGCGTCGGCAGGGCATCCGCGACGGGCAGGCCATAGCCCGCGGTCAGGCTGTCGCCCAGCATCACCACCAGCGCCCCGTCCCCGGCCGCGCGCGCCCAGCCCGCGGCGACAGAGGAAACCACGACCAACGCCATCAAGGCGTTGAAAAGCCGTGGCAAACCGCCATATCGGGAGGATTGTTCCAGGCGGCCGGCCGGCCGGGGAGGTTTCGTGGCGGTGGATCCCATCATTCTGCTCCAGGACGTTCATCTTACCTTGGAAAGCGCCGCCGGGCCGGTCAACATCCTGCGCGGCGTCGAGCTCACCGTCGGCCCCGGCGAGACCGTCGGCGTGGTCGGCCCGTCCGGCTCCGGCAAGTCCACCATGCTGGCGGTGATCGCCGGGCTGGAGCAGGCGAGCGCCGGGGCCGTCCGGGTCGCCGGCGCCGACCTGACCGCCCTCGACGAGGACCGGCTGGCGCTGTTCCGTCGTGACAATGTGGGGATCGTGTTCCAGTCCTTCCACCTGGTGCCGACCATGACCGCCCTGGAGAACGTCGCCGTGCCGCTGGAACTGGCCGGCCGCGCCGACGCCCTGGCGGTCGCGGCGGACGAGCTGGCCGCGGTCGGCCTCGACGACCGCACCGGCCACTATCCGGCGCAGCTCTCGGGCGGCGAGCAACAGCGCGTGGCGCTGGCCCGTGCCGTCGTCGCCCAGCCGAAGATCGTGCTCGCCGACGAGCCGACCGGCAATCTGGACGGCGACACCGGCCGCGCCATCATCGACCTGCTGTTCGGACTGCACGACCGGATCGGCACCACCCTGGTGCTGATCACCCATGACACCGCGCTGGCGGAACGCTGCGACCGGGTGCTGTCGATCGCCGACGGCCGCGTCGCCGGCGACCGAGCGGCCGCCGGCGCGACCGCAAGCCTGGCGGCCGGCGAATGAACGGAACGCCGTTTGCCACGGCGCTGCGTTTCGCCAGACGCGAGCTGCGCGGCGGGCTGAAGGGCTTCCGCATCTTCCTCGCCTGCCTGACCCTCGGCGTCGCCGCGATCGCCGCCGTCGGCTCGCTGTCGGGCGCCCTGGTCGCCGGCATGCGCGACAACGGCCGGGCGATTCTCGGCGGCGATGTCGCGCTGCGCCTGACCCACCGGCCGGCCACGGCGGCCGAGCAGGCCTGGCTGGCGCGCGAGGGCGAGATTTCCCATTCCATGGAGATGCGCTCGATGGCCGCGGGCGGGGAGCGGCGCACCCTGGTCGAGCTGAAGGCGGTCGACGGCGGCTACCCGCATTATGGCGCCGTGGTGCTCTCATCCGGCGCCGAGATGCAATCGCTGCTCGGCCGCCGCGCCGGCGGCTGGGGCGCCGTGGTCGAGCCGACGCTCATGCGCCGGCTCGGGCTCGGGCTCGGCGACCGGATCAAGATCGGCGAGCTCGCCTTCGAGATCCGCGACACCATCGCCCTGGAGCCGGACCGCGCCGCCGGCGGCTTCGCCATCGGTCCGCGCGTCATGGTCGCGCTCGACGCCATGGCGGAGACCGGCCTGGTCCGGATCGGCAGCCTGATCCGCTACCACTACCGCATCAGGTTGGCGCCCGGTGCCGACGTGGTTGGCTGGGTCGAGCGGCTCCGCGCCGCGCTGCCCGACGCCGGCTGGCGCATCCGCGACCACCGAAACGGCGCGCCGAACCTGCAGCAGTTCGTGCAACGGATGACCCTGTTCCTGACCCTGGTCGGCCTGAGCGCCCTGCTGGTCGGCGGCGTCGGCGTCGGCAACGCGGTGCACGGCTATCTCGACGGCAAGACCGCGACCATCGCCACCCTGAAATGCCTCGGCGCGCCGGGCGGCTTCATCTTCCAGGTCTATCTCGTGCAGGTCGGGTTGCTTGCGGCGGTCGGCATCCTGGTCGGGCTGGCGCTCGGCGCCGGCACGCCGATGGCGGCGGTCGCCGTCTTTGCCGATATCCTGCCGGTGCCGGCGACGCCCGGCCTCTATCCGGCGCCGTTGGCACTGGCGGCGTTCTACGGCGTGCTGGTGGCGCTCGCCTTCGCGATCTGGCCGCTCGGCCGCGCCCGCGAGGTGCCGGCGGCCGGCCTGTTCCGCCAGGTGGTGGCGCCGGTGGGCACGCGGCCGCGCGCCGTCTACGTCATCGCCACCATCGTCGCGGTGGCGGCGCTGGCGACAGTGGCGATCTGGATGGCGGAGGAGAAGCATTTCGCGATCTGGTTCGTGCTCGGCGCGCTCGGCAGCTTCGCGGTGCTGCGCGCCATGGGGCTCGGCATCATGGCGCTGGCGCGCCGCGTCGCCCGGCCGCCGGTCGCGGCGCTGCGCCTGGCGATCGCCAACCTGCACCGGCCCGGCGCGCCGACGCCGAGCGTCGTGCTGGCGCTCGGCCAGGGGCTGACCCTGTTGGTCGGCATCGCCTCGATCGAGGCCAACCTGGACCGCCAGGTGAACGAGCGCCTGCCCGACCGCGCGCCGGCCTTCTTCTTCGTCGACATCCAGGCGAACCAGCTCGACGACTTCCTGGCGACCGCCGGCGAGGTGCCGGGCGTCGGCGCCGTCCGCCACGTGCCGAGCCTGCGCGGCCGCATCACCCGGGTCGCCGGCGTGCCGGCGGAGCAGATCGAGCCGACGCCGGAGACGCGCTGGGTGCTGCATGGCGACCGCGGGCTGACTTACGCCGCCCTGCCGCCCGGCGACAACACGGTGACGGCCGGCGACTGGTGGCCGGCCGACTATCAAGGCCCGCCGCTGGTCTCCTTCGAGGCGGACGCGGCCGCCGGCCTCGGATTGCAAGTCGGCGACAGCGTCACCGTCAACGTGCTCGGCCGCGAGATCACCGCGACCATCGCCAATCTCCGCCGCGTCGACTGGCAGACCCTCGGCATCAACTTCGTGGTGATCTTCGATCCCCATACCCTGGCGGCGGCGCCGCACAGCTTCCTGGCCACGGCGGAGGCCGACGGCCCGGCGGAGGCGGCGCTGTTTGACGCGGTCACGGCGCGCTTCGCCAACGTCACCGCGATCCGCATGAAGGAGGCGCTGGAGATCGTCAACGACCTGCTGGCCAAGATCAGCATCGCCGTACGCAGTACCGCGACGGTGACCCTGATCGCCGGCGTGCTGGTGCTGGGCGGCGCCATGGCGGCCGGCCACCACCACCGGGTCTACGACGCCGTGATCTTGAAAGTGCTGGGCGCGACGCGGCGCGACGTGCTGGCCGCCTATGTGGCGGAATACGCCATCCTCGGCCTGGCGACGGCGGTGGTCGCGGCGGTCGCCGGCACCATTGCCAGCTGGGCGGTGGTGACCTTCGTGATGCATGCCGAATGGGTGTTCCTGCCGGCGACCGTGGCGGCGACGGCGCTGATCAGCGTCGCGGTCACCGTCACCCTCGGCCTCGCCGGCACCTGGCGGGCACTGTCGCAAAATGCGATGGCGGTGCTGCGCACCGAGTAACCGCGCCGAATATTTGCCAAATTTTGTGGTTTTGGCGTCGAACCATAAGGTTCTATGAACTTGTGTCTGCTTGATTCGGGCGGCACAATTGGCCATATCTAGTGGCGAACGATTTCATCCGGCAGTCGAAGAGGCTTTAACCAGCATGGCTACTCAATACCGCAACCCAAGCGCGACCGCGGCGCGCACGATCGATCGCGCGGCGATGGACGAGGGCCTCCGGTCCTACATGCTGCGGGTCTACAACTACATGGCCCTCGGCGTCGCCTTGAGCGGCGCGGTGGCGTTCTTCGCCGTCTCCTACCAGCCGTTGTTCGAGCTGATCCATTTCACGCCGCTGAAATGGGCCTTGGTGATCGGCATCATCGGCATGGGCTGGTTCGTGATCCCGAAAATGCCGACCATGAGCACCTCGGCGGCGCAGCTCACTTTCTGGATCTACGCCAGCCTGTTTGGCGCCTTCCTGTCCTATATGGCGGCGGTCTATACCGGGACCAGCATCGTCCGCGGCTTCCTGGTGACGACGATCACCTTCGGCAGCATGAGCCTCTACGGCTACACCACCAAGCGTGATCTCAGCCGCCTCGGCGCGCTGCTCTCGATGGCGGCGATGGGGCTGTTCTTCGCCCTGGTCATCCATCTCGTCTCCGGCCTGGTGTTCGGTGCCTGGTCGCCGGTCCTGCACCTGGTGTTCTCCGGCCTGGTCGTCCTGGTGTTCACCGGCCTGACCGCCTACGACACCCAGCGCATCAAGCGCGAGTACTACGCCGGCGATGACAGCGACGTCGCGCATCGCAAGGCGATCTACGGCGCCGTGCATCTCTACGGCAACTTCGTGATCGTCTTCATCTATCTGATGCAGTTCCTCGGCGTCGCGCGCGACTGACCCGCGCCACCGATCCGTCGAACTCAGGCGCCCGGCGGGCCACCGCCGGGCGCCTTTCGTTTGGCCCGCTCGGCGCGGTTTCCCCGCCCGCCGACGATCGCGGTCAGCATGGGCGGCGCCAGCAGCGTGGTGGCCACGGCGGTCAGCACCACCGCCGGATACAGGCCGGCGATCACCGGGTCCGGCGGCGCGCCCTGCTCGAACAGGCCGGCGCGCAGGGCGATCTCGGCGATCACCAGCATGACCACGCCGCGGGTCGACATGGCGGCGCCGACCGCCAGCGACTGGCGTCGCGTCATGCCGGTCAGGCGCGCCGGCAGGCCGGCACCGAGCAGCTTGCCGGCGACGGCGAGCAGCAACAGCCCGAGCGCCAGCAGCGGCGCCTCGCCGATGGCGCCGAAATCGAGCCGAAGGCCGACGGTGGCGAAGAAGATCGGCGCCAGCAGCCCCGTGGTCGCGGCCCGCACGGCGCTTTTGACACGCGTGTAGCTCCGCCGGCCGAGGGTGTGATGGTCGAAGAACAGGCCGGCGACGAACGGCCCAAGCACGTAATGCAGGCCGAGCAGCTCGGCCAGCGCCGCCAGGGCGAGCGCCACGGCGATGATCAGCGACAGGCCGAACGCCTCGCCATGGAGGCGCTGTGCCAGCGCCCGGAAGCGCGGGAACAGATATCGGCCCGACAGCACCGCGATGGCGGAGAACGCCGCCACCTTGAGCGCCAGCCAGGCGAGCCCGGCCGCGCCCGGCGCCGCGCCGACGCCGATCAGGCCGGTCAGCGCGGCCAGCAGCACCAGGCTGAGCAGGTCGTCGAACACCGCCGCGGATACCACGGTCTGGCCGATCCTGCTCTGCAGCAGCCTCAGGTCCATCAGCAGCGTGACGGTGACGGGCACGTCGGTGACTGACATCGCGACGCCCAGGAACAGTGCCTGCGCCGGCTTCGCCGGCCCCTCCGGCAGCACCAGCCAGCCGAACGCGAGGCCGGCCAGCAACGGCAACGCCATGCCGCCGAACGCGACCCGCAATCCGGGGCCGGCGCGGGCGGCAAGCTGGCGCGGCTGCATCTCGATCCCGGCGTTCAGCATCACGAAGATCAGGCCGAGCTCGGCGACGGCGGCGATGCCCGGCTGGTCGGTGATTGCCGCCGCCGCCGGCAGCGGTGCGCCGAGCGCGGCGAGGCCGGCGAGGCCAGCGCCCAGGGCGACACCGGCGCCGATCTCGCCGAGGACCGCCGGCTGGCGCAGGTGGAGCGCCGCCTCGCCGCCGATCCGGGTCGCGACCAGCAACACCAGCAACAGGACAATCAGTTCCATTTCGACTCTGCCATAGCCGATATTGTATTGGCCGACGGCCGGATCTTTCGTCGCGCCGCTCGCCAGGGCGAGCGCCCGACATCATAATCATCGTCGTGGGATTTCCGGAGGCCGTCCATGCGTTTCGTCATCGCCATGTTCAAGCACGAGACCAACACGTTCTCGCCGATCGTCACCGACCTGGCGCGCTTCGAGGCCTGGGGCTGTCAATACGGCGCCGACGCCCTCGCCGCCTATGCGGGCACGGCGATGCCGATCGGCGCCTATATCGAGCTGGCAGAGGCCGCCGGCGCCGAGATCGTGACGCCGGTCGCGGCCGAAGCGATGCCGTCCGGCCCGGTCGCCGAGGTGGCCTACGAACATCTCGCCGGCCGCATCTGCGACGCGGTGGCGGCCGGCTGCGACGCCGCCCTGCTCGACCTGCATGGCGCCATGGTGGCGGAACACACCTTCGACGGCGAGGGCACGCTGTTGGAGCGGATCCGCGGCATCGCGCCGCACCTGCCGATCGCGGTCACCCTGGATCTGCACTGCAACCTGACGGAAAAGATGGTCGCCAACTGCACCGGGCTGATCGGCTACAAGACCTACCCCCATGTCGACATGTACGCGGTCGGCAAGCAGATCGGCCGGGTGGTGCTCGACGCGGCGGCCGGTAAATGCACGCCGGTGATGGCCTGGGGCAACGCACCGCTCCTGTCGCAGACGCTCCGCCAGGGCACCGACGACGAGCCGATGCGGGGCCTGATCGCGCGCTGCCGCGAGGCCGAGGCGCGGCCCGGCGTGCTCGCCGCGACGGTGTTCGGCGGCTTCGCGCTCGCCGACATGCCGGAGTCCGGCACCTCGGCCGTCGTCGTCACCGACGGTGACGCGGCGCAGGCCGGCGAGATCTGCGACCAACTGCTCGACGCCGCCTGGGCGCGGCGCGAGGACTTCGTCTACCAACACCGGCCGCTGGCGGCGGCGGTGGCGGTGGCCAAGGCGCTCGACGACGGCCCGGTGATTCTGCTCGACCATGCCGATAACTGCGGCTCCGGCGCGACCCAGGACGTGATGACGGCGATCGCCGAAGTGATGCGCCAAGAGCTGGAAGACGTTGCCGTCGCCGCCGTCTGGGACCCGGCGGCGGTGCAGGAAATGAGCCGCGCCGACATCGGCGCCACGGTGACGCTCCGCCTTGGTGGCCGCACCGACATGCCCTCGATCGGCGAGACCGGCCGGCCGCTCGAGGTGACCGGCCGGGTCAAGACCCTGACCGACGGCGAATGGGTCGTGCGCGGGCCGATGTATACCGGCGTCACTGTGCGGATGGGGCCGACCGCGGTGCTCGACACCGGCACAATGCAGATCGTCATCGTCTCCAACCACCACGAGCCGTGGGACCAGGGTGTCTTCACTTCGGTCGGCATCCAGCCGGCGGCCAAGCGCTATCTGCTGCTGAAATCGCGCATCCACTACCGCGCCGGCTTCGCGCCGCTGGCGAAACACACGCTGACCCTCGACGGCATCGGCGTCACCACCTCCGACAACAACCTGCTCGACTACCGTCATGTGCGTCGGCCGGTCTATCCCCTGGATCGCATCAACAGCCGCGATCCGGGGGATCGGTAACGTCACTCGCCGACGATCAGCTCGTAGTCCGGCGTGGTGTTGAGGGGGCAGGAATAGAGGTAGCGCCCGGCCGGCAGCTCGACATGGTAGTCGCGGCTCTCACCGGTCATCAGGCCGCCGCCCATCACCGACAGCTTGGTCAACTTGTGCAGCGGATTGCGCCAATTGTAGTCCTTCTCGCGCAGCCAGAAGCCAAGCTCGTAGGGCACGTCGCGATTTCTGATGCGGAATACGTATGGGCCGGGGGCTAGGCGCATGATCCGCGCCGCCGTCAGCCGTCGCGCCTCCGTCCGCGCGTTGATCGCCTCGCAGTCGGCGCGCCGCGTGGTGGTGAAGTCGTGGTCAACGCCGTTCTCCGCCTCAAGGAACTGACAGGCGGTCTGGGTCATGTCGATCACGGTCGCCTTGCCGGCGACTGCTGGCGGCGCTCCGAAGCCGATTGAGAGGCCGACGCCAAGTCCCAGAACGCCTCGGGCAACCCGGGCGGATACCGCAACCATGCCATCCCTCCATTCGGGGGAAAGGGTTTCCGGCGGGCGGATTTTTTCATGGAGTCGCTGCTTTCCCGTCCGGCGCCTCGAATCTGGGCCAAGCCAGGAAATGCGACAACCAAAGGACGTTCAATCCCTCGTGATGCCCATATAGTTCTTTCTATACCGGCGCCGCAGCGCCGGCTGCAGCTAATTCGCCGGCCGGAGCCGCTTGCGGTCGAACACACGCAGCACCTGGGCCAGATTGCCGCCGCGCTTCAGCACGCGTCCGCCATAGGAGATAACGGCGTAGGCGCCGCCCCGGTTGGCCTGACGCGGCCGCTTGGTGATGCGGTAGAGCGCGCCGTCGGCGCTACGGCGGAAGATTTCGAAGCTGCAGGAATCAACATCCTGGCCGATGGCGTAGTCGCGCCATTCGCCCTTGGAAACCATGTGGCCGTATAGGTCTAGGATGAGATCGAGTTCGCGGCGGTTGAAGAAGACTGGACTTGGTTGGCCCGGGCGGTTCGCCAATTCCGACCGGGCGGAGGGGCTGTAGTCGTCTAGGCTGAGCAATTCCCCCATCTGACGTTCCTCCTGATTCGACCATCACATGGCAGAACCATGACACGACCGGGGCCCAAGGGGAAGCCCCGCGACGACAGCCGCGGCACCATGCCGCCCGGCGCGGTGGCGGCGTCGCAAAAATGCCCAATTTGAGACAATTCCCGGCCCCAATAGGCCCCCATCTTCGTTTCCATAGGGCCTCCGA
>CAJHXX010000491.1_pt1 | contig 10729 bp, 9 predicted proteins | sample 9198511 | NCBI WGS metagenome assembly CAJHXX01 (sample SAMEA7708325, study PRJEB35096) | sediment metagenome | biome: marine neritic benthic zone biome [ENVO:01000025]; feature: sediment [ENVO:00002007]; material: shallow marine sediment [ENVO:03000034] sea grass bed [ENVO_01000059] ...
AGCGTCCGGCGCCAGGGCGATCAGCCCGACTTGGTCCGTGCCGAGCTCGCGGCCGGCTTCGTCGACGATAGCGACCCGGTGGCCCGGCAGCGGCCGGCCCATCGAGCCCGGCTTCACCTCCTGCTCGGTGACAGCGAGGTTGCCGACCGGCAGGCCCATCTCTGAGGAGCCGTAGGTGTCGAGCGGCGTCGCCCCCCAGACCGCGCGGAAGAAGCGCACCACCTCGGCGTTGAGCGGCTCGCCGCAACTCCAGATCCGGCGCACCGGCAGGCGATACGACCGCACCGTATCTTCGCCGAGCGCCATGATGGCGCGCAGCAGAGTCGGCACCGTGGCGAGGTTGGTGACGCCGGTCTCGGCCATGAATTCGAGCGCCCCCTCGGCGCTCGGCTGCGCCTGCCACATCACTACCGGCACCCCCATCGCCAGCGCCACCGCGTAGCAGACCAGGCCGTAGCCCCAGGCAGGGTCGCCGGTCGGCCAGAAGGTGTCCTCGGCCGCGAGGTCGGCGCAGTGCCTGACGCCGGGGGTGATGGCGGCGACCAGGTTGGCGGCGATCATCACGCCCTTCGGCGGCCCGGTCGAGCCCGAGGTGTAGAGCAATGCCGCCGGGTCGCGGCGCGCTACCGGCACCGGATCGAATTTGCCGGTGGTCGATGCCATCGCCGCGTCGAAGCCGGCATCGCCCGCCACCACTACCGACGGCACGGCATCGCGCACCGCTTCGAGCGAGGCGCGATAGTCGGCATGGGTGACCAGGACCTTGGCGTCGGCGTCGATCAGCCGCATGCGGATCGCTTGCGGGCCGAAGGCGGAGAAGATCGGCAAGTAGACCGCCCCGGCGCGCCAGATACCCAGCACGGCGATGATCGTCTCCGGCACCCGCGGCATCACCATCGCGACGCGATCGCCTTTGCCGACGCCGAGTCCGGTCAGCACCTCGGCGAAGCGGCGCGAGCCGTCGGCGAGGTCCGCGAAGCTCAGGTCGCGCCGGGCGCCGTCGGTGCCGTGCCAGCGGAGCGCCGCGCGGCCGCTCGCCGCGTGCCGGTCGGCGAGCGTGGCCGCCAGGTTGACCGGGCCGTCGGCCGGCCAGCCCAACCCCTCCAGCACGTCCCCCCAGCGAAACGCCCCGCAGATGGCGTCGTATCCCGCCCCGCTCTCTTTCATCTCACCTCGATATCCGCCATGTCGCGGTAAGTGCTGCGCCATAGTCGGCTGTTTCGCCGCGGTTGACAAATCGCCGGGCCGGCGCTTGGCTGGCGCGGGCGCATGGCACATCTGGGCAAGACATCCGATCCGATCCCGGTCACGGTGCTGACCGGCTTCCTCGGCAGCGGCAAGACGACCCTGCTACAGCGCCTGCTCGCGCATCCGGAATTCGAAGACACCGCGGTCATCGTCAACGAGTTCGGCGAGATCGGCCTCGACCACGCGCTGTTGGCCGAGGGCGAGGAGGACGTGGTGCTGCTCAACGCCGGTTGCCTCTGCTGCACCATCTCCAACTCCCTCGGCGAGACCCTGAACGACCTCTATTTCCGGCGCGCCCGCGGCGAGCTGCCGGCCTTCCGGCGGGTGGTGATCGAGACCACCGGGCTCGCCGACCCGGCGCCGATCCTGCACCTCCTGATGGTCGACCGGGTGGTGACGGCGGCCTACCGCCTCGACGGCGTGGTGGCGACCGTCGACGCGTTGCACGGCGCCGAGCAACTGGATGACCACGAAGAGGCGGTGAAGCAGGCCGCGGTCGCCGACCGTATCGCCCTGACCAAAACCGATCTGGCGACGCCGGAGGCGGCCGACGCGCTCAGGGCGCGGCTCCGCGACCTCAATCCGGGCGTGGCGATCATCGACGCCCCGCATGGCGCGGTGTCGCCGTCCCGGCTGATCGATATCGGGCCGTTCGACGCCGCGGCAAAGGGCGCGGAGGTGGCGCGCTGGCTCGGCGCCGAGGCGGCCCGCGACCATCATCACGGCGATCACGGCGGCGACGTCAACCGCCATGACGCGCGCATCCGCGCCTTCTCGGTCTATTTCGACTTTCCGGTATCCTGGGCCGGCTATGCGTCTTGGGTCGACCTGATGCGCGAGTTCCGAGGCGCCAACCTGCTGCGGGTCAAGGGCCTGGTGGCGATCGAGGGCGGCCGCCGGCCCTATCTGGTGCAGGGGGTGCAGCATGTCTTCAGCCCGCCGCTCCGGCTCGACGCCTGGCCGTCCGCCGACCGCCGCTCCCGCCTCGTGTTCATCGCCCGGGATCTGGACCGGGACCTGGTCGACCGCTCGCTGGCGGCGCTGCGTGCACCGGCCGGCTCCATGCGTCCGGCGACGCTCGACGAAGTCATCAAGGGGTAAAGCCATGTCATATGATTGTCTGGTGCGGGGCGGCACCGTGGTGTTTCCGGAGCGCGGCGTCGAGCCTGCCGACATCGCCATCCAAGACGGCCGCATCGCCGCCATATTGGCGCCCGGCGGCGAGGCGCTGGCGGCGGACGAGGTGATCGACGCCACGGCCAAGCATGTCTTCCCCGGCATCATCGACGCCCATATCCATTTCGGCTTCGCCGAGCCGATCACCGAATACGTCACCGAGACGGTCTATGCGGCGCAGGGCGGCGTCTCCACCGTGCTCGGCTATTTCCTCAACAACGAGCCCTACAGCGAGGTATTCGCCGAGCAGCTGCCTGAGGCCGAGGCGCGCTGCCATGTCGACTTCGGCTTCCACTTCTCCACCGCCAAGGACGTGCATGTGGCGGAGATGGCGGAATACATCCGCGACTGCGGCGTCACCTCGTTCAAGTACTTCATGAACTTCAAGGGCGAGGAGGGGCGCTATCTCGGCCTCGACGGCACCGACGACGGCTTCATGCATGACCTGCTGGCGAAGGCGGCCGGCTTCGGCGGCGTCACTGTGGTCATGCATACCGAGAACATCGAGATGGTGTCGCGGCTGCGCCGCCAGTTCCAGCTCGCCGGCCGCGATACGTTGCGCGAATACTGCGAATCCAAGCCGGTGTTCACCGAGACCGAGAACATCGTCCGCGCCATGCTGTTCGCCGAGGACACCGGCGCCACCATCTACATCCCGCATGTCAGCTGCGCCCGCGGCGTCGATGAAGTACGGCGCTTCCGCGAGCGTTACGACCGGGTGCTGATCGAGACCTGCCCGCATTACCTGACCCACGACATGGAGATGGACCTCGGCCCCATCGGCAAGGCCAACCCACCGCTCAGGTCCAGGGCCGACGTCGAGGCGCTGTGGGCCGCGCTCGCCGACGGCTTGATCGACGTGGTCGCCTCCGACCACGTGCCGAGGAAGCGCGCGACAAAGGAGAAGAACATCTGGCAGGCCTCGCAGGGCTTTCCCGGCACGGCGACGATCCTGCCGGTGCTGCTCTCCGAGGGCTACCACAAGGGCCGGCTCGGCCTGCGGCGGATCGCCGAGCTGATCACCAGCCGGCCGGCGGAGATCTTCGGCATCGACGGCGCCAAGGGCTTCATCCGCGCCGGCGCCGACGCCGACCTCGCCATCGTCGACCTGGAGAAGGAACGCGAGGTCAAGGCGGCCGAGCTCGGCTCCTATTCCGACTACAGCCCCTATGACGGCTGGACCCTGAAGGGCTGGCCGGTGCTGACCATGGTGCGCGGCACCGTGGTCATGCAGGACGGCGAGATCGTCGGTCCCCAAGGCCACGGCCAATATCTCTGGCGCCCGCTCGGCTGAGTCGGCCTCTCTTGAGGCAGCCCAGGCACGGGCCTATCCTCGGGGCGAGGCAGAGACGGAGGACGCGGCGTGAACGCGGCAGAGCGAAACCGGACATTAAAAAAACTGATGGCGCGCCGGGCGGCGGTGATCGTGCCGGGGGCGATGAACGCGCTGGCCGCCCGGGTGATCGAGGATATCGGCTTCGAGGCGGTCTATGTCTCCGGCGCCGGCCTGACCAACGCCTATCTCGGCAAGCCGGATATCGGCCTGATCACCATGAGCGAGATCGCCGACAACGTCGCCGCCATGCGCGATGCCGTCGACCTGCCGCTGATCGTCGATGCCGATACCGGCTTCGGCAACGCCATCAACATGACCCGCACCGTCAGCGTGCTGGAGCGCGCCGGCGCCAGCGCCATCCAGATCGAGGACCAGGTGTTCCCGAAGCGCTGCGGCCATTTCGGCGGCAAGGGCGTGAGCGAGACCGGCGAGATGGTGCAGAAGATCCATGCCGCGGTGGACAGCCGGTCGGACCCGGACTTCCGGATCATCGCCCGCACTGACGCGCGCCAGGTGGAGGGCTTCGAGGCGGCGCTGGCGCGGGCCGAGGCCTATGTCGAGGCCGGCGCCGACGTCACCTTCGTCGAGGCGCCCGAGAGCGCCGACGAGCTGGCCCAGATCGCCAGGCGCATCGCCGTGCCGCAGGTCGCCAACATGGTATTCGGCGGCAGCACGCCGCTGACGGCGCGGGCCGAGCTCGAGGCGATGGGCTTCGGCATCGTGCTCTATGCCAACGCGGCGCTGCAGAGCGCCATCCACGGCATGCAGACGGTGCTCGGCACGCTCCATCGCGACGGCGCGCTCGACGCCGTCGCCGACCTGCTGGCGCCGTTCACGGAACGCCAGCGCATGGTCGACAAGCCGCGCTACGACGAAATGGAAAAGAAATACGGCGCCGCCGGCCAAGGAGGATAACGATGCGACCCTGGGATGGAATCATCAGCGACGAGGAACAGCGCGCCTACCGCGCCGCCGGCTTCGGCGCGCCGTCGGGCATCGGCAGCCGCCCGGCGCTGCTGATCATCGACATCCAGTACCGCACGGTCGGCACCGAGCGGAAGCCGTTCTGGGCGGCGGTCGAGGAGTTCCCGACCAGTTGCGGCGAGGCCGGCTGGGCCGCGGTCGACCATATCAAGCCGCTGCTCGCCGCCTTCCGCGCCCGCAGCCTGCCGGTGCTCTATCCCCATGTCGCGCCGAAGATGGCCTATGACGGCGGCCGCCTGGCCGAGAAGGTGCCGAGCATCATGACCATTCCCCCTAAGGGCTACGAGTTCGTGGCCGAAATCGCGCCGGCGGAGGGCGACATCCTGCTGCCGAAAAAACACCCGAGCGCGTTCTTCGCCACACCGCTGGTCAGCCACCTGATCGACCTGGAAGTCGACACGCTCTTCGTCACCGGCTGCACGACGAGCGGCTGCGTCCGGGGCACCGTGGTCGACGCCTTCGCCTACAACTTCAAGGTCGTGGTGCCAGAGGAATGCGTCTACGACCGCAGCCGCGTCTCGCACGCGGTCAACCTGTTCGACATGGCGTCGAAATATGCCGACGTGATGCCGGTGGCCGAGGCGCTGGCGCTGGTCGAAGGCCTGGGCCGGGCGGCGGCCGAGTAGGGGGCGCGGCATGGCCATGATCCGACCGGCCGGCCTCACCGGCGCCGCCGCCGAGGCGGCCGACGAGATGGCGGCGCTGGCCGATTGGGCGGCGGCGGTCCGCTTCGCCGACTTGCCCGAGGCGACGCGCCGGCGCGCCGCCCTGGTGCTGGCCGACGACCTGGCGGCGATCGTCGCCGCGCGCGACGAGCCGGAGCTGGCCGGCCTGCAGCAGCAAATCCTGGCGCGGCCGGCGGCGGCCGAGGCGACCGTCTTTCGCGGCGGCCGGCCGCTGACCGACCGCATCTCCGCGGCGCTCGCCAACGGCGCCGCGGCCGATTGGTGCGAGCTCGACGAAGGCTACCGCCGCGCCACTTGCCATGCCGGGCTCTGCACACTGCCGGCGCTGCTCGCCGAGGCGGAGGCGGCCGGGCTGACCACGGCGGAACTGCTCACCGCGCTCACCGTCGGCTACGAACTGGCCACCCGCTTCGCCCGCGGCTTTCATTTCGCCGGGCTGGTGCTGCATCCGCATGCGACGCTGGCGGCGGTCGGCGCGACCGCTGCGCTGGCTGCCGCCCGGCGCCTCGACGCCGAAACCCTCGTGGTGGCGCTCGGCGGCGCCGCGACCATGGTGGCGCCGGGGCCGTTCAACCATGCGGTCCAGGGCGCGCTGGTGCGCAATGTCTGGGCCGGGGTCGGCGCCGAGATCGGCTTCCGCTCGGTCGATTGGGCGCCGCTCGGCATCGGCGGCCACGCCGCGTCGCCCTACCACGTCTTCGTCGAGGGGTTGGGCGCCGACTACAAGCCCGGCCAATTGACCGAAGACCTCGGCACCGACTGGGCGATCGAGGACGGCTACCACAAGCTGCACGCCTGCTGCCAGTATTCCCATTCCACCGTCGATGCGATCGCCGAGCTGCACGCCGCGCATCCCGACCTGGACCCGGCCCAGCATATCGAGCGCATCCTGGTCGAGACCCATTGGCGCGGCATGACCCTCGACAACCCGGCGCCGCCGACCAGCCTCGCCGCCAAGTTTTCGATGCCGCATATCGCCGCCGCCGCCACGCTCACCGGCCATGCCGGCGCCGAGATGTTCACCGCCGCCAGCCTCGACGACCCGACCCTTGCGGTGCTGCGCGCCCGGGTCGAGCTGAAGCTTTTCGAGCCGGAGCTGCCGGCGCCGAACGACCGGCCGGCGCGGGTCACCTGGCAGCTCGCCTCCGGCGAGGCGGTGACCGCGGAATGCCTGAGCGCCCGCGGCGGCCCCGACCGGCCGTTCGCCCCGGCCGAGATCATGGCCAAGCTCGCCACCATCACCGGGCCGGTCTATCCGGGCTTCGCGGCGATCGCCGAGGACCTGATCGGCCTGGCACCCGAGCTGCTGGATCGTCCGTGGGACGCCGTGGTCGCTCGCTTCGCCGGCGACGCGGCCGGGTGACCCTCGTGGATCCGACCCTGACCGCCGAAACCCGCACGCTGGTGTGCGATCTCGTCGAGTGGGTGGCAATCCGGCCGAGAACCTACGCCGACGCCATGGCCGCCTGGCGCACCTCCTGCCCCCGCCTGCCGATTTGGGAGGAAGCCACCGACCTCGGGCTCGTCGTCGTGGAACGGCGGGAGGGCGCCGGGACGGTCGTCACGGTGACGCCTGCGGGCCTCGAGTTTCTAAGACGGGAAGCGCGGACGCCGGACGCCTGAGTCAAGGCCGGCATGCATATGTGACGCGTATGACACTGCCGTGAGTAGCCGATTTGCGCGGCACGGGCCCGGCGCTTCCGCGCCCCAGCGCCCGTCGGGTGAACCGGACGGGCGGATGCCGGCGCAGTAGTTTGGCGCCGGGCCGGCGGCGGGCAGCAGGTAGAGGGCAGGGATCGCAGATTCTCCGACGCGTTGATGTGTCCTGAATCCAACTCGGCAGGCGGCGGCCGGGCCGCACCCCGAAGGGCCGGCGGCCAGGCGGCAGGGCTTGGTGGCGGCGGACCGACTGTCCCTTCGGCGGTCCGATCCGCATCAGGGGCCGGGTTTGCAGCTCGGTCCGGCGGTCTCCGCTCGTGACCCCGAGCGGTCATTTGTCGGTAATGCATCCCCTGGCCGGTGCTACGATATGTGGGTCCATCCGATCACTGTTGGATCCCGGGACGATGCGCGAAGTATCTCGGATGAAGGTTGGTCGGAACGTTCTCTCCAGTTCGGTGTCAGCCGCGTGGACCGCGCTCCTCCTGACGCCGCTCTTGCTTCTTCCGGGGGCCTGCACGACGTCGCCGCCGCCGCCCGTGGACCGACAGGTCGTTGACGGCGCTTATCGCTACAGAGCGCCTTTGCGGGACAACGACGGCTGGCCGACCGCCACCTTGGACGCCGTCGGCGTTGCTCATCACCCCCTGGCGGCGCTGGTGAGCCGGATTCGCGACAAGACCTTTCCTCGTGTCTACAGCGTGCTCCTGGTCAAGGATGGCAAGCTGGTGTTCGAGGAGTACTTCGACGGCCGCCATCGATTTCAGGCCCATCCCCTGCATTCGGTGTCGAAGAGCGTCACCTCGATCCTGGTCGGTATTGCCGTCGACCAGGGCCTGATCGGTGTCGACGACCCCATATACAGCTACTTCGACGACTATCGCGGCCTCGAGTGGATCGACCGGTCCTATGAGATTACCATCCGAGACCTGCTGGCGATGGCGCACGGCACGGATTGGGACGAACGCAGCCGACCGCTCGGCGATCCCGAGAACAGCATCCGTGCCATGACCAGCAGCGAGGATTGGCTCGAATTCGTCCTCGGCCACAAGCTGGTGGAGCCGCCTGGTCGGCGGTTCAATTACGCCGGCGGCATGACGGTGTTATTGGGCGAGATCGTCTCACGTACCTCCGGCCGAGACCTGGGCGACTTCGCCGAGCGGTATTTGTTCCAGCCGATGGGTATCAACATCGAGGGCTGGCACCGCAGCCGCCTCGGCGTCGTCAACGCCCAAGGGGGTCTCCTCCTGCGGCCGCGCGACATGGCCAAGATCGGCCAGATGATGCTGGACAAGGGCACCTGGCAGGGCAATCGGATCGTCTCCGAGGCTTGGGTCGAGGCCTCGCTGCAAAACCGCGTGAGCGCGGAAAATGGGTGGGGCTACGGCTACCAGTGGCGGTTGGGCCGGGCGCCGATCGGCGACCGGCTGGTCGAACTGTTCTTCGCCGCCGGGCGCGGCGGCCAGCACATCATCGTGGTTCCGTCCCTGCGCCTGGTCGGGGTGTTTACGGCCCAGCCGATCGACAATCGCGGCGGCCATGAACGCAACCTGATCATGATGTCGGACTATGTCCTGCCCGCCGTGACCGGCGTTGCCGCGCCCCGGCGCGCAGCGGCGGACGCCGGCGCGCGCGCCGGCTATGCGGGGCGCTACCGCCATCGCGATACGGGGCACGAGGTAACGGTGACCGTGGACGGCGCCGGGTTTTCGGTTGCGCCCAGTTTCTGGCTGCGCATCCCCTTCGCGCCGATCGGCTCCGGAAGCTTCATCGGGTACTGGGATTGGACCGGCCACCTGCGTGCCCGCTTCCTGCCGGGCGACCGGACCGGGCCGGACCTGCTCGAAGTCCGCTACCTGTTCGGCGAACGGATCTATGAACGAGCTGACGAGGACTGAACCGACGATCACATGTCGCCTCTTGACCCAGGGCGGCCCTGCGGGCGCCATAGCGGCGCGGGAGATTGGGGAGGGGTGGCGAGATGACGCAACGGACCCTGACCGACGAGACCCGCGCGATGGTTTGCGACCTCGTGGAGTGGGTCGAGACCCGGCCAAGGACCCACGCCGAGGTCATGGCGGCCTGGCGGACCTCCTGCCCGAGGCTGCCGATCTGGGAGGACGCCACCGACCTCGGATTTGTCGTCGTTGAGCATCGAGACGGCATCGGAACCGTTGTGACATCAACCCCTGCGGGCCGCGAATTCCTGAGAAGCGAAGGCCGGCTGCCGAATTAGGCCGCGTCGAAGTCCCCCTCAGACCGCCTGCTTCAGCGCCTCCAGCAACTCGTCCGGGCGCTCCACCATCATGATGTGGCCGCAGTCGGCGATCACCTTCATCTCGACCTCGGGCAGCGCCTCGGCGAGCGGCCGGGCCGCCCTGGGCGGTGTCATCAGGTCGCGCTGGCCGGCGACCAGGACGGTCGGGCAGGCGACCTTGGCCGCCGCCGCCAGGCCGTCCTGGTAGTCGTTGCAGATCTTCAGGCAATGGTAGAGCACGCCGTCGGCCGCGCGCTCGACCAGGCGGATGTCGTTGCCGACCATCCAGAGGCCCGGCACCTTGGCGCCGCCGAGATGGGCGGCGCGGCCATGCGCCCAGTCGTTCATCAGCTCGATCGCCAGGTGGTCGTTCCGGCGCGCCGCATCCAGGAAGTCGTCGTTGACCGCCATCGGCACGGCGGCGCCGAGCAGCGCCAGCCGCTCGACCCGCGCCGGCGCGGCCGCCGCGGTCGCCAGCGCGATCAGGGCGCCCATGCTGTGGCCGACCAGCCGCGCCTTGGCCAGGCCGGCGGCGTCGAGCAGGCGCAGCGTCCAGGCGGCGAAGTCCTCGATGCTCGCCGGCATCGGCCCTTCCGAGCGGCCGCAGCCGGGCAGGTCCAGGGCCAGCACGGACCGGCCGTGATGGGCGAAATAGCGCGATTGCAGGGCCCAGGCGGTATGGTCCATGGCCGCGCCATGCAGCAGGACCACCGCGGGCAGGTTGGGATCGAACGGCCGTCCGCCGGTCGCCGCGTAGACCTTGCGGCCGTCGACAGCGAGCTCCATCGGCCTATTCCGCGGCGACGCGCAGGGCTTTCTGCGAAGCCCGGAGCGCTTGTTTCAGATCTGCGATCAGGTCATCGGCATCTTCGATGCCGACCGAGATGCGGATCAGGTCCTCGCCGATGCCGGCGGCGGCGAGCGCCTCGGCGTCCATCTGCTGATGGGTGGTGCTGCCCGGGTGGATGACCAGCGACTTGGCGTCGCCGACATTGGCGAGATGGGAAAAGAGGCCGAGCGCCTCGATGAAGGCGCGCCCGGCCTCGCGGCCGCCCCGGATGCCGAAGCTGAAGATGGCGCCGCTGCCCTTGGGCAGCAGCCGCTTGGCGAGGTCGTGGTCGGGATGGGTTTCCAGCTCGGGATAGGTGACCCAGGTGACCGCGTCGTGCTCGGCCAGGCTGGCGACGATCCGGCGCGTGTTCTCGACATGGCGCTGCATGCGGACATGCAGGGTCTCGACGCCCTGCAGGATGTAGAACGCGTTGGCCGGGCTCATGCAGGCGCCGAAGTCGCGTAGACCCTCGGCGCGTGCGCGCATGACGAAGGCGGCCGGTCCGAACTCCTCCGCGAAGTCCAGACCGTGATAGCCTGCATAGGGTTCGG
>CAJHXX010000606.1_pt1 | contig 10727 bp, 11 predicted proteins | sample 9198511 | NCBI WGS metagenome assembly CAJHXX01 (sample SAMEA7708325, study PRJEB35096) | sediment metagenome | biome: marine neritic benthic zone biome [ENVO:01000025]; feature: sediment [ENVO:00002007]; material: shallow marine sediment [ENVO:03000034] sea grass bed [ENVO_01000059] ...
CCGGCCGGTTCGGTGCCGGCCAGCCAGCCCTGCGCCTCGGCGACCTCGTCAAGGCGGCGTCGAAAGAAGCTTGCGAGCTCGGAGCGCTTCGGCAGCCGCCCGGGCCCGCTCGCCTCGGCGATCTGGACGTAGCGCGTACCATCCTCGAAGGCGGCGGTCCAGGCCCAGCCCTCGGCGAAGGACGCCAGCGCCGTCGCCGCCGGGCCCGGCGGGCCGGACCAGCGCTGGATCAGCGCGGTGGTCGGCGGGCCGGCGATGCGCCGCCGCCGCCCGGCCGGCGCCGCCCGGCCGCGTGCTTCGACGACGAATCCCGCGTCGATCGTCAGGCGCCGCCCGCCGCCGGCGCGCGCCTCGATCCGGACGCGGCCGCGCGCCATGGCGACCCGGTCGACCCGCGCCGCCGGCGGTGCGATATCGGCCTCTTGCAGGTCGTCGAGTAGTGCGGCGTCGAAGACGGCGCGCTCGACCAGATGCTCCCGGTTGGCGGCGGTGCTGGCGCCGTTCCAGCTCGCCCGGCGCACCGCCTCCGGTCCGATCGCCGCCAGCGCATGGCGGCAGCCGGCGCGGCCGAGTCCTTCGATCACTCGGTCGGACAGGCCCTCTGCCGCCGCATAGCCGCGCGGCCGGCCGAGCACGGCGACGCGACAGCCGAGGCGCGCCAGCCCCAGGGCCGCGACGGCTCCGGCCGGGCCCGCACCCAGCACCGCGATGTCGACCGATCTCTGCATAGTCACAAAATTGTAACACCCCGCCGGCGCGCCGTTTACGACGCCTTAAGCATCCGCCGTCCACCATAAGCGCGGTCGACAGGATCCGGCCGAGGCAAGGATGGAATGATGTCGCAGTCGAACGAAGATCTGAACGCGGTCGCCAGCGTCTATCGCAGCGTCCGTGATTCCGGCAAAGCCGAACAGCCCGCCTATCTTCTGGCGCTCGCCGTCTATCGCAGCCGCCACCCGGACGAGCCCGAGGACGCCGCCGCCCGGTCGGTCGAGCAACTGATCGCCGCCGCCGAGGAGCAATTCGGCCCCGGCATGCAGGGCGTCGAGGCCGTGATCGATTTCGATTGACGAATTAGCTCAGGACGCGCCCGCGGGCGGCGGCTTCGGCCGCCAGCCGTAGAGCAGATGCACCAGCCGACGCGACGACGCGTCGAACGGGCCGGTCTCGTCAGGGCTGCCTTCGCTCGGCCAGAAGATGGCGCTGTTGTCGATCCAGGCCGCCATCTGCTCGAAGCCGTAGAACGGCCGCAGCAACAGGAACGCCGCGTAGCCGCCGTAGCAGATCCCGATGATATGGGCGAGCCAGCCGACAACCAGGAAGGCGGCCGCCGGCACCAGCCTGCCGAACGATCCCAGGGTATCGACGAGACCGGGATAAAGCCATGTGAGGGTGCCGACCGGCAGGGCAATTGCCGCCGTCAAGCCGCAGACCATCCAGAGATAGTCGGCCAGCTGGTGTGACACGGTCGTCGGGCGCGGCTGGGCGACGCCGGCGTCGCGGGCCAGCGCCACGCCCAAGCCCCAGCCGTCCTGCGGGTGGCCGAGGATGCATTTGCTGCCGTCGCGCCGGGTGATCCGCACCTGGTCGCGGACCGCGTCGACCTGGGCGACCTCTTCGACCCGGATCTCGGTCAGCTCGGGCCTGCGCCAGCCGCTCCTGTGCAGCAGGCGGCGGTCGGTGACCACGGCCTCGCGCGACCAGTCGCGGACGTAGCAGTGAAGCGTGTAGAGCACCGGTCCGACGAGGGCCACGGCGAGCGCCGCCAGGCTGACCGGATCGCTGCCGAGCAGCCCGGTCGCGGCGACGATGGCGATGCTCGATGCGTAGACCGTGCCTTCCAGGAACCAGGCGTTCGGTTCCAGGCACCGCGGTACGCGGTAGACGATGGTCTCGCGGTGCTCGAGCAGGTCGTCGAGCGAGCGAACCCTGCGCTTTCGGCCCGAGCCGTCCATGCGCGATCTCCAAATCGGGATCAAACGACGGCAGCATGCGGGAGTTGGGCTAACGTTCTCTCAACGGAAGCGGTTAACGCGCCGGCGCGTCGGCCTCAGTCGAGGTTCCGCTTGCCGACCCGCCGGCCTTCGGGTCGGCGTCGTTCAGCGCCCAGTCGTAGACGTCGCCGGAGATCCGGCCGACGGAGTCGAGCCGCGCCGCCCGCTCTGGGGTCGAGTAGCGCTTCAAATGGGCGATCACGTCACCGTCGCCGCGGCCGAAATCCGCCCGGTACCAGACATAGATGCTGGAGACGATCAGCCGCTCGCCGTCGAACCGCCAGCCGCGCGGATGGTTGATATAGGCGCGCGCCGCGGCGTCGAGCTGCGCCTCCGTATTGGCCGCGGTGAAGGCCTCGGGCATCAGCTCGGGGCAGCCGATCGAGGCGCAGTTGAGCACGTAGTGGACACGCGCATCGCGCCAGATCGGGCGCAGGATGCGGTGCTCGATGTCGTTCAGGGAGACGTCCTTGCCTTCGATCTCGACCAGGTTTCGGTCCCAGGGGCCGCTCGCGAAGGCGCCGGGCGAGATGTCGATGTCGTGGATGCTGGCCACCGGATAGTGGTCCAGCACCACCTGTACGGTCAGCGCGTTGTAGAGGTTGATCCAGTAGGCGCGCTGCGCGTCGCGGCGGAAGCGGCTGATCGGCACCGCCGCCAGCCGGCGGATATAGCCGTCTAGCGCCGCCCGGTCGGCGGCGGCGACGCGGCCATAGGCAACGCGGTTGACGCCGTCCGCGTTGGCGACGACATAGACCTTCAGGAAGCGGTCCCAGGCGGCATGGTCGATCGTCGCCGTCGAGGCCGGGTCATTGGCCGTCCAGCGCTCCCACAGCTTCGCCTTGGGCGCGAACATCGCCTCCAGCCAACCGGCCTTGACCGGGGTCGCGACCACCAGCAGCGCCATGATGGCCGGGATCACGGTCGCCAGGAACTTGGCCGGGGCCATGCTCATTCCCTCGCCCTCGTCGAGTTGTAGATGCGCGCCAGGCGCTCGGGCGTGATGCCGAGATGGAACAGCGCGTGGATCTTCAGCCAGCCGAACATGATGGCGACGGGGTGACGCCCCTCGAAGCGGCGCGACGAGGTGGTGAGCGGCGGCTCGGCGATGCAGCAGGTCGGCCCGGCACGCTCCAGCCGGCGGGTGAAGTCGTAGTCCTCCATCACGGCAAGCGGCCGCAGGCCGCCGAGGCGATCATAGATACTCCGCCTGACGAACACGCCCGAATCGCCGTAATAGAGGCCGCGCGCCCGGATCCAGGCATAGAAGCCGTCGAGCCAGCGGCTGAACGGGCTGTCGCCGTCGAACAGCAGACGGAAATTGCCGCCGACCAGTTCGGGCGCCGCGGCGAGCGTGTCGCCGATCGTCGCCAGACCGCCCGGTGGAAAGCGTGAATCGGCGTGCAGGAACAACAGCGTCTCGCCGGATGCCAGCGCCGCGCCGCGCCTGAGCTGCCGGCCGCGCCCCGGTGCCGACCGGATCAGCGTGACGCCATGGCCGAGGGCGATCGCCCCCGTGCCGTCGCGGCTGCCGCCGTCGATGACAATGGTCTCATGCGCCGGCGCCTCCCGGCCAAGCTCGGCGAGCAGACGGTCGAGATTGGCGGCCTCGTTCAGCGTCCGGATGATGACGGATATCGCGTACCGGTTCATCACGGCAGAGTATACGCCACGAACCCGGCCGGGTCAGCGCCTCACGACAAGGTGATTCCGCGGGCCGCGGCCGCCTATTCGGCTGCGGCGCCGCGGATGAAGTCGTAGACCCGGGTGAAATCGCTGTCCGGCAAGGCTTCGTTGCAGCGTTGCCAGATCTCGGCGACGAGGGCGCCGACCGCGTCCGGCACACCGGCGGCACGCGCGTTCTCCAGATAGAGTACGGCGTCCTTGGTCATCAGCGCGGTGTGGAAGCCGGCGTCGTAGCTGCCGGTCGCGATGCGGTTCGGGAACTTGTCGCCGGTCGCAGAGTTGCGCCCGCTGGAGACGTTCAGCACATCCAGCATGGTCGTCATCTCCAGGCCCCGGGTCAGGCCGAAGCCGACCGCCTCCGAGGTCGCGACCATGGCGGTGGCGGACAGGAAGTTGTTCAGCAGCTTCATCGCCTGGCCCTGGCCCGGGCGCAGGCCGACATGGAAGATGTTCTTCGACAGCGCGCCGCAGACCGCGCGGTGCGCGTCCAGCAGGTCGGCGGGCCCGGCCCACATCAGCGAGATGGTGGCCGCCCGCGCGCCGGCGGAGCCGCCCGAGACCGGCGCGTCGATATAGGCGATGCCGGCCTCAGCCAGGATCCCGTGGGCATCGGTCGCCGCGGCGATACCGATGGTCGAGGTGTCGATCACCGTGCTGACGGCGCGCTCCGGCGCGGCCGCGATTTCCGTGGCGACGGCGATCGAGACCGGGCCGTCCGGCAGGCTCAGGAAAACGGTGTCGGTTGCCGCGGCCAGCTCGGCCAGGCTGTCGACCGGCCGCGCGCCTTGCGGCGCCAGCGCCGCGCTGCCGGCCTTGTCGTGGACGGCGAGGTCGAAACCGGCGGCGGCAACGTTGGCCGCCATCGGCCCGCCCATATTGCCGAGCCCGACGAAGCCGAAGCGCGCCGGTGCCGCGCCGCTCATTCGGCGGGCTCCGGCGTGATGCCCATGTCGTTTAACACTTCGCGCGCCAGGCGGAAGGCCTCGACGCCGGCCGGGGCGCCGGCATAGACGGCGATCTGCAGCAGGGTGTCGCGCAGCTCCTCCAGGCTGCAGCCGTTCTTGATGGCGCCGCCGAAATGCAGCTTGAACTCCTGCGGCCGGTTCAGCGCCGCCAGGATGCAGACGTTGTTCAGGCTGCGCTGCTTGTCGGTCAGTACGTCGCGGCCCCAGATGGCGCCCCAGGCATGTTCCGTCACCATGGTCTGGAAGTCGCGGTTGAAGGAATCGGCGGCGTTGATGGCGCGGTCGACATATTCGGCGCCGAGCACTTCCTTGCGCTTCGCGAGGCCGGTTTCGTAAAGCTCGGATGACATGGATCGGATCCTCCCTGGGGACTGAATGAACGAGGCGACAGTCTAATCCATCTGCCCGGTCCGGCGGTATCGCCCCGGCGCGGCATGTTGGCGTAAACTCCGCCGAACGGCGAGGACCAGGGAGGCGTGCAATGGCGGTCGGCGTCCATCAGCATATCGAGGAACGGGGCGCGGCCGGCCGGGTCGCCTGGCTCACCGTCGACAACGAGGCCAAGCTGAACTGCGTCGGCCTGGCGCTCTGCGAAGCGCTGCGCGACCGGGCGCGCGGCCTCGCCGGCGACGCCGAGCTGCGCTGTGTCGTGCTGACCGGCGCCGGCGATCGTTCGTTTGTTGGCGGCGCCAACCTGAACGAGCTCGCCGAATGCACGCCGGAGACGGCGCGCCATTTCATCACCACGCTCTACCAGGCGAACACCGCGCTCCGCGCCCTGCCGGTGCCGGTGATCGGCCGGGTCAACGGCTATGCCCTCGGCGCCGGGCTCGAGATCATGGCGAGCTGCGATTTCCGGGTCGCGTCGGACACGGCGAAGTTCGGCATGCCCGAGGTCAAGGTCGGCCTGCCCTCGGTGATCGAGGCGGCGCTGCTGCCCGGGCTGATCGGCGCCGGCAAGGCGAACGAGATCCTGCTGGTCGGCGACATGATCGACGCGGCCGAGGCCATGGCCTTCGGCCTGGTCGAACGGGTGGTGCCGGCCGCCGAGCTGGACCAGGCGGTCGAGCGCTGGGTCGCGTCGATCCTGACCAACGGCCCGCTTGCCGTCCGCGCCCAGAAGGCGCTGATCCGCGACTGGGAGCGGCTACCGCTCGACCGGGCGATCGAGGCCGGCATCGACTATCTGGCCGACGCCTACAAGACGGACGAGCCCGGCCGCATGATGCAGCAATTCCTGAAACGGCCGCGCTGACGGGAGGAAAAAGATGACCGAGGACCTGGCTGGACTGAGACAGCATATCGGCGCCAAGGAGACGGCGCGCGACCTTGCCACCGCCTATCCGCCGAACGCCCTGATCGCCACGCTCGACCGCGACGAGGCCGAATTGGCACCGGGCGACCCGCTGCCGCCCGGCTGGCACGGGCTCTATTTCCTGGCGATCCATCGCCCGGCGGTGCTGGCCCGGGACGGCCTCGCCATCGAGACCGGGGTGATTCCGAAGATGCCGCTGCCGCGCCGCATGTATGCGGGCGAGCGGCTCACCTTCCACCGGCCGATTCGGATCGGCCAGGAGCTGACCCGTGAAACCGAGCTCAAAGACATCACCATCAAGGACGGCAGCACCGGACAGCTCGCCTTCGTCACCGTGGTCAGCCGGATCCACGGGCCGGACGGCCTGGCCGTGGAGGAGGAGCGCGACAGCGTATTCCGCGAGGAGGTCCCGCCCGGCGCCAAGAGCGGCGTGCCGCGCCATGAACCGCCGCCGGCGGACACCCCCTGGCGGCGCACCATCACGCCCGACCCGGTGATGCTGTTCCGCTATTCGGCGCTCACCTTCAACGGTCACCGCATCCATTACGACCGCGCTTACGCCATGGAGGTCGAGGGCTATGCCGGGCTGATCGTGCACGGGCCGCTGACCTCGACCTTGCTGATCGACTTCGCCCGCGACAACAATCCGGGCCGGACCATGACCAGCTACCACATGCGCGCCAAGGCGCCGCTGTTCGACACCGCGCCGTTCGAGATCGTCGGCCGGCCCTCGGCGGACGGCAACGCCTGCGAGGTCTGGGCGGTGACGCCGGAGGGCACGGTGGCGATGAGCGCCCAGGCGACCTTCGCCTGATCGCCGCGTCACAATTCCGTAGATCGCGGTAGTGTCGCGGATCGACAGACCCAACGGGGCAAACGACATGGCGATATTCCCGAAGCTCGGCAGCGACGCGACGGTGCCCGACATCCTGAAGATGAGTCCGGAATCAGGGGTCGCGCTGATGGAGCTGCATGAGGCGATCATGCGTGCGCCCTCGCCGCTCAGCCCCGGTGAGCGCGAGCTGATCGCCGCCTACGTCTCCGGCCTCAACGAATGCCGCTATTGCTACGGCGTGCATGCGGAGACCGCCAAGGCCTACGGGCTGCCGGCGGACGCCGTCGACGGTATGTTGGACGATCTCGACGCCGCCGGCTTCGACGACAAGCTGAAGCCGATCCTCTGGCTCGCCCACAAGCTGACCGAGGCGCCGGCGGGCGTCAAGTCCGTCGACGCGCAGGGCGTCTACGACGCCGGCTGGGACGAGAAGGCGCTGCACGACGCCATCATGGTGGTCTGCTGCTTCAACTTCATGAACCGAATGCTGGAAGGCCACGGCGTGCACGGCCACGAGGCGATGTACCAGCAGCGTGGCCCGATGCTGAAGGAACACGGCTACCTGCCGCTGATCCGGCTGCTGACCTAGGCCGCGGCCGCGCGGCCGATCGCAACAGACCCAACAAGCCCAACAAGCCCAATAATACATGCCCGGCACCGGTGCCGGGCATGTATTATTGGGCTTGTTGGGCTTGTTGGCCGTCGCCCGGCGGCGCGGTCTAACGATTGCGCGGCATCGGTCGCTGGGCCGCGATCGGCCGGCCGCGCACCGTCTCGCGGTAGAAGACGTAGAGCCCGCTGCCGGCGATCAGGACGATGCCGGCGGTCGCGATGCCGTCCGGCAGGTCGCCGAAGACGAGCAGGCCCCAGAGCACGGCGAGCGGCAGGGCGGTATATTCGAACGGCGCCACGAAGGATGGCTCGGCGACGCGGTAAGCCTGCGCCAGCAGGTAACCGCCGGCCGCGTTCAGCACGCCGGTCAGCACGATCAACGAGGCGTCGCCCGGGCTCGGCCAGACCCAGGCGCGCAGCAGGAACTCGACGCTCGGATGGCCCGAGCCGGCGAAGCGGCCGTCGCCGACGGCAAGGCCGATGGCGCCGCTCGCCGCGATGAAGCTGAGCTGCACGTAGAACGACATGGCCGAGGCCTTGTCGGTGAAGCCGAGCCGCCGTGTCCCCATCTGCATCAGGGCATAGGCCAGGGCGCCCACCACCGGCAGCAGCGCCGCCAGCTCGATCACGCCGCCGCCGGGGCGCAGCATCAGCACGACGCCGCCCATGCCGATGACCACGGCGAGCCAGCGCCGCGGGCCGACATGCTCCCCCAGCAAAGGCACCGAGAGCGCGGTGATGAAGAGCGGCGCGACGAAGAAGACCGCCACCGCCTCGGCGAGCTGCATCGAGGCGAGCGCGGCGAAGAACGACATATTGGCGACCACGATCAGGACGCCGCGTGCCAGATGCAGCGGCAGCCGCCGGGTGCGCAGCACGGCCAGGCCGCCTTCGAGATGCACGAAGCCGAAGGTGAGCGCCAGCGCGACCACGGCGCGGCCGAGCACGATCTCATGCAGCGGGTAGGCGCCGCTGATCCACTTGATCACCATGTCCTGCAGCGACAGCGCCAGCATCGCGCCCAGGATGCAGAGCACGCCCGGCACCCGGGCGTCGGCCGCCGCCGGCTGCGCGCTCATATCTCCATGCGCTTGGCGATCACGTTCTTCAGGATCTCGGTGGTGCCGCCGCCGATGGTGCCGAGCCGGGCCTCGCGGAAGAAGCGCTGCATCTCGCCGGCGACATAGCCGGCACCGCCCATGATCTGCATGCCGAGATCGGCGACGCGCCAGTTGTTCTCGGTCGCCGTCACCTTGGCGGTGGTGGTCTCGAGCACCGCGTCATGGCCGGCGTCCAGCATCTCGGCGGCGTGGAAGGTGAGCAGCCGCGCGGTCTCGGTCATCATGTGCATGTCGGCGAATTTATGGCTGACCGCCTGGTACTCGCCGATCCGGCGGCCGAATGTCGTGCGGTCGGCGGCGAAGGCCTTGGCGACCTCGATGATCTTCATGCAGTGGCCGGCGGCGCTGGCGCCGAGCAGCAGGCGTTCCATATTCAGGCCGCGCATCAGCATCGGCCAGGCGCCGTTCTCCTCCCCCAGCAGGTGGCGGGCGGGGACGCGGACGTCGTCGAAGAAGATCTCGTTCGGCAGGCTGGTGCGGGCGCCGAGCGGGTCCATCGGCCGGATGTCCACGCCCGGCGACTTGGTGTCGACCAGCAGCAGGCTGAGCCCCTTGTGGCCGGCGTCGGGGTCGGTCTTGACCGAGACGACGATGTAGTCGGCGACATGGGCGTTGGTGATGTAGACCTTCTGGCCGTTGATCACGTAGTCATCGCCGTCGCGCACCGCCCTGGTGCGGATGCCGGCGGCGTCGGAGCCGCTGGCCGGCTCGGAATAGGCGATCGCCATGCGCAGGTCACCGGCCAGCAGGCGCGGCAGCAGCTCGCGGCGAATCTCGGCGGGCGCGTGATATCGGAGATGGCCGCCGCCATAGATGGTCGTCGTCATATATGCGCCTCGTAGGCCGTAATTGTGATAGCCGAGCGCCTCGATGAAGACCGCCATGTCCTTGAAGCCGGCGCCGGCGCCGCCGTCCGCCTCATCGAACGGCAGGGCCAGCCAGCCGGCCTCGGCCAGCGCCCGGTAGGCCTCCTCCGGGTATTCGCTTGCCGCGTCCAGCGCGGCCATCTTCTCCGGCGGATAGACCCGCTCCAGCAGCCCCAGCACGCTGTCGCGCATCAGCACCTGTTCCTCGGTGAAGCCGAAGCTCTTGTAGGGCATAGGGCAATTCTCTCCTGACGCAGTGCCTTTTTGCGCAGTCGGCGCGTGCCGTGGCCAGAAATATCCATGCCATTCGGCCGGCAATCAACTCTCGGTGACGGTAGCGAGAATTTGTTTGCTGAACGGCACGCAATACGTTGCGATCTGACTGTAGCTTTTTCACCATATTTCCGCCGCGGCGCGCTTGATGCGGCCATTTCATTCGACGCGATCGACGATCGCGAGGGAGGAGATCTGTGACTGATTTCAAGCATGACCAGGACGTCGAAAGCGGGCAAGGGCCCGACGGCATGGACCGCCGCCTGTTCCTGAAGTCCGCCGCCGTCGGTGCCTCCGGGCTGGCCGCCGCGTCGACCGGCCTGCTGGCCGGCAGCAGCGTCAGGGCCTTGGCGGCGCCGCCCGGCGGCGATACCCCGGGCCTCAACCCGCCGGGCGCGGCGGCGCTGGGCAGACTGCCGAATTACGGCGGGCCCTGGAACAAGATCCACGCCAATCCCTTCGGCGGCTTCGACTTCGCCCTCGGTTATATCGCTGAAGGCGTCGACATGGGCGATCCGCTGCAGGACGTGCCCAATCCGAGCGGCCTGTTCGAGAGCGCCAACCCGGCGATCCCGAGCGCCGTCGGCGGCAACGAGACGGCGGCCCGCTCCGCCGAGTTCTGGTACCGGGACATCCTGAACTGGTCCAATGAGGACATCGCCAACGACCACTGGTCGGCGATCAACTACATGCGGCGGCTGTTCGGGCTCGACCTCGACGACCCCAACACGGACGGCTACCCGCTGCCGAGCGGCCCGTTCAGCTACGGCGGCAGCCCGGATCCGAACGACGAGATCAGCCTGTTCTCGCCGCGCATCGCCGTCGACGGCAAGGGCGGCTGGGTGCGTATGGCGCCGACGCTGCTGGCGCCGAGCGTCGGCTACACGGTGGTCTTCCGGGCCGGCCGGGCTCATCCCAACTACAGCGGCGGCACTACCGCCATGTCGCCGGATGACATCGCCAAGGTGCGCGACGGCGGCATCTGGGGCGGCACCGGCAAGGCGATGGACGTGCTCGGCATCATTCAGGACGCGGCGGCGTGCCACCGGACCTACACGAC
>CAJHXX010000319.1_pt1 | contig 10627 bp, 8 predicted proteins | sample 9198511 | NCBI WGS metagenome assembly CAJHXX01 (sample SAMEA7708325, study PRJEB35096) | sediment metagenome | biome: marine neritic benthic zone biome [ENVO:01000025]; feature: sediment [ENVO:00002007]; material: shallow marine sediment [ENVO:03000034] sea grass bed [ENVO_01000059] ...
CCTGGACCTGGTGGGGCAAGGCGAAGGGTCGCTACCGGCGCGGCGCCAGGCCGGCCGTCGGCTCCGTCATCGTGCTGAAGCGCCGGTGCCGCAGCCGCGGCCACCTCGCGGTGGTCACCCATATCCTGAACAGCCGGGAGATCGTGGCGAGCCATGCCAACTGGCTGAACAACGGCCGGATCCACAAGAACACGCCGATCAAGGACGTCTCGCGCACCAACGACTGGTCGGCGGTGCGTGTCTGGCATACCCCGACCCACAGCTGGGGCCGCAGTGTCTACCGGCCCTACGGCTTCATCTATCCGGGGACGACCGCCGGTCTCGGCCATTCCGACCTGGGCTAAAATGCCTCCTTGAACGGCCTGAGATCCAGCTCGTGGGTCCAGGCGCTGCGCTGCTGGCGATGCAGGAACCAGAAGGCGTCGGCGATGGCGTCGATCGACAGCAGGCCTTCCTGGCCTTTCTTTTCCGCCGCCTCCGGGAACCGCGTCAGCACCTTGTCGCCGGCGATCATGCCGTCGACGATGACATGGCCGACATGGATGCCGGCCGGGCCGAACTCGCGCGCCATGCCTTGGGCCAGCGCGCGGAGCGCCGCCTTGCCGGCGGCGAAGGCGGTGAACGGCGGCCGGGCGCGGAGCGACGCGGTCGCGCCGGTGAAGATGATGCTGCCGCCGCCGCTCGCAGCCAAGCGCCGCACCGCCTCCTGGCCGACCAGGAAGCCGCCGAGACAGCAGACCCGCCAGGCATCCTCGAAATAGGCGGCGTCCATCTCGGACAGGGTCCGGCGCATGTTGTTGCCGGCGTTGTAGACCACCAGCTCGGTCCGGCCGGCCGCCGCGGCCGCGTCGAACAGGCGCTTCGCGTCGGCCTCGACTGTGGCGTCCATCACCACCGGCTCGGCCCGGCCGCCGGCCGCGCGGATCTCTTCGGCGACAGCCGCCAGGTTTGCTTCGGTGCGCCCGCCGAGCAGCACGGTCAGCCCCTCGCGGGCGAAGCGGCGGCCGAGCGCCGCGCCGAGCCCGGCGCTCGGCCCGACGCCGACGATCACGGCGACGGAATTCTTGGCATCGGTCATCGGACCACTCCCTCATTACCTGCCGGATAATCGGCGCGATGATCGCAGCGGCCTATCGTCCGGGCAATCCAATGTCGTGAATAGCCGGCTTGCGCCGGGGGCCAAGGGGTCGTTAGGCTCATCGGCCGCAGGCGGCCGTTCGCGATTCCCGGGCCGCCATCGACTCTAGGGGGAGACTCAACATGGCAATGTCGATCGATCTTTGGATGCTCGTCTGGGCCGTCATCTTGACATTCGTTCAGATCATGGTGCCGGCCACCGGCATGATCCTGCAAGGCGGGCTGGCCGCCGCGGCCGGCAACCGCGAGGGTCTGGCGCCGGCCGAGGGGGCGATCGGCCGCGCGACGCGCGCCTATCGCAACATGCTGGAGAACCTGCCGCTCTTTGCCGCGCTGGTGCTGGTCGCCCATGTGGCGCAGCAGGCCAACGAGATGACCGCGCTCGGCGCCCAGCTCTTCCTCTGGGCCCGGCTCGCCCATGCGGTGATCTACGTCGCCGGCATCCCGTATCTGCGCACGCTCGCCTGGCTGGTCGCGGTGATCGGCATGGCGATCATCTTCGCGCAGTTGTTCTGAGGCGACGGCCGGCGGCGGGATGCGCCCGCTGCCGGCCGCGCGCTATCCGATTCGTCGGCGATGCGCTACACTCCGCGGCTCGCATAGCCCGACCGAGAGGCCGACAGCATGAGCGAAACCGCCGATACCGTGCACGACACCCTGTTCAATCCGCTGGCGCCGGAATTCATCCAGGATCCCTATCCCTTCTACCACCGCCTGCGCCAGGCGGCGCCGGTGCAGATGTCGCCGCTCGGCTTCTGGCTGGCGTCGCGCTACGAGGATTGCGCCCTGGTGCTGCGCGACAAGCGCTTCGGCAAGCGCTACGAGGCGCGCATGACCAAGCTGCACGGCCCGGACGTCTTCGAAAAGCCGATGTATGCCATGATGCGGCGCTGGATGCTGGTCCAGGATCCGCCGGACCACACCCGGCTGCGCGGCCTGGTGGCCAAGGCCTTCACCGCGCGCCGGGTGGAGGAGATGCGCCCGCGCATCCAGCAGCTGGTCGACGGCCTGATCGACGCCATGGCCGGCAAGGGCGCGGCCGACCTGATGGCCGATTACGCCCATCCGCTGCCGACCAACGTGATCTGCGACATGCTCGGCATCCCGGTCGAGGATCGTGACCGCTTCACGCGCGGCTCGCGAACCTCGGGACGGCTGATCGACCCGACGCCGATGAGCGACGAGGAAATGCGCGAGGCGACCGAGAACAATGCGGCACAGGTCAGCTATTTCGTCGATCTGTTCGAACGGCGCCGGCGCGAGCCCGGCGACGACCTGACCACGCAACTGGTCCAGGCCGAGGAGGAGGGCGAACGGCTGAGCGAGGAAGAGCTGATCGCCAACATCATCCTGCTGTTCGGCGCCGGCCACGAGACCACCGTCAACCTGATCGGCAATGGGGTGCTGGCCCTGCACCGCAATCCGGAGCAGCTCGGCAAGCTGAAGGCCGACCCGTCGCTGATGCCGAACGCGGTCGAGGAGCTGTTGCGCTACGACTCGTCGGTGCAGATGACGAGCCGCACGGCGCTGGAAGACCTGGAGCTCGGCGGCGTCGCCATCGCCGAGGGCGAATCGGTGGTCACCCTGCTCGGCGCCGCCAACCGTGACCCGGCGGCGTTCGAGGATCCGGACCGCCTGGACGTGACCCGGCCCGGCATCCGGCCGTTGTCCTTCGGCGGCGGCATCCACCATTGTCTCGGGGCGCAATTGGCGCGGATCGAGGCGGAAATCGCTCTCGATACGCTGTTCCGGCGCCTGCCGGAGCTGACGATCGACGATCTGGAGACGCCCGACTGGCGGCCGACCTTCACGCTGCGCGGCCTGCAAACACTGCCGGCGCACTGGCCGGTCGCGGCCCGGAGCGCGGCGGAATAACCGGTTTTGATCTTGGCAGCGTAAGTTCGAGCCGTCAGGCTGCGTCTTCTTCGCCGGCCCGGTTCAAGCCGGCCGCGATCAGTTCGAGCTGGCGCGCGACACGCTGCAGCCGCTCGGCCAGGGCGTGGTCGCCGGCCCTCAGCGCCCATGTCGCAACGGCGCGCCGCCTTGCGGCGGAGGCACGCAATGCCTGCTCGCAGAGTTCGGTTTTCATCGCACTACCACTACGACAACAATTACCACGACTCGTACGAGTCGATTTTTATGCCCATAGTGGTTAATCGAAGGTTAACGCCGAATAGTCGACCGTTTACGAATATAAATGCCACAGTTTTGACACCGGCCCAGCGGCGGCGTTGCCGGTCCGAACTGACGATCGCTTGACCGCCGCAAGAAAGTCCCCCCGGATATGTTTGTGCTCCGGGTGCCGAGCCGCGGTTTTATTCGGTGGCGACTTCGGTGGCCCGGATGTCGCCGCCGTCTTCCGCGGGCCCGGGGCATCCGTCGCCGCGGATCAGGCATGCGAGGCGCACCCAGCTTAAGCGAGCCTTCACCAGATCAGGGTTATCCGTTGACGCGTGCGATCTTTGACCGAACACGGGGAAAACCATGACCGAGGACGAATTCTGGCGCATCGTCGAGGAGATCAATCTGCCCGGTGCCGGCGACATGGCGGCGAAGGAGCGCCTGTTGGCGCAGCATCTCGAAGGGCGCGACGCGGAAGCGGTCGGCGCCTTCGGCGACCACATGGATGTCATGATGGACAAGGCCTATTCCTGGCCGCTGTGGGCCGCCGCCTACATCATCGACGGCGGCTGTAGCGACGACGCCTTCATGGATTTTCGCAGCACGCTGATCTGCATGGGCCGGGACATATTCGAGGCGGCCTGCGCGGCGCCGGATTCGCTGGCCAAGCTCGACGACGACATTCTGGAAGAGATGTCTCACGAGGGCCTGCTGTACGTGCCGAGCACGATCTATCAAGCCAAGACCGGCGATGACCGTCCGCGGCGTCAGCAAGCGCCGGCCGAACCGCACGGCGAAGCTTGGGACGAGGACGACGAGGATAAGTTGCGGGCGCTCTGCCCGGAACTCTACGAACGTTTCTGGGAATAAGCGCGGCGGCGCGTACTCCGGCAGCCTATTCCGCGGCGTGCAGGCTGCCTGCCTGCCGCTCCGTGACGTATCCTTCGGCCTGGTCTTCCCGGGCGAGGTCCGCGCGGCGTTCCACCGCGGGACCGAAGCCGGCGCCGCCGCCGGTCTCGGTGACCAGCAGGTCGCCCCGTTTCAGCTCGAATGACAGCTTGGACGGCAGCTCGATCATCTCGCCGTCGCGCACCACCCGGGTCGTCGCCCGGGCGCCTGGCGCGCCGCCGAACAGCCCCTCGGGTTCCAGGCGGAAGCGGTCGGAATAGGTCGCGAAGGTGACGTTGTCGGCCAGGATCTCGTAAGCCCGCACCAGGCCGAGCCCGCCGCGATACTTGCCGGCGCCGCCGGAATCCGGGACCAGGGCGTATTCCTGCACTCGGAAGAAATCGAACTCCATGTCCATCGCCTCGATCGGCACGTTGGCGCAGTTCGACAGCGGGCTGTCGACCGCGTCGCAGCCGTCCGCCGCCGGCCCGGCGCCGTAGCCGCCGCCGAAGATCTCCAGATGGATTTTGTAGCCGGCCTCGCTTAGCTGGCTGAGGCAGACCGACCAGGTGGTGTCGAAGCCGGCGGCGATCACCTTGTCCGGTACCGCCTGGGCGAGCGCCTTCATGATCGCGTTATAGGCGCGATAGCCGGTCAGCATGCGGGCGCGCACCGGCGCCGGCGGCTTCGGGTTGAGGATGCTGCCATAGGGCGCGCGCACCTCGATCGGCCGCTTGGCGCCCTCGTTGAACGGGATGTCCGGGCTGGTCAGCACCGATTTGACGCAGGACAGCGCCGCCGCGACGGTCGAGGCGAAGGGGCAATTGAGGTTGGTGCCGACCTGGTCCGAGGTGCCGGCGAAATCCACGTCGACCCGGTCGCCGTCGATCGTCACCTTGGCGCGGAACGGCACCGGCGTCTCGCCGATGCCGTCGTCGTCGAGCGCGTCCTCGCCGTAGTAGACCCCGTCGGGGGCTTCCCGGATGGCGGCGCGCATGCGCCGCTCGGAATAGTCGAGCAGCTCGCCCATCGCCGCGGTCACCGTCTCGGCGCCGAACTTGGCGCAGAGCTCGCGCACCCGGCCGGCGCCGATCGAGTTGGCGGCGAACTGGGCGTTGAAGTCGCCGATGGTCTGGTCCGGCACCCGGATGTTGGCCCGGACCAGGCGTTCGAACGGGCCGCCGTTCCAGTCGTGGTCCAGGTTATACTTGCTGGGCGGGAAGATGATGCCCTCCTGGTGGACGTCGGTCGCCTCCGGATTGAGGCCTGGCGCGCCGCCGCCGAGGTCGAGATGGTGCGCCACCGTGGCGCTGAAGCCGACCAGCTTGCCCTCGAAGAAGATCGGCGAGAACAGGAACACGTCGGGCACGTGCTGGCCGCCCTGGAACGGGTCGTTGTTGATGTAGAAATCGCCCTCGACCAGCTCCTCAGGCGGGAACAGCTCGGCGCAGGGCCCGAAGGTGGCGCCGATCGGGCCGAGTTGCATCGGGATCAGCTCGGCCTGCGCCACCACGTTGCCACTGGCGTCGAGCAGCGCCGCCGAGCAGTCGGCGGCCTCGCGCACGATCGGCGAATAGGCCGACCGGATCAGCTTGATGCCCATCTCCCGCGCGCCGGCGATCAGCCCTTGCGCGATCACCGCTTGGTCGACCGGATTTACCGTCATGCTCGCCACCTCATCGAAGCCTTGGCACTATGCCAGAAGCGGCGGGCGGATGCACCGGGGCGTGGCGGCTGTTTCAAGCTTCGCCGGTCAGTCTACATGCCTCGCGCCCTGACGGAAGGGACGAACCTTGCTTCTGGCCGCCGTGTCCCTTGTCTTTGGGCCGGGCGGAACCTTGGGGCGTCTCCAACTATGCCTTGGAGGGTAGATTCGGGATTTGGCCGGCAGACGGGGGCGCCAGGTCGACATCGAAGTGGCGGCGGAGAACATCGGCGATCAGTTCGAAACAGGCGCCATGACGCACAACCTCGAGGCTCTCCAGGTCGAGCAGCGTCGACGACGCCCCATAGAGGTAATACTTTCTGAGGCCGTAATCGATTGTGATATCGGCGATGGCGCGGATTTCGGGTTCTATGTCCTCGACACGGAACTTTGTGCCGGTCAGCGAAAGGTTGGCCGAGGAGCCGATCAGGGGGTGCGTTTCCTCGCGGCTCAGGCGGCAAATTTCGGCGTGGAAGGGACCGGCATTGAGCAGCATGGCGATGGTTCCGTGGCTGTTGCTGCGTTCCAGGGCGTCGGCCGAAAAGATTCGCAACAGCGGGTGGTCGAGACGCGCCGGCGCGATGGCGCCAAGCGGCAGCCCATAGTCCTCCGTCACCGCCTCGACGATTTCGCGGCCGCGTTGGTCGACGACGTGCAGCTCGCGGTGGATCGCGTTGTCGGCGACCATGGCGTTCAGCTTGGACGGTGCCCGGCGCTTGGTTTCGAAGATTCGCCGGAGCGCGTGCGTGCCGCCGCCGATCAGCGAATACCCGACATCCATGGGCAGGATCGCGATCCCGCCGCCCACGAGGACGTCGAAGGCCCGGCGCGCGTCACCCGGTATATCCGGTTTGGCCACGATGGTTCGGCTCCGGTAAATCATGTAGGGCCGCGGAACGGACCGATTTACTCCGCCGCTTCCCGCATGTCCGCCGATTTGCCGCCCGCCCGGCCCATCCATTTCTGGAAGACCGGCGATTTCGGCGGCTCGAGATGAGTGTCGTCCTTGCACCGCGCCTTGAGTTCCTCGACCGTGCCGCCGAAATCGAAAAGGGAAACCTCGCCGCGCTCGGCCGCCAGCTTGCGCCTGAGCGCCGTGGTCGCGGCTTCGTCCACCTTGAGATCGGCGGTCAGCACGACGCCATAGCGCCGCGCGCCGTTGGCGGTGACGATGCCGCGCTTGGCGTCGAGCGCGACCGGCTCGGCGTCGCGCCGCAGCGGGTCGCCCCAGCCGCCACCGCCCCAGGTGTTGAAATAAAGCGTGTCGCCGGCCTCGACCTTGATCCGGTCGCACTTGGACTCCATCCATTCCGTCGCGCCGTCCGCCCGCACCATGAGCTTGTTGCTGCGCCGGCCGGGCAGCCCGCCGTTGACCCCCCACGGGTGGGTCAGCCAGCGGTCGTCGTGGATCGATATCTCGCCGGGCTCCAGGAACTGATAGCCCATCGACAAGCCGTTGCCGCCGCGGTGCAACCCCGGCCCGCCGCTGTCGGCGATGGTTTCGTACTTGATGATGCGCAGGGGGAAATACGCCTCCAAGAACTCGTTGGGCACGTTGGTGAAAGCCGGCCACAGCGAGTGGCCGTCCGGGCCGTCGCCGGCAGGCCGGCCCGGCACCCCGCCGAAGCCGATCTGGTAGAGCTGGTACCACTCGCCGTTCTTGTTGTAGCCGGAGTACATGAAATGCGGGCTGTCGGAGAAACCCGCCGCGCACAACGCGTCCGGCGCGCCCTGGCCCAACAGGCCGCTCATGATGTCAAAAATTCGCGCCAGCATGTGGGTGCGCGAGCTGAGCGCCGCCGGCCGGATCGGCTTGAGGATCGAGCCGCGCGGAATGCGCACGTCGACCAGGTCGTAGAAGCCGTCATTGAACAGGATCTGGGGGTCGAAGATGTTGATGAAAAAGGCGCCCAGGAACATCTTGAACATCTCTTCATTCAAGAGAAAGTTCACCGAGCTGATCGATTGCGGATCGGTCCCCTCGAAATCAAAGACGACCTTGTCGCCCTCGCGCCACATGGTGCAGGCGATCTTGTAGGGGCCCATGCCCATGCCGTCGTCGTCGATGAAGTCCTCGAAGTACGCCTTCTTTTCGGGGATCACCATCTGGATGATGGAGCTCATCGCGCGCTTGTTGCGATCGAGCATCTCCTGCATCGCGGCGACCAGATGGTCAACGCCGAAGCGGTCAGACATTTCGACCACCCGGCGCTCGGCCAGGCGCAAGGCCGCGACGATGGCGTTGAAGTCCGACCGGTTCCACTCGGGCAGGCGGCAATTGCGCAGGATAAGATCGAGGATCTCCTGGTTCAGGACTCCTTTGCGGATGATCTTGACCGGCGGAATCTGAATGCCTTCCTCGAAGACTTGGGCGGCGTCCGTCGGCAGGCTGCCGGGCACCTTGCCGCCGATATCGGTCATGTGCCCGAACATCGCGGCCCAGGCCACGATGCGACCGTCGATATAAATCGGCATCATGGTCAGCCAGTCGTTCAGATGGCTGATGGCGCCGTTGCAGGTGTAGGGATCGTTGGTCAGAAAGACGTCGCCTTCCTCGATGTCGCCTTCGTAACCTTGCTGGAAGCCCCAGAAGAACGAGCCGAACTGGCCGACCACCATCTTGCCTTCGGGGTTGGCGATCATCGGGAATGCGTCATGCTGCTCGCGGATGCCGGGAGACATCGCCGTGCGGAACAGTACCGCGTCCATCTCGGTCCGCGCGTTCCTGAGCGCGTTCTCGACGATATCCAGGGTGATCGGATCGACCTCGACCGCGTTGAACGGCGCCGTGTTGGACTGGATGATTTTGGCTGGCATGGCTTAGCCCCTTCAGCGCCCGTTCAGCGGGCGAATGATGATGTTGCCGACGGCGTCCACCTCGCCCGCGTGGTCGGGCAGGATGAGCGTGGTCGAATCCATTTCGGTGACGATGGCGGGGCCGGTCAGACGGTCGCCGGCCCTTAGCTTGGCGCGGTCATAGATCTGGGCGGGATGATCCCTGCCGCCGACGAATATGCTTGTTTTCGCATAGGAAGCGCCGGCGGCGTCGCCGTCGCCTTGCGGCAGCGTCTCTGCCGTGGCAACGCTTTCGCGCCCCTGGACCAGGGCGCGGAGGTTGTATAGTTCGCGCTGGGCGTCGAGCGAGAAGGTGAAGAGCTGCTCGTGCATGTCGTCGAAACGCTCCCCGACCTGGGCGAGCCCGGCCCGTTCGAAATCCTCCGGCGTCACATCGACGGTCAGCCGCATGCCCTGACCGGCATAGCGCAGGTCGATCTGATAGAGCGTGCTTTGCTCGGCCCGCGGAACGCCTTCGGCGTCCAGCGTCTCGGCGGCATGCGCCGCCAGTTCCTTGAGAATCCCGGCGACCTCGGCATCGCTGGTTTCATCGAACCGCCGCACGAAGGTGCGCGAGGCCTCGTCGCGCACCCGGGTCGTCGCATCGCCATAGGCGCACAGGACGCCGGGCCCCGGCGGGATGATGACCGGCCATGAATTCATCAGCTTGCCGAGCGCGTTGGCATGCAGCGGCCCGGCCCCGCCAAATCCGATCAGGGAAAAATCGCGCGGGTCGAAGCCCTGCTCGACGGAGACCAGCCGAAGCGCCCCGAACATGTTTTCGTTGACGATGTTGACGATGCCCTCGGCCGCTGCCTTGACGGAGAGGTCCATGGCCTTGGCGACGCGGGCGACCGCCTTTTCTGCGGCTGCACGGTCGAGTTCCATGTCGCCGCCCAATTTCGCGCCGGACGGCAGATAGCCAAGCACGACGTTGGCGTCCGTCACCGTCGGCTCTTCGCCGCCCATGCCGTAGCAAGCGGGGCCGGGCTCGGCGCCGGCGCTTTGCGGGCCAACCCGCAACGCCTTGGTGAGGTCCGGGACGTAGGCGATCGAACCGCCGCCGGCGCCGACCGTGCGCACGTCGACCGAAGACGCCCGCACCGTGACGTCGGCGACGCGCGTCTCGCGCCTTGTTTGGGCGACGCCGTCCTGGATCAGGGCCACGTCGGTCGAAGTGCCGCCCATGTCGAAGGTCAGTAGGTTCTCGTGTCCGGCCTGCTTGGCCATCCAGATGGCGCCGGACACGCCGCCCGCCGGGCCGCTCATCAGCAGGTTGACGGGCGTGGCCTTGGCCGCTTCGGCGGAGGCCAGCCCGCCGTCGGAGCGCAGGATATGAAGCTGCACGCCCTTCATGCGCCGGTCCAGTTCGGCATACAGATTTTCGACGTAGGTCGAAACGACTGGGCGGATGTAGGAATTGACGACCGTGGTTTCGGTCCGCTCGTACTCGTACATCTCTGGCACGACTTCGGACGAAATAGAGACCGGAACGCCGGGCATGACCTGCTCGGCGATCTTGCGCACCCGCCGCTCATGCTCGCCGTTGGCGTAGGCGTTCATCAGCGAGACGGTCATCGCCTCGATGCGCTCGCCCTTTAGTTTCTCGAGCTCCCGGCGAAGTTTCGCCTCGTCGAGCTGATCGACGATCTCTCCCTTGGCGCCGATCCGCTCGTCCGCCTCGATCGTCAGCTCCAGCGGCGCCAGCGGGTCGCTCTTGTTGAAGATGACCCAGCCCCCCAGGCCGCCCGGCACGTACGACCTGGCGATCTGCAGGACTTGTTTGTAGCCCTTGGTGGTCACCAGACCGACCCGCGCGCCGCTGCTGGTCGCGAACGTCCATGTCGCCACGGTGGGGCCGTGCATGAGGGCGCCGACGGCGGAGGGCTCGATCGCTGCCCGGTGGTGGATCCGGGGTAGGCCACAGAGGCCACCTTGTGA
>CAJHXX010000395.1_pt1 | contig 10602 bp, 11 predicted proteins | sample 9198511 | NCBI WGS metagenome assembly CAJHXX01 (sample SAMEA7708325, study PRJEB35096) | sediment metagenome | biome: marine neritic benthic zone biome [ENVO:01000025]; feature: sediment [ENVO:00002007]; material: shallow marine sediment [ENVO:03000034] sea grass bed [ENVO_01000059] ...
CCTCGACGAGCTGATGAAAACGCACGATGCCGTCGAGGGCCTGCAGGCCTTCCTCGAAAAACGTGACGCCCAATGGCAAGACCGGTGAGTGGGGAGAATTAAAGCCATGTCCACGCAAGAAATCGTCAATCGCTGTCAGGCCCTATTCGACGACCTTGACTTTACCGCGATCAAGGAATGGAAAGCGGCCGAGCCCGGCCGCAAGGCCATCGGCTACATGCCGGTCTACGTGCCGCGCGAGATCATCCATGCCGCCGGCATGCTGCCGGTCGGCATCATGGGCGGCGGCGACCAGCTCGAGGTGATCCACGGCGACGCCTATTACCAGAGCTACATCTGCCGCATCCCGCGCTCGACCATCGAGCTCGGCGTGACCGGCCGCCTCGACATCCTGGACGGCATGCTGTTCCCGAGCATCTGCGACGTGATCCGCAATCTGTCGGGCATGTGGAAGATGATGTTCGCGGACAAATACGTGCGCTATTTCGACGTGCCGCAGAACTACCAGGACGAGGTCGGCGGCACCTTCTACATCCACGAGCTGGAGATCCTGCGCCGCGATCTGGGCGAGATCGCCGGGCGCGAGATCACCGACGACGACATCCGCCAATCGATCGCCGCCTACAACACCAACCGCGCGGCGATTACCAGGCTCTACGCCTTCCGCGCCGCCAAGCCCTGGCTGGCGCCGTCCTCGGAGGTCTATCTGGTGGTCCGCGCCGGCATGGTGCTGCCCGTCGAGCAGCACACCGAGCTGGTCGAGCAGTATATCGAGGCGGCCGAGCGGCAAGACCGGCCGATGCGCGACAACTGCCGCATCGTGCTGAACGGCGTCTTCTGCGAGCAGCCGCCGCTCGGCTTGATCAAGTCGATCGAGATGGCCGGTTGCTACATCGTCGACGACGATTTCATGCTGGTGACGCGCTGGCTGCTGGACGAGGTGCCGACCGACGGCGACCCGCTGGCCAACCTGTCGGACGCCTTCCTGCATCATTCCAGCTCGACCGCCGCCAAATACGAGGCGAAGAAGGCCGACAAGGGCATGTACCTGGTCGACTCGGTCAAGCAGAACGGCGCCGAGGGGGTGATCTTCGCGGCACCCAGCTTCTGCGACCCGGCGCTGCTGGAGCGGCCGATGTTGCAGCGCGTGCTCGGCGAGAAGGACGTGCCCTACACCGCCTTCAAATATGCCGAGAACTCCGGCCAGATGCAGCCGATCCGCGAGCAAGCCGGCACCTTCGCCGATTCGATCAAACTGTGGAGCGCATGATGAACACCGCAGCGGAACAGCCCGCCGTCCAGAAAGAAGACTCAATGCTGCGCCAGAAGAAGATGATCAACGCCAACTACGCGGCGTTGGCGAGCGCGCATGAGCGCGGCAAGAAGGTGGTCTCGACCTTCGTGCCGGGCAACCTGAACGAGCTGCTGATGTGCTTCGACATGGAGCGCAATCTGCCGGAGACCAATGCGCTGCAGAACGGGCTGCGCAAGAAGAGCGGCAAGATGATCATGGAGGCGGAGCGCGGCGGCCATTCCGAGGACGTCTGCACCTACGTCAAGGCCGACCTCGGCATGATGATGCAGGGCAATGTCGGCCCGACCGGCGACCCGCTGCCGACGCCGGACGTGCTGCTGCTGTCCTATACCGGCTGCTTCACCTTCATGAAGTGGTTCGAACTGGTGCGCGACCAGTACGACTGCGAGACGGTGATGCTGCACGGCCGCGATCATGGCGACGGCACCATCACCGACAACATGCGCGACTACGTGGTCAAGCAGATCAAGGAAGACCTGATCCCGGTGATGGAACGGGCGAGCGGCGTCAAGTTCGACATCGACCGCCTGCGCGAATATATGCGCGAATCCGCCAAGGCCGAGGACCATCTGGTGCATGTGCTGCAATCGGCCAAGCTCCGGCCGTCGCCGATCGACGCCTATTTCGGCGGCGTCTACTACATCGGCCCGATCTTCACCGCGTTCCGCGGCGACGCCGAGGCGACCGCCTATTACGAGACGCTGCACGAGGAGATCGACGAACGCATCGCCAAGGGCCAGGGCCCGATCACGCCCGAGGGCGAGCTGACCGACGAACGCTACCGCCTGGTCGTCGAGGGGCCGCCCAACTGGACCAGCTTCCGCGACTTCTGGAAGATGTTCTACGACGAGGGCGCGGTGGTCGTCGCCAGCACCTACACCAAGGTCGGCGGCATCTACGACTTCGGCTTCCGCCACGACCCCGACAACCCGCTGGAATCCCTCGCCGACTACTGCCTCGGCTGCTACACCAACCTCAACCTGCCGAGCCGGGTCGATATGCTGTGCAAATATATCGAGGACTACGAAGCCGACGGCCTGCTGATCAACTCGATCAAGAGCTGCAACAGCTTCTCGGCCGGCCAGCTTCTGATGCTGCGCGAGGTCGAGGCCCGCACCGGCAAGCCGGCCGCCTTCATCGAGACCGACCTGGTCGACCCGCGCTACTTCTCCGCCGCCAATGTGAAGAACCGGCTGGAGAGCTATTTCCAGATGATCGAGCAGAAGCGCGCCCGGCCGGCGGCGTGAGGGAATGAGGATCAAGCCATGAAATGCTATATCGGCATCGACCTCGGCTCGACCACCACCAAGGCGGTGGTGATGGACGAAAACCTCGAAGTCCTCGGCCGCGGCATCACCAACTCGCGCTCCAACTACGACATCGCGGCGGCGGTGGCCAAGCAGGAGGCGGTGGTCGACACCCGCTTCCACCTGCTGCACCGCGAGCTCGGCGGGGTGCCGGCGCTGGACGGCAGGCTCGAGGATTTCCTGATCCGGCTCGAGCTCGATTTCCGGCTCGAGCAGTTCCTGGAACAGCTCGCCGATCTGGAGCGGACCTGCCTCGATAACGCGGAAGCCGACCGCCTGAAGGATTTTGTCGGCCCGCTGCGCGAGGTGCTGGGCGAGATCTTCCGCCGGCTGAAGGACGAGGCGCCGGCGCTCTACGCGCCGGGCGGCGAGCGCAAGTCCGACTTCTTCCGCGACATCGCCGGCTCGCGCTACCTCGCGGTCGGCGAAGAGGTCGCCAAGACGGCCGGCCTGCCCTTCGATCTGGTGCTGAACGTCTATGACCGTTCCATCATCGACGTCGAGAACCGGGTGTCGGACGAATCCCCGAGCGACAAGCTGATGCGCGCGCTCGGCCGCACCATCGCCGCGCTCGCCGGCTTAGGCGACGCCGGCGACGCGGTGCGCGCGCCGGTCGAGGGCGTGCTGGCGACCGAGCTGGAGGAGGCCTATGTGGTCGGCACCGGCTATGGCCGCGCCCGGCTTCCGTTCTCCAAGGAGCATATCCGCTCCGAGATCCTGTGCCACGGGCTCGGCGCCCATGTCATGTATCCGAATTCGGCGACCGTGCTCGACATCGGCGGCCAGGACACCAAGGCGATCCAGGTCGATCCGGCCGGCATCGTCGAGAACTTCCAGATGAACGACCGCTGCGCCGCCGGCTGCGGCCGCTATCTCGGCTATATCGCCGACGAGATGAATGTCGGCGTGCATGAGCTCGGGCCAATCGCCATGCAGGCGACGCGCAGCGTCCGCATCAACTCGACCTGCACCGTCTTCGCCGGCGCAGAGCTGCGCGACCGCCTCGCGCTCGGCGAGCGGCGCGAGGACATCCTGGCCGGGCTGCACCGGGCCATCATCCTGCGCGCCATGTCGCTGCTGTCGCGCTCCGGCGGCGTGCGCGACGAGTTCACCTTCACCGGCGGCGTCGCCAACAACGGGGCGGCGGTCAGCGCGCTGAAGCAGCTGATCCACGAGAACTACGGCGAGGTCAAGATCAACATCGACCCGGCGTCGATCTATACCGGGGCGCTCGGCGCCGCGACCTTCGCCCACCGCGCATTGCAAGACGAGAGGCTGGAGAGCTGACATGACGATCACGGCAGGCATCGATATCGGCACCGGCGCGGTCAAGACCGTGCTGTTCCGAAGCGAGGGCGAGGAGACCGAATGGCTCGACCGCCGGGTCGACCGGATCCGCCGCCGCGACCCGATGACGCTCGCCCGCACCGCCTATGACGGCATGCTGGCCGACCAGGGTATCGGCGCGGACGAGGTCGCCTATGTCGCGACCACCGGCGAGGGCGAGAACGTGCCGTTCCGCACCGGGCATTTCTATTCCATGACCACCCACGCGCGCGGCGCGATCTACCTCAATCCCGAGGCCCGCGCCGTGCTCGATGTCGGCGCCCTGCACGGGCGCGCCATCCGGGTCGACGGCCTCGGCAAGGTGCTGTCCTACAAGATGACCAGCCAGTGCGCTTCGGGCTCCGGCCAGTTCCTGGAGAACATCGCGCGCTATCTCGGCGTCGCCTTCGACGAGATCGGCGAGCTATCGAGCCAAGCCGACGACCCGGAGAAGGTGAGCGGCATCTGCGCCGTGCTGGCCGAGACCGACGTCATCAACATGGTGAGCCGCGGCATCTCGACGCCGAATATTCTCAAGGGCATCCACCTGTCGATGGCGATGCGCCTGGTCAAGCTGCTGAAGGCGATCAAGGTCGCCGAAGGCCTGGTGATGATGACCGGCGGACTGGCGCTTGACGCCGGGCTGGTCGCCGCGATGCGCGAGCAGATGGTCGAGCAGAAGGTGACGCTCGACGTCGCGGTCAGCCCGGATTCGATCTACGCCGGCGCCATCGGCGCCGCCCTTTGGGGCGCCTTCCGCCACGAGAAGCTGGCCGAGCTCGGGCAGTTGGCCGAGGCGTCGTAGCGACGACACGTCATCGCGAGGCGCGCAGCGCCGTGGTGTCTCGCCCCACGCTCGTCATCGCGAGGCCCGTAGGGCCGTGGCGATCTCGTGGCCGTGTGGACTCGGACATCGAGATTGCCGCGCTACGCTCGCAATGACATGCTGGTCGGATCGCCGGCCTGGCGACTCACTCGACGATCTTCTCGAAGACGAGGCGCCGCGAGGGGTGGAAACCCTCATGGTAGAGAAACCCGAGCAGGCCGAGGTCGTCGCTTGCCACCGTGGTCTCGACCCGCTCGACGCGGAGCGCCGTCAGGTTGGTCAGCAGTTGCGACAACAGCGCCCGGCCGATGCCACGGCCGGCGAAATCCGGATCGACGTCGATGGTGTCGAGCGCCGCGACCGGCTCCATATGGCCGAAGTCGCCGAAGTCGAGCCGGGCCATCAGGAAGCCGACCGCGGCGCCGTCGATGCGGGCGACCAGCGACAGCCGGATCGCGGAGTCGAGCAGCGCCTCGTCGACCTTGGCGGCGATGTAGTCGGCGCGCGTGTGGTCGTTGTTCTTGGCGTCGATCCGGATCAACGCCGGCAGGTCGCCCTGGTCGAGCGTGTCGACCTCGACCCGGTCGCGCGGCAGCGCCTCGAAATCTTCCACTTGCGGCACGCCATAGTCGATCTCGCCCGGGGCGTCCGCCTCGGTCGGAATGTGGATGCGGGGTTTGTCCGACATGCTGTTCGTCCGGTTCAGAGGTCGGCGCCCGGGCCGACCTCGCGTTGCAGGATCTGACGCGGCGCCAGGCTGAAGCCGGCGGCGTCGACGAAGCGCATCATCTCGTGCAGCTTCCAGCTCACCTCGGTCTCGAGGCGGCGGATGCCGCGCCGGCGCATGGCGTCCTCAAGACCGGCCAGCAGGCGGCGGCCGAGGCCGTGGCGATGCGCGGCCGGGTCGACATTGATCACCTCCAGCACCACGGAGGGCTCGTCGCGGCCGTATTCGCCGGCCCGGATGCGCGCCAGCACATAGCCGGTCAGCCCGGCCTAGCCGTCGACGGCGAGCTGGATATGCGCCTTCGGCTCGCGCAGCGCCGCGGCCAGGCGCTTCTCGAAATAGCTCTTGCGCGAGCGGCCGGTGACCGCCTTGTCGATCGCCGCCACCGCGGCCAGGTCGTCCGGCACCAGCTTGCGCACGGTTGTTTCTGCCGTCATCCTCTCAGCCTCCTCGTCGTCGACCTCAGCTCATGGCGAAATCGGTCATGATCTCGGCATCGGCAGCCTCGTCGAGCATGTCGTCGACCGCCGGCACCAGCCCCATCTCCTCCTTCTCGATATGCTCGAGCAGCAGATGGGCGAGCTCCAGGGTCGTCGCTCGGAATTCCTTCCAGGACGCGGCGTCGAAGCCGTCGGCCCGCGCCTGCCGCGCCAGGGTCGAGACCCGGTGCCCGAGCGGGCGGATCACCTCATGCTCCTCGTGCAGCAAGGCCGGCAGCTCGTGCTCGCCAGCCGCCTTGAGCCGTGGGAACACCTGAAGCTCCTCGAAGGCGAAATGGCGGGTGACCTCGTTCTCCAGCGCGGCGCCGAGCTCGGCCAGCAGCCCGGCCATCAGCCCGGTCATCGGCCCCGGATCCGCCGCCGGCGGCGGGTCGGCCGGCGCGGCGAGCAGCGTGCGTTCCGTCCGCTGCAACAACTCGCGCACCGCCATATGCTCCTGATGCAGCAGCTTTGCGGTCTCCAAGTGGATATCCATGACAGCGGCGATCTCCATATCCGGCCGTTTCAGCTATTATCGTATTATAGTACGATTTTACCTCAATTCGGCCGATCCAGTCAAGCGCGTTAATCTTTCGGTTGGGTTTCGGGCCGATAGTTCGGGGTCTCCGATAGTTTTGGATCTGAGACCCTAAACTATCGTCCTGATCGAAATCGACGCCGATGCCGTCGAGGAATATTGGTTGGAAATCAGGGGTTTGCCGGCCAATCAGCGCAAGATCCGGTTCCGATCCAAGGGCAAGCACCGCCTTGGCGGGCGGGCGACGAAATAGCCGCGGACAAACGATTCCCCGGCGCCGGCGAGATCACCTCGCAGGCTTTTCGAAATTGATGTTTGAGGTACTTTATGCCGATCACCCAATTCCTCTCTCACCTTGACGATCCCGCCCCGGGTTTCCAATGCGCGCTCAGCGGCGACAGCCAAGAGAGTCTCGGCTGGAAAGCGTTCGTTTCGCATCGCCGCAAGCCGCCGGCCAATGCCTCGGACATCGCGATGCTGCGAGAGCTTCTGGGTCCTGTCTCGGCACCCTTCGAGGCGCTCTACCGGGCCAACGATGGCTACCTGCTCTACGAGGACTCGCTGCCCAATTACTATATCGCGACGCCGGATCCTGCCGTTCGGAGCTATCATGCCGCCGGGGTCCAGTTCTATCCGATTTCGGAATGGCGGAGCCGTACGGCGAAAGTGTTCGAGGACGAGTCGTCGTTCGGATGGGACCAGGCGGAAATTGCGCGGTGGCGGGACTCCTGCCTGTTGTTCGGCGAGATATGTCATTCGGCGAATTATCTTGCCGTCAGGACATCCGGTCCCGACGCCGGCAAGATCTATTACCTGCAGCACGACCCCTTCATCGACGGCCCGATCGCGGACAGCCTCGAAGGGTTGTTGGATCGGATCGTCGCCGATCCGGCGGCCTTCCTGAACGACATGGGCTGCTACACACGCTATTCGGACGGCCAAAGGGACGAGCGGGGCGTCACGAACCACCAATGGATCCCGATGGCATACATACCGGACCTCAGATCATAGCGAAGCCCTGCTGCCGGCCATCAAGAGCCGAAATAAAAGGGGACTGTCCCCTTTTATTTATATTCGTATGACATAGCAAGCACCGGCCCGCCGCCAGCAACGGCGGCGGGCCGTGCATCGCTCGTCAGGCCGTGATTACCTCGGCAAATCGCCGACCACGCCTTCGACATACCAGTCGAAGCCGAGCATCGCCTTGTCGGACATGGTCTCGCCGATGGAGACGCGGACCTTGCCCTTCTGGTCCCTGATCGGGCCCTGGAAGGGATGGAACTTGCCGTCGGCGATCGCCGCCTTCTTCCGCTCGACCGCTTCGCGCAGGTCGGCCGGCACGGCGGGGCCGAACGGCGCCAGGGCGATCATGCCGTCGGCGATGCCGCCCCAGATGCCGTCCGACTTCCAGGTGCCGTCCATCACCTGCCTGGCCACCTTGGCGTAGTAGCGGCCCCAGAGATGGGTCGCCGCCGTGAGGTGCGCCTTGCGGCCGTATTTCGACATGTCGGAGTGGTAGCCGATGGCGTAGACGCCGCGCTCCTCCGCCGTCTGGACCGGCGCGGTCGAGTCGGTGTGCTGGGTGATGACGTCGGCGCCCTGGCCGATCAGCGCCTCGGCCGCCTCGCGTTCCTTCCCCGGGTCGTACCAGGAGCTGGTCCAGATGACCCGCACCTCGCCCTCTGGGTTGACGCTGCGCAAGCCCTGGGTGAAGGCATTGATGCCGCGCACCACCTCAGGGATAGGGAAGGCGGCGACATAGCCGATGACGTTCGACTTGGTCATCCGGCCGGCCACCATGCCGGTGAGATAACGCCCTTCGTAGAAGCGGGCGAGATAGGTCGAGACGTTCTTCGCCTGCTTATAGCCGGTGGCGTGGGCGAAGGTGGTCTTGGGGAATTGCCTGGCCACCTTGATGGTCGGGTTCATGTAGCCGAAGGAGGTGGTGAAGATCAGCTGATGGCCGGTGCTGGCGAACTGCCGGATGACGCGCTCGGCATCGGCGCCCTCGGGCACGCTCTCCACATAGTTGGTTTCGACCTGGTCGCCGAGCGTCGCCTCCAGCCCGCGGCGGCCGAGGTCGTGCTGGTAGGTCCAGCCGGCGTCGCCGATCGGGCTGACATAGACGAAGCCGACCTTCAGCTTCTCCGCCGCCGTCGCCGGCAGAACCGCAAAAGCGGTCAGCGCCGCCGCCGCGGCCAGGATTTTGATCATCCTTGCAGGCTTCATTGTTCGCTCTCCCTGTTGCAAGCTTTTGATTGATACAGAACTAATCCCCCGGATGGAATGCCTTGCCGAGCGCCGCCGGGGCGTTGAGCCGTATCTTGGTGGCATCGCGCGAGATCAGCACCAGCACCAGGATGGTGGCGAGATAGGGCAGCGTGGCGAGCAGATGCGACGACACCTCGACGCCGGCGCCCTGGACATAGAGCCCGACGATGGTGACGCCGCCGAACAAATAGGCGCCGAGCAGGACCCGGGCCGGCCGCCAGGTGGCGAACACCACCAGGGCCAGCGCGATCCAGCCGCGCCCGGCGGTCATGTTCTCGGTCCATTGCGGCGTGTAGACCAGCGACAGATAGGCGCCGGCCAGGCCGCTCATGGCGCCGCCGAACATGACCGCGAGATAGCGGATGCGGATCACCGAATAGCCGAGCGCATGGGCGGCGTCATGGCTCTCGCCGACCGCGCGCAAGACCAGCCCGGCGCGGCTGCGGTAGAGCGCCCAGGCGATCAGCCCGAGCACGACCCAGGACAGGTAGACCAGCGGGTCATGGGCGAACAGCAGCGGGCCGAGCAGCGGAATGTCGGCCAGCAGCGGGATCGGCAGCGGCGCCAGACCGGTGATCGGCGTGCCGACATAGCCGAGCCCGAGGAAGGCGCTGAGTCCGATGCCGAAGATGGTCAGCGCCAGGCCGGTCGCCACCTGGTTGGTCAGCAGCGTGAGCGCCAGCACGCCGAAGCCGAGCGACATGGCGACGCCGGCCAACATGCCGCAGAGCACGCCGACGGCCGGGCTGCCGGTCAGCACCGTGCCGATGAAACCGGCGACGGCGCCGACCAGCATCATCCCCTCGATGCCGAGGTTGAGCACGCCCGACTTCTCGGTCACCAGCTCGCCGAGCGCGGCGAAGACCAGCGGCGTGCCGGCGCGCAAGGTCGCCACCAGCACGGCGACCAGGGTGTCGAGCTCGAAGCTCATTCCGCCGCCTCGTTCGCCGCCTCGGCGACCGGGCGGCCGAGCCGGATGCGGAAGCGGATCAGCACGTCCGCGCCGAGCAGGAAGAACAACAGCAGGCCCTGAAAGACGCCGGTCACGGCGAGCGGCAGGTTCATCTGCATCTGCAGCATCTCGCCGCCGAGATAGAGCAGCGCCATCAGCAGGGCGGCGAGCAGGATGCCGACCGGCTCCAGCCGGCCGAGGAAGGCGACGATGATGGCGGCGAAGCCGTAGCCCGGCGAGATCACCGGCTGTAGCTGGCCGATCGGGCCGGCCACCTCGGCCAGGCCGGCGAGGCCGGCCAGCGCGCCGCCGATCAGAAAGCCGAGCCAGACCACCCGGTTGCGGGAATAGCCGGCATAGGCCGCGGCCGGCGCCGCCATACCGACCACCTTGATCTGGAAGCCGACGAAGCTGCGGCCGAGCAGCAGCCAGCCGAGCCCGACCGCGACCAGCGCCAGCAGCGCGCCGAGATGGAGCCGCGTGCCTTCGACCAGGATCGGCATCACGGCGGCCTCACCGAACAGCCGCGATTCCGGGAAGTTATAGCCTTCCGGGTCGCGCCACGGTCCGTGCACCAGATAGCCGAGGATCTGGATCGCCACATAGGTCAGCATCAGGCTGGTCAGGATCTCGTTGGCGTTGAAGCGGGTCTTCAGCAAGGCCGGCAGCGCCGCCCAGGCCATGCCGCCGAGCCCGCCGGCCAGCACCATCGCCGGCAGCAGCCACGGCCCTTCCGAGCCATAGGCGGCGAGCGCCACGCCGCCACCGGCGATGGCACCGATGGTGAGCTGGCCCTCGGCGCCGATGTTCCAGACATTGCCGCGAAAGCCGATCGCCAGGCCGACGGCGCAGAGCGTCAAC
>CAJHXX010000501.1_pt1 | contig 10576 bp, 8 predicted proteins | sample 9198511 | NCBI WGS metagenome assembly CAJHXX01 (sample SAMEA7708325, study PRJEB35096) | sediment metagenome | biome: marine neritic benthic zone biome [ENVO:01000025]; feature: sediment [ENVO:00002007]; material: shallow marine sediment [ENVO:03000034] sea grass bed [ENVO_01000059] ...
CCGGTTTTATCGATGAGGACGGTTATGCTTTCGTTATGAGCCGCACCGATGATATCATCAACGTCGCCGGGCATCGTCTCTCGACCGGCGCGATGGAGGAGGTGCTGGCCGACCACCCCGACGTCGCCGAGTGCGCGGTGATCGGCGTCGCCGATCAGCTCAAAGGGCAGCTGCCCCTGGGACTGGTGGTGCTCAACGCCGGCACCCGGCGCGACGAGGAAGAGCTGGTAAGCGAGCTGGTGGCGAGCGTGCGCGAGCGCATCGGGCCCGTGGCGGCCTTCAAGCGCGCCTGCGTCGTGCCGCGGCTGCCCAAGACCCGCTCCGGCAAGGTGCTGCGCGGCACCATGCGCAAGATCGCCGACCACGAGCCGTGGAAGATGCCGGCGACGATCGACGACCCGGCGATCCTGGACGAGATCGGCGACGCGCTCGGCCGCCTTGGTTACGGCAAGGATTAAATCGGGGCGATATCCAAACGGGGCGCCGTCAGGCCTGCTCTTCGTCGGCGGCCACGGGCTCGGGCTCCGCTTCGGCCACGGGCGCCGCTTCCGGCGCGGGCTCGGCAGCCGCGTCGTCGCCCGCCTCGGCCTCCGCCTTCGCGGCGGCGCGCTTGGCCGCTTCCCGCGCCTCGCGCTTGGCCTTGCGCTCTTCGCGCACTTGCGCCTTCTCGACCGCCTCGGCCAGCTCGGTCTGGCTGCAGATGCCGAGGCTGACCGGGTCCTGCGGCTTGATGTTGGGCATGTTCCAGTGGGTGCGGTCGCGCACCGCGTTCACCGTCGCCTTGGTGGTGCCGAGCAGCTTCTGGATCTGGGCGTCGGACAGCTCCGGATGGTTGCGCAACAGCCAATTGATGGCATCGGGCCGGTCCTGACGCTTGGACAGCGGCGTATAGCGCGCGCCCTTCGGCGGCCGCCGGTGCAGGGGCACCGGGGATGCGATGATCTTGAGGCGCGCCGACGGGTCGGCGCTGCAGCGGTCGAGCTCCTCCTGCGTCAGCTGGCCGTTGGCGACCGGGTCGAGGCCGACGATCCCGACGGCGACTTCGCCGTCGGCGACGCCCTTGACCTCGAGCTCGTGCAGGCCGCAAAACTCCGCGATCTGCTCGAAGGTCAGGGTCGTATTGTCGACCAGCCACACCGCAGTCGCCTTAGGCATCAAAGGCTGCGCCATCAGATCTCTCCCGATCGTTCCGCAAATATCGGTGGTATAACGGAATATATTTAGGCGCGAAAGGGCGCCTACCAAGGTGGGCGAAAATATCCGCTTCAATTAACCTTTAGCACGATTTTCCCAATGTGTACGCTGCTTTCCATGCGGGCATGGGCCTCCGCCGCCCCGGCCAGCGGGAAGCTGGAATCCATCGCCGGCCGGACCTGGCCGTTGTCCAGCAGGGGCCAGACCCTGGCGCGCAGCTCGTCGGCGATCTCGGCCTTCTGCTCGACCGTCCGGGGCCGGAGCGTCGAGCCGGTGATGGTGAGCCGCTTCAGCATCATCGGCAGCAGGTCGATCTCGTTTTTCGAGGGCTGCAGGAAGGCGATCTGGACCAGGCGGCCCTCGACCGCCAGCGCCTTCAGGTTGCGCTGCACGTAGTCGCCGCCGACCATATCGAGGATCAGGTCGACGCCGTTGCCCTGGGTCAGTTCGTCGATCACGGCGACGAAGTCCTCTTCGCGGTAGTTGATTGCCCGCTCCGCACCCAATTCCTCGCAGACGGCGCATTTCTCGGCATTGCCGGCGGTGGCGAAGACGCGCGCCCCGAACTGCCGCGCCAGTTGGATCGCCGTGGTGCCGATGCCGCTGGAGCCGCCATGCACCAGCAGCGATTCGCCGCCGACCAGGCGGCCGCGCTGAAAGACATTGGTCCAGACGGTGAAGAAGGTCTCCGGCAGGGCGGCGGCCTGCTCCATGCTGAGCGATGCCGGCGCCGGCAGGCATTGCGCCGCCGGCGCCGCGCAGTATTCGGCGTAACCGCCGCCGCTGACCAGGGCGCAGACCTTGTCGCCGAGCCGGAGCTCGCTGACGCCCGGGCCGAGGCGCACGACCTCGCCCGCGACCTCCAGGCCCGGGATATCGGAGGCGCCCGGCGGCGGTGGATAGCCGCCGGCGCGCTGCATGACGTCGGGGCGATTGACGCCGGCGGCGGCGACCTTGATCAGAACCTCGCCATGGCCCGGCTCCGGCAGCGGCCGCTCGGCCGGTTGCAGCACCTCCGGTCCGCCGGGTTCGACGATTTCGACTGCGGTCATCGATTCGGGCAGGGCTTCGGGCGCCATTTGCGTTCTCCGGGCTAGAGCAATATCCGACCATATCGAACCGGTAGGGTTCGATATGGTCGGATAAAATTGCTCTACTTATCAACAGGTGGAGCAGCTTTATCCGATCAGTCGGATCGCTGAAAGCGATTCCGTCTGATCGGATGCTGCTCTAGGGGATGGTCAATTTGGATCGAATTGGCCTTATTATGTCCCGGCTGGTGCCGTCAGGCGACTGCCGATGGGTCGATTCTCGGGCCGGGAGGCGAGAAAGATGGAAGAAGAGGAAGTCCGGCCGGCGAACGCGATCGAATTGTCGCCGGAGGAGATCGAAATCCTGTCGATCGAGGAACTGGAGGCGCGGATTTCGGCGCTGCAGGCGGAAATCGCGCGTCTTCGGGCCGCGATCGGCGAGAAAGCCTCGGCGCGTAGCGCCGCGGATTCGGTCTTCAAGAGCTGATCCGAACCGTTGATTTCCGGCGTCGACGGCGGCGCGGCATTTTTTTTAACCTTAATCGCAATTTGGCGCGTTCTGTTAACCATTCATTAACTACACCGCTACTAAACTCTCAATCGTCGTAATCAGCTGATGTTGGTTATGACAGCACTCCATCCGATCTGTTGACGCCTCCCTGTTGACTCGAGCCGCCGTTCTTCGGCGGCTCCTTTTTTTGTTGTATGGTTACGCCGGGCCGGCGGAGCCGTATTGACTCGGGCTCCGATTCGCGGCGTAATTCCGTCCGAAAGTCGAGTCTGACAGGTTGAGGCTAGTCAGTTTGGGGTCGCTCCGGGGCGACCCCTTTTTTAGGTTCGAGGGAGGTGCGAGTGCCTCGAAAGCGGCAAGAACCCTTGAATTTTTCGGGCATCGTTTCCAGTTAAGTATCAAGCCGGATGCCCAATCGGGGCCGGCGACATGGCGGCCCGGCCGTTGATCGGCGGGTCGAGTTGAAACACACATTGCTCAAAGGAGGATGTGGGTAATGCATGCAATCGACTTTTCCCCACTCTACCGCTCTGCCATCGGTTTCGACCGGGTCAACCGGCTGCTCGAGTCTGCTCGACGGGCGCCTGAGGCCGGCGGCTTTCCGCCCTACGACATCGAGAAACTGGGCGAGAACGGTTACCGAATCACCATCGCGCTCGCCGGTTATCGCGCGGACGAGCTGGAAGTGACCGCCAAGGAAAACAGCCTCGAGATCGTCGGCAAGTCCAAGGCCGATGACCAGGAGGTCGGTTACCTGCATCGCGGCATCGCCCGGCGCTCGTTCGTCCGCCGCTTCGAGCTCGCCGACACCATCAAGGTGGCCGGTGCCAGCCTGGAGAACGGCCTGTTGCAGGTCGATCTGGTGAACGAGATCCCGGAGGCCAAGAAGCCCCGCCGGATCGAGATCCAGGCCGGACCGGCCGGCGGCCCGCAGACCATCGAGAGCGAAGCCGCCTGAGCGGCCCGTGGCGACAAGGGAACATGGAGATCAAGGAGATATCGTGATGTCGACCAATCTGCCCAGCCTGAGAGAGGCATTTTCCGACTTCGGCACACTGCCGCGCCTGTTCGACCGGGACTTCGACCGGCTGTTCGACGACGTCTGGGGCGGCCGGCGCCTGCCGCTCGCCCGCGCGGCGGAGGCTTTCGCTCCGCGAATCGACGTCAGCGAGACTGATTCGGGGCTGGAGATCGCCGCCGAGCTGCCGGGCCTCGATGCCGACGACGTCGAACTGGTGCTCGACGGCGACCGCCTGACGATCAAGGGCGAGAAGCGCGTCGAGCGCGACGAGGACGACAAGGAGAAGGGCTATGCCCTGCGCGAGCGGAGCTATGGCGCCTTCCAGCGTAGCCTGCGCCTGCCGGAGCGCTTCGACGTCGAGAAGGTCGAGGCCGCCTACGACAAGGGCGTGCTGCGCATCAGCGTGCCGAAGCGGCCCGACCGGACGAAAAAGGTCGAAATCAAGGCCGCCTGAGCCGTCGGTCTCGACTTGCATCCGAAGGCCCGCCCCGACCGGGGCGGGCCTTTTTCGTGTTCATGGGCGAATCACCGGCGCGCGACCTGCAGCTCGACCACCAGGGGCAGGTGGTCGGAGGCGAGGCGCGTCAGCCCGGTCTTCGGCACTTCGGCGCCCAGCACAGTGGTCAACGGATCGACCAGGACGTGATCGATTCGGGCGGTCGGGTAGGGCCCGAACCAGGTCTTCTGCGGCTGATGTTCGGCGAGCGCCAGTTGTGCGTCCACCAATTCCGTCGCAAGTCGACCCAGAACACGCGATGTCGGGCCGGCGTTCAGGTCGCCCAACAGAACGACCGGCCCGCGGCAGTCGGGATGGCCGAGCCATTCCGGTCCCAGCAGCGCCTCCGCCTGCGCCCGCCGCTCCCGCCGGGTCAGGCCGAGATGGGTGTTCAACACCTGGATCTCGACGCCGTTCATCTGCACGGCGGCCCAGATCGCTCCGCGTGGCTCCAGCATCGGCCAGCGCGTCGGGCCCGGCAACTGCGCGGCCTTGACCAGGCGCATCGGCAGGCGGCTCAGGATGGCATTGCCGTAGCGTTCTTCCTCGATCCGGATGGTGGGGTGGAAGTGGTAGTCCATTTCCAGATGCCGGGCGATCAGATGCGCCTGGTCGGCACCGCCGGTCCTGGGCCGGCCGGCATCCAGCTCCTGCAAGGCGACGATGTCGGGCTCGTGCCGGGCGATCACCCGCGCGATCCGTTCCGGCGACAGCCGGCCGTCCATGCCGATGCAGCTATGCACGTTGTAGGTCATGACCTTGAGCACGCCCGGATTGGTGTGCGCCCGCGGCGCCGAGGACGCGATCGGGGCTTCGCCGCGGCCGAGCCAGTCGAGCGCCGCGATGCGCAGCTCGCGCGGGCGCAGATGTGCCGCAATGCAATTCGGGGCGCGCGGCGGCAGGCGGGCATGGTCGGGCAGCAGCGCGAAGCCCCGCGTCTCTTCGATTCCGGGCCCGCCATGGGCGCCGTTCTCCACCGGAAAGCTCAATGCCTTGCCGCTGCGCCGCCAGCCTGAGATGACCAGGTCGCCGGCGTTCCGGTGCCGGCAGAGCTTAACGAGATCGGCGGCGATGTCGTCCAGGAAGGGGTGCTCCGCGCCGAACAGGTCCGCCCGGTCGTCGGGCAGGCGAAACCGGCCGGCTTCGGTCCAGGCGAGCGCACCACCATCCGCGTCCGGCGCCAGCACCATCGGGATATGCGCTTGTCTGACCAGGGCCGGCGCCAGGCGGTCGAGCTGGCCGGGTTCGAGGGTGTGCGGCAGATAGACCAGGCCGACCGGGCCGAGGGCCGTCACGGTGACGCCGTCGCTATCGGTTTCGTCCCCTGCGTCGGTGTAGACCGGCAGCACCCGCTGGATCTTCCTACCGCCGAGTTGGCGGACACGCTGGGTCTCGATACCGCGCGCGGCGGCCCGCCGCCGGCGGACTTCCTGGCCGTGAACGTCGGAAATGACCTCGGCGACCGCCTCGTCGACGCCGCGGCCGTGCCGCTTCGGATAGGCCTCGACATCCGCCTGGCCGTGGTCGGCATAGATCCAGAGATCGTAGACCCGCGCCCGCGACTGGTGCGCCGCCCGCCAGACCCGGGCGATGGCATCGTCGATTCCCTTCAGGGTCCAATGGGCGAACCTCGACGATGGGCCGCGCCGATGCGCCTGCTCGTCATAGCCGAGGAAGTTCAGATGGATCACCGGCAGGCCGCGCGCCACGTCCAGCTTGGCGCCGATGGTGACCAGCTCGCGCAACAGGATGCAGATCGCCACCCGTGTCGGCACGAATTTGAGCTCCTTGGCGAAATCCTGCCCGGCGATCAGGCCGCGGGCGAGATCGCCGACCGCCAGCACCAGTTCCAGCAGCAGCAGGACGAAGATGCGCAGGATGCTGTAGGCGCTGGCGAGGAGCAGCAGCGCCAGGGCCAGCGAGTTGGCGCCTTTCATGACCCTGCTCCAGCCGAGCGACGCCGGGCAGAAATGCGATTCCGCCGCGCCGCCGGTATAGACGTTCAGATAGGCGCTGCCGCCTTCCAGCAGAGCCGCGCCGCGTTCCTTCAGCGCGTCCTCGACCTTGGCCGCAGACTGCGGCTCGAACATGCGGACGATCTCGCCGGAATCGCCGTCGCGAAAGGCGAAGGCCGGCACCGCCCCGTCGACACCGTAGAAGAACTCGCCCTGGAAGGCCGGCGTCGTCGACGGCAGGCCGGAATAGAGTGTCTCGAGCCGGTAATGCTCCCGGGTGAGCAGGCGTCGGAGAAACGGCATCTCGCGGGCGCCAAGCGCCCGCTCCAACTGGCTTTGCGACAGCCCGTCGATCTGGATCAGTACCAGGCCGGGCGCCGCCGGATGCTCGACCTCGCGCGGCAGGCCGAGCAGGCGCACCAGCCATTCGCTGCGGTTGAGCAGGCGCCTGGCACCGCGCAGGACTGACGCGACCCGTGTGATCATCAGACCGCGCCGTGCTCCCGCGAGGCGCGGGTCAAGGCCGACTTTGCCGCGTCCGCCAGTCCGGAAAGCAGGTTCCATTCGGCTTCGATCAGGCGCAGCACCGCCGTCCAACTATCGTATTCCGCCTCGCTCCGCTGCCGCCGGGTGCCGAGCAGGCGGTCGTAGATGGCGAGCGCCGTCTCCGCCGTCCGGCCGATCGAGAAGTCGTCGGCGGTGGCCCGCGCCGCGGCGATCAGGCGTTGGCGATCCACCGGCGCGGCGGCTTCGATCGCCGCCAGCGCGGCGGCGAAGGCGGCGGCATCCTCGCCCAGCAACAGCCGCCCGTTGGCGCCGTCGCGCACCACTTCGCGGGCGCCCGGCGCGTCCAAGGCGACCACCGGCACGCCCGCCGCCATCGCCTCGGTCAGCACCATGCCCTGGGTCTCGGAGCCGGAGGCGAAGGCGAAGGCGTCCATCGCGCCATAGGCGTCGGCCAGCGCCGGATGGTCGAGCGGGCCGAACCAGTGCAGGCGGCCGCCGAGCCCGGCACTTTCCAAGGTCCGGCGAAGCGCGTCGGCCGCGTCGCCGCCGCCGGCGACCAGGAAATGCGCCCGCGCGCATTGCCCGAGGAACCGCGCCACCGCCTCGGCCAGGAACATGAGGTTCTTTTCCAGGGCGAGCCGTCCGACATGGCCGACGACGAAGGCATCCGGCGGGATGCCGGCGAGCTTGCGACAGGCGGCGCCGTCGGCGCGGGCCCACAGCTCGACAGCGACGCCGGTCGGCACCACGTCGATCGGCGTGACGACGCCGCGCGCGCGCAGCACCTCGGCGGTGCTCTCGCTCGGCGCCAGCACCTGGTCGCAAAGATTGGCGTAGCTGGTGGCGAGGTCGATGACGAAGCGCTTCAGCGCCGGCGAGTCGCCCGGAACGTAATGCGTATAGTGCTCATACATGGTGTGATGAGTGAAGACCAGCGGCACCAGGCGGCTGCTCGCCACCCGAATGGCGTTGGCGCCGAGCAGGAAGGGGTGATGGGAATGGACGATGTCGGGCCGGAAGGCGTCGATCGCGGTATGCAGGAAGCCGGGAATCGGCAGCACCACGGAAAAGTCGCTGCCGTTGAAATGCTGGATCGCCGGCACCCGCACCACGTCGCGCTCGCGGGCCGGCATGTCCTCGAACTCCGGCGCGACCACCAGCACGCGATGGCCGCGCTTTCGGTACTCGGCGGTGAACGCGGCGACGGAACGGGCGACGCCGCCGCGATGCGGCGTGAAGGTGTTGGTGACCATCAGGATGTTCATGCCGCTACCGCCCGGACTAGTTCGACCCGGGTCTGGCCGGCGGCCGGCACCGCCGGCTGGTGGCCGGGAACCCGGACCTCGATCGCCGGGGCGGCGCCATGCCAGTCCGCCTGCCAGGAGACCACGAGCTTTCCGTCCTCGAGTCCAACGTCGATAGAGACCGGGCCGAAAGCGGTCGCGGCCGGCCCGAGGCTGAGCTTTTCGCCGAGCCACCGGTCGGCGATGCCGGCGCCGAGGATCAGGCGCTCGCCTTCCTCCCGGACGAAGCAGTTGTGCAGCATCAACAGCCATTCCGCCGCCGCCCAGACATGCTGGCCGTCGCCCATGCAGCCGCCGCCGGTCTGCGGGTGGATCGCCTCGGGCCACTGGCCGGTCGGCGACGCCAGGCCGGCGACCACGTCGAGCAGCTCGCCCGCCTGCGGATCACCGGCGCGCAGCAGCACCTGGGCGACATGCAGGGTCAGGTAGGCGTTGATGCCGGAATGCACCATGTCCTGGAAGAAGCCGCCGTCGACGAAGCAATTGTCCATCAGGTAGCGGGCCGTCGCGATAACGCGGGGATCGTCCGGCGCCGAGAGCTGCAGCGGATAACCGAGGGCGAGCGAGCCGATGGCGCCGGCGTCGAGCCGGCGGTAAGGCGAGGCCGGCATCGCCGGCGTGCCGAGGCGCAAGGCGGCCCCGTCGAGGCTGGCGTCGACGGCTTGCCGAAAGGCGACCGCCTCGTCCTGGAACTCCGCCGCTTCCTCGTCCTCGCCGGCGGCCTGCATCAGGTCGGCCGCCGCCTGCAACCCGGCGATGCCCCAAAAGTCGTCCCAGTAGTAGTAATCGTTCGGCCCGAGATGCTCGGCGCTGAAGCCGGCCGGCAGCAGGCCGGCATGCGGGCTGCCGTCGGCCTCGCCGAGCCGTTTGCGGCAGATCCAGTCCGCGCCTTTTCGGATCGGCCTGAGCCAGGCCAGCTTCGGCGCTCGGCCGGTCATCCGGCTGAAGCGTTGCAGGATCCAGAGCGCTTCGCCGTTGGAATCCCATTCGCCGTCCTGGGAATGGAAATAGCCGCCGGCGGTCTGGCGGTCGGGGAAGCGGTCGAGCGCCCGTTCGGCCCGCCCGGTCAGCCCGGCCGCGAGCAGCGCGTGGATGATGAAGGCGGCATCGCGGAACCAGAAGCGCTTGTAGGTGTAGGGGCCCGGATAGACGTCGTCCGGCGAATGCAGAATCAGCGTCTTGACCGCGGCGTCGTAGAGATGCTGGAGACGCTGATCGCCGATCGACAGGCGGCAGGTATCGCTGAGCGCGTCTCGCCATCCGCTCTGCACGGTGGCCGCGGCCGCCTTTTTCGCCACCATCGGTACACGCGCGGCGATCTGTCTCTCCTTGTCGGGGTCCAGCCTGAACATGGCCGCCGCCGTCACCATGCCGACGTCGCAGCGGCCGTCCTGCTCCTCCTCCAGGTCGGCGATGTGGATATGCACGTCGCCGGTGCGGTAGTCGGAGACGTGATGGCGGTCGACCGGCTCGCTGAAAGTGACTTCGTCGCGGCCGTCCACCAGCCAGGCGCTGCGGTTGGCGGAGAGCGCCGCCTTGTGGATGAAGCTGATGCCTTCCGGATTGCAGGGCCGCAGACCGAGGATCAGCCAGCCCGGCCCGGCCGCTTTGGCGCGAAGATCGATCCGGCAGGTCGGCACGCCGTCCTCGGGGCGGACCTCGGCGCGGCTCAGCAGGCGGCCGGCGTCGGCGGCGCTCTCGGTCACCACGGCGACGCCGTCCTCCAGTTCCAGCGTCTGCTGCGCCTCGCCCTCGCGCGATGGCAGCAGGAAGGCGCCGTCGTCGGTCATGATCCAGGCGTCGAGCGACCAGCGGTCGAGATGCGGCGTCACCATGCCGCACGGATCGACGATTGCCAGTTCGGGACAGTCGGGCCAGCCGACCGCCGTCCAGTTCCGGTGCGTCAGATTGATATGGGTGATCGAGAACGAGCGCGGCACGAATGCCACGTCGCGCGGGTCGAACTGGCGCTCGGCCCAATAGGGCCAGACCCAGTCGAGGTTGTGCTGGATCACCCGGTTGTTGATCAGGCCGCGGGCATGCAACACCACGCCGGCGCGCAACAGCTCGATCGGCTCGGTGACCTCGGACGGCTGGGCGAAGCGCTCCAGCCGGGCGAGCAGGGCGATCGGATCGAGGAAGCCGTGCCCTCTTGCCGCGCGGCGCAGGACATAACGCCAGGGCAACCATTTCCACCACATCGCGACCTACCTTTCGGCCAAGGTTCGTGTCCGGCCATCATCGCCGCCGTCAGCCAGTGCCTTGCGCGCCAGTCGGGCGAAATAGACCAATGCCGCCACCGCGACCAGGAAGCCGACGCCATAGACCAGCCATTCGAGCCGCGACCGGGACGCCCGGACACCCAGCGTCGCCAAATCGGCGGCGATCGAGCCGAGATAGACGTTGGTCACCGTGAACGGCACGATCCCGACCAGGTTGGCGAAATAGAAATCGCGGAACGAGACACCGATGACGCCGAAGAAGTAGTTCGACAGCTTGAACGGAAAGAACGGGATCAGGCGCGTCAACAACACCAGCTTCCAGCCCTCGCGGGTGA
>CAJHXX010000360.1_pt1 | contig 10499 bp, 9 predicted proteins | sample 9198511 | NCBI WGS metagenome assembly CAJHXX01 (sample SAMEA7708325, study PRJEB35096) | sediment metagenome | biome: marine neritic benthic zone biome [ENVO:01000025]; feature: sediment [ENVO:00002007]; material: shallow marine sediment [ENVO:03000034] sea grass bed [ENVO_01000059] ...
CAATCGGGCTCGACCCCATGGCCCACGACATCCGCTTTGTCGAGGACGACTGGGAAAGCCCGATTGCCCTGAGCGAGCCGAGATAAATCTCCTGCGCGTCGGGCGGCGAGGGCTTCATGATGACCTGGAACTGGTAGTAGTGCTGCAGGCGATTCGGATTTTCGCCGTAGCGGCCGTCGTTCGGGCGGCGCGAGGGCTGCACATAGGCCGCGTTCCAGACGCCCGGGCCGAGCGCGCGCAGGGTCGTCGCCGGATGGAAGGTGCCGGCGCCGACCTCCATGTCATAGGGCTGCAGCAGGATGCAGCCCTGCTTCGCCCAGAAGGTCTGGAGCGCAAGGATCAGCTCCTGGAAGGAGAGCGTCCTTTCGGCTTGGCAGCCGGCCTGATCAGCCATCGGTTGTCTTTTCGGGGTAGCGGTGAGCGCGGCGCAAAATAGCCAGCGGCCGATGGCCGGTCAAGGCGGGCCCCGGTCGCCGCAGGCATGTTCGAGGGTTCTAGAGAGTTCGCGGACAGTCGGCGCGCTCACAGGGGCCGGCGGCGGGCTGCACATAGGTCTCGCAGACCGGACAGCGCACAAGGTCCTCGGCATCGACGGCCTTGGTCCGGCCGCGCGGCGCCGCCTTCTTCGCCTCGCCGCCGCCGGTTTTGCGCCCGAGCATCTTGAAGCCATACCAGACGGCCGCGACGATCACCGCGAGGACCAGCAGTTTCGAAAGGCTGAAACCGAACATGCGGCAGTTCTAGGTTGCGGGCGCATCCGCGGTCAAGGGCCGCGCCCGGCATCTAAAGCCCAAAGCGGCTCCAATGGGCGCGGGCGAGGGCGGTGTCGAGCAGCGCCGTCGCCCAGTCGGCGGGATCGGGCGGGGCCGGCGCGGTGATGCCGAAACGCCGTTGCAGCCACCCTTGACGCGGGCCGAAGACCCGCAGCTTGACCTTGTCGCCGAAGCGCGCGCGCAACACGCCGCGCATGTCGCCGAGCCCGTCGATCAGGCCGAGCTCGAGCGCCTTCGGACCGGTCCAGACGTCGCCGGTGAACAGCCGGTTGACGTTGCGCTTCGGCAGCTTGTCGCCGCGCCGTTCGCGGACCAGCGCCTTGAAGCTGTCGTGGATGTCCTTCTGGATGGCGTGCAGGCGCGCCACGTCTTCCGGATCTTCAGGCTGGAACGGATCGAGCATCGCCTTGTTTTCGCCCTCGGTATGCAGGCGCCGCTCGACGCCGAGCTTCTCGATCATGCCTGTGAAGCCGAAGCCGGCGGAAACCACGCCGATCGAGCCGAGGATGGAGTTCTGGTCGGCGTAAATCTCGTCGGCCGCGGTCGCCAGCCAATAGCCGCCGGAGGCGGCGACGTCTTCCGCGAAGGCGAGGACGGGCACTTCCTTTTCCGCCGCCAACGCGCGGACGCGCTTGTGGATCAGGGCCGATTGCACCGGCGAGCCGCCGGGGCAGTTGATCGCCAGCGCCACCGCCTTGACGCCGCCGAGGGAGAAGGCGCGCTCCAGCGGCTCGGCGAGCGCGGTCAGGCTGAAGGCGCCGCGGCCCGGCATCGGCATGGCGGAGATCACGCCGGCGAGGCGCACCACGGCGTCCACGGGATGGCCGCGCCCGGTCAGCCGGCGCAGGGGACGGGTCGCTTTGCCGAGGGCGGTACGCATGGCGCTTACATAAGGAGAAGCCGCACGGCGCACAAGCGAAGGCGCGCCGCCACGTGACTCATTGAATCACGATGCGTGGCCCCTGCGCACCGGCGCCGGCCAGCGCCGCGTCGATCTGGTCGGCCACCTTCCGGGCGATGGCGAGATAGGCTTCCGCATGGGCGCTCTTTGGGTCGCTGACGACGATCGGGTGGCCGCCGTCGGAGGTCTCACGGATCGCGATGTGGAGCGGCACCTCGCCGAGGAAGTCGGCGCCGAGCTTTTCCGCCGTCTCGCGGGCGCCGCCATGGCCGAAGATCTCGGCCCGCTCGCCGCAGCTCGGGCACAGGAAATAGCTCATGTTCTCGACCACGCCAAAGACCGGCACCTCGACCTTGCGGAACATGTTGAGGCCCTTGCGCGCGTCCAGCAGAGCAATGTCCTGGGGCGTCGACACGATCACCGCGCCGGTGATCGGCACCCGTTGCGCCATGGTCAGTTGCGCATCGCCGGTGCCCGGCGGCAGGTCGACCACCATGACGTCGACCGGCGCATCGCCGTCGGCCCAGTCGACGTCGCGCAGCATCTGTTCCAGGGCGCTCATCACCATCGGCCCGCGCCAGATCATCGGCGTGTCCTCCTCGATCAGGAAGCCGATCGACATGCATTTGACGCCGTAGTTCTGCATTGGCCTGAGGCGCTTGCCGTCCGGTGAACTGGGCCGGCCGGTGATGCCCATCATGCGCGGGATCGAGGGGCCGTAGATATCGGCGTCGAGCAGCGCGACGCGGCGGCCGAGCGCGGCCAGCGCCAGCGCCAAATTGACCGCCGTGGTCGATTTGCCGACGCCGCCCTTGCCGGAGGCGACGGCAATGATCGCCGCGACACCGTCGATGACCGGTTTGGCGCCGACAGCCGCTTGTGGCGCAGCACTGGGCGGTGCCGACGCGGGCCGGTCGCCGGGCGCCTCACGATGGGCGGTCAGCGCCGCGGTCACCGAGGTGACCCCGGGCAGGGCGAAGACCGCCTCCTCGCAGGCCTTGCGCAACGGTTCCTTGGCGACGCCCTCGGCCGGATCGACCTCGAGCGCGAATCCGATATTGCCCTGGCGCACCACCAGGCCGGAGATCATGCCGAGCGAGACGACGTCGGCGCCCTTGTCCGGATCGATCACGCGGCCGAGCGCCGCCCGCACGTCGTCTTCGCTCACCTCGGCCATGTTGACAACTCCGATCTGGCCCCAATATGGGCTGAAAGCGCTTTGCCCGGTTGGGTTTACACCTGCCGAGCGAAGTGTCATATAACGCGCGGTGGGTGCGCAAGCAAACGCGGCGCAAAGCCCGTACAAAAGCAGGCAATAGGACAGGCATCATGCCCTGGCAGAGCAATCAAGGCGGCGGCGGCTGGCAAGGCGGCGGCGGCGGCGGCCGCGGCCCTTGGGGCCAGGGCCCGATGGGCGGCGGCCAACAGCCGCCCAATCTGGAAGACATTCTCAAGCAGGGCCAGGAACGTGTCCGGCGCCTGATGCCCGGCGGCGGCAGCGGCATCGGCCTGCTGGTGGTGCTGGTCGTTGTCGTCGCCATCTGGCTGGCCAGCGGCTTCTATCGGGTCGGCACCGACGAACAGGGCGTGGAGCTGTGGTTCGGCGAATGGACCGAGACCAAGCCGTCCGGGTTGCGGTATCACTGGCCCTATCCGTTCGAGACGGCGCTGACGCCGAAGGTGACCAAGGTCAACCGCATCGACGTCGGCTTTCGCGGCGGCGACGACCTCGGCCGCAGCGCGGCGCGGCGCAACCTGCAGGAAGAGGGCCTGATGCTGACCGGCGACGAGAACATCGTCGACGTCAATTTCACTGTGTTCTGGAAAATCGACGATGCCGGCAAGTATCTCTTCAACGTCGATCAGCCCGACCAGACGATCAAGGCGGTGGCGGAAAGCGCCATGCGCGAGGTGATCGGGCAGACTCCGATCCAGGCGGCCCTGACCGAGGGCAAGAAGGTGATCGAAGACCGGACGCAGGACGGCATCCAGGCCGTGCTGGACAGCTACGGCGCCGGCATCGAGGTCACCGAGGTGAAGATGCAGCGTGTCGACCCGCCGGCCGCGGTGATCGACGCCTTTCGCGACGTGCAGGCGGCCGAGGCCGACCGCGTGCGGTTGAAGAACGAGGCCGAGGCCTACGCCAACGACATCATTCCGCGCGCTCGCGGCGAGTCCGCCAGGATGGTTCAAGAGGCCGAGGCCTACAAGCAGCAGAAGATCGCCGAGTCCGAGGGCGAGGCGGCGCGCTTTCTTTCGATCTATAACGAGTTCAAGCTGGCGCCCGACGTGACCAGCCGGCGGCTCTATCTCGAGACCATGGAAGAGGTCCTGCACGGCATGGACAAGGTAATCCTGGACACCGGCGCGGGTGGTTCGGGCGTGGTGCCGTATCTGCCACTCAACGAGCTCCGACGCCAGGCGGGGCAGGGGGCGCGGCAATGAACAAGTTCTTGTTGGCAATCGGCGTGGCTTTCCTGATCGGCGGGGTGGCCGCGCTCGGCGCGATGTTCACGGTGCACCAGACCCAGCAGGCGCTGGTGCTGCAGTTCGGCAAGCCGATCAAGCAGATCAAGGAGCCGGGCCTGAAATTCAAAATTCCGTTCGTCCAGAACGTGGTCTATCTCGACAAGCGCATCCTTGGCGTCGATATGCCGCCCGAGGAGCTGATCGCCTCCGACCAGAAGCGCATCGTGGTCGATGCGTTCTGCCGTTTTCGCATCGCCGATCCGCTGTTGTTCTATCAGAGCGTGAACTCCGAGGCGCAGGGCCGTTCGCGGCTCAGCCGCCTGGTCGTCTCCAACCTGCGCTCGGTGCTCGGCGAGCGCGAGTTGCTCGCCGTGCTGTCGGAGGAACGGAGCGACCTGATGCGCGAGATCAGCGAACGGGTCGCCGGCCAGGCCAAGCGGCTCGGCATGGAGGTGGTCGACATCCGCATCAAGCGCGCCGACCTGCCGCCCGAGAACAGCCAGGCGATCTTTCGCCGGATGCAGACCGAACGTGACCGCGAGGCCAAGGAGGCGCGCGCCAGGGGCGCCGAGGAGGCGCTGCGCGTGCGCGCCCGGGCCGACCGCGACCGCACGGTGCTGATCGCCGAGGCGCGCAAGCAGTCGGACATCCTGCGCGGCGAGGGCGATGGCGCGCGGGCGCGCATCTTCAACGATGCCGCCAGCCAGGACCCCAAGTTCTACGCCTTCTACCGCTCGCTGCAGGCCTATCGCGAGGCGTTGAGCGGCGAGGACACCTCGCTGGTGCTGTCGCCCGATTCGGACTTCTTCCAGTTCTTCGGCGACATTTCGGGCCTACGCGGCGTCACGGCCGGCAAGAAATAACGTGGTCGGGCCGGTGTCGGCCGCCCGGTCCGCGGGGCAGATCGGCCCGTCCCGGCGATGACCGACCTGCTCGTCGCGCTCGGGCTGGTGCTCGTCATCGAGGGTGGCCTGTACGCGCTGTTTCCCGCAAAAATGCAGGATTTCATGCGGATGCTGCAGGATGCGCCGCCCGAATTCCTGCGCCGCGCGGGCCTGGCGGCAGCGGTGGCCGGGTTGGGGCTGGTTTGGCTGGTGCGCGGTTGACATCTAATCGGCGGACCGATTTTCAGAAATCAGCGGTTCAAATTCGTGTGAGTTGGTGGTAAAGGCATCGAGAATCACCCATCTGGCCCGGGGCGGCCAATTTCCGCCACAATCGCGCGCGAATTTTCGGGTCGCGCGGGGCCTTGAAAGGTAAATCGCCATCTTTACATCTGAGTCCGATAGGTTGGCCGCGTCCGGCGGCGCCGTCGCCAGTTCAAGGGAGATTATCGGTGGGCCAAAAACCGATGAACACCAGTAGTGCGACCCGCGCGGTCGTCGGCAAACGCGATTCGCAGTGGACCGCCTATTACGTCGCGGCTCTGGTGTTGCTGCTCGGCCTGTTCTGGACCGTTGCCGGCCATGCGCGCGGCGCGCCCGACAGCTTTGCCGATCTGGCCGAACGCCTGTTGCCGGCGGTGGTCAATATCCAGGTGACCCAGTCCGCCAAGGCGGCGGCGCAAGGCGAACAACGCGGGCGGCCGCCGGCCATCCCGCAATTGCCGCCGGGCTCGCCGTTCGAGGATTTCTTCAAGGATTTCTTCGACAAGCAGCAGCGCGAAGGCCGCCGGTCGCGGCCGGTCGCGGCCGTCGGCTCCGGATTCGTGATCGACGGCAAGGGCCTGGTCGTCACCAACAATCATGTGGTCGACGGGGCCGACGAGATAACCGTGATCGCCCAGAACGGCGACAAGCTAAAGGCGGAAGTGGTCGGCACCGACCCGGAAACGGATCTCGCGGTGCTGCGCGTCAAGCCGCAGAACGGCAATCCGCTCAGGGGCGTGAGCTGGGGCGACTCCGACCGCTCCCGGGTCGGTGACTGGGTTATCGCCATCGGCAATCCGCTCGGCCTCGGCGGCACCGTCACGGCGGGCATCATCTCCGCTCGCGGCCGCGATATCCGCGCCGGGCGCTACGACGACTTCATTCAGACCGATGCGCCGATCAACAAGGGCAATTCGGGCGGTCCGCTGTTCAACATGAAGGGCGAGGTGATCGGCATCAATACGGCGATCTTCTCCCAGTCCGGCGGCAGCATCGGCATCGGCTTCGCCGTCCCGTCGAACCTGGCGAGCCACGTGGTCGATCAGCTGGTGAAGTTCGGCCGCACCAAGCGCGGCTGGCTCGGTGTGAATATTCAGACCGTGACCGAAGAGATCGCCGAGGGGCTGGGGCTGAACAAGGTCGACGGCGCTCTGGTCGCCCGCGTCATCGATGAGGGCCCGGCCGCGGCGGCCGGCATCCAGGCCGGCGACGTGATCCTGAAGTTCGACGGCAAGCCGATCGGGGAGATGCGCCAGTTGCCGCGCATCGTCGCCGAGACTGCGGTCGGCACCTCGGTCGATGTCGAGGTCTGGCGCAAGGGCAAGATCAAGCGCCTGAAGGTGGCGCTCGGTGAGCTCGAAAAGGCCGAGCAGCAGCTCGCCTCGCTGACCCCGGGCGACAAGGGCAAGACGCTGCCACAAGAGGAAGTCTCCTCGCTCGGCATGAAGCTCAGCACGATGACGCCCGAAATCCGCGATCGCTACCAGATCGGCGAGGATATCAAGGGCGTGGTGGTGACCGACGTGGACGATGAATCGGTTGCTGCCGAGAAGGGCATTCGCGCCGGCGACGTCATCGTCGAGGTCGGCCAGCAAGAGGTCGAGACGCCGAGCCAGGTGGCCGACAAGGTGCGCGAGGAGCAGAAGGAGAACAAGCGGAAGACCGTTCTCCTGTTGGTTCAGCGCGCCGGCGACCTGATGTTCGTGGCGGTGCGGATCAAGGAAGACTCCTGACCAACCGGCGATCGGGGCGGTGCGAGCCGCCCCGAAACCGGTTCAGGCGGCGAACGCGTCTTTGCGATAACCCTGCAGGTAAAGCAGCGCGGTAAGGTCGCCGTGCTCGATCCGCGCGTCCGCCGCCGCGGCCAGCACCGGTTTGGCATGGTAGGCGACGCCCATACCGGCCGCCTCGACCATATCGATGTCGTTGGCGCCATCGCCGACAGCGAGCGCATCCGCGGGGCCGAGGCCGCGTTCTTCCAGAAGTTTCAATAGGGTGGCCAGCTTGGCGCCGCGCCCGAGCACCGGCTCGGCGACCGCGCCGGTCAGCCGGCCGTCCCGGATTATCAACCGATTGGCGCGGTCCATGTCGAAGCCGGCGAGCCGGCGCACCCGCTCGGTGAAATAGGTGAAGCCGCCGGAGACCAATGCCGTGTAGGCGCCGGCGGCCCGCATCGTCGCGACCAGCGTGGCGGCGCCGGGGCTGAGCCGGACACGCTCCTCGAAAGCCTGGGCCAGCGCCGCCTCCGGCAGCTTGGCGAGCATCGCCGCCAGGGCGCGCAGCGCCGCTTCGAAGTCGAGCTCGCCGCGCATCGCCTGCTCGGTGATCGCCGCGATTTCGGCCCGGCGGCCGGCGAAGTCGGCCAGCTCGTCGATGCATTCGACGGTGATCACGGTGGAATCCATGTCGGCGATCAACAGCGCCTTGCGGCGGCCCGCGGCCGGCTGGGCGGCGATGTCGATGGCGGCGCCGGCCAGCGCGCCATGTGCCGCCGTTTCGGCGGCGGCCGGCTCGATGCCGTCGAACGGCAGGTCGCAGGCCAGCTCGGGCGCCAGCCAGTCGGCATTGGCGATCGCCGCCCCGGCGCCGACCAGCGCGCCGCGCACGGTCGCCAGCCGTGCGGCGGTCAGGTCGCGCGCCGCCGGCTTGCCAATCAGCGTCAGCACATATTTCATGGCCCCGACTTCTAGAGGTTGAGGGCACATCCCGTAAAGCGCGTCATGACCGATCAAGCCGCCATTCTGCTCGCCGGACCGACCGCCAGCGGTAAATCGGCGCTCGCGCTTGCCCTCGCCGAGGCATTCGACGGCGTCGTCATCAACGCCGATTCCATGCAGGTTTACCGCGAGCTCAAGATCCTGACGGCGCGGCCCGGCCTGGAGGACGCGCGCCGGGCACCGCACCGCCTCTACGGCGTGATCCCGGCGGCCGAGGCCTGCTCCGCCGGCCGCTGGCGCGCCCTGGCGCTGGCCGAGATCGCGGCCGCGTGGGCCACCGGCAAGCTGCCGATCCTGGTCGGCGGCACCGGCCTTTACTTCCGCGTCCTGACAGAAGGGCTGGCGCCCGTGCCGGAGGTGCCGCCGGCGGTGCGGCAGGCGGCGCGGGCGGCCTTCGCGCGCCTCGGCCCGGACCGGTTCCACGCGGCGCTCGCGGCGCGCGATCCGGCGATGGCGGCGCGCCTGGCGCCGAGCGACCGACAGCGGCTGATCCGGGCCTACGAGGTGCTGGAGGCGACCGGTACCTCGCTCGCCGACTGGCAGGCGCTGCCGCCAGCGGCGCCGGGTCTCGCCGGCCGCTACCTGACGGTCGTCCTGGAGCCGCCGCGGGAAGTCCTCTATCGGCGCTGCGACAGCCGCTTCGACCGGATGCTGGCCGATGGTGCCCTGGCCGAGGTGCGCGCGCTGGCGGCGCTCGGCCTTAGCCCCGGCTTGCCGGCGATGAAGGCGCTCGGGGTGCCGGAATTGATGCAGCATCTGGCCGGTGAGCTTGATCTTGAGACCGCGGCGGGGAGAGTTAAGACCCTGACACGGCGCTACGCCAAGCGCCAGGGAACCTGGTTTCGCAATCAGATTCGCGATGATTTTCGCGTTTCTACGCAAGATTTGGAAAAGATTAAGCAAGAAATCTTTCCGAAAATTTGCGAGTTTTTGTTGACCGAGATAGGGTGAGTGACTAGGTTAGCCGCCTCGGCAATGCGGGTGGGCCCAGCCAATGCGGGTTTGCGTGCGTTGCCGTTATGTGCTTGAAATGCGTAGATAAATTGGCTTTGCAACAGGGAGCCTGCGTCAGCAGAAAGGATCGTGCCATGAACGGCCAGGACAACAACGGTCAGCGGATGACCGGCGCGGAGATCGTCATGAAAGCCCTGAAGGATCAGGGTGTCGACGTAATCTTCGGGTATCCTGGCGGCGCGGTACTCCCGCTTTACGACGCCCTGTTCAAGCAGAACCAGATCAAGCATATCCTGGTGCGCCAGGAAGGCGGTGCCGTGCACGCGGCCGAAGGTTATGCGCGGTCTACGGGCAAGCCGGGTGTGGTGCTGGTTACTTCGGGACCGGGCGCGACCAATGCGGTCACCGGGCTCACCGATGCGTTGATGGATTCCATTCCGGTGGTCTGTCTGACCGGCCAGGTCCCGACGGCGATGATCGGCAACGACGCCTTCCAGGAATGCGACACCACCGGAATCACGCGGCCCTGCACCAAGCACAACTACCTGGTGAAGAATGTCGATGATCTGAGCAGCGTGCTGCATGAGGCGTTCTACGTGGCGGCCAACGGCCGGCCGGGGCCGGTGGTGGTCGACTTGCCGAAGGACGTGCAGATCGGAACCGGGACCTACACCGGGCCGTCCAATGTCACCCACAAGACCTATCGGCCGCGGGTCAAGGGCGATTTCGCCAAGATCCGCGAGGCCGTCGATCTGATTGCCAAGGCGAAGCGGCCGATCTTCTATGTCGGCGGCGGGGTGGTCAATTCCGGGCCCTGCGCCTCGCAGCTGCTGACCGAATTCGTGCACATGACCGGCTATCCGGTCACCAATACCCTGATGGGGCTCGGCTCCTACCCGGCGTCAGACAGGCAGTTCGTCGGCATGCTGGGCATGCATGGCACCTACGAGGCCAACCTCTGCATGCATGATTGCGACGTGATGGTCGCGGTCGGCGCGCGCTTCGACGATCGGATCACCGGCCGCCTCGATGCCTTCTCGCCGAATTCGAAGAAGATCCATATCGATATCGACCCGAGCTCGATCAACAAGAACGTGCCGGTCGACATCGCGATCATCGGCGATGCCGGCCATGTGCTGGAGGACATGATCAAGGTCTGGAAGTCGAGCGCCTATCAGCCGGATTCGGACGCGCTGGCGGCCTGGTGGGCGCAGATCGAGCAATGGCGGACGCGGAAGTCGCTCGACTTCGACCGCTCGGGCAAGATCATCAAGCCGCAACTCGCCATCGAGCGCCTGTATCAGCTGACCAGGGGCCGCGACGAGGTCTTCATCACCACCGAGGTCGGCCAGCACCAGATGTGGGCGGCGCAGCACTTCCATTTCGAAAGCCCGAACCGGTGGATGACCTCCGGCGGCCTCGGCACCATGGGCTATGGGCTGCCGGCCGCGGTCGGCGTGCAGGTGGCGCATCCCGGCGCCCTGGTGGTCGATATTGCCGGCGAGGCCTCGGTGATGATGAACATCCAGGAGATGTC
>CAJHXX010000180.1_pt1 | contig 10484 bp, 11 predicted proteins | sample 9198511 | NCBI WGS metagenome assembly CAJHXX01 (sample SAMEA7708325, study PRJEB35096) | sediment metagenome | biome: marine neritic benthic zone biome [ENVO:01000025]; feature: sediment [ENVO:00002007]; material: shallow marine sediment [ENVO:03000034] sea grass bed [ENVO_01000059] ...
GCGCGACCGTCTCTCCGAGATGGGCCAGCAGCCCGCCGCCGATCAGCACGTCATAGGCGCGATCGCCGAGCTGAACCGTTACCGTCGCAGTCATTGTGCCGTCTCTCCATTGCCCGGCCGATGGTCCTCGAGGCGCTGCAGGACGACCTCGACGACTGCCTCATGCGGGCCTTCGCTGCTGTCGACCACGATGTCGGCCTCGCCGTAGACCGGGTATCTGAGCTCGATCAATTGCTTGAGCCTTTCGCGTAGGTCGCTGCCATAGAGCATCGGCCGGTCATCGCGCCGGCCGCAGCGTTCGACCAGCACGTCGAGCTCGGCGCGCAGCCAGACGGATATGCCGCGCTCGCTGATCAGCGCCCGGGTCTCCGGATCCATGAAGGCGCCGCCGCCGGCCGCCAGCACCCGGACGGGCCCGTCCAGCAGACGGGCGATCACGCGGCGCTCGCCGTCGCGGAAATGCGCCTCGCCGTAACGCTCGAAGATCTCCGGGATCGAGCAGCCGGCCGCTTCCTCTATCTCAGTGTCCGCATCGACGAACGGCAGGCCGAGGCGCGCGGCCAGCCGGCGGCCGACCGTGCTCTTGCCGGCGCCCATCAGTCCGACCAGCACGACCGTGCGCTCGGGCACGGTCGCGGCGCTCGGATCGCCCAGCGATTTGTCGGCTGCGTCCATCCATCGAACAATATCGGTGCGGCGCGCGCCAACGCAACGCCGATCCCGGCCGCAACGGTCATTGAATCCCCGCCGTCCGGCCGATAGACTGCGGCTTGTCCAAATTCTGCCGCAATTGTCCTCTAGCAGAAGCGCCGATTTTCATCTCGGAATCGCGGTAGCTTTGTCGACGGGCCGGTTTTCCATGCAAAGACTGTATCTGATCTTAGGCGTGGCCGCGGCCTTGTTCGTGGTCGGCGGTGTCGCTTTCCTGGCCGCCTGGGACATCCCACCACCGACCAGCCGGGTGGAACAGGTGCTGCCGAATGACCGCTTTCCGAAATAGCCGCGGCGTCCTCGGCGCATTGCTGGGGGCGGGGTTGGTGTTCGGCCATGCCGCCTTGGCGCAGGACTCGAGCCGGCCGAAATCCCTGATTCCGGGGGCGGGGGGGCGCGCCGCGCCAGCGGAAGCGCCGCGCGATCAAGATGATTCCGCAAGGCGCGATGCGCCGCCGCCCGACGCGGCGGAAGAAAAGCCGGGCCCCGGCCGCATCGAGGTCGGTACGCTCCGCGCGCTCGACCCCTCGGCGGTCGGGCTGCTGCATGAAAGCAACGGCGGCTTCGGCATCGACATGTGGGCCGGCACCCCGCGCGCCTTGGTGGAGCGGCTGATCCCGCGGCTGCCGGCGCCGGCGGCGAGTGCCACCATGCGCGACCTGATGCGCCGTCTGCTGTTGACCGCGGCCAATGTTCCGCCGGGCGAGACGACCCTGGGTGAGAACGGCCCCGGGATGCTGTTTCTGCGGGCCGAGCGTCTCGCCGCCGGCGGCGACGCCGAAGGCGTCGGCGGACTGATGCAGGCGGCGTCGCTCCGCTTCGACGAACCGGGCCCGGCCCGGCTCGAGGTCGACGCGCTCTGGCTGGGCGGCGATTTCGCCGGCGCCTGCGGCATCGCGCGTGACATGCTGGCACAGGATCGCGATCCCGCCTGGCTGAAGGCGGTAACCTTCTGCCGGATGCTGGACGAGCAGACCGAATCGGCGGCGCTTGCCACTGACCTGCTGCGCGAGGAGGGCATGGAGGACCCGGCCTTCTTTTCGCTGGTTCGCATTCTGGCCGGCGACAAGCAGGCCAAGATCGACAGCCTGCCGAACGCGACGCCGCTGCATTTGGCGATGCTGAGCGCGGCCCAGCGTTCGGTCCCGGCGGACGCGGTATCGAGCGGCGATCCCGGCGTGCTGCGCGCGCTCGCGATGACGAAGGACGTCGACATCGACATCCGCCTGGCCGCCGCCGAGCGGGCGGAAGCACAGGGCGCAGTCAGCGCGCGGCTCTTGGGCGAGATCTACGGCGCCGTGCCGGTCGATCCGGACGCCCGCGCCAACGCGATCAGCCTGGCCAGGTCGAAGCCGGGGCCGCGGAGCCGGGCGCTGCTCTATCAGGTGACACAGACCGAGACCGTGCCGGCCGCCCGGGTCGAGGCGCTGCGCACCGCCCTCAGGCTGGCGCGCGCCGACGGCAGCTATTTCACCTCGGCCCGGGTCAACTATCCGATTATCCGGGAGATTCGGCCGGCGCCGGAGCTCGCCTGGGCGGCGGCCGAGCTCGGTCGGGCGCTGCTGGTCGCCGGCGACGCCGGCCGCGCCGGCAGCTGGTTCGACGTGGTGCGCCAGTCGGCGAGCAAGAAGAACATCGAGGCGGTCGCGGCGGTGATATCGCTTTGGCCGTTGATGCAGTTGGCGGATGCGGGCCGCCGGTTGCCCTGGGACGGCGTGGTCGTCAGGCATTGGTGGAACGCGACCGTGGACATGCCGGCGGACCAGCGCGGCCGGCGCGCGGCGTTTCTGTTCGTGCTGCTCGACGCGCTCGGCTATCCGGTACCGACCGAGCTCTGGGCCGAGCTGCAGGCCGGCGCCAACCCGACCGCGGTGACCGTGCCGCCGCCGCAGCTGCGCCACGGTCTGAAATCCGCGGCCGCCGGCGGCCGGGTGGGCGGGACCGTGTTGTTCGCCCTGCTGGTGCTCGGCGATGCCGGCCCCGGCGGCATCGAGCCGTCGGCTCTGGCCGAGGTGGTGGCCGGACTTCGCGCGGTCGGGCTGGAACAAGAGGCGCGCGGCCTGGCGATCGAGGCGGCGCTCGCGCAGGGCTTCTGACGGCCGGCCATGGCACCGTCCGACGACAGCCTGCTGGAATCCTTCCTCGAGATGATGGCGGCCGAGCGCGGCGCCGCGCGGAGCACGCTGGAGGGCTACGGCCGCGACCTGGAGACCTTGGCCGGATGGCTCGCCGGCCGCGGCGCCCGCCTGGGCGACGCCTCGGCCGACTACCTGCGCGGCTACATCCGGTTCCAGAACGGCATCGGCATCGCGACCTCGACGGTGTCGCGCCGGCTGTCCTGTTTCCGGCAGTTCTACCGCTTCCTCTATGCCGAGGACATGCGCGTTGACGACCCGACCGCGGCGATCGACGGGCCGCGCCGGGAACGGCCTCTGCCCAAGGTGTTGGCCGAGGACGAGGTCGACCGCCTGCTGGCGGCGGCACGCGCGGTCGAGGGCGCCGCCGGCTGCCGCGTGGTCTGCCTGCTGGAACTGCTCTACGCCGCCGGCCTCAGGGTCTCAGAGTTGGTCGGCCTGCCCTATCCGCCGCGCGGCGACGATCCGCGCTTCCTGCTGATCCGCGGCAAGGGCGGGCGCGAACGGCTGGTGCCGTTGAACGAGCCGGCGCTCGACGCCCTGGCGGACTACCTGACGGTGCGCGCCGCCTACCTGGTCGACGGCCGGCCGTCGAAATGGCTGTTTCCGTCGCGCGCCGCCGTCGGCCACCTGACGCGCGAGCGTTTCGCCCAGATGCTGAAGCGTCTTGCCGTCGCCGCCGGCCTGGCGCCGCGGCGGGTGACGCCGCATGTGCTGCGCCACGCCTTCGCCAGCCACCTGCTGGCGAACGGCGCCGATCTGCGCAGCGTGCAGCAGATGCTCGGCCATGCCGACATCTCGACCACCCAGATCTACACCCATGTGCTGGAAGAGCGCCTGAAGCGCCTGGTACAGCGCCATCACCCCTTGAGTGGCTGAGCGCCGGCGCCTATACCCGACCGGCCGACGCGTCGCGACAGTCGGATCGGATCACGAGGGATGCCCAGGAGGCAAGCAATGAGTTTCAAGATCGTCGAGCCCGCCACGACGCGCCTCAACCGCTGCGAGCTGTCGGTGCCGGGGTCGTCGCCGAAGCTGTTCGAGAAGGCCGCCAAGGGCGCGGCCGACGTGATCTTCCTCGATCTCGAGGACGCGGTGGCGCCGGACGACAAGCCGGCGGCGCGCAAGAACGTGATCCAGGCGATCGGCGGCGTCGACTGGGGGACCAAGACGCTCTCGGTCCGGATCAACGGCCTCGACACCCACTACATGTATCGCGACGTGGTCGATGTGCTGGAACAGGGTGGCGAGCGGCTCGACCTGATCATGATCCCGAAGGTCGGCACCGCGGCCGACGTCTACGCGCTCGACATGCTGGTCACCCAGATCGAGACGGCGGTCGGGCGGAAAAAGCGGATCGGTTTCGAGCTGATCATCGAGACGGCGCTCGGCATGGCCAATATCGGCGACATCGCCGCGGCCAGCCCGCGCAACGAATCGCTGCATTTCGGCGTCGCCGACTATGCCGCCTCGACCAAGGCGCGCACCACCCAGATCGGCGGCCCCAACCCGGCCTATGCGGTGCTGACCGACCCGGACGAAAGTGGCGGCCGCATGGTGCATTGGGGCGACATGTGGCACTACGCCACCGCCCGCATGGTGGTGGCGGCGCGCGCCAACGGCCTCCGGCCCATCGACGGCCCGTTCGGCGACTTCAACGACGACGACGGCTACCGCGCCCAGGCCAACCGTGCCGGCGTGCTCGGCTGCGAAGGCAAATGGGCGATCCACCCGAAGCAGATCCCGGTCGCCAACGAGGTATTCACGCCGTCCGAGGCCGAGGTGACCAAGGCGCGGCGCATCCTGGAAGCCATGGAAGCGGCGCAAAAGGCCGGCCAGGGCGCGGTGTCGCTCGACGGCCGGCTGATCGACATCGCCTCGATCCGCCAGGCCGAGGCCCTGGTCAAGCAGGCCGAGGCGATCGACGCGGGCTGACCGGGCGGCTCAACCGGCGGCAGCGATCTGCGCCAGCTTGTCCGGGTTGACCATGACGGCGATCCGCCGGATCCGCCGGTTCTCGATCTCCAGGGTCAGGACGCCGAAGGGTCGGCCGTCGACATAGGTCACGATGCCGGGCTCGCCGTTGATCTCGGCCAGCGCCGCGGTCGTTCCGGCGGGCGCCTTGCGAAGGATGCCGAGCAGGAACCGGGCGACGGAGTCGGCGCCGTCGATCGGGTTGCGCGCGGCCTTGGCCTTGCCGCCGCCGTCGCTCCAGAGGGTAATGTCGTCGGCGAACAGCCCGATCAGGCCGTTCAGGTCGCCGTCGGCGCAGGCCGCGGTGAAGCGCTGCAGCAACGCGTTGTGCTCGGCGGCGCTGGCCGCGAAGCGCGGCCGCTCGGCCTGCACCCGGGCGCGGGCGCGATGCACGATCTGGCGGCAATTGGCCTCGCCGGCATCGATGATGCGCGCGATCTCGGGATAGTCGTAGTCGAACACCTCGCGCAGGATGAAGGCGGCGCGCTCCGCCGGCGCCAGGCGCTCCAGCACCATCAACAACGCGATCGATAGGTCCTCGCCCTGTTCGATCCGCGCAAGCGGCGTGTCGGGCGTGCCGGTCGGCACCGGCTCCGGCAGCCAGGGGCCGACATAGGCCTCGCGCCGGCGCCGCGCCTGGCGCAGATGATCGATACAGAGCCGTGTCAGCGCGGTGGTGAGCCAGGCGCGCGGTGCGCGAATCTCGGCCGCCTCCGTCCGGTGCCAACGCAGATAGGTCTCCTGCACCATGTCCTCGGCCTCGCCGAAGCTGCCGAGCATGCGGTAGGCGACCCCGGTGAGGTAGGGCCGGTGCCGGTCGAACGCGGCCGACCGGTCCTCGTCCGGGTTGGATTGGTCAGACATCAACCTCCACCAGCGCGCAGCTGACGCCATGCCCCATCGCCCATTTCACCGTCGGGAAGACGCGCGCGGTGGCGATGGCGAGCGCCAGATCCACGACCGCCGCGTCACCGTAGCGCTCGGCGAGCGCCTGGCGCAACGCCGCGGCGCCCGCATCGCGCGCGAGCACGGCCTGGGCGAAGTCGTGCGCCTGGCGCAGACTTTCGGGCAGCCGGTCCGGCCGGCCGGCCAACAGGGCGCGAATCGCGCCCCGATCCATGCCGTCCTTGCGCGCCTGGTTGACCACGATCTGTGCGCAGGGGCCGCAATCCTCGGCGAGCACGGCGACCAGCCGCGCGGCGTGGCACAGATCGGCCGGCGCCGCCTTGCGGTGCGCGGCGAGCGGCAGGAAAAGCGCGATTTTCACCACGGCGCCCCGCGAGGCGCGGAACATGTCGCGCAGATAGTCGACCGAAGCGCCCAGTTGCCGCTCCGCGGCCTTGAACCGCCGTTCCACGATTGCGGCGATCATCGGCTTTCTCCTCGGGCGTCTTCTGGTTGCCCGGCGCCCGGAATCAGGAACGCCAGGATGATCGGCGGCAGGAAGACGCCCGGCAGGTCGCTCAACAGATGCGCCGCCGGCAGCCGTCCGGCGGCGACGTCCCAGAGATGCAGCCCGGCATGAAGCGCGAGGAACAGCAGCGCCAGCGCGAGCAGCGGGCGCTCGGCGCGGCGCAGGCGCAGCGCCAGGGCCAGCGCGGCCGCGGCGCAGAAATAGGTGATCCCGACGTCGCGGACGAAATGCGGGTTGGCCGGCCCGGTGTCGGCGACGCCGTCGACCGCGGCGAACCATTGAATCGGCGCAACAAACATCCAAGTTCCATTCAGTGCCAACGCCGTCGCCATGGCGAGCAGAAGTAAGGGCCTGATGCGGGCCCAATCCGGCCGGCGCGACGAAGATGCGGGAAGCGAAGCCATGATCCTGCCTCATTGGCGGTCTGTCCTGGGGGTGAGACGACCGGGCAGGGCGTGGTGTGACAGCGTCGGAAGGGAAATTCGAAAGCGCGTGAATTTCCCGCGTTATTGACAAGACCGGATCGTCGCGCCAGTGTGCGGCCCGCCGCGTTGCACGATTTGTTAATTAATCCGCTTTAACCGGCGACGTGAGTGACCGCGCCAATCCGAAAACCCATGCAAAGCTATCTCGACTTCGAACGGCCGATTGCCGAACTGGAAGGCAAGATCAGGGAACTCGAACATCTCGCGGATGCCGACGGCAGCGTCGACATCACCAGCGAGGTGGCGACGCTCCGTGACAAGGCCAACCAGCTGCTCGGCCAGACCTATACCCGGCTGACCGGCTGGCAGAAGACGCAGGTCGCGCGCCATCAGGACCGGCCGCATTTCTACGATTACATCGACGTGCTGGTCGAGGGCTTCACGCCGCTCGCCGGCGATCGCAACTTTGCCGACGACAAGGCGGTGGTCGGCGGGCTCGGGCGTTTCCGCGGCCGCAGCGTGATGGTGATCGGCACCGAGAAGGGGCGCGGCACCTCCGACAAGGTGGCGCACAACTTCGGCATGGCGCGGCCCGAAGGCTACCGCAAGGCGCAGCGCCTGATGCGCTTCGCGGAGCGTTTCCGGCTGCCGGTCATCACCCTGGTCGATACGCCGGCCGCCTATCCGGGTATCGGCGCGGAGGAGCGCGGCCAGGCGGAGGCGATCGCGCGCTCGATCGACACCTGCCTCGACATCGACGTGCCGCTGGTCGCCTGCATCGTCGGCGAGGGCGGCTCGGGCGGCGCGGTGGCGCTGGCGGTCGGCAACAAGGTGCTGATGCTGGAGCACGCGATCTATTCGGTGATTCCGCCGGAGGCTTGCTCGTCGATCCTGTGGCGCTCCACCGACAAGACGGTGGACGCGGCCGAGGCGCTGAAGCTGACGGCGCAGGACCTGCAGAAGCTCGGCGTCGTCGATCAGATCATCTCCGAGCCCTTGGGCGGCGCGCATCGCGGTCCCGGCGACATGATCGCCAGCCTCGGCGTCGCCCTGGCGGCGGCGCTGGACGGGCTGGTCGACATGAGCCCGGAGGCGTTGCGCGAGGACCGCCGGCAGAAGTTCCTCAGCATGGGCAAGATTTCGCTGTAAGTGACCATCGCGAGCTCTATCGCGGGCGCTTCAGCACCATCTGCGGCGCGCTCCAGGACATCACCGTCTCGCCGCGCTGGTTCTCCACCCGATAGGCCATGGTGACGATGCCCCGGTCGGGCTTGCTTTGGCTCGCGCGCGTTTCGACGATCTCGACGACGGGATAGAGGGTGTCGCCGGGCCGCGACGGCAGGTGCCAGCGCATCTCGTCCATGCCCGGCGCGCCGACACTGCCGCGGCCGAGCAGCCCCGCCTTCAGCAGCATGGAGAACGACAGCAGCCCGACCTGCCAGCCGCTGGCGATCAGCCCGCCATAGGGCGAGGCCTCGGCGGCGGCCTTGTCGGTGTGGAAGGGCTGCGGGTCGTATTGCTGGGCGAAGTCGATGATCGACGCCTCGGTCAGGGTGATGCCGCCGGCGCGGATCTCCTCGCCGACGCTGTAGTCCTCGAAATAGCGCTCCGCGATCATTGCGGGTTCAGGCGGTGTCGCGGAAGGGGCGGAAGAACTTGCGCATGTCGTCGACCAGCTTCTCGCCGTTCTCGAAGGCGGCGAAATGGCCGCCGTCCTCGAAATCGGTCCGGTGCACCACGTCGAAGGCGCGCTTCGGCCAGCTCTCCGGCGGGATCGGGAACAGGTCGTGCGGGAAGAAGGCGAAGCCGGTCGGCACCGTGATCCGCTCGCCGGGCCCGAGCGCGGTGCCGCCCTGGTGGCGCACCGCGTGGTAGATCCAGCTTGCCGCGTTGTGGCAGTTGGTCAGCCAGTAGATCATCACGTTGGTGATCAGCTCGTCCATCGGAAAGAGCGACAGCTCGCCGGGGCCTTCCCGGAGGTTGTGCTGGAACTTCTCGATGATCCAGGCGGCCAGGCCGGCCGGCGAATCGGCCAGGCCATAGGCCAGGGTCTGCGGCTTGGTGCCCTGGATCTCCTGATAGCCGCCGGCCCAGCGCATGCGGCGCTGCAGTGCCGCGACCCAGTCGCGCTCCGCGTCGCTGAGCGGTGCCGTGCCTGGCCCGAGGTCGGGCTTGAGCGGCAGCATGTTGAGATGGATCGCCTTGACCGCCTCGGGGTGGCGGAAGGCGAGCCAGGCGGTCACCACGCTGCCCCAGTCGCCGGCCTGGGCGACGAAGCGCTCGATGCCCAGTACCTCGGTCATCAGCTTGTGCCAGAGCGGGGCGATGTCGCGCGGCGTGATCGGCCTGGCCGGCCAGTCGGAGAAGCCATAGCCCGGCAATGACGGGCAGATCACCGTGAAGGCGTCGGCGGGGTCGCCGCCGAAACGCTCGGGATGGGCGAGCGGCTCGACGATCTTGTGGAATTCGAACACCGAGCCCGGCCAGCCATGGGTGATCAGCAGCGGCAGCGGCTGCTCGCCCGAGCCCGGCTCGACCAGGAAATGGATGTTCAGGCCGTCGACCTCGGCGCGGTACTGAGGAAAGCGGTTGAGCGCGGCTTCCCAGCGGCGCCAGTCATAGCCGTCGATCCAGTGCGCGACCAGCTTTCGCATATAGGTGAGGTCGGTGCCGTAGAGCCAGCCGCCGCCGGCCGGCTCGTTCGGCCAGCGGGTGGCGGCGAGGCGCGCCCTCAGGTCGTCGAGGGCCGCGTCCGCGACGGCGACGCGGAACGGTTCGGCCGCGATGTCCACTTTTCCGATCTCCCCGGCTGCCGGCTGCGCCTCATGCTAGCCGCAGCGGCGGCGCGGGGACAATCCCGCGCCGGCCGAGCCGGTCAGAAGCTGCCGTGGCAGTGCTTGTACTTCTTGCCGGAGCCGCAGGGGCAGGCGGCGTTGCGCGGCACCTTGCCCCAGCTGGCGGGATCGTCCGGGTCGATCTCGGCGGCCGTCTTGCGCCGGCGCGGCGCCGGCTTGCCGTTGCCGCCGGGCAGCGCAGGCTCTTCGGCCAGCTCGTTCAGCCCGGTCAGCGGGTCGATATGGGTCTCGGTCGTGTCGATCGGCCCTTGCGGTCCGAGCGGCATCGCCGGGAACGGCTCCTGCGCTTCATCCGGCGGCGGACCCATCTGCAGTTCGAGATGGGCCATCACCTGGGTCACCGTCTCGCGCATCCGGGTCAGCATGTTGTCGAACATGTTGAAGGCTTCGCGCTTGTATTCGTTCAGCGGGTCCTTCTGGGCATAGGCGCGCAGCCCGATGCCCTGGCGCAGGAAGTCGAGCTGCTGCAGATGCTCCTTCCAGCACTGGTCGAGGATCTGCAGCAACAGGCTCTTCTCGACCATGCGCAGCACGTCGCGGCCGTATTTCGCCGCCTTCTCGGCGATGCCGCGGTCTGCGGCGTCATAGAGGCGATGGCGCATCTCCTCGTCGGCGATGCCTTCCTCGGCGGCCCATTCGACGATCGGCAGCTCGACGCCGAAGATGCGCTCGACATGCTCGGCCAGGCCTGCCGAGTCCCATTGCTCGGGATAGACGTTCTCCGGGATGTGCTCGCCGACCAGCAGGTCGACCGTCTCGTGGCGCATGTCCGCGACCGTGTCGGAGACGTCGTCGACCTCCATCAGCTCGATGCGCTGCTCGTAGATCACCTTGCGCTGGTCGTTCATCACGTCGTCGAACTTCAGCAGGTTCTTGCGGATGTCGTAGTTGCGCGCCTCGACCTTCTCCTGCGCCTTCTCCAGCGCCTTGTTGATCCAGGGATGGATGATCGCCTCGTCTTCCTCGAGCC
>CAJHXX010000220.1_pt1 | contig 10474 bp, 7 predicted proteins | sample 9198511 | NCBI WGS metagenome assembly CAJHXX01 (sample SAMEA7708325, study PRJEB35096) | sediment metagenome | biome: marine neritic benthic zone biome [ENVO:01000025]; feature: sediment [ENVO:00002007]; material: shallow marine sediment [ENVO:03000034] sea grass bed [ENVO_01000059] ...
GGCGTTCTTGCGCTTGCCGGTGGCATAGGCGCGGCCCTGGGCATCGAGCTTGGGCTCGACCGGCGCGCCGGCGGCCTCGGCCACGGTGGCCGCGCCCAGTTCGCTCAGGTCGGTGAGGGTCTGGCTTTCCTCGGCCATGGGCTTACGCGCTCCTCTTGTTCTTCGGGTTCATCGCGGCGATGTCCAGCGGCTCGGGCTGCTGGCCCTCGTGCTTGTGTTCGGCTCCGGCGTAGACCCGCAGGTTGCTCATCTGCTCGCGGCCCAGCTTGCCGCGCGGTACCATGCGCTCGATGGCCTTGATGACGACCCGCTCCGGGTGCTTGCCCTCGAGGATCTGCCCCGCCGTGCGCTCCTTGACGCCGCCAGGATAGCCGGTGTGCCAGTAGTAGGTCTTGTCGGCCACCTTGTTGCCGGTCAGCTTGACCTTCTCGGCGTTGACGATGATGACGTTGTCGCCGCAGTCGACATGGGGCGTGTAGCTGGGCTTGTGCTTGCCGCGCAGAATCTTGGACACCTGGCTGGCGAGCCGCCCGAGCACGACGCCCTCGGCGTCGACCACGAACCAGGTCTTCTCGACCTCGGCGGGTTTGGCGGAATAGGTCTTCATGGCATGGGCCGTCCGTTGCTTCTCGGGGGCGGCCGCGGCGGCCCGGTCAATCCCGGAAGCCGCGCGGCGCGGGCGGGTTTTAGGCCGCCGGACCCGCCCTGTCAATGGACAAATTTCCATAAAAACGCTTGCAGAAGAAATATTTAGCTATGAGGTAACAAAATACCACATACCGCCTCCGAGTGCAGTGAGCCTTTAACGGGACACTAGAAAACACCGGACGGCGGACCCAAAGGCCCGCCGCCGGAGGTTCAATCGGTTACTTCGAGCCGCCGCTCGTCTGCAGCTTCTCTATGACCTGGTCGATCGAGAAGCTCGCAGGCTTCTGTCGCGGCGGGAATTCCCTGAAGGTCTCTAGGAACTGCGCCACGTAGGCCTGGGCGGGAACCAGGAAGAAGGCGTGGTCGAGGAGCCAGTCGTAGTAGGTGTTCGAGGTGAAGTAGGCGCGCTCATAGGGATCACGGCGCAGATTGAAGATCAACGGCAGGCGCAGAGGTGTCCAGGGTTCGATCCACGCGCGCAGCGTCTCTTTCTTTTTCTGCTCCATGAAGACCGCCTTCCAGTCATTGTAGCGCAGCGCCGTCAGCTCGCCGGTGTCGGAGAAGTAGAAGATCTCGCTACGCCCGCTCTCCTCGGTCTCCCCGGTCAGCATCGGCAGGATGTTGTAGCCGTCCAGATGCACCTTGTACTCGCGGCCGATCGCCTGCACGCCGCCCTTCTTGAGCTGCTCCTTGATGTCCGGCACGCCGGCCGCGGCCATGAAGGTCGGCAGCCAGTCCATGTGATGGACGATCTCGTTCGAGACCGAACCGGCCTCGATCTTGCCGGGCCAGCGCAACATGGCGGGCACGCGCCAGCCGCCTTCCCAGTTCGTGTTCTTCTCGCCGCGGAACGGCGTCGACGCGGCGTCCGGCCAGGTGTTGTAGTGGGGCCCGTTGTCGGTGGAGTAGAAGACGATCGTGTTCTCGGCGATTCCGAGCTCGTCGAGCTTCGCCAGCAGCTTGCCCACGTGCATGTCGTGCTCGACCATGCCGTCCGCATACTCGTCCTGCCCGGAGATGCCGCGCAGCTCGTCCTTCACATAGGTGCGGAAGTGCATACGCGTGCCGTTCCACCAGAGGAAGAAGGGCTTTTCCTGGGCATGGGCACGGTCCATGAAGTCGAGGGCGCCGGACAGCGTCTCCTCGTCGACCGTCTCCATACGCTTGCGGGTCAGCGGGCCGGTATCCTCGATCTTGCCGTTGGCCGCGGACTTGATTACACCGCGCGGTCCGAAGCGTTTCCGGAAAGCGGGATCTTTCGGATAATCTTCGTTCTCCGGCTCTTCCTCTGCGTTCAGGTGGTAGAGGTTGCCGAAGAACTCATCGAAACCGTGATTGGTCGGCAGATGCTCGTCCTTGTCGCCCAGATGGTTCTTGCCGAACTGAGCCGTCACATAGCCCTGTGCCTTGAGCAGGCCGGCGATGGTCGGATCCTCTTCCTTCATGCCGAGCTCGGCGCCGGGGAAGCCGACCTTCGAGAGGCCGGTGCGGAACACGCTCTGGCCCATGATGAAGGAGGACCGCCCCGCCGTACAGGACTGCTCGCCGTAATAGTCGGTGAATATCATGCCTTCCTTGGCGATCCGGTCGATGTTCGGCGTGCGGTAGCCGACCAGGCCCTTGGTGTAGGCGCTGATATTCGACTGACCGATGTCATCGCCCCAGATGACCAGGATGTTCGGCTTGTCCTGGGCATTGGCCGGTTGAATGGCCCAGAGAACCGTCGCGGCGGTCAGCAAGCCGACATGTGCCAAGGCAAGTGATATCCAATGTCGCATCGTCTTCCTCCTGTTGGTTCGATTTATGAGACTCAATGGTGGAATGCCTTGGTCGCTATGGCAAGGCAGCCCGGGAATTTGCTGCACAGCCGCCAAACTAAAAACGAAAATTGACCTGCAGGCCGGCAAAGAACTGGTTCTCGTTGCCTTCCTTGTCGACGATCGGGCTGTCCTCGGCGTCATCGAGCAGCCGTGTCCACGACGCATTGACCCCGAACCGCCAGCTTTTGGTCAGGTCGTAGCCGAGACCGATTTGGATGCCGATATCTTTCAGGCCGGCATCGGCATCGAACTGGCTGACGCCGCTGCGCGCGGAATCGGCGGCGTCAACGCCAAAATAGGTGTCCATGTAGTCCTCGGTCGCGTAGGTCGTGAAGACACGGCTGAGAAACACGAAGGATTGGCTGAGCGGCATGCTCAAGTCGACCCCCGGCTGGAACAGCCAGCCCTCATGCTCGTCGGAGACATCCGCGGCAAACTCGAAGTTGAGCTCCAAAGCGGCGCGCGGATCGTCGCCGAGCGACAGGATGTAGGCGACGAAGGCGCCGATTTCGAACGCCGCGTCAACGTCTTGCATATTGTCGACGCGGTTGTTGTCGACGTCGCCGCGCTCGGGCCGGAAGTTGAGCAGCGGGCCGGCCTGAAACATGCCGCCGGGCACCAGATTGGCCCGCAACTGCAAGGCACGGACCGTCGAGGGCCGCAACTGAACATAGAAGTCGCCCATCGCGGCGCGCAGATTGATCAGCGGCACCGGCCCGTAATCCTCCGAGCCCTCGAAGTCCGGCGCAACGCCGACGCCGGCGCCGATTGTCCACTTCACTTCGCGGGAAGATCCGGTCTGCGCCGCGGCGGGCAAGGCAATGGCAACCGCCAGGGTGATCGCCGTGAGTAATTTTCTCATACTTCTCTCCATTTTTTTCCAAGGCCCGCGAGTTGGGGGCGGACTTTGTCGCACCAATGATTCAAGGCGCGCAGTTTTGAAATAAAACCATTGCGCGAAGTGGAAATCTTGTCATTTCGCGCCAAATGACAATTTTCTGAGGACGACACCGAACCGAGATCATGGCAAGGCGCGCCAGGCCGCGTAACCCCGATGCCATGGAAGCAGAGGTTCTGCGTCCGCGTAGGGCGAGAAAAGCGCCTCGGGAGGCCGCAAGGCCGAGGTGGGGCCGTGGGCAAAAGCGCGTGAACCTATTTGTCGCGGAGATCGGCTATGCTACCGATACGATGGCCGGCTGCGACGCTGCCCCAAACTGCTTCAAACGCTCGATATCGGCCACGGAATAGCACCGTATCCCGGCCCGGCCGCGATATCGCATGATATTGCCAAATCCGAGCTCCCAGACCCTTAACCACATGATCCGAAAGACCGGTGAGCCGCGGAACGACACCGATCCCGAACCCTTCGGCCGCCTCACCTGTCGAATGAACATTCTGACTTTTGCTATCTAGACGTTTGCAATAACGTACATATGTTGTCTAGCATAGGGAGGAATGAGTACCCGACAGTTGAATTTGGACCAAAAAGCGAACCTACGGATCGCCCATCGGGACCTTCACAGGGGGCACCAGCACATGAGACCCAACGGCTCTATTCCTTTCATTTACGCAAGCATCATTGCACCCGTGCCGGATGTCGTTGCCGATCACGGCGGCAGAGTCGGCCGGCCGTTTCGCGAGTCCGGCGTACCCGTCGAACTTGCCTCGGAGCCGGAGCGGGTCGTTCCGCTGCGCGACTATCTCGCCTTGCTCGAGGCGGCGGCGCGCGAAATCGGCGACGAACATCTCGGCCTGTCGTTGGCCGAGCGCCTTAGGATCGATGACCTCGGACCCTTTGGCCGCTTGCGCACCGGTTTGCCCACACTGCGCCCGGCGATCGAGACAACCAACGCCCTTATCCATTATTTTTCGCCAGCGCTAAGATGCTGGCTGGAAATCGACGGCGAAATAGCGCGCTGGCACTACGAATTGAAAGGTGTCCGCGATTGTCGCGAGGGCCGTCGGCTCGATGGCGAGTACAGCCTGTTTCTGTTTCGCACCCTCATTAGGCTAGCCGCAGGCTCCAACTGGCAACCGAGCGAGGTCCTGCTGGAGCAGGCGACACCGCAACAGGTAAGCGTCTTGCGATCGCGGTTCGGGGCCCCGGCCCGCGCCGTCGGCACGAGCTACGGTCTTGTCTTTCCGCGAAACGTACTCGACTTGCCGATGACCTACGCGAAACCGCTCCGGGAGATCGAACGGCGAGCGCTTCTCAGCCGGCTGATCTCATCGGCACCCGATGACTCCTTTGTCGGTTCGGTAAAGGCGATCATCCGCAGTCAGCTATGCGGCGGCTACCCTGAAATTTCGACGGTGGCGCGATCAGCCAAACTCAGCGTGCGGACATTCCAACGCCGGTTGGCCGATGCGGGTGCGTCCTATTCGGGCCTGATCGCCGAGGTTCGTCGGGATCTGGCAAAGGAAATGCTTGCCGATCCATGGAAGAACCAGCTCGATATCGCCATGTCCCTCGGCTATTCGGAAGCGGCCAGCTTCAGCCGCGCGTTCAAGCAATGGGCCGGTGTGACGCCCGGTGAATTCCGCCGCTTTTTGTTGGGTCTGCCCGCGGCCATTTGAAGGCCTTTCGACACCTTCGTCCAGATCCGGCCAGTTCTCTAGAGCAATATCCGACCGCATGGAACCGGTTCGGTTCCGTACGGTCGGATAAAATTGCTCTACTTATCAATAGGTAGAGCAGCATCCGATCAGTTGGAATCGCTGAAAGCGATTCCAACTGATCGGATGCTGCTCTAGAGGCAACGCCGGCGATCGCGTCGTTGAGCCGTCGGGCCCCTGTTCGGCTGGATCCGCCGCGACCGGCGGCTGGCACTGGATTTCGACGCGACCCTCGATTCCGCAGGCGCAAGCCTCTGGGCCGCCGCCGTCATGCCTGTCGATGGCCGCCTGGCCGGAACCTCATGACTTTTGAGACGGGCTGTTAACCTTTCGTTAACTTCTAAACGGCCAAATAGGACTATCTCGAATTGAATCCGTACAGCATCTGTTCGCATGGCCCAGTCCAAGAACCGCGCCCGCGCGCGCGCAGCGACACACGAGAACGCCGTCATTGGTTCGGTTCGGTCGATCCTGACGGGCCTGTTGGCCACCGGGTATCCGGACCTGCCGACGGTAGCGCGGGAAGTCGGCATCCCTGTACGGACGCTGCAGCGGCGCCTGGCGGACGCGGGGCTCACCTATTCGGATCTGGTAACCGAAGCCAGGTTCGACCGCGCCCGCGAACTGCTTGGCGACCGGTCGCGGAAGATCGGCGAGATCGCGTCGGCGCTGGGTTATTCGGACCCGGCGAATTTCACCCGCGCCTTCAAAAAATTGGCCGGTATGACGCCGGCCCAATACCGAGAGTCGGTGACCGGCACGCCGCCGTCGTAGCGCCCGGGGCTTGGCCCGGCGCAGCGGCACCCGATGGCCCGCCTTATTCCGGCCCCATGGGATGTCCGCCACTGCCGCGGGGCTTGGGCGCCCGCGATAAGCGGGCATCGCCCAACCCTTTCCCGCGACCACACCTGTCGTTCCGGCCGGCGCTATGCCGGCCACGAGCAACCCGTTGCCGCGATGTTTGCAATTGCGATCGTCCGCGATGTGGATTCCCCAAGAGGTCGAGCTGCCGAGGATAGAAAAACGTAATTGGCGCAAAATGACAAGACTCGGACGATCCGCGGGTCCTAAGTTGAGAACCTAGACACTCGCTTAAGCTGCGGCCTCGCACCCATCGAACAGCGTGGCTAATCGCACGAGCAAATACCAAGGCGGGGATCGTGTTAGGCAGGAAAGTCGGCTCACTGATTGGTTTTCACCTCTGCATGGCGCTGATGGCCGTCGCGGGTTGCGCGACATCGGGTTTGCAGAGCGGACCAAGCGGCGGTCCAGCCGACGGCGCCGCGAACAACCCACCGACCCACTTGGCTGTCGATCTACCGTTGGCGCCGGCGAATGTGCGCGGGTCCCGCGGTGCGGCTCTATCCGGTGGGCACATCCGGGTCGCTTATGCGGGTGACGCGGCGGGACTATTTCAGAATGGGATTCCGTCACCTGTCTTTGAGCCGTCCAGGCCTGCCGAAAAGGCCCCTTTCTTCGACAAGGAGCGTTTCCGGGTCCTGGCTCAGAAAGCGGACGACGCAGCGGCCGCCGCCCCGGCCGGGGACGACGCGGAGCTCAGTCTCGGCCAGATTGCCCAGAAGGCCAACAACCCGATCTCGGATGCCTGGCTCCTGCAGCGCTCTCGGCTCTCCACCCAACTGATGGACGAGCCAGCATCCTCGTCCTTCTGGAATAAACAGCGACGATTTGCCCAGCTGCGAGGCGGTTCGGCTTCAGGGACGGAGCCACAGCCATCGGAAGGGGCGGGGCCACAGCCATCGGAGATGGACGCAATCGGCGAGGCCATGGCGAACCCGCTGTCCTATCTATGGCTCCTGTTCACGCAGAACGACACGATCTGGTACGACGGGGACATTGCCGACGCGCTGGGAGAGGATGCGAAGGTGCAAAACACGTATATGTTGAATCCCGTTCTGTCCTTTCAGTTGACTGACAATTGGAAGACGATCGTCCGCCCGGTAATTCCAATAAATAGCTTCGAAACTGTAGGCAATGTCGATGTCTCTACGACCACCCCGGGTGATGTTACCGGCGTCGACTTCGATCGAGAGACGGGCCTCGGCGATATCGTTTTATGGACCGCATTTTCAAACCGGTACAAACCCCCATTCGTCTTGGGATTTGGCCCCACCCTGATGTTCGATACGGCGACCGAGGACCAACTCGGGACAGGCAAATTCAGCGCCGGCCCGATGGGTTTGGCATTTGCTATCACGGAGAAGTGGATAATTGGCACGATAGCCCAGCACTGGTGGTCTTACGCCGGGGAGGACGATATCTCCGTGGACACGTCGGGCGGTCCGGTCCGTGTGGATCGCCCCGACGTCAATCTGACCGACGTCCAGCCGGTCATTCGCTATCGCTTGTCGCCCACGACCAATATCGGGATGGCGCCGAACTGGCGCTACAATTGGGAGTCGGACCAGCTCAGTCTGCCGCTTGGCCTTGGCGGAGATACCTTGGTCAAGATCGGCAAGCTGCCCGTCAAGATCGGCCTTGAAGCCTACTATTACGTCGAACGGGACGATGACTTCGGGCCGCAGTTTCAGATTCGGTTCTTGTTTGTGCCGGTCATGCCGTCTCCGGAGTGGTCACGTCGCCCACTCTTTTGACGTTTAGCTGCTGTGGGCGGCGCCTGGCACATGCATTCGCCGTTAGCTTCGAGGTATTGGCTGTGTATCCAAGACGAACCTAGGTTGTCGATAAAGAACATGATTACAGCGATTTCTACAAGGTGAAAATGCCGAAGAAGGTCGAGATGACCGTCCAGGACCGCGCCTACACCTCGCCGATCTGGTACACGCCTTAAGGACCAACAGCGGGTGCACCGAAAGCCCCAATCTGACAAGGAAGAACCCGATGAACAAACCTATCCTAGTCGTAACATCCGTCGTAGCGCTGATGATCGCAACGCCTGCCGCGGCGCAGGATGCGGGCACCCCGACACCGGAAAAGCTGTCCGGCGCCTATACCGGCAAGGTCTATTCGCCCTATGCGCAGCGCGCTTCTCCGGAGCGCCCACTCTGGGGCGATTCCCACCTCCATACCGCGCTTTCGATGGATGCGGGCCTGTTCGGCAACCGCCTGCCGCCGCGCGACGCCTACCGGTTCGCGCGCGGCGAGGAAGTGGTGTCCTCTACCGGACAGGCGGTGCGGCTGTCGCGCCCGCTGGACTGGCTGGTGGTCGCCGATCATTCCGACGGCATGGGGCTGTTCGGCGATATTGCCGCCGGCAAGCCGGAACTGTTGGCGTACGAACAGGGAGCGCGCTGGAACAAGGGGCTCGCGGAAGGCGGCGACGCGGCGGTTCAGGCGACGCTCGATCTGATCACGACCTTCTCGCAGGGCAAGGTGAACCCGGAGATGTTCGCGCTCTATTCGCCAGGCTCGAAACCCTACAAGAACCTCTGGGAAAAGGTCGTCGCCGAGGCCGAGGCGTTCAACGATCCGGGGCGTTTTACCGCCTTTATCGGCTTTGAGTGGACCTCGTTGATCAAAGGCAACAACATGCACCGTGTCGTCATCATGCGTGACAATGCGGTCAGGGCAAGGCAGGTGGTGCCTTTCACGATGACGGCGCCTCAGGGTAGTCCTGACCCGCGCGATTTGTGGAAATATCTGACCAATTACGAAGAAAAGACCGGCGGCGAAGTGCTGGCGATCGCGCATAACGGCAACCTGTCGAACGGGATCATGTTCCCGCTGCAGGCGCAATGGAACGGTAAGAAGCTCGACAAGACCTATGTCACGCAGCGCGACAAGTGGGAGCCGCTCTACGAGGCGACCCAGATCAAGGGCGACGGCGAGGCGCATCCCTTCCTGTCGCCCGATGATGAATTCGCCGATTACGAGACATGGGCTATCGGCAACCTCGACGTCTCGGTCGCAAAAACCAACGACATGCTCGCCGGTGAGTATGCCCGCGAGGCGTTGAAGCGCGGGCTGGCGATCGAGACGCGGCTCGGCACCAACCCCTACAAGTTCGGCATCATCGGCGCCACCGACAGCCACACCTCGCTGGCAAGCGCCGAGGAGGACAATTTCTTCGGCAAACATTCGGGTGCCGAACCCAAACCCGACCGGATGACGCATCCGTTCATGAAAACCGACGCCGGCACGATCATGGGCTGGCAGCAGGTTGCGTCGGGACTCGCCGCCGTCTGGGCCGCGGAGAATACCCGCGCGGCAATCTTCGATGCGATGCAGCGCAAGGAGGTTTACGGCACGACCGGCCCGCGAATGTCCGTCCGATTTTTTGGCGGCTGGGCGTTCACGGAGCAGGACCTGAACTCGCGCATGCCTGCCGTCGCCGGCTACGAGAAAGGGACGCCGATGGGTGCCGACCTGCGGGCCATGCCCAAGGGTGCGAAGGCACCGAACTTCATGGTCTATGCGCTGCGCGATCCGATCGGGGCCAATCTCGACCGCATCCAGATCGTCAAGGGCTGGCTCGACGCCAAGGGCAAGACGCATGAGAAGGTCTATGACGTCGCCTGGTCGGGCGATCGCGCGCCCGGCGCCGGCGGCAAGCTGCCCCCACAAAAACCCGCCTTTTGTAATTCCAGATTCCTTTAATAGTTCTAACCAATAAAGGGATTCATCTGCTTCTTATTCAACTATACCGATCTTTGCTCTAAATTCTGCTTTCGATCTTGCACGATTGGATTCTCTATAATTTGCCCCACCAGACGTACCCGATTTTAGTAGTTGCCGGCCGATAATATCCGCTTCTCTGGTACGGGGAAGTGACGATACAAGTCGAATTATGTTCAACGCAAACTTCTTAGTTCTTTCCTTTAAATCTTTGACTTGCTGCATTCACCTTTTCCACATTCCGACTTCTGCATTCCAACTTCCGCCTTCCGCATTCCCACTTCCCCATTCATTCTCCCCACTTCCGCCTTCCGCATTCCGACTTCCGCATTCCAACTTCCCACTTCAAAAAATACTAGGTTCTTCCCATTCCCCGAAAAGATCGCGAAAAACGCCGGCCATCTCGCCCACCGTGGCATATGCCCGGCAGCAGTCCACCAGCAGCGGCATCACATTCTTGCCGGCCTTTGTCCCCTGCTCCAGTTCTTTTAATGTGCGGGTAACTTCACGGTTGTCACGGGTCCGGCGCAGTTCTTTCAGCCCTGAAAGCTGCTGATCCACCCATTGTTCATTGTATTCATGAAGCTCTACATCGGTTTGATCATCAACTTCATCGGCATATTTGTTGACACCGACTTTGATGTATTCTCCCTTCTGAAGACCCTTTTCGTATTCATAAGCCTGCTGGGCCACTTTCCGCTGGATAAAGCCGGTGGCCACCGCGTGCACCATGCCGCCGATCTCCTGAATTTGCTTCATCTCATCGAGAATTTTTTCCTCCATCTGCTTGGTTA
>CAJHXX010000402.1_pt1 | contig 10456 bp, 8 predicted proteins | sample 9198511 | NCBI WGS metagenome assembly CAJHXX01 (sample SAMEA7708325, study PRJEB35096) | sediment metagenome | biome: marine neritic benthic zone biome [ENVO:01000025]; feature: sediment [ENVO:00002007]; material: shallow marine sediment [ENVO:03000034] sea grass bed [ENVO_01000059] ...
CATCGTCGGCTGGAGCGAGTTCGACGAAGGCTTCGGCTCGCCCGGCGTGACCGCGGTGATCGAGCGCATGGCCGACCGCGTCATCGGCCAGCCGGTGGCGGCGCAGGCGCGGATCTTCGCCGACCTCACCAGCTATACCCGCCCGGCCGCCGGCGGCGTCGTCGGCCAGGGCCTCGGCGCCATCGAGAACGCGCTGCTCGACGCCCTGGCCCGGGCGAAGGGGGTGCCCGCCTACGAGCTGCGCGGCAGCCAGCTGCGCGACCGCATCCGGCTCTACTGGTCGCACTGCGCCACCTGGCGGATCAACCAGCCGGAGTTCTATCAGCCGGCGATCACCGACCTGGACGGCGTCAAGGCGCTCGGCGCCGAGGTGCGCGAGAAGGGCTTCGGCGCGCTGAAGACCAATATCTTCCTCTACGAAGACGGCAAGCCGCAGGGCTGGCGGCCCGGCTTCGGCACGCCGTTCCAACCAGCGCTCAACGTCGAACGTGAGGTGCTGCGCGGCCTGCGCACCCATCTGGAGGCGTTCCGCGACGGCGCCGGGCCGGACATCGACATCCTGCTCGACCTCAACTTCAATGCCAAGACCGAGGGCTTCCTGAAGATCATCCGGGAGATCGCCGATCTCGACATGTTCTGGATCGAGATCGATTCCTACGATGCGGCGGCGCTTGGCTATATCCGGCGGCAGAGCCCGCATCCGATCAGCTCCTGCGAGACCCTGATCGGCCTGCGCGAGTTCATGCCCTATTTCCGCGCCCAGGCGATGGACGTCGCCATCATCGACCTGGTCTGGAACGGCGCCTGGCAGTCGCTCAAGGTCGCCGCCGCGGCCGACGCCCATGAGGTCAATGTCGCGCCGCATAACTTCTACGGCCATCTCTGCACCATGATGAACGCGCATTTCGCCGCCGCGGTACCGAACCTGCGCATCATGGAGATCGACATCGACCGTCTGCCCTGGGACCACGAGCTGTTCACCGAACTGCCGCCGATCGAGGACGGCCATCTGGTGATCCCCGACACCCCCGGCTGGGGCACCGAGCCGAACGAGGAAGCGGTGCGCGCCCGCCCGGCCAAGGGGCGGAGCGGCCTGCTGCACTACCGGGGCAAGGAGGATTGAGGCGCCCGGCGAATTTGCAACGGCGGCGGCTTTGTGGCCCAATTCTGCGGCAGCGGAGAATCGATATCCGGAGGAGACGACCATGGCGATTACCGTCCAGCCTGTGACGCCGGGCTTTGCGGCCGAGGTCGGCGACATCGACCTGTCGAAGCCGCTCGACGCGGTCGACGAAGCGGCGGTCAAGCAGGCGTTCTGGGACTACGCGGTGCTGATCTTCCCGGAGCAGGAATTGACCGAGGACCAGCATCTCGACTTCGCCAGGCTGATCGGCGAGCTCGAGACCTCGATCGGCGTCTATCGGAGCGATACGCCGTTGCGTGTCAGGCCGGAGATCGCGGACGTCTCCAACCTCAACCACGAGAACAAGGTTTGGGGCAAGGACAGCCGGCTGCGCCAGTTCCAGCTCGGCAATCGGCTCTGGCATACCGACAGCTCGTTCAAATACGTGCCGGCGCGGGCCTCGATTCTGTACGCCAAGTCGATCCCGCCGATCGGCGGTCATACCGAGTTCGCCGATCAGCGCGCCGCCTATGACGCCTTGTCCGATGAGACGAAAGGCCGGCTCGAGGGCCTGATCGCGGAGCATTCGATCTTCAACTCGCGCGCCCGGCTCGGCTTTTCCGACTTCCAGGAGTCGGAGCGCGAGAACATCCCGCCGGTGCCCCAGGCGTTGGTCCGCACCATCCCGGAATCGGGCCGCAAGACGCTCTACGTCGCCTCGCATGCCGGGCGCATCCTCGGCATGGACGACAGGGCCGGCCGGGCGCTGATCGACCAGCTGCTGGCCCATGCGAGCCAGCGCCAGTTCGTCTACACCCACCGCTGGCGGGTGCGCGACCTGGTGATGTGGGACGACCGCTGCACCCTGCACCGCGGCGCCGAGTTCGACGACTTGCGCTGGCGCCGCGACATGCACCGCGCCACCGTCGCCGACGTCGCCAATTCCTGCGAGCAGGAAGGCCTGAAGGTGGAAGAGGACGTCGCGGCCAGGGCCTGACAAGCGCCTGAGCGCGGCCGCGATGGCCGATCGGCCCTCTCCATCCTGCAGGTCATCGCGAGGCGCGAAGCGCCGCGGCACCGCCTTTTCGCCACACCGACATTCCTGTTAGCATGGTTCGGGGTTGGCTGCGGCCGGACGGAAGAAGCCGGTCGAGAACGGCAAGACCAGGGAGCGTAGCGGTTGCACGGACAGGGCGTAACCGAGAGGCGGGTCGATTGGCCGCGCCGGCGGCGAACCGGTAACGGTACGGCGCCGGTCTATGGCGCGCTCGACCTCGGGACCAACAATTGCCGGCTGCTGATCGCCCGGCCCCAGCACAAGAATATGGCCGGACGCTTCCGCGTCATCGACGCATTCTCGCGCATCGTCCGGCTCGGTGAGGGCGTCGGCCGGAACGGCGAGCTGAGCGAGGCGGGGATGCAGCGAACCCTGGCGGCGGTCGAGGTCTGCGCCGCCAAGATGCGCCGGCGCGGCGTCAGCCGGGCGCGCTGCGTCGCCACCGGCGCCTGCCGGCAGGCGAGCAATTCCGAGGCCTTCCGCGCCCGGGTCGCCGAGGCGACCGGCCTGGAGCTGGAGATCATCTCGGGCCGGGAGGAGGCGCGGCTCGCCGTCGCCGGCGTCGCGCAGCTGTTCGACCCCGACCATCGCTATGCCCTGATCTTCGACATCGGCGGGGCGACCACGGAGCTGATTTGGCTGAGCCTGGCGGCGGGCGGCACCGCGGTGATCGACAGCGTCTCGCTGCCCTGCGGCGTCGCCGCTCTGGCCGAGAAATACGGCGATCCGGCGGCGGCCGGCGCCCGTTTCGCCGATATGGTCGATGAGGCGGCGGGCATGCTGCAGGGCTTCGAGGCGGCGAACGGCATCGGCCGGACCGTGCGCCGCGCCCGGGTGCAGCTGCTCGGCACCTCGGGCACCACGACGACGCTGGCCGGCATCCATCTCGGCCTCGACCGCTACGACCGGGCCAGGGTCGACGGCACGCGGCTCAGCCGCGACGATCTGAGCGCGGTGACCGGCCGGCTACGGCGGATGCCGCCGCGGCGGCTCGCCGGCAACGGCTGCGTCGGGCCCGAGCGCGCCAACTGGGTGCTGCCCGGCGCCGCGATCCTGCAGGCGATCCTCGACCGCTGGCCCTGTGAGGCGCTGACGGTCGCCGACCGCGGCGTGCGCGACGGCATCCTCAGCGAGATGATGAGCGACAATGAGCCGCGGCCGTAAGCCGCGCGGCGGCCGCAGCCTGAAGACGCGCGTCGAGACCGCCAAGGGCCGGCGGCTCTCCTCGACCCGCTGGCTGCAGCGCCAGCTCAACGACCCCTACGTCCAGGCGGCGCAGCGCGACGGCTACCGCTCGCGCGCCGCCTATAAGCTGACCGAGCTGGACGACCGCTTCGGCCTGCTGAAGCCGGGCCGCCGCGTGCTCGACCTCGGCGCCGCGCCCGGCGGCTGGAGCCAGGTCGCGGCCGCGCGGGTCGGCCCAGGGACCGGTAAGCGCGGCCGTGTGCTCGCCGTCGATATCGTGGAGATGGAGCCGATTCCGGGGGTCGAGATTCTGCGGCTCGATTTCACGCAGGAAGGCGCCGACACGGCCGTCCGCGATGCGCTCGGCGGCCCGGTCGACGTGGTGCTGTCCGACATGGCGGCGCCGGCGACCGGCCACAAGGCGACCGACCATTTGCGCATCGTGCATCTCTGCGAGCTCGCCCTGGCGCTCGCCGAAGAGGTGCTGGCGCCGGGCGGCGCCTTCGTCGCCAAGGTGCTGCAGGGCGGTGCCGAGGCCGAGCTGCTGGCGCATATGAAGCGGCTCTTTGGCACGGTGCGCCACGTCAAGCCGGCGGCGAGCCGCAAGGAATCCGCCGAAACCTATGTCGTGGCGACCGGCTTTCGGGGTGCGCGCGGCGGATGAGCGCGGCGCTTGCGGCGGCGCCCGCGATACTCTTTAATCGCGCAAACGGCAGTCCGCCGAATTCGGGCCGTCAAGGGGAAGTATTCATGAGCATGACCGCCGCGGACATCGTCCGCGAGACCGAGGACTTGACGGCGTATCTGGAGCCGACACGTCATATCGACAGCGACCACCCGGGCATCGTCGCCTTTGCCGAGGCCGCGGTCGGCGATACGAGCGGGCAGATCGACAAGGCGTTGAAGCTCTATTACGCCGTGCGCGACCAGATCTTCTACGACCCCTACAACGTGGAGATGACGGATCAGGGCTTCACGGCGAGCGATTGCCTGGCCAAGGGCTACGGCTTCTGCATCCTGAAGGCGGCGCTGCTCGCCGCGGTGGCGCGCGCGGCCGGCATCCCCGCCCGGGTCGGCTTCGCCGACGTCCGGAACCACCTGGCGACCCGGCGCCTGATCGAGATGATGGGCACCGACACCTTCTACTACCACGGCTTCACCGAGCTCTATCTCGAGGGCAAATGGGTCAAGGCGACGCCCGCCTTCAACATCGAGCTGTGCGACAAGTTCAAGGTGCTGCCGCTCGACTTCGACGGCCGCGCGGATTCGATCTTCCATCCCTTCGACGCCGAGGGGAAGCGCCACATGGAATATGTCGCCGACCGCGGCGCCTATGCCGACGTGCCGTTCGACGAGATCCGCGCCTGCTTCCGCCGCGAATACCCGATCTGGGGCGCCGGCGAGGCCAGCCCGACCGGCGACTTCGCCGCCGAGGCGGAAGCGGAGAACTAGGCCGGTTGCCGAAAGACGGTTTGCGATGGGGTCAGTTTGCGATGGGGTCAGTCCTAAACCTTATACCCACGAATGGCGTATTTGATGGACGAAAATACTTGCTTCATGGGTATAAGGTTTAGGACTGACCCCTCAGACTGACTGACCCCTCAGACTGGCCCCTCAGACCGCATGATCGAAGAGCTGCAACCCGGGGCCGAGGATCGCCTCGACGCCTTTCTGCGGCGCCATGCCGACACCTCGATGTTCCTGCGCGGCAACTTGCATGCGGGCGGCTTGGGTTCCGGCGAGCATCCCTATAAGACCCGATATTTCGCCGCCGCCGGCGGCGCGGGGATTGACGGCGTCATCGGGCTGACGCGGAACGGCATGTTGATGATCCAGGCGCCGGGTGGGCAGGCGGAGCTCTGCGATTTCGTTCGCGGCGTCCTGGCAGGCGAAAGGCCGGCCATCCAGGGGATCAGCGGCGCGGCCGGCCAGGTCCGCACGGCGCTGCCGCGCCTCGGGCTGGCCGGCCGGCCGACCCGGCTGGACCATGACGAAATCCTCTACGGCCTGACGCTCGACGACCTGATCGTTCCGGAGCAGTTGGCGTCCGGCCGCTGCCGGGCGCGCAGGGCCGGGCCGGCGGACCGCGGCCTGCTGGTCGCATGGCGGCGCGGTTACGAGATCGAGGCCCTGGGCGCGCCCGATACGGCCGAAACGACGGCAAAGGCCGAGCGCGAGGCCGACGCCCAACTTGCCAGCGGCCAATACTGGATATTGCGGCAGGGCGGCCGGCCGGTCTCCTATTCCGGCTTCAACGCCGCCGTGGCGGACATGGTGCAGGTCGGCGGCGTCTGGACGCCGGTCGCGGAGCGCGGCCGGGGTTATGCTCGCGCCGTGGTTGCCGCATCGCTCGACGAGGCGCGCCGCGCCGGGGTCGGCCGCGCCGTGCTGTTCACCGATGCGCCGGCCGGCGCGCGGGCCTACGAGGCGATCGGCTTCCGGCAGATCGGCGCTTTCGCGATCGTGCTGTTCGAGACCCCCGAAATTCCCTGATCCGCGGCCAAGTCGCTTTGGCGGCGGGCCTACCAATTCGGCCGCGAGCATGCTATACGGCGCGCCACCCTGAACAGGAGGCATCATGCAGATACGCGAAGCCCTGACCTTCGATGACGTACTGCTTGAACCTGCGGCCTCCGCCGTCCTGCCCGCCGAAACCGATACCGCGACCCGCGTGACGCGCGAGATCGAGTTGGCCATCCCGCTGATCTCGGCGGCGATGGACACCGTGACCGAGAGCGCCATGGGCATCGCCCTGGCCCAGTCCGGCGGTATCGGCGTGATCCACAAGGCCCTCGATATCGAGGCGCAGGCCGACGAGGTCCGCAAGGTCAAGCGATTCGAGGCCGGCATGGTGGTCAACCCGGTGACCATCCGGCCCGAGCAGACGCTGGCCGACGCCCTGGCGCTGAAGGACCGCTACGGCATCTCCGGCATCCCGGTGACCGAGCGCGACGGCGGCCGGCTGGTCGGCATCCTGACCAACCGCGACGTGCGCTTCGCCGACGACGAGAAACAGCCGGTCAGCGAGCTGATGACCAAGGACAACCTGGTCACCGTGCAGGACGGCGTCGGCATGGAGGAGGCCAAGCGGCTCTTACACCAGAACCGGATCGAGAAGCTGCTGGTGGTCGACGACGCCTATCGCTGCATCGGGCTGGTCACGGTCAAGGATATCGAGCGGGCCAAGACCTATCCGAACGCGGTCAAGGACGAGCAGGGCCGGCTCCGCGTCGCCGCGGCGACCGGCGTCGGCCCGGACGGCCTGATGCGCACCGAGGCGCTGATCGAGGCCGGCGTCGACCTGGTGGTGGTCGATACCGCGCACGGCCATTCCTCGCGCGTGCTGGAGACCGTCGGCGCGATCAAGAAGTTCAGCAACTATACCCAGGTGGTGGCCGGCAATGTGGCGACCCGCGAGGGCGCGCTGGCGCTGATCGAGGCCGGCGCCGACGGCATCAAGGTCGGCATCGGCCCGGGCTCGATCTGCACAACGCGGGTGATCGCCGGCGTCGGCGTGCCGCAGTTCACCGCCTTGCTCGAAACCGTCGCGGCCGCGGCCGAGCATGAGGTGCCGGTGGTCGCCGACGGCGGCATCAAGTATTCCGGCGACCTGGCCAAGGCGATCGCCGCCGGCGCCAGCTGCGCCATGGTCGGCTCGCTGCTGGCCGGCACCGAGGAAAGCCCGGGCGAGGTGTTCCTCTACCAGGGCCGGTCGTACAAGACCTATCGCGGCATGGGCTCGATCGGCGCCATGGCGCGCGGCTCGGCCGACCGCTACTTCCAGGAGGAGGTGCGCGAGAACCTGAAGCTGGTGCCGGAAGGCGTCGAGGGCCGGGTGCCCTACAAGGGGCCGGCCGGCAACGTGCTGCACCAGTTGATCGGCGGCCTGCGCGCGGCGATGGGCTATACCGGCTGCCGCTCGATCGCCGAGATGCAAAGCGGCTGCCGGTTCCTCAAGGTGACCGGCTCGGGCCTGCGCGAGAGTCATGTGCATGACGTGGCGATCACCCGCGAGGCGCCGAACTACCCGGCCGAGACCTGACGACCGCCGCTTCGGCCGTCGCGTACGCGTATGACTCCTGCCGCCCGAATTCAGTCGGCGATCGAGTTGCTGACCGTGATCGAGAGCGGCAAGGCGGCGGCCGATCGCGCCGCCGCCGGGTTCTTTCGCGCCCGCCGCTTCATCGGCGCCAAGGACCGCCGCGCGGTCGCCGAGCGGGTCTATGGCATCCTGCGGTGCCGCGGCGTGCTGCTCTGGCGGCTGCGGCAGGCCGGCGCGGAGGCGACGCCGCGCGCCCTGATGGTGGCGGCGCTGCTCGATCTCGGCGGTGCCAGCCCGGAAGGTGTCGCCATGCTGTTCAACGGCGGCAAGTTCGCGCCGCCGCCGCTCGACCCGCAAGAGCGCGCGCTGCTCGCGCACCTGGCCGCCGAGCAGCAGGAAGCACCGCCGGACTGGGCGGTCGGCAACTATCCCGAATGGCTCGACGCGGCGGTCAAGGAGCGGTTCGGCGCCGGTTGGCTGAACGAGTTGGCGGCGCTGGCCGGACGGGCGCCGCTCGACCTCAGGGTGAATACGCTGCTGACCGGCCGCGACGAGGCGCTGGCGGCGTTGCGCGCGGACGGCATCGAGGCGGAAGCGACGGCGTATTCGCCGATCGGCATTCGGCTCGCCGAGCGCGGCCGGATCACCGCGCATCCGCTGTTCCGCGCCGGCGCGATCGAGGTGCAGGACGAGGGCTCGCAATTGGCGGCGCTGCTGACCGACGCGCGGCCCGGCCAACAGGTGGTCGATTTTTGCGCCGGCGCCGGCGGCAAGTCGCTGGCGATGGCCGCGACGATGGCCAACAAGGGGCAGATCTATGCTGCCGATATCGACCGCCGCCGGCTCGCCGCGCTCGGCCGCCGCGCGCAGCGGGCCGGCATCCGCAACCTGCAAGGCCGGCGCCTCGCGCGTCTCGACGCGCCCTGGCTGGCGGAACTCGACGGCCGCGCCGACCGGGTGCTGATCGACGCGCCCTGTTCCGGCACGGGCACCTGGCGGCGCAATCCGGAGACGCGCTGGCGCCTGACGCCGGAGGTCATCCGGCACGGCGTTCGGACGCAGGATGCCCTGTTGGCGCGCGGCGGCGCGCTGGTTCGGCCGGGCGGCCGCCTGGTCTACGTCACCTGCTCGTTCCTTAGGGAAGAGAACGAGGCGCGCGTCGAGCACTTTCTGCGGCAGCACGCCGACTTCCGGCTGCTGCCGATCACACAGATTTGGCTGGAAATCCTGGCCGGGACATGCCCTGCTGAGGGCGGCTATCTGATGCTGACGCCGGCGCGCCACGACACCGACGCTTTTTTCGTCGCGGTGCTGGCCCGCGGTGGGCTTTGAGGCCGGCGGGCTCGGCCTCGGTAATCATGGGGAGGGCGGTATGAAGACGACGATGTGGGCGCTGATTCTTGCCATGGCGCTGGCCGGGCCGGCGTTGGCCGCCGGCGGCAATGGCGACAACGATGTCGCGCAGGCGATGAACCCCGACTATGTTTCCGGCAGGCAGGCGGTCAAGGCCAAGCAATGGGAGAAGGCGATCGGCTTTCTGACCAAGGTGGTCGCGGCCGAGCCCAAGAACGCCGACGCCTTCAACTATCTCGGTTATGCCTACCGCAAGAGCGGCGATTTCAGCCGCGCCGTCGCCAACTACAAACAGGCCCTGGCGCTCGACCCGAAGCACCGCGGCGCGCACGAATATATCGGCGAGGCCTATCTGGAGCAGGGCGATCTGGCGCGCGCCGAGCACCACCTGAAGCGGCTCGACAAGCTCTGCTTCTTCGGCTGCGAGGAATATGACGACCTAAAGGAAGCGGTCGCCGCCTTCAAGCAGAAGGGGTCGAGTTGAGGCCGTCTTTCGCACCCCCCGACCCCTGGACAAAGCCGGGCGCGGCCTAGAGCAGCATCCGATCAGGCGGAATCGCTTTCAGCGATCCGGCTGATCGGATGAAGCTGCTCTACTTCTTGAAAAATAGCGCAATTTTATCCAATCGAACGGAACCGAACCAGTTCCGTTCGATTGGATATTGCGCTATCTTACGGCCATGTTGGAGACCGCCGATCGCGTACTGATCATCGATTTCGGCTCGCAGGTGACCCAACTGATCGCGCGCCGGGTGCGCGAGAGCGGTGTCTACTGCGAGGTCGTGCCGTTCGACAAGGCCGACGCCGCGCTCGACAGCTTCCGGCCCAAGGCGGTGATCCTGTCCGGCGGGCCGGCCTCGGTGACCCATATGGGCACGCCCAGGGCGCCGGACCGGCTGTTCGAGATGGGGCTGCCGGTGCTCGGCATCTGCTATGGCCAGCAGACCCTCTGCGCCCAGCTCGGCGGCGAGGTCGAGAACTCCGACCATCAGGAATTCGGCAGGGCCATGATCGAAGTCACCGACGACTGCCGACTATTCGAGGGGCTGTGGACCATCGGTGATTCTCATCAGGTCTGGATGAGTCACGGCGACCGCGTGGTCCACCTGCCTGCGGGCTTTCGCGCCGTAGCGGTGAGCGAAGGCGCACCGTTTGCCGCCGTGGCCAACGACGAGAAGGCCATCTACGGCGTGCAGTTCCACCCCGAGGTGATGCACACGCCGGATGGCGCGCGCCTGCTCGCCAACTTCACACATAACGTGGTGGGCTGTGGCGGCGACTGGACAATGGCGGCCTTCCGCGCCCAGGCGATCGATCGCATCCACGCCCAGGTGGGCAGCGAGGGGCGGGTCATCTGCGGGCTGTCGGGCGGCGTCGACTCCTCGGTCGCGGCGGTGCTGATCCACGAGGCGATCGGCTACCAGCTCACCTGCGTCCATGTCGACACCGGTCTCATGCGCCTCAACGAGGCCGACCAGGTGATCGAGACCTTCGAGCGCAACTTCGGTGTCCGGCTCATCTTCGTCGACGCAGGAGAGCGGTTCTTCGCGGCGCTCGAGGGCGTCACCGAGCCCGAAGCGAAGCGCAAGGCGATCTGCGAGCTGTTCCTCCGTACCTTCGAGGACGCGAAGGCACAGGTGCCGGGTGTCGAGTTCCTCGCGCAGGGCACGCTCTACCCGGACGTCATCGAGTCGGG
>CAJHXX010000381.1_pt1 | contig 10338 bp, 7 predicted proteins | sample 9198511 | NCBI WGS metagenome assembly CAJHXX01 (sample SAMEA7708325, study PRJEB35096) | sediment metagenome | biome: marine neritic benthic zone biome [ENVO:01000025]; feature: sediment [ENVO:00002007]; material: shallow marine sediment [ENVO:03000034] sea grass bed [ENVO_01000059] ...
CCGGCGCCTTGTCCGCCATGAAATCCGCCAGGATCAATTTCTGCGGCGGCCCATGGGGCATTTTGAAAAAACCGGCGAGCTTCGGCCACAGGTTCTCCCAACGGAAACAGTCGCCATTGGTCACGTTGAAGATCTGGTCGCGGCAGCCGGGCTCCGTCGCGGCCCAGACCGTGGCGCGGGCGAGCAGGCCGGCATCGGTCAATTGGCCGAGCACCGAATAGGCGCGCGGCGGCCCGGGGAAGCGGAGCGGTACGCCGAGCTCGCGCGAGATCGCCGCATAGGCCGCCAGCAGCAGGATCAGATTGAGCGGCACGCCGCGCGCGAACCCGCAGACCAGCTCCGGGCGGAGCGCCGACCAGGACCACGCGCCGTCGCGCCCGTGACGGCGCAGAAAATCCTCCTGGTCGTAGTAGAAATTCGGCGGCATATGACGCGGATCGTCTTCCTTCGCGGGCGTCTTGAACGCGCCGAGATGGCGGCCGTAGGCTTTGCCGCCCTGCATCAGCGAAATATGCTCGAGATCGCGCGCCACCGGCGCCACAACGCCGACCGTATTGGCGAGCAACGCCAGGTTGTCCGCAACATTCTCCGATGCCAGCCCGCCGCTCAACCCCGCATGGAAGATATGCGTGATCCCCCGAAGACCGCCGAGCTTGGCCTCGGTGTCGGCGCGATCCAGCAGATCGACCGAGATGAACCGGGCGCTGGTCTCGAAGTCGGGGTGCCGCCGCGACAGGCCGACGACATCCCAGTCCGGCAGGCTCGCCAGATGCTGGACCAGCGTTCGTCCGACCACCCCGAGGCCGCCGACGACGAGTGCCTGCTTCTTTTCGGCCATGATTCAATGATCCTCCCCGTTTTCTGTTTCCGGCACGGTGTTGTCGCCGCCGAAGAACTGCTCGGTCGGCGTCAACTCGATCGCGCTGATATTGACGTGGCTCGGCTGCTCGAGGGCGTAGAGGATCGCGCGGGCGACGTCGGCGGCGCTCAGCGATTGCAGATCGGTGAACGTTTCGGCGGCTCGCTCCGCATCGCCGATGGCGACCGCGAAGAACTCCGTCTCGACGCGGCCGGGACAGATTTCGGTAACCCGGATGCCGGTGCCCTGCAACTCCATCCTGAGGTTCTGGGACAGCAGGCGCATCGCGCCCTTGGTGGCGCCGTAGATCGACGCGCCGATCGGATAAAGGCCGGCGACCGAACCGAGATTGACGATATGGCCCCGGCGACGGCGGACCATGCCGGGCAGAACGGCGCGCAGCACCTGCGCCGCCGCCGTGACATTGGTGGTCAGGGTCGCATCGATATCGGCCGGACTCGCGCCCAGAATGCTCCCGTAGCCGAGACCCACGCCGGCATTGTTGACCAGGACATCGATCTCCAGGTCCGAAAAGGTCTCATAGACGGTATTCGTATCGCGGACGTCCAAAGCGCATGCCATGCAGCCGGTCTGGGCGGCCAGCCGGTCGAGCCGGTCGCCGCGGCGTGCCGCGGCGTGAACGCTCAGGCCGTGGCGGCAAAGCTCGCGCACGACCGCCTCGCCGATGCCGCTCGACGCGCCGGTCACCAGCGCCGTCCGATATTCGGTGAGCGACATCAGAATTCTCCGTTCCCGTCCACACTGACACAAAAGGCAGACCGTGTATTGCAGCGTCTCGCCGGCTGCCCAATAATATCGTCAGGATTGCATGATAGTCAGTTGTTTAGAGGCGCAATTCAAACAATCGAGTCGATGCGACTCGAAATAGTGCAGGCACGACCAAGAAGTCGATTTCACAGGGAGGCGGTTTGATGCGGTTCATGTTGGGTATCGACGTCGGCGGCACTTTCACGGATTTCGTCGCCTACGATAGTGACACCAAGGAAATCGACGTCTGGAAGCATTTGTCGGTTCCCCAGAATCCGGTGGAGGGCATTCTCGCGGGCCTGGAATCCTTCACCCATAAGCCCGACATTCGCAATGTCCGTCTCGGCACGACGGTCGCGACGAACGCCATCCTGGAGCGCAAGGGCGCGGTAGTCGCCTATGTCACGACCAAGGGGTTCAGGGATGTCCCCTTCATCCAGCGCGGCAACCGCAAGTTCCACTACGACATCAATTGGATCAAGCCGAAGCCCCTCGCCAAGCGCCGGCATTGTTTCGAGGTCATTGAACGGCTGGATTCCCGGGGTGCGGTGATCACCGCGCTCGACGAGGCCAATGTGCGCGAGGTCGCGGCGCAGATTCGCGACAATCCCGACATCGAGGCGGTCGCCGTGGCGCTGTTGTTCTCCTACATCAACCCGGCGCATGAACTGCGCATCAAGGAGATTTTCGCCGAGGAGATACCGGATATCCCGGTCTCGATCTCCTATGACGTGCTGCCGAAGTGGAAGGAATACGAGCGCGCCTCCACCACCCTCGCCGATGCCTACATCAAGCCGATCGTCAGCAACCAGCTGCGCAACATGCGTGAGCAATTCGATGCCCAAGGCATCACCGAGAACGTCGTCGTCATCAAGTCCAATGGCGGTGAGATGACGCTGGAGGCGGCCGCGGATTCGCCGATCAACATGACCGTGTCGGGCCCGACCGGCGGCGTCGTCGCCGGCAAGCACATCGCCAAGATGCTCGGCGTCGAGTCGCTGGTGACGATCGACATGGGCGGCACCTCGACCGACTGCTCGACCATCGTCGGCGGGCAGGAGAGCTTCACCACCGGCTTCGAGATCGAATGGGGCGTGCCGATCCAGATTCCGATGATCGACATCCGCACCATCGGCGCGGGCGGCGGCTCGATCGCCTGGATCGACAAGGGCGGCATGCTGCGGGTCGGGCCGCAGAGCGCCGGCGCCAATCCGGGCCCGGCCTGCTATGGCGCCGGCGGCACCGAGGCGACGGTGACCGACGCCAATCTGGTGCTCGGCCGCCTCAACCCGCACAACTTCCTCGGCGGCACCATGACACTCGACGCCGAGGCCGCGTTCAATGCCGTGGCTGCGGTCGCCGGCGAGCTCGACCGGCCGGTCGAGGACACCGCGATGGCGATCGTGCAGATCGCCAACAACAACATGGTCGGCGCGCTGCGCAGCGTGCTGATCGAGCGCGGCCTCGACCCGCGCGACTTCACCCTGATGGGCTTTGGCGGTGCCGGCCCGCTGCATACCAGCGATTTGATGAACGACATGGGCATCCCGAACGCGATCATCCCGAACCATCCGGGCCAGTTCTCGGCCTATGGCTTCATCTTGACGGATGCCCGGGTGGATCGGCACCGCACCACCCAGCTCACCTCCAAAATGTTCGACCAGGAGCGCGCGACGCGGGTGATGTCCGACCTCGCAGACGAGGCGGTCGCGGAGGTGAAGCAGCAGGGCTATACGGACAATATCGAGGTCTTCCGAAGCCTCGAGATGCGCTATCTCGGGCAGAACTACGAGCTCGAGCTGCCGGTTGAATTCGAGGCCTTTACCGACGAGAGCACGGCGGCGCTGTGGCAGCAGTTCCACGAGGCGCACAATGCACGCTTCGGCTTCAACATTCCGCGCGAGATCATCGAGATCGTCAATTTCTCGGCCACCGTGGTCTCGGTCACACCGAAGCCGGAGTTCGTCGAGATCGAGGCCGCCAAGGGCGATCCGGAGCCGGTCGAGACGCGCTCGGTCGTGTTCCCGGACGGCCGCCAGGAGACGCCGATCTTCCGGCGCGACGCGCTTCGCGCCGGGCACCGGATCGCCGGACCCGCGGTCGTCGAGGAGGCGGCCTCCGTCACCGTGGTCAACGGCGGGCACGAGCTCACCGTCGATCGCTACGGCAACCTGATGATCGCCAGCGTCTGAGACGGCGCCGAGAACCGAAATCGGGGAGACCGCGACCATGGATATGGTGACCATGAACATCATCGACTCGACGATGGTGTCGGCCTGTCGCGAGATGGGCATCACGCTGATGAAGACCTCCTACTCGACGATCTTCAACGAGGCGCTCGACTTCACCTGCGCGCTTGCCGACGCCAGCGGCGACATGATGGCGGTCGCCGAGTTCTGCCCGGCGCAGATCGGCGGCATGCCGCTCTGCATCAAGACCTGCGCCCAGGAGATCCCGTTCGACGAGCTGGAAGAAGGCGACGTCATCGTTCACAACGACCCCTACCGGGGCGGTCTGCATACGCCGGAACATACCTTCTTCAAGCCGGTGTTCTACGAAGGCGAGCTGCTCGGCTTCGCGGTTGCGATCGGGCATATCGCCGAGGTCGGCGGCATGGTGCCGGGCGCCTTCGCCGGCGAGGCGACCGAAATCTTCCACGAGGGCCTCCGCGTGCCGCCGGTCAAGATCAAGAAGGCCGGCGTCGACGTGGACGAGGTCTGGAAGCTGATGCTCGCGAACGTGCGGACCCCCCGCTACAACTACGGCGACCTCCGCGCCATGATCAGCTCGGTCGATCTCGGCGAGCAGCGCCTGATCAAGCTGGTCGAGAAATACGGCAAGGCAGCGTTCACGCAGACGGTCCGCGACCTGATGGACTACTCCGAGCGCCGCATGCGCGCGGAGATCGATGCCATCCCCGACGGCGTCTACAGCTTCGAGGACGTGATCGAAAATGACGGCATCGAGGACAAGGCCTATACGCTGCGCGTGAACGCCCATGTCCAGGGCGACGAGATCGTTGTCGACTACGCCGGGACCTCGGGCCAGGCGCGCGGGCCGATCAACGCCACCCTCGGCGTCACCTGGTCGGCCACCTATAACGGCCTACTGCACCTAACCGACCCGTCGATACCGAAGAACTCCGGCTGCTTCCGGCCGGTCAAGATCGTCGCCCCGCCGACGACGATCGTGAACGTCGACTATCCGGCGCCCGAGGTCGGCGGCAACACCGAGACGCATCCGCGGATCGCCGGCGCGGTGATCGGCGCGCTCAGCACCGCGGTGCCGCATCGCGCGATGGCGGCCGAGGGCGCGACGCATATCAATCTGGTGTTCGGCGGCCATGACGAGGATCTGGACGAGTATTTCGCCTGCTACGACATCGAGATGGTCGGCTGGGGCGGGCGCATGTCGGCGGACGGCAACGACGCACAGGATTCGATCAACGGCAATTGCCGAGTGATGCCGGTGGAGGTGTTCGAGACCCGCTATCCCTGGCTGGTCGAGGAGTTCGGCCTGGTCCAGGATTCCGGCGGGGCGGGCGAGTTTCGCGGCGGCCTCGGCACCGCCAAGCGATTCCTCTGCCGCAGCACCGATATCACCATCAGCCAGATGACAGATCGCCACCGGATCCGGCCCTGGGGCCTGAACGGCGGCCGGGAGGGCAGCACCGGAGCCACCTTGATCCAGCTTGGCGGCGCCGGCGACTGGCTCGATATGGTCGCCGCGTTCAACAAGCGTTCGTCGAGCAAATACGCCAACGTGGTGGTCCGGCCCGGCGACCGCCTGCAGATCGTGACCCCGGGCGGCGGCGGTTATGGCGACCCGGCGAAGCGCGACTCGACACTGGTCCGCGAGGATATCGCGGAGGGCTATGTCTCGCCGGACCAGGCCGGCACGGACTACGGATTCCCCGAAGCAGGAGATGACTGACGATGCGTTTCTCAGACAACGGCTATTACATCGAGAAGTACGTCAAATGCATGAATTGCGGCGTCCTCATCTATGACGAAGGAACCCCGGTCGAGCGTGACGGCAAGGATTTGATCTTTTGCTCCGACTGGTGCGTCGAGTGGTCGGCGCTCCGCGAGTCGGGGCAGGAGAACATTCGCCTGCCGCTGCCGCGGAGCTAGAGAATCCCGTACTTCTCGAACATGTCCTTGAGCAGCGCGCCGCCTTCCAGCTCGGCCCGCATGCTGCCCTCGCTCTCGACCTTTTCGAGCGCATTATGCAGCACGTCCTCGGCGATCTCTTGAGGCACGAAGACAACCGCGTCGGCATCGCCGAAGACGATATCGCCCGGCGCCACCCGGGCGTTGCCGATCATCGCGGGCACGTCCGACAGCATCATCTTGCCGCGGTGCTTGGTGTCGAGCGGGCCAATGCCGCCGGCGAAGACCGGGAAATTCATCTCTCGGATCAAGCGGATGTCGCGGACCAGCCCGTCCATGACGCAGCCGACGGCGCCGCGGGCGCGCGCGGCGGTGGTCAGCAGCTCGCCCCAGGGGGCGATGCGCGGGTTGCCGCCGCAGGAGAACACGGCGACGTCGCCCGGCTTCAGGTCGTCGATCAGCGCGATCTCGTGCTCATAGACGTCGATCTCGTCGTCGTCATGGTAGATCGGCATGTAGAGGCCGGTGCGGGCGCGGCCGCACATCACCAGGCTGTCGTCGAGGGGGCGGACGTTCGGCGGCGTCGCCTGATCGTGCAGTCCGAAGCTATCGAGCGTATCGGATATCACCGCGCTGTAGAGCTTGTCGCGCGCGACGCCAAGCAGTTTGTCGTCGAGTGCCATGATGCTGTTTTCCTTGTGTCGTCGTGCAACTCCGGCCCGGCGCTCGATTGCGCCGACTTTGAGGGACGCCTACCATGATCACGGTAGCGGACTCCGACGGCCACGGCAAAGCCAAGGATGGAGGGCTCCCGGCATGGACATGGTGAGCATGAACATCATCGATTCGACGATGGTGTCGATCTGTCGGGAGATGGGCATCTCGCTGATGAAGACGTCGTATTCGACGATCTTCAACGAGGGGCTCGATTTCACCTGTGCGCTGGCCGACAACAAGGGCGACATGATCGCCTGTGCCGAGTTCTGTCCGACGATGATCGGCGGCATGCCGCTCTGCATCAAGACCTGCGCCCAGGAGATCCCCTTCGACAGCATCGAGGAAGGCGACGTGATCGTGCACAACGACCCCTATCGGGGCGGCCTGCACGTGCCGGAGCACACCTTCTTCAAGCCCTTCTTCGTCGACGGCGAGCTGCTCGGCTTCGCCGTCTGCATCGGCCATATCGCAGAGATCGGCGGCATGGTCCCCGGCGCCTTCGCCGGCGAGGCGACCGAGATCTTCCACGAGGGCTTGCGGATACCGCCGATCAAGATCAAGAAGCAGGGCCAGGACGTCGACGAGGTCTGGAAGCTGATGTTGGCCAACGTCAGGACGCCGCGCTACAACTACGGCGACCTCCGCGCCATGATCGGCGCCGTCGACCTGGGTGTCGCGCGCGCTGCCGGCATCGTCCGCAAATACGGCAAGCAGGTCTTCGAGCAAACCTGCCAGGACCTGATGGACTATTCCGAGCGCCGCATGCGGGCGGAGATCGCAACCTTCCCGGACGGCAAGTATTCCTTCGAGGACGTGGTCGAGAACGACGGCATCGACGACAAGCCGTTCACCCTGCATGTCGACGTCCATGTCCAGGGCGACGAGGTGGTCGCCGATTTCAGCGACAGCTCGCCCCAGGCCAAGGGGCCGATCAATGCGACGCTCGGGGTGACCCGCGGCGCCACCTACAACGCGCTGCTGCATCTGACCGATCCGTCGATCCCGAAGAACTCCGGCTGCTTCCGGCCGATCGGCGTGGTCGCGCCGCCCGGCTCGGTCACCAATGTCGATTATCCGGGACCGCTGGTCGCCGGCAATACCGAGACCCATCCGCGGCTCGCCTGCATCGTAATCGGGGCGCTCGCGGAATGCGTGCCCGACCGGGTGATGGCATCGGAAAGCTCGACCGGCATGAACTTCGTCTTCGGCGGCGACCATCCGGAGCACGGCGAATACTTCGCCTGCTACGACATCATGTCGGGCGGCTGGGGCGGCCGCTCCGACGCCGACGGCAACGACTGCGTGATCGCGATCAACGGCAACTGCCGTTTCAATCCGACCGAGGTGTTCGAGACGCGGTTTCCCTGGCGGGTCGAAGAGTTCGCGTTGATCCCGGACTCCGGCGGCGCCGGGACGTTCCGGGGCGGGCTCGGGTTCCGCCGGACGCTCTATTCGACCGCCGTCGAGATGACCGGCAGCCAGTGCAGCGACCGGCATGTGATCGGGCCCTGGGGCCTGTTCGGCGGCCGCGACGGCCGACCCGGCGCGACGCTGATCCGCCAGGCCGGCACCGAGGAATGGCTGACCACGAAGCAGTTGTTCGGCAAGGCGTCGTCGTCGAAGTTCTCCAACATCACGCTCCATCCCGGCGACCGCATCCGCCTCACCGTGCCCGGCGGCGGCGGTTACGGCGACCCGGCACGGCGCGACAGGGCGATGGTCGAGGAGGATCTGCACGAAGGTTACATTTCGCCGGAGGCGGCATGCGCGGATTACGATTTCGAGATCGCCGACTAGGCGGCGGACAGCAGGGGAGGCTCGGCCATGGACATGGTCACGATGAACATCATCGACGCGACGATGGTGTCGATCTGCCGCGAGATGGGCATCTCGCTGATGAAGACGTCGTACTCGACGATCTTCAACGAAGGCCTCGATTTCACCTGCGCGCTGGCCGACCGCAACGGCGACATGGTCGCCGTCGCGGAGTTCTGCCCGGCCCAGATCGGCGGCATGCCGCTGCTGATCAAGACCTGCGTCCAGGAGATGTCGGCCGAGGCGATCGAGGAAGGCGACGTGATCCTGCACAACGACCCCTATCGCGGCGGCCTGCATGTGCCGGAGCACACCTTCTTCAAGCCGGTCTATATCGACGGCGAATTGTTCGGCTACACCGTCTGCATCGGCCATGTGGCCGAGGTCGGCGGCATGGTGCCGGGCGGCTTCGCCGGCGAGGCGACGGAGATCTTCCACGAGGGCCTGCGCGTGCCGCCGGTCAAGATCAAGAAGCGCGGCGCCGACGTCGACGAGGTCTGGAAGCTGCTGTTGGCCAATGTCCGGACGCCCCGCTACAACTACGGCGACCTGCGCGCCATGATCGGCGCCGTCGACCTCGGCGAGCGGCGCGTCCACGAGCTGATAACCAAATACGGTAAGGATGTCTTCACCGAGACCTGCAAGGACTTGATGGACTATTCCGAGCGCCGCATGCGGGCGGAGATCGCGGCCTTCCCGGACGGCCGATACGGCTTCGAGGACACGATCGAGAACGACGGCAACGAAGAGCGCACCTTCAAGCTCCGCGTCGACGTCTTCGTCCAGGGCGACGAGCTGATCGCCGATTACGGCGCCAGCGACCCGCAGGCCAAGGGGCCGATCAACGCCACGCTCGGCGTCACCCTCGGCGCCACCTACAACGCCATGCTGCACATGACCGACCCGTCGATCCCGAAGAACTCGGGCTGTTTCCGCCCGATCCGGGTGGTGGCACCGCCGGGCACGGTGGTCAATGTCGACTATCCGGGGCCGTCCGTCGCCGGCAACACCGAGACCCATCCGCGCCTGGTCGGGATCATGTTCGGGGCCATGTCGCAATGCGTGCCCGACCGCGTGATGGCGGCCGAGAGCGCGACCGGCGGCAACTTCGTTTTCGGCGGCCACCACCCGGTCGATGACGAGTACTACGCCTGTTACGACCTGATGTCGGGCGGCTGGGGCGGCCGCGCCGACGCCGACGGCAACGACACCTCGATCTGCATCAACGGCAATTGCCGCTTCAACCCGACGGAGGTGTTCGAGACGCGCTTCCCCTGGCTGGTCGAGGAATTCGCCATGATCCCGGATTCCGGCGGGCCGGGCCGGTTCCGCGGCGGCCTCGCCTTCCGCCGGACGCTGCGCGCCGTCTCCGCCGAGATCACCGCCAGCCAATGCACCGACCGGCATCGCATCAAGCCCTGGGGCCTGCTCGGCGGCAAGGAGGGCGGCAACGGCGCGACCCTGGTCCAGCTCGACGGCACGGAGGATTGGATGACGATCAACCAAGCCTACAACAAGGTGTCCTCCAGCAAATACTCGAACATCACGGTCCGGCCGGGCGACCGGGTGCGGATCTCGGTCCCGGGCGGCGGCGGCTTCGGCAACCCGTTGGAGCGCGATCGGGCCATGGTCGAGGAGGATCTGCGCGAGGGCTTCATAACGCCGGAAGGGGCGCGGCAGCACTACGGCTACGACCCCGCGGTCGAGGGCGGCTGAGCGTCGCCGAGCCGGCAGGCAGGAGGACCATCCATGGACATGGTGACGATGAACATCATCGACTCCACCATGGTGTCGATCTGCCGCGAAATGGGCATCACCCTGATGAAGACGTCCTACTCGACGATTTTCAACGAGGGTCTCGACTTCACCTGTGGGCTCGCCAACGCGGATGGCGACATGATCGCCGTCGCGGAATACAGCCCGGCCCAGATCGGCGGCATGCCGCTGGTGATGAAGACCTGCGCGCAGGAGATCCCCTACGGGTCCCTGAAACAAGGCGACGTGATCGTCCACAACGATCCCTATCGAGGCGGCATGCACACGCCGGAGCACACCTTCTTCAAGCCG
>CAJHXX010000041.1_pt1 | contig 10188 bp, 7 predicted proteins | sample 9198511 | NCBI WGS metagenome assembly CAJHXX01 (sample SAMEA7708325, study PRJEB35096) | sediment metagenome | biome: marine neritic benthic zone biome [ENVO:01000025]; feature: sediment [ENVO:00002007]; material: shallow marine sediment [ENVO:03000034] sea grass bed [ENVO_01000059] ...
ACAAGCTGCCGGGCGGGCGCGGCCATGGCGAGCCGGTTCGCCTGATGGCCGATCTCGGCGGCGACCAGGACATCGTCGCTGCCGTGGTGCACCGGCCGGGCGCCAGGCTGGTGGTCGCCGCCTCCGACGGCCGCGGCTTCATCGTCGCCGAGGACGAGGTGGTGGCGCAGACCAAGAACGGCAAGCAGGTGCTGAACGTCGGCGCTGGCGCCGAGGCGCAGGCCTGTGCCCCGGCGGAGGGCGACTCGGTGGCCGTCGTCGGCTCCAACCGCAAGCTGCTGATCTTCCCGCGCGACGAGCTGCCCGAGATGAGCCGCGGCCGCGGCGTCATCCTGCAGCGCTACAAGGACGGCGAGTTGACCGACATCCGCCTGTTCGACCTGGCCGACGGCCTGACCTGGACGACGCCGTCCGGGCGGACCTATACGGAAACCGACCTGATGGCCTGGCAAGGCAAACGCGCCCAGGCCGGCCGCCTCGCCCCGCGCGGCTTCAACCGCTCGAACCGGTTCAGCTAGCGCCCGACTTCGCCTAGACTCCGTCGCGTGAACTAGACGGAGCACGGGCGATGGCGGACACCATATTCGAGGCCTTCATGGCGAGCGCCGAGGCGGCGCCGGATAATCCTTTTCTATGCGTGCCGCCGCTGCCGGGGCGGGCCTACGACCCGGAGGGCTCCGAGGTCAGCTATGGCGCGGCGCGGGATCAGGTGCTGGCCTTGCGCGACGCCTATGCCGCGGCCGGCTACGGACCGGGGCATCGGGTGGCGCTGTTGCTCGACAACCGGCCGCTGCATCTGCTGCATTTCCTGGCCCTGAACGCCCTCGGCATCGGCATGGTGCCGATCAACCCGGATTACAGCCATGACGAGATGCTCTACCAGATGGCGCACTCCGAGGCGGCGCTCGCCGTCGTGCTGTCGCACCGGCTGGACGACCTGAAGGCCGTCGCCGCGGACCGCGACCAGCCATTGCTGGTCGCCGAGGCGGACGACTTTCCCGGCGGCGTGCCGGCCGCGCCGGGGCCGGCATCCGGTGTTGCCCCGGGGCGCGCCACCGAGGCCGGGCTGTTCTACACCTCGGGCACCACCGGCCGGCCCAAGGGCTGCATCCTGACCAACCACTACTTCCTCAATGCCGGCGCCTGGTACCGCAGTATCGGCGGCCTGCTGGAAATCGAGGAGGGGCGGGAGCGGCTGCTGAACCCGCTGCCGCTCTATCACATGAACGCCGGCGGCGTGTCGTTCTGCTGCATGCTGCTGTCGCGGAACTGCATCATCGTGCCGGACCGCTTCCACCCAACGAGCTGGTGGCAGGAGCTGCTCGGCGCCGACGCCACCATCATCCATTACCTCGGCGTGGTACCGCCGCTGCTGCTCAACATGCCGGCGGTTCGGGAAGAGAAGCAGCACCGGGTCAAGTTCGGCCTCGGCGCCGGCATCGAGCCGGAGCTGCACGCCGCCTTCGAGGCGCGCTTCGGCTTTCCCCTGGTCGAGGTCTGGGGCATGACCGAGACCGGCCGCATCTTCGCCGACCATGTCGAGCCGCGCCAGGTCGAGACCCGCGCGTTCGGCCGGCCGTTCGGCGGGCTGGAGGCCAAGGTGGTCGACGACGACGACAACCTGGTGGCGCCGGGCGAGCCCGGCGAGCTGCTGGTCCGCTTCGCCGGGCCCGACCCGCGCGACGGCTTCTTCGCCGGCTACCTGAAGAACGAGGCGGCGACCGAGGAGGCCTGGCGCGGCGGCTGGTTCCATACCGGTGACGTGGTCAGCCAGGCGGCAGACGGCATGCTCTATTTCGTCGACCGCAAGAAGAACATCATCCGCCGCTCCGGCGAGAACATCGCCGCGGCCGAGATCGAGGCGATGCTGCAGGCCCATGACAAGGTGGCGCAGGTCGCCGTGCTGGCGGTGCCGGACGATCTGCGCGACGAGGAGGTGATGGCCTGCATCGTGCCGATGCCGGGCGTCGCGCCGGACCAGGACCTGGCCGACGAGCTGATGGCCTGGAGCCTGGAGAAGCTCGCCTACTACAAGGCGCCTGGCTGGCTGCTGTTCCAGGACAGCCTGCCGACCACGGGGACGCAGAAGGTGCAGAAGACCGAGCTGTTCCCGGCCGGCGAGGACCCGCGCAAGCGGCCCGGCATCATCGATTTCAGGCCGCGCAAAAAGCGCCGCCGCCCGGCGACCGGCACCCAGGGCTGAGGGGGGCGAGGGGGTGGGACCGATGACAGACGACCTGCCGATCTGCGACCCGCATCAGCATTTCTGGGATATTGGCCGGAACTACTACCCGTGGCTTTGCGACGAGCCGCTGCTGCCGTTCCGCTATCGCGACTATTCGCCGATCCGCCGGGACTACCTGCCCGAGGACTACTTCCGCGACACCGCCGGCCACAATGTGGTCCGCACGGTGCATGTCGAGGCCGACTGGGACCCGGCCGATCCGGTCGGCGAGACCCGCTGGCTGATGCAACTGCGGGAGCAGCACGGCGTGCCGCATGGCATCGTCGCCCAGGCCTGGCCGGCGCGCGATGACATCGCGGAGGCGCTGGCGGCGCAGGCGGCGTTCGCCCCGGTGTCGGCGGTGCGCAACCGGCCCAAGGCGGCGCGCTCGCCGGGCGAGGCGGTGCGCGGCGAGGCGGGCGGCCTGGACGACCCCGCATACCGCGACGGCATCGCGCTGTTCGAACGCCACGGCCTCGCCTTCGACGTGATCACGCCGTTCTGGCATCTGGACGCGGTCGCCGACCTCGCCGCCGATTTCCCGGCGACCCAAGTTATCGTCAACCACACCGGCGCACTTTCGGACCTGGCGTTCGAGAGCCGGGAGGGCCATCTCGCTTGGCGTGAGGCGATGGATCGCCTCGCCGATCGGCCCAACGTCGCCGTCAAGATCTCCGGCCTCGGCGTCCGCGGCCGCCCCTGGGCGGCTGAGGACTACCGCGACATCATTCTCGATACGATCCGAATCTTCGGTGTCGAGCGCTGCATGTTCGCCAGCAACTATCCGGTCGACAGCCTGGTTGCCAGCTTCGACATGATCTACCGCGGCTTCAAGCAGGTCACCGCCGAATTCGACCCGGCCGACCGGGTCAAGCTGTTCCACGACAACGCGGTGCGGTTTTACCGGCTGCAGGGCTGAGGCTACACTTCTCGCCACCGCCGCATCCAGGGAGACCCGCCATGGCCTATCAACCGACCATCACCGGCAACCGCTATATGGTCAGCGCCGGCCACTGGCTGGCGACCCAGGCCGGCTTCGAGATCCTGGAAGCGGGCGGCAACGCGATCGACGCCGGGGTCGCCGCCGTGCTCGCCCTCGGCGTGGTGCATAGCGACATCGTGCAGTTTCCTGGCGTCGCGCCGATCATGATCTACCTGGCGGAGAGCCGCGAGGTGCTGACCATCAGCGGCCTCGGCTGGTGGCCGAAGGCGGCGACGCTCGAGATGTTCGTCGAGCAGCATGGCGGCGCGATCCCGTCCGGCCTGCTGCGGACGGTAGTGCCGGCGGCGCCGGATGCCTGGATCCGGGCACTCGGCCGGTACGGCACCATGTCCTTCGGCGAGGTCTCGCGCGCCGCCATCCGCTACGCCCGCGAGGGCTTTTCCATGTATCCGCTGATGGCGCATTACGTCAGCACCCATGCTGACGCCTACCGATCCTGGCCGACCAACGCGGAAATCTATCTGCCCCAGGGGCGCCCGCCCGAGGTCGGCGAGCTGTTCGTGCAGAGCGACCTGGCGCGTTCGCTGCAATACATGGCGGACGAGGAGGCGGCGGCCGCGAACAAAGGCCGGCCGGCCGGCCTCGACGCGGCGCGCGCCGCCTTCTATCGCGGCGACCTGGCCCAAGCGATCGTCAAGCACCATGCCGAGAACGGCGGCCTGCTGACCGAGCAGGACCTGGCCGAGTTCGAATCCGCCATCGAGCCGCCGGAGAAGGTGAGCTTCCACGGCACCGACGTCTATAGCTGCGGCCCCTGGTGCCAGGGCCCGGTGCTGCTGCAGATGCTGGCTCTGCTGGAAGGCTATGACCTGAAGGAAATGGGCCACAACTCGCCGGAATACATCCACCTGCTGGCCGAGGCGATGAAGCTCTCCTTCGCCGACCGGGAGCGCTATTACGGCGACCCGCGGTTCGTCGACGTGCCGATGGCGCGGCTCTTGTCGGCCGACTATGCGGCGGCGCGGCGCGAGCTGATCCGCGCCGATCGGGCCTGGCCGGAGATGCCGCCGGCGGGCGATGCCGCGGCCGGCGCGGCGCCGGCGCCGAGCGGCGGTGATCCGGGACTCGCCGCCGACACCTCCTATGTCTGCGCCGTCGACGCCGACGGCAACGCCTTCTCGGCGACGCCGAGCGACGTCTCCTTCGAGGGGCCGGTGATCCCCGGCACCGGCTTCTGCCCGTCGTCCCGCGGCTCCCAGTCCTTCGCCACGCCGGGGCACGCCTCCGCCGTGGCGCCGGGCAAGCGGCCCAGGCTCACGCCCAACCCGGCGATGGCGATCCGCGACGGCGAATTCGTCATGCCGTTCGGCACGCCCGGCGGCGATGCCCAGACCCAGGGCATGCTTCAGGTGTTCCTCAACAACCAGGTCTTTGGCATGGATGTGCAGGAGGCGGTGGAGGCGCCGCGCTTCGTCACCCACAGCTTCCCGGGTTCGTTCGAGCCGCACCGCTACTTCCCGGGCCGGCTCGACATCGAGGGCCGGATCGATGCCGCGACAGAGGCGACGCTCGCCGATTTGGGCCATCAGGTGACACGGCTCGACGATCTCTCCTGGGGCGTCGCTGGCGTCTGCATCATCAACGCCGATTGCAAGACCGGGCAGCTCTGGGGCGGCGCCGACCCGCGCCGCCCGGCCCGCGCCATGGGCTGGTAGTAAGGCCCCCCGGAGCCCGGATTTCAGCCGTAGATCAGCTTCGGCAGCCAGGTGGTGAGGATCGGGAACATCGCCAGGATCGCCAGGGTCGCCAACTGCAGCGACACGAAGGGGATCACCCCGCGATAGATCTGCATGGTGGAGACCGACTCGGGTGCCACGCCGCGCAGGTAGAACAGCGCAAAGCCGAACGGCGGCGTCAGGAACGAGGTCTGGATGTTGACCGCGATCATGATGCCGAGCCAGATCGGGTTCAGGTCCATGGCGAGGAGCACAGGCGCGACGATCGGCACCACCACGAAAGTGATCTCGATGAAGTCGAGGAAGAAGCCCATGACGAACATCACCGCCATGACCACGAACATGGCGCCGAACGCGCCGCCCGGCAGGCCGGTCAGGAATTCGTGCACCATGTCGTCGCCGCCGAGGCCGCGGAACACCAGTGAGAACAGCTGCGCGCCGATGACGATGCCGAACACCATGGCGGAGATCTTGATGGTCGACTGGTTGACCTCGACCAGCGTGCCGATGCGATGCACGCGCAGCAGGCTGACCAGCACGCCCCAGGCAACGGCCACACAGGCGAGCGCGGCGAGGGCGATGCCGACGGTCTCGGCGGTGCTGGTCACCTCGCGTCCGATGCGCAGGTCGATGGTCGCGGTCAGGATCAGCAGCAGGATCAGCCCCGCGGTTGCCGCGTAGACCGGCACTGCCTTGTCGGGTTGCAGCCGGTAGCCGCCGAGCAGCGTCGCGCCGATGGCGCCGACGGCGGCCGCCTCGGTCGGCGTCGCAATGCCGGCCAGGATCGAGCCGAGCACCGCGACGATCAGCACGATCGGGGCGACCAGGGCATGGATGACGCGGCCGGCCATGCCTTCACCGTCGATCTCATCGCGCGGCACGGCGGGCGAGGCGTCGGGCTTCAGCCAGGCGATGACCAACTGGTAGGCGATGTAGAGGCCGACCAGGCCGAGCCCGGGGATCAGGGCGCCGGCGAACAGGTCGCCGACCGAGACCGGGTCCGGGGAGAAGTTGCCGAGGCTGCGTTGCGCCTCCTGATAGGCGTTGGAGATCTGGTCGCCGAGCACCACCAGCACGATCGACGGCGGGATGATCTGGCCGAGCGTGCCCGACGCCGAGATGGTGCCGCAGGCGAGCGCCGGGTCGTAGCCGCGCCGCAGCATGGTCGGCAGCGACAACAGGCCCATGGTGACCACGGTGGCGCCGACGATGCCGGTCGAGGCGGCAAGCAGCGCGCCGACCACGCAGACCGAGATGCCGAGCCCGCCGCGCATGGTGCCGAACAACTGGCCCATGGTGTCGAGCAGTTCCTCGGCGACGCGCGATCGCTCCAGCATCACGCCCATGAAGACGAACAGCGGGACCGCGATCAGCACCTCGTTGATCATGATCCCGTAGATGCGGTTCGGAAAGAAGCCGAAGAAATGCGGATCGAAGGCGCCGAATGCATAGCCGAGCAGGCCGAACACGAAGGCGGCACCGGCCAGCGAGAAGGCGACCGGGAAACCTATCAGCAGCACGCCGCAGACGCCGAGGAACATGACGATGACGAGGATTTCGTTGAGGATCATAGTTTTATGCCCTCACTGTCTTCGGCGGCTTCGGCCGCCGGGCCGATGCCCATCAGGGTGAACAGGCTGCGCACCGAGAGTGAGATGCCCTGCAGCGCGACCAGGGTCACGAACACCAGGATCGCCGATTTCAGCAGGAACACGGCCTGAATGCCGCTGGTCTCCGGCGATCCCTCGAACACCTTCCAAGAGGCGAAGACATAGGGAAAGGCGGTCCACCAGACCAGGCCGCAGACCGGCAGCAGGACGAAGAAGACGCCGCAAAAATCGATCAGCGCCTTTCGCCTGACGGTGACGTTGCCGTAGATGATGTCGATCCGGACGTGACCGTCATGCAGCAGGGTGTAGCCCGACGCGACCAGGAACACGAGCGCGTGCATATAGACGATCGATTCCTGCATGAAGATCGACCCCAGCCCGAAGACGTAGCGCATGACGACGACGATGAACTGGACCAGCACCATGAACAGGGCGAGCCAGGCAATCACCCGCCCGACATGTTCGTTGATCCGGTCGATCACGCGCGCGAGCGACTCCAGAAAACCCACGTGATACCTCCTGTCGGCCTGCGCTTCTTTCGGCGGCGCAGAGTGTTGCGGATTATGGCCGGCCCGGCCCGGCCTGTACAGTTCCGGTCCGGCCCATCAAACCGACGTGATCGGACCATGAAAAAAGGCCCGCGCCGACGGAACCGCTGCGGGCCTCCTTTCGGATCCACTAGAGCAATATCCGACCGTATGGAACCGGTTCGGTTCCATACGGTCGGATAAAATGGCTCTACTTATCAATAGGTAGAGCAGCTTTAACCGATCAGTCGGATCGCTGAAAGCGATTCCGACTGATCGGATGCTGCTCTAGACGGGATATCAGCCGTATTTGAACGGCAACGACCGCGCGTTCATATAGGCCTGGATGCCGATCTTGGACCAGCCGAGCGCCGTCCTGCGGAACTTCAGATAGTCCTCGTAGACGCGCCGGGTCATGGCGTCGGAATTGCCAATCTCGCCGACCACCTCGCCGGAGATCTTGCCCATCTGCTTCAGCAGCTCGTCATCGTATTTGCGCATCTGCACGCCGTGTTTGTTCAGCAGGACATCCAGCGACTCGGGACTGCGGGCATCGTATTCCACGCCCTGGATATGTGCCTCGGCCTGGATCGTCATCTGGACGGCCAACTGCTCGCTCGGGGTCAGGCCACCCCAGACGTCGCGGTTGATGGCGTAGCTGCCGGCCGTGCCGGGCTCGTGGAAGCCGGGCCAATAGTAGTACTTGGCCACCTTGTAGAAGCCGAAGGCCAGGTCGTGCCAGGGTCCGACCCACTCGGTGCCGTCGATGGCGCCGGACTGCAGCGCCGGGAAGATCTCGCCGCCCGGCAGGTTGACGACGGCGACGCCGAGCGAACGCAGCACCTCGCCGCCGAGGCCCGGCATGCGGAACTTCAGGCCCTTGAAGTCGTCGAGGCTGTTGATCTCCTTGTTCAGCCAGCCGCCCATCTGCACGCCCGTGCTGGGGCCCAGGAAGGGCTTCAGGTTGAAGCCGCCGGACAGCTCGTCCCACAGCTCTTGCCCGCCGCCGTAGTAGATCCAGGCGTAGGTCTCGGGGGCGGTCATGCCGTACGGCACCGCGGTGAAGAAGTTGAGCGCCTTGGACTTGCCGGGGAAATAGTACTCCGCCGAAAAGTACATGTCGGCGTCGCCCTTGGACACCGCGTCGAACACCTCGAAGGCGGCAACCAACTCGCCGGCGTTGTACAGCTTCACGTTTATTTTGCCTTCGGTCACTTCGCCGATGCGCTTGGCGACGCGCGCGGCCGAGGTGCCGAGGCCGGGGAAGTTCTTCGGGAACGAGGTCACCAGCCTCAGTTCCTTGCGCCCCTGCGAGATCGCGGGCGCTGGGAAGCTCGATGCGGCTGTTGCCGCTACGGCGCCCGTCGCGGCCGCGCCCTTGAGAAATTTCCGACGTTCCATTGCTCCCTCCCGGTTAGGTTATTTGCCAGTTTCGGATTCTTGAGTTGAGTCGATTAAAAGGATATCCGGCCGATACGCAAAAATGAACTATTGCATGCCGGCACGCCAATTCACAACTCTGTGCGCCGATGTGGTCGGCATTGGCCTCGCCGTTGGCCATCCGCCGCGAGCGCCTGCCAGCCGTCGCCAGTCAATCCCTCGACCGGATCGAAGCTGGCCTTGTAGGCCATCTTCGGGCTGTCCTCGATCCAATAGCCGAGATAGACGTGCGCGAGGCCGAGCTGACGCGCGCGGTCGACATGCCACAGGATGATCAGGATACCCGGGCTGCGGTTGGCGGCGTCGGGCTCGAAGAAGCTGTAGACGAGCGATAGGCCGTCCTGCATCCGGTCGGTCAGACAGATGCCGTAGAGGGTCCCGTCCGCCTCGCGAAACTCGATCAGGTGGCTGTCGACCGGAGTGTCCTCGACCATTGCCCGGTAGTCGGCGAACCCCATGTCGGCCATGCCGCCGCCCGGGTGCCGCTCGGCCAGATAGCGGCGGAACAGCGCGAAATGCTCACGCGTCGCAATCGGTGGCATGGCCCGGCCGCTCACCGCCTGATTTCGCCGGGCGATCCGCCGCTGCGCCTTGGTCGGCTGGAAGCCGGCGACCGGGATGCGCACGGGGACGCAGGCGTTGCAGTCATCGCAGGCCGGCCGGTAGGCGAGGTCCTGGCTGCGTCGAAACCCCGCCTGGGACAGCGCGTCGTGCAAATGGTCGGGATCGTCGCCGGATATCAGGGTCACCACCTTGCGCTCCAGCCGGCCCGGCAGGTAGGGGCAGGGTGTCGGCGGCGTGGCAAAGAAATGCCGTAGCGGTATCTGGACCCTCTTCATGGGGTTCCAGCTTAACGGAATTTGTTGGCCTGTCGAGCCCCCGCGGGTGCGGCGAACAGCGAATCCGATGTCGCAGGGCGGGCGATCGCCGTGTCAAATCAGGCCGTAGTACCACGGCGCGAAAACGGCGTAGACGATCCAGAGCAGTACCACCAAAGGTAGGCCGGCGCGGGCGAAGTCGGAAAATCGGTAGTGCCCCGGGCCCATCACCAGCAGGTTGGTCTGATAGCCGATCGGCGAGGCGAAGGAGCAGTTTGCCCCGAAAACCACCGCGAACACGAAGGCGGTCGGATCGACGTTCAGACTGTCGGCCAGGCCGACGGCGATCGGCGTGAACAGCACTGCCGTGGCGTTGTTGCTGAGCAGATTGGTGAAAATCGCGACCAGCAGGAAGAAGGCGGCCAGCACGACCGGTATCGCCGCGCCGGCAAGCGCCGCGACCAGGCTCTGCGCCAGGTAGTCGGCGCCGCCGGTGCCGCGCAGCGCCGTCCCCATGGCGAGCGCGGCCCAGACCAGAAGGATGACGCGCCGGTCGACCGCCCGCTGCGCCTGATGGATGTTCAGGCAGCCGGTGACGATCATCGCCACGGCGCCGGCAAGGGCCGCGACCACTACCGGCACCAGGCCGCTCGCCGCCGCGGCGACGACCGCGGCAAAGACGGCGAGCGCCCGGTTGGCGCGGGCCACGGCCGGCATGTCGCGCGCCGACCATTCGAGCAGGATCACGTCCGGGTTGGCGCGCAGCTGCTCGATATCGTTGCGCCGGCCGAAGACCAGCAGCACGTCGCCGGCCTCCAGCCGGATCTCCGTCATGGTCTGGCGGATCATCCGCATGCGGCGCTGGATGCCGAGCACGATGCAGCCGGTCC
>CAJHXX010000604.1_pt1 | contig 10187 bp, 8 predicted proteins | sample 9198511 | NCBI WGS metagenome assembly CAJHXX01 (sample SAMEA7708325, study PRJEB35096) | sediment metagenome | biome: marine neritic benthic zone biome [ENVO:01000025]; feature: sediment [ENVO:00002007]; material: shallow marine sediment [ENVO:03000034] sea grass bed [ENVO_01000059] ...
CCGTCGAGGACGACGCGATCGAGGCGGCGCTGGCCGGGGTCGCCAGGACGCACGGCCTGCTGCTCTGCCCCGACGGCGCCGCCGCCTATGCCGCCTATAAAGACTCGCTCGCCGCCGGCCGGATCTCCGCCGGCGACCGCGTCGTGCTGTTCAACTGCGCGACCGGCCTGAAATACCCGATGCCGCGCGCCGGCACCGACCTCGACCGACATGGCGCCATCGACTTCGCCGCGCTGTGAATTTGGCGGTCAAGGCCCGCCGCCAGGCGGCCGGAGTAATTTAGGGTCATATGTGGCTGGCCCGCGCGGGCCATCCACATATGACTCTTTTGATCTCAGAAATGCCACGACAGGCCAATGACCGGGCCGTGCAGCTCGACGTCCCACTCCAATTTGTTGCCGTCGCCCGCATCGTAATCCTGGCGCAAGTAACGATAGCCGGCGTAGGCATGGGCATTGTCATCCCCAAGCAGATGGAATCTGTAGCCGATAAAGCCGCTTACCTGCCATTGGTAGTCGGAGCCGACGCCGAATCCGCCGTAATCGCCCATGAGAAGTACGGTCCAGCGCGGTGACAGGAACCACAAGGTGCGCAAGCCCACGATGGGATCGAACCAGTCCTCATCGCCTTCGCCTTGTGGACCGCCGCGGACGTTGAGCTTCAAATTCAGGTAGGTGTAGCGAGCTCCGGCGAAGACGTCCGCCACCAGCTTAGGGCCGGCGGCGCCGGTCTTGTAATCAAGGTTCCAAGGACCGAGCCGGTAATAGCCGCCGAAGCTGGTAACCACCACATCGACATCGGCTTCAATACCAAGACCGGAGATGGTTTGCTTATCCTCGAGCGTCGCATAGAGCGGATTCACAAGCAGGCCAAATCTTCCCTTTCGGGCCTCGGCTTCGATCATCACGGCCATGTTGAGTTTTTCAAGGATATCGTCAAAACCGAGATCGACTTCGCTTTCTTGACCCCGGACCGTTACATCACCCTCGAGGGATAGTGCCCACAGGTACGGCGTGAGCGTAAATGTCCAGTCGTCAGAAACGTACTTCTCGGTTGCCTGGCCCTTGCCGGCTTGCTCGGCCGCCGCTGATGCGCCGACCAACAGAGCAGGTGCCGCGGTAATTGCGGTGACCGCCAGTGCCGCGATTGAACGGGCAAGCGTTTTGATTGCTTTCATCTCTCTCATCCTCAGACCCGTTCCGGCGCGCGCCGCGAAAATCAGCCCGAGAGCGGCGAAACCGAGAATAGCCGTTCGAGCGGGCTTCTTCATTGTCGCGTTTGCTTTCCTGCCGGTCGTTATTTCGGGAACAGGAAGGTCAACTGCAACTGCAGAGTCCAGTCCGGACCGCCGTCCGGAGCTTCCGGATAGCCGAAGGCCTGCACTTTGGCGTTTATCGCCTGTTTGCCGATGTGAAAGACCCTGCCGAAGCCGCCGCCGACCGGGATCGTGAATCGCTCGCCCGACTTGGCCTCCCAGTTGTAGGTGTTCACGGGCGTCGACGACAGATACCAACCGCCGGATTTCGGGATGTTGTAGTTGATGAAATACTGCAACGAGGTTTGGCTGACGTCATCCCGGTCATCGTCGCCCGCGAATGACCAGAGGTGGTTGACCAACGTGCCAACGACCCACGGTCCCGGCGTGGCCAAAACGACCACGGCGGGCCCCGCGCTCCACTTGTCGGTGCCGAGCACGTCGTCGCTCGCGCTCGGGAAGCTGAAATTCGGTCCGATGCCCCAGATCACCTTCCCTGGTTTGGCGGGCGTGAGGAACGCTTGATACTGGATGTCACCGATTCCCGTCTCGTCGTCATCGCCCGGGACCGGCTGATGAACCGGCAGGGGGACGATCGGCCGGTTGATCAGGTTCCAGTTTTCAGTCAATCCGATCGGCATGACCGGTTGAATCAGGTTGATCACCTGAGTGTCGTCATCGGGCCCGACGCCGAAATTCAGGTTGGGCTGGAACGGCAAGCTGATCAGATCGCCAACCGGGTTTTGCGATTTCTTCGCGAGACCGGCGTCCTGCTTTTCCTGTGCCATCGCGGGCAACGCAGCCGAAAGCATGACGACGAGGGCCAAGCGTGGAGTGAGCGCCGATTTCATCTATCTCTCCCTGACTACAGGATTGTCGGCTGGCTCAATGGGTCGTGAGATTGATCACCCCGATTTTTGCCTTCAATCCTGTCTCACCCCTTCGATTTGGCTCCGATGTCCGGCTATCCGCCGGCTCGATGACCGGGTCCTTTGCGCTCGCGGAACGGCGCTTGCGTCCGCACCGACAAACCTCTCGGAAATGTCCGGCGATCCGCCCGTCGACATGCCAGATGCAGCGGTCCAAAGGTGCACGTACGGACACAGTCTAGACGCCACGCGTGGCATCTCCTTGTCATTACATGCCAAACGCGTGCTTTATGGCCGGAAAGCACGACGTTCTCAGGCCGCGCGATGTTGGACATAACATCGTCAGTCTCCCGAACGACTTAAGAGCCCGTCCGGATCACATGGGTCATATATGGATGGCCCCCGCGTGCCAGCACCGCCCAGGCGACGCGCGCCATCGCACTTGCCGCGCTTGATGTAAGGCTCACCTAGGATGGCGGCATCAGCTTCACCCGACGGCCGAGCGCGCCGAGCGCACGCGTCCGATGATGCGCCGTCGCGCAGGCCTCCATGCCGATCAGGCAGGGCACGCGCCTGGCAAAGAACGCCAGCCCGGTTCGGAGGGTGGGGAAGGCAGACACCCTTCCCGACCCCTATCACGGTGCGATGGCGAGATCGGCTTCGCCGCGCCGTGAGCATGGCGGGCATGGACCGTCGCCCGGCGGCCGTGATAGAGAATGGGCCGCTTGTCGCAGCAACTAGCCGGAGGCGGCATGGGGCCGGAGTCGTTCCCCATCGAGCTCACACCGATCGACATTTCGTCTCTCGCAGACGGCAATGTCGGCGTCCCCTATGTGCATCGTTTCGAGAGCGGCGTATCCGGGCCGCATGTGCTGGTCAACGCGCTGACCCATGGCAACGAACTTTGCGGCGCCCACGCCCTGGCGCTGCTGTTCGATCAAGAAGTACGGCCGCGCCGCGGCACCCTGACGCTCAGCTTCGCCAATGTCGCCGCCTATGAGCGTTTCGACCCGCGCCAGCCGACCGCGTCCCGTTATATCGACGAGGACTTCAACCGCGTCTGGGCCCTTGACGTCCTCGACGGCCCGCGCCGATCCCGTGAATTGACGCGGGCGCGGGAGCTGCGGCCGATCGTCGAGGCGGCCGACTACCTGCTCGATATCCACTCGATGCAACACGACAGCGATCCGCTGATGCTCTGCGGCCTGGCGGCGAAGGGCCGCCGCCTGGCGCAGGAAGTCGGCTATCCGGCGCATGTCGTCGCCGACGCCGGACACGAGGCCGGCATGCGGCTGCGCGACTACGGCGCCTTTTCCGACCCGAACAGCCCGAAGGCGGCGCTGCTGGTCGAATGCGGCCAGCACTGGAGCCGGCAATGCCGGACCGTCGCCATCGAGACGACGCTGCGCTTCCTCGGCCAGTTCGGGATGGTCGACAAGCGGTTGCTGGCCGAGCATATCGACGACGCCGGCCCCTGCCGGCAATGCCTGATCGAGGTCACGGGCCCGGTGACGATTTCCTCGGAGCGGTTCTACTTCACCCAGGACTATGCCGGCCTGGAGGTGATTCCCGACGCCGGCACGGTGATCGGCTTCGACGGCGACCAGCCGGTCAAAACGCCCTATGACGACTGCGTCCTGATCATGCCGTCGCGGCGTATCGCGCGCGGGCAGACCGCCGTCCGCTTCGGCCGGTTCGTGGCGTGAGGCGGCCGGCGGCCGCCGCACTCGGCCACAACCTCCTCGCCATCCTGATCGGCGCCGCCGGCGGCTACCTGTTCTCGCTCGCCAATCTGCCGCTCGCCTGGATGCTGGGCGCGATGTTGGCGACCACGGCGGCGGCGGTCGCCGGTCTGCCGGTAGCGATCACGCGGCCGTTGCGCTCGACCATGATCGCGGTGCTCGGGGTCCTGCTCGGCAGCGCCTTCCGGCCCGAGATTCTGGCACAACTGTTTCACTGGGCGGCCGGCGCCGCGGTGGTCGCGCTCTATGTCTGCATCGGCGCCGCCGCCGTCTATGCCTACTTCCTGCGCATCGGCCGGTTCGACCCGGTGACAGCATTCTTCGCCTCCTCGCCGGGCGGCTTCGGCGAGATGGTCATCATGGGCGAGGCGATGGGCGGCGACCCGCGGGTGATCTCACTGGCGCACACGACGCGCATCCTGGTGGTCGTCTTCCTGGTGCCGTTCTGGTACCGCTTCGTGATCGGCCTCGACGTGCCCGCCGCGCCGCCCGGCGGCACCATCGGCGCGATCGCCTATCAGGATCTGGCGCTGCTGGTCGCGGCCGGTGCCGTCGGCTGGCCGGTGGCCGCACTGCTCAGGCTGCCGGCGCCGGCGCTGCTCGGCCCGATGGTGCTGTCGGCGGCGATCCATTCTGCGGGCTTCACCGACTCGCGGCCTCCGGCGCTGCTGATCATCGCCGCGCAACTGGTGATCGGCGCCAGCGTCGGCGCCCGCTTCGTCGGCGTCGACCTGCGCACCTTTGCGCGCGTGCCCGTGATCGCCGCCGGCGCCACGGCCATCCTGATCGCCCTCGCCGTCGTCTTCACCTTCCTGTTCGCCAATCTGATCGACGTCGATTACGCCGCGCTGAACCTGGCGCTGGCGCCGGGCGGCCTGGCGGAAATGACCTTGATCGCGCTGGCACTCGGCATCGATACGGCCTTCGTCTCGACCATGCATATCATTCGCATCGCCCTGATCTATATCCTGTCGCCGATTATGGTGCGCCTCGCAAAGCTGCGCGCGCGTTAGGCCGCCGCGGCACGTTCGATCCGCGGATAGAACAGCGCCAGCGTCGCACCGCGCGCACCCATCCAGAGCGTCAGGGCGAGCCATAGGCCGTGGTTGCCGAGCAGCGGCGGAAACACCCACATGCCGGCGACGAAGACGACAAAGGAAGCGATCGAGCCGTTCCGCATCTCGCGCGAATGAGTGGTGCCGACGAAGATGCCGTCGAACAGATAGGCCCAAACCGACACCACCGGCATGGCGGCCAGCCAGGGCAGGAAATCCGCCGCGAAGCTCCGGACCTCGGCCTGGTTGGTGATCAAGGCGACGATGGCGCCGCCGAAGACGGCGGTGACGGCCGCATAGAGCAAGGCGACCAGTAGCGACCAGTGGCCCGACAGGACCACCGCGCGGCGTAGCGCGGTCCGGTCGCGCGCGCCGAACGCCTTGCCGGCCAGCGCCTCCGCCGCATGGGCGAAACCGTCCATGCCATAGGCCTGCATGTGCAGCAGATGCATCAGCACCGCGTTGACGGCCAGCGTCAGGTCGCCCATGCGCGCGCCGCTGGTGGTGAAATAGGCGAAGGCGAGGATCAGGAAGAGCGTGCGCAGGAAGATGTCGCGGCTGATCGACATCATGTGGCGCAGGCGCCAGGGATCGAGAATGCGCGACCAGGACCAGGCGCCGCCGAGCCGCGCGAGGTGGCGCGCCGCCAGCGCGAGGCCCAAGGCCACCGCCGCCAGCTCCGCGATCAAGGTGGCGGCGGCGACACCGGTGACGCCCCAGCCGAGGCCGAGCACGAACCACAGGTCGAGCAGGATGTTGAGCCCGTTCATGAAGATCTGGATCACCAGGGTGAGGCGCGTGTTCTGCAGCCCGATGAACCAGCCGAGCAGGCAGAAATTCGCCAGCGCCGCCGGGGCCCCCCAGATTCGGACCAGGAAATAGTCGCGCGCCAGGCCGGCGACCTCCGGGCTCGGTTCGATGATCCGAAGCGCGAACTCGATCGCCGGCCACTGAAGCAGGATCAGGCCGAGGCCGAACGCGACCGACAGCAGCAGGCCGCGGCCCAGCACCGCACGGATCTCGGCGCCGCCGCGCGCGCCGACCGCCTGCGCCGTCAGGCCGCCGGTGCCCATGCGCAGAAAGCCGAAGCCCCAATAAAGGAAGCTGAACAGCATGGCGCCGACCGCCACCGCGCCGATGTAGTAGGGCTCCGGCAGATGGCCGACGACCGCGGTGTCGACCATGCCGAGCAGCGGAATCGAGCTGTTGGACAGGATGATCGGCCAAGCAAGGCGCCAGACCTGCCGATAGGTGGTACCCGCCGCCGGCCGCTCGGCGCCCGCCTCCCCCGTACTCACGCCCGCACATCCTATCTGCCGTGGCTGGCCGGCAGGGTAAGCGATGCGCCCCGATCACCCAAGACGGAATCGCCGACGCGCCTCGTGAGCGGTCGGGCCAGCCGCGCGACGGCGCGGCCTCCCGCCCCGACATCGGCTAACGGCCCAGGATATTCCGCAATTGCCGCTCGCCGAGCGGCATGGTGGCGCCGGACGCAAATGCGCGCCACACGAACTCCTTCGGCGTGCCGCGGTAATGCGCCGGCATGCCGTCGCGCCGGCGATCGTGGCGCCAGGCGGACGCGGCATAGCGGCCCGTCATTTCACCGATCCGCTGTGCCTGTGCATGCGGCGACAGGATGGCGAAATGCCGGTTCGCCAGCTCGCAGAGCGCGGCATTGCGCTGCCGGATCGCCTCCTCGCGCCACCACGGCACGCCGCCTTGCGGGAACCGCAGGTCCAGGGCCTCTTCCAGCGAAGGACACTGCCGGTCGAGGAAGCGCTTCAGCGAAGCCCCCAGCCAGTGCGACTGCTCGGGCGTCAGCGGCTCCTCGGAAAGACATTGCAGACTTATGCACCTCAATGCCTCGATCGTTGCATACATCGGTCGGCCTCCTATGGTTCTTTTTCGCCGCGCAGTGCGCGGCGATGGGTAATGTCGGGCCGACGCGTCAGGGCGCTGTCCGAGCGAACGGCAGGTGACCGTCAATCCCGCGTCAAAAACAGGTCAAGACCAGTCAAAATTGGTAGAATGGGCCGATTGGGATTCACCATTTTCGGGATTCGTCGCGAACCGCGCCGTCGGCCAACCTGGCGCGAAACGGCGCAGGCCGGAGAAGCGAGGGTTGTGATGTCATGGCCGCTCTGAAGCTCGAGCTTCTCGGCGAGTTTCGGCTCAGCCGTGCCGGCGCGACGGAGCTGGCCGGTCTCGGCCGGAAGCCGCAGGCGCTGCTCGCCTATCTCGCGCTCAATGCCGGCCGCAAGCAGTCCCGCGACCGCCTCGCCACGCTCCTCTGGGGCGACCGTTTCGACGAACAGGCACGCCACAGCCTGCGGCAATGCGTCCTGACATTGCGCAAGGCATTGGACGACGAGGCCGCGGCGATCCTGGTGTCGGACGATGACGCCTTGCTGCTCGACTCGGAAGCGGTACAACCGGATGTTCTGGCCTTCGAGCGGGCGGCGGCCGGTGAGACCCGCGAGGCCTTGGAACAGGCAGCGGCGCTCTACCGCGGCGATCTGCTCGACGGCTTCAGCGTCAAGGCACCGGAATTCGACGACTGGCTCACGGTCGAACGCGGTCGGCTGCGCGCCCTCGCCGCCGACGCCCTGGCCCGCCTGGCAACACTCCATGGCGAAGCGGGCGAGACCGACGCCGCCATCGCCGCCGCGGAACGGCTGGTCGAGCTGGATCCGTTGCGCGAGGACGCGCACCGCACCCTGATGCGGCTCTATGACGAGGCCGGGCGGCGCTCGACCGCGCTGCACCACTATCAGGTGCTGCGGGAAGTATTGCGGCGCGAGCTGCAGGCGGAGCCGGAACCGGAAACGGAGCGGCTGCATGCCGAGATCCGGACCGGCGAGGCCGAGGCCGCCGGCGGCGCAAGCGCGCCGGATGCCGCGGCGGCGAAGCCCGCTGCGCCTCGCTGGCTTTGGATCGGCGCCCCCGTCCTCGGCGTTCTGTTGATCGCCGCGGGCATCCTGTGGGTGGTTCTGCAACGCGACGCGGCGTCCCCGATCGGCGTCGCGGACGAGAGGCGCCTGGCGTTCCCGCTGCCGGAGAAGCCGTCGATCGTGGTGCTGCCGTTCGAGAACCTGGGCGGCGAACCGGCAAACGAGACCTTTGCCGAGAGCCTGACCGAGGAGATCACCACGGTGCTGTCGATGATCTCGAGCATGTTCGTGATCTCGCGCAACACCGCCCGCGTCTACAAAGACAAGAACGTGAAGCCGAGCCAGGCCGCCGAAGAGCTCGGCGTGCGTTATGTGCTGGAGGGCAGCGTCAAGCACGCCGGTGACAGGGTGCGGATTTCCGCGCGGCTCGCCGATGCGGTCGACGGCCACCATCTATGGGCAAAACGCTACGAGCGCGAGGCGACGGACGTCTTCGCCATTCAGGACGCCATCACTCTCGACATCGTCACCGCGCTCGAGGTCGAGATCACCGAGGGCGAGCAGGAACGCATCTCGCTGATCCACGGGACGGACAATCTGCAGGCCTGGATCCTGGTCGGACAGGCATTGCGGCTGGCCCGCCGCTTGACCCGGGAGGACAACGCCAAGGCGCGCCGGCTCCATCTCAGGGCGGCGGAGATCGACCCCGGCTATCCGGGTGCCCTCGACGGCCTGGCCTGGACCCATTTCATCGACGCCAAATTCGGCTGGAGCGACTCGCCCGAGGCATCGATCCGCCGCGCCGCGGAGCTGGGACAGAAGGCGCTGGCGCTCGACCCGATGCGCGGCCGTACCTACAGCCTGCTCGGCGCCGTCATGCTGACCAGGGGCGACCACGCACAAGCGGTGGCGCTCGGCGAGAGGGCCGTGGCGCTGCACCCGAACGGCTCTGAGGTGGCGGCGTTCCTGGCGCTGACCCTGACCTATGCCGGCGAGCCGGAACGGGCCGTCGCTCTGCTGCAGCGCGCCATGCGCCTCAGTCCCTATTACCCGGAATGGTACCGCTGGAATCTCGGCCGTGCCTACCGCCTGCTCGGCCGCTATGACGAGGCGATCGACGCCCTCGCCTTGCGCACGGCGGACAGTTCGGATTCGCTCGTGCCGAATGTCGAACTGGCGGCTGCCTATGCCGCCATGGGAGAGATCGGGAAGGCCAGGAAGGAAGCCGCCGAAGTGCTCAGGATTGATCCCGGGTTCTCGGCGCGGGCCTGGCTGTCGGTCCCGCCCTACAGGGAATCGGCGGTCACAGACCGCGAACTCGCCCTGCTGAAGCAGGCGGGGTTGGAGGACTAACGCTTTGGACGCCCCGCCGCAGGGCGCGACCTCCGCTTTGGCCGAATGGCGACGACGGCCAAATCCCCGAAGGCCCCAAAAGGGCCGTCGTCACACAGATCCCTACTTCCGCACCATCGGAATCGACCTGATTTCCTTGCCGACGTCCCGAGTCGTGGTCTGCAGCTCGAAGTCCCGCTGAAGATCCATCCAGTATTCCGGCTTGGTACGGAAATGGCGGGCCAACCGCAGCGCCGTATCCGCGGTGATACCGCGGCGACCGCGCACGATATCACTGATCCGGTTGGCCGGAACTTTTAGGATCTCTCCGAGCTTGTTTGAGCTAAGCCCCCGCGGTGCCATGTACTTGTCTTGCAGCGTCTTACCCGGATGCACCGGCTCGCGCCTCGCCATTTCAACTCCTCCAAACTTTTAGACTAGACGATACGCCATACGTAATTACCGGACGAGCGGCCGTCAAGTCAAATTATGCTGATAAGCGAACCGACCGGCAAATATGTGACATTTCTGCACATGCTTGCCGCGCTCATGCCTCCTGTGATCTCCTCCGGTGGACCTCCATGAGGCAGTGTGTCGCATGTATCGGCGCCACACGCCTACGCCGAGCCCGCCAAAGGAGATCGCAGCAGCGGATCGGATGCACCATATGGAGGTGCGCGTCTGTGATCGAATTCTAGAATCTTGATTATTCACGTTACGTAATCAACCAAGACGCGCAGTTGCGGCCGCTTTGCCCGTCAACGTTGGAGAAACGCCACCAGCAATTCATTGATCAGGTCCGGGCGCTCGACCACCGAACCGTGGCCGACGCCGTCCAGCTCATGATACTCGACACCGGGCAGGGCGGCGCGCGCCTCGGCGATCGCCTCGGCCGTGATCTCGGTGTCGGCGTTACCCCAGACCAGCAACACCGGATGATCCTGCGCGCCGACGCGGCGATCGCCGTCGCGATAATCGCCGAGCGCGACGGAGCGAATAATCAACAGGAATAACCGAGCAAAGCCGTCATAGGACATATGTTC
>CAJHXX010000536.1_pt1 | contig 10181 bp, 10 predicted proteins | sample 9198511 | NCBI WGS metagenome assembly CAJHXX01 (sample SAMEA7708325, study PRJEB35096) | sediment metagenome | biome: marine neritic benthic zone biome [ENVO:01000025]; feature: sediment [ENVO:00002007]; material: shallow marine sediment [ENVO:03000034] sea grass bed [ENVO_01000059] ...
GGCTCCCGCTCCGGGCGCCGCGACCGCGGCGGCGGTCGCGGCGCTTCTGCTCGCGGGCTGCGCCAACACGGCCTATATCGACACGAGCAACGGCCGGAAGGTCGACTCCGCCGGGGCGACCAATTCGGTCGAATATCGTGTCACCGCCGCCTTCAAGGCGGCGCCGCCGAAATGTATCGCGATCCTGCCTTTCGAGATGGCGGAGGATATCCAATCCGACAGCGCCGACGACGCATTCGAGATCGCCTCGGCGGCCGGCGGCGAGGACAGCAAGAGCCCGGCGCTCGGCCGCTTTGACGAATCCGACATCGAGGACTTCCGGCAGCAGGAGGAACGCCAGGCCGCGATGCTGACGGCGCCCAACGGCGAGTTGGACCCGGTCCGGCATCTGAGCTTCGGCGAGCGCGTGCGCCGCGCCGTCTATGCCCAGCTGGCGCCGCTGTCGATCCGCGACGTGGAGCTTTCCCAGGTCGATCTGGCCCTGGCCGAGCTGCCGCCGCGGCGCCAAGGCGACTATCGCGCCGTCGGCAGGGCGCTTAGCTGCGACGCGCTGATCGTCGGCAAGGTGACCGAATTTGGTCAGCGGTTCTGGGGTCTCTATGCCAAGGTCCAGGTCGGCGCCGAGGTCCGCATGATCCGGGCGCGCGACGGAGCGTTGCTGTGGGAAGCCGAGCATGTCGCCAGCAGCCGGGACGGCAGCATTCCGTTGACGCCGATCGACCTGGCGTTCGGCGTGTTGCGCGCGATCGCGCATCTACAGCCCGAAGAGCTGCTGAGCGTGACCGACGACCTGGCGCGCCGCCTGATCAAGACGATCCCCGACGCCCCGCCGGCGCTGTCGCGAATGGCCGGCCGGTTCGACGCGCGGGCGGCGCGGCGCTACGTCGTCGCCAACCGGCTCAACTTCCGCAGCGGCCCCGGCCCCGATTACGAGATCCAGGGGCAGTTGAAGCGCGACGACCGCGTCCAGGTCGTCGGCACGCTCAGGAACGGCGAATGGCTGCCGGTGCAGACCACGCAGGGACTGATCGGCTATGTCTCGATGCGGCATCTGAGCGCCGAGCCGACCGCCACCAGAGTCAGCGACGGCACCTACTGATCCGGGGCGGCCGCCGCCCTGTCCCGCCCGCACCATCCTTCCGCAACGGATTGCCGATACCCGAACGCCCCCATCACGGCTACAGTTGCCGCCAGGCTCGGCCAGGTTCGGGCCAACCGGCAAAGGGAGGGAGCAATGACGGACATCACCCGGATCGTCCTGGACGACCACATGGCACCGGTCAGCCATTACTGCCACGTCGTGCGCGTGCGCGACCATGTCTGGCTGTCGGGCACGGTCGGCGCCCGCGCCGACGGCTCGATCCCCGACGACGTGGTCGAGCAGTTCCAGATCGCGTTGAACAATCTGGACCAGGCGCTCAAGGCGGTCGGCGGCAAGCCAGAGCACATCGTCAAGGTCAACCTCTACCTGACCGACATCAACGACCGGCCGAAGATCAACCCGATCCGGGAGGCCTATTTCGGCGAGCACCGCCCGGCCTCGACCCTGGTCGAGGTCACCGCCCTGGTCAGCCCGGCGATGAAGGTCGAGATCGAGGCCGAGGCGTTCATCACCGGGTGAGTTGGCGATAGCGAAGATTGCTAATTCTTGTTATTCTTGGGCCAACCACGGTCCAAGGATGCTACCCATGAATGTGTCGCTGACCCCGGAACTGGAAGAGTTGATCAAGGACAAGGTCCGCTCCGGCCGCTACGCCTCGTCGAGCGAAGTGGTGCGCGAGGCCCTGCGCCTGCTGGAATTCCGCGACCGCAGCGATGCGGAAAAGCTCGAAGCGCTGCGCGCGGACATCAAGAATGGCCTCGAAAGCGGTGAATCGAAGCCGCTGGATTTCGACGAGCTCAGGGCCGAGGCGCACCGGCGCTGGGAGAAGCAGCAAGACCGGTCGGACTGAACGAAGTTCCGCCTCCCGCCGCTCACCGCGCGGTGGCGCCGCCGTCGACGATCAGCTCGGTGCCGGTGATGAAGTCGGCATCGCCGGAGGCCAGGAACAGGATCGCCTTGGCGATGTCGATCGGCTGGCCCATTCGGCCGCGCGGGTGGAAGTCGGCGCCGATATCGGCGGCGGCATTGTGGCCGCCGGCTTCCTGGCGGAACTTGGCCAGCGCGGCGTCGCCCATGTCGGTCTCGATGATGCCGGGATGCACCGAATTGACCCGGATGTCATAGCCGAGATGGGCGCATTCCAGCGCCGCCGACTTGGTAAAGAGCCGCACCCCGCCCTTGCTCATGCTGTAGACCGAGCTGCCCTGGGTCGAGCCGACGATGCCGGCGATCGAGGACAGGTTGACGATCGCGCCGCCCTCGGCCTTCATCGCGCCGATGGCGTATTTGGTGCCGAGGAAGACGCCCTCGATATTGACCGAACTGAGCCAGCGCACCTCCTCCAGCGTGGTCTCCTCGATCGGCTTGACCAGGTAGACGCCGGCATTGTTGACCAGGATGTCGAGCCGGCCATAGGCCTCCAGCGTCGCGGTGATGACGTCCTGCCAGTCGGCCTCGTCGGTGACGTCGTGGCGCAGGAACATCGCCTCGCCGCCGGCGCGGCCGATCTCCAGCGCGACATCCGCGCCTTGCGCCTCCAGCAGGTCAGTCAGCACGACATTGGCGCCGGCCTCGGCCATCAGCCGCGCCGTCTCCGCGCCGATGCCGCGCGCCGCGCCGGTCACCAGCGCCGTCTTGCCGTCCAAACGGTTCATGGCGCCCCTCCTTCGACTTGCCAAGCGGAAATCCTAACGCAGTCGCCGGGCGGCGGCGATGGGCTTGGGCAGACCGGCCGGGTTTGGGTAGACTTCGGCGCATGACAAAGAAACCCGACACCGTGACCGGCCTGCTCGCCGCCGCCGTCGCGGCCGGACCGGACGCCCCGGCGCTCCACTACAAGGACGCGGCGATCTCCTATGGCGAGCTGGAAGCCCAAGCGATGCGCGTCGCCGGGGGATTGCGCGCCCTTGGCATCGGCGCAGGCGACCGGGTGGCGCTCTGGCTGCCGAACTGCCCGGCCTACCTGATCTTCTATTTCGCCTGCGCCCGGCTCGGCGCCATCGCCGTCGCCGTCAACACCGGCTTCCGCGCCGTCGAGGTTGCAGACATCATCGGCCGCTCCGGCGCCAAGGTGCTGGCGCTCTGGCCCGGCTTCCGGCAGATCCCGTTCCTCGACATCCTGGCCGAGATCGACCCGGCGGCGCTGGCGCGGCTCGAGACCCTGATGCTCTATGACGAGGGCGAGGCGGTGCCCGAGACACCGCTCGCCGACAAGCGAACCGTCGCTTTCGCCGAGCTGGAAGCGGCCGCGCCCTACGAGGCCGACCATGCGACCCCCGACAGCCCGTGCAACATCTTCACCACCTCCGGCACCACCCGGGCGCCGAAATTCGTCCTGCACCGGCAGGCGGCGATCGCGCTGCATGCCGGCGAGGTGGTGCCCAGCTTCGGCCTCGACCGGGGCGAGACGTCGGTGTTCAACCCGCTGCCGCTCTGCGGCGTGTTCGGATTCTGCATCGCCACCATGGCGATCGCCGGCGCCCGGCCGCAGATCGTCGAGCCGGCCTTCGACGCCGCCCGCGCCGTCGAGCTGATGCAGCGCCACCGGGTGACCCACTTCTCCGGCCCCGACGACATGATCCATCGCATGCTGGAGATCGCGCCCGAACAGATCCCCTTCCCCGACCTCCGTTTCGTCGGCTACGCCGCATTCAACGCGGCGCTGGAAGACCTGCCGGAGCGGGCGGCGGCGCGCGGCATGACGCTGATCGGCCTCTGGGGCATGAGCGAGATGCAAGCGCTGGTCTTCCGCCGCGACGAGACCCTGCCGCCGGCCGAACGGCTGAAGCCCGGCGGCCGGCCGATCTCCGCCAACATCAAGGCCCGGGTGCGCAACCCGGAGACCGGCCGGCTGAACGGCCCGGGCGAGCCCGGCGAGCTGGAGATTACCGGACCGGGGCGCATGGTCGGATATTTCGAGAATCCGGAGGCGACCGCCGAGGCGCTGACCGAGGACGGCTATGTCCGGACCGGCGACCTCGGCGAGATGGAGCCGGACGGCGGCATCCATTTCATCGCCCGCATGGGCGACGTGCTGCGCCTCGGCGGCTTCCTGGTCAGCCCGGCAGAGATCGAGAGCCATGTGCAGGAGCACGCCGGGGTCGCCGGCGCCCAGGTGGTCGCGGTCGCCACGGAACAGGGCAACCGCCCGGTCGCCTTCGTCACCCTGAACGACGGCACATCGCTCGACGAGGCGGTGCTCGCCGACCATTGCGCCGCCGGCCTCGCCCGCTTCAAGCAGCCGGTCCGCTTCATCGCGCTGGACGCCTTCCCGGTCACCGAAAGCCCCAACGGCCTGAAGATCCAGCGCGCGAAATTGCGGCAGATGGCGGAAGAAGCGCTGGGGTAGCGGGCCTCAGAAGGCCCCCTCCTCGTCTGGGCAGCAGACGGCGAGGATCAGCGGGGCGGCGAGCGGGATCAGGGCGATGACGGCGAAGGCGATGCCCCAGGCGACGACGGTCTCGCCGCCGCCGGCGAGGTCGAGCACGGCGCCGAGCAGCAGCGGGCCGAGCGCCGCGCCGGCGAAGCCGATGAAGGAATGCATCGCCATGGTGGCGCCCTGCGCCGCCGGGTCCGCCGCGCCGAGGGTGCCGGCGGTGAGCGCGCCAGAATCGGCCGCGTTGGCCATGCCGTAGACCAGGCAGAAGCCGACCACCAGCCAGAACGGCCAGGCGGCCGCGAAGCCGAGGCCGGAGCCGAGCGCCGCCGAGACCAGGACGAACAGGCTGATGACGCGGCGGCGGCCGAAGCGTAGCGCCAGCTCGTTGCCGAGCACGCTCGCCGGCAGGCCGACCAGGGCCATCAGCCCGCCGAGCATGGGCAAGTTCCAGGCGGCGGCGGCGTCCGGCTGCAGCACCGCGGCGAAGGTCAGGAACGCCACCGCCCAGGAGCCGACGGCGAGCAGCTCGAAGCTGTGCAGCGCATAGGCGAGGATGAAGCCGACCGCGCGGCGGTTGGCGAAGACCGGGCGGAAGTCGAGCAGCAGGCGGCCGTGCTCCGCCGGCGGCGGCGGCACCGGGCGCATGGCGCCAGCGACCAGCAGCACCGAGAGCATCGGCCCGGCGGCGGCCAGGCCAGAGGCCCAGCGCCAGTTCAGCCAGCCGGCGACCTCCCCCGAAAGATAGAACGACAAGAAGGCGCCGATGCCGTAGCTCGCCGTGTAGAGGGCTACGGCGCGCGAGCTCTCCGCCGCCGCCATGCGGTCGGTCAGCAGCTTCAGCCCCGGCATATAGGTGCCGGCGAAACCGACGCCGAGCAGCGCGCGGAAGATCAGCCCCGACCAGAAGCCGTCCGCGCCTAAGGCGAAGCCGAGGCTGGCCGCGGCGGAGAGCAGGCTCGACCACAGGAACACCAGGCGGGCGTCGACCCGGTCGGTCAGGCTCATCAGCACCGGCACGGTCACCATATAGCCGCCGTAGAAGATGCCGCCCAGCCAGCCGGCGGCAGTGTTGGAGAGCTGCCATTCGGCGATGAAGCCCGGCAGCAGCGCCGGCACCACGGCAAAGCCGAGCAGCCCGGTCACCTGGGTCAGGCACATGACGCAGATAAGGCGGCTGTCGGCGCCGTGCGCGGCGGTCGTGGTCACGGCGCCCTGACCTTCAGGTCTGGGGTCAGTTCTTGACTTTGCACATGGAAAATTAGCGAAATATCAACGCAATTCCCGGTCTGCATGTGCAAAGTCAAGAACTGACCCCATCCTGCCGCCGGTTCAGGCGAGGTCGCCGAGCAGGGGGCGGACGTCCTTGGCGAAGCGCTCGATCTGCCGGTCGCGGTCCTCGTAGGGGCCGACGAAGTCGAGCACCACGTGGCGCAGGCCGGCGTCGTAGAACTCCTTGAGCCGCTCGGCCACGTCCTCGGGCCGGCCGATCGCCGCGTAGCGCTTCGTCGCGCTGGTGAAGTCCATGGCGTAGCGCGTGCTGAGGGTCTTGTTGGCGGCCTCGAAGGCGGTGTCGTAGTCGTCGTCGACGCGCAGGAACAGCAGGTGGCCGGTGCCGAAGCTGGTCATCTGCCGCCTCGCCGCCTCCGCCGCCTGGGCGATCTTTTCCAGTGCCTCGCGGTACATATCGGGGGTCACCACATAGGACATCCAGCCGTCGGCGAGCCGCCCGGTGCGGGTCAGCGCCGCGTCGGAGCGGCCGCCGCACCAGATCGGCGGCCCGCCCGGCTGGCGCGGCGGCGGCTGCATCCGGACCTCGGAGAACGGGAAGATCGGGCCGTCATGGGCGACCGTCTCCCCGGTCCAGAGCTTGCGCATCACCTCGATCGACTCGGTCAGCCGGGCGCCGCGCTGCTCGATCGGCACGCCGGCGGCCTGGAAATCGGTAGCGAACTCGCCGCCGACGCCGACGCCGAAGATGAAGCGGCCGCGGGTCAAATGGTCGAGCGTCGCGACCTGCTTGGCGACCGGCCCCGGATGGCGGAGCGGCACCAGGTAGATGCCGGTGCCGAAGGTCAGGCTCTTCGAATAGGCGGCGGCCTGCGCCAGCTGCAGCAGCGGGTCGAGGATCGCGATCGAGAAGGCGATGTGGTCGCCGACCCAGAGCGAGTCGTAGCCGAGCCCCTCGATCCGCTCGACCAGGTCGCGCGCGTCCTCCGGCTCCGGCACCCAGAGCCCGACCGCCGGCTCGGAGCGCCGGTGTATGGTCTGTATGCCGAACTTGAATTTCTGCTCCAGAGGGAGATCCATGGCCGCCATTCCCATTTGTCTACCGATTTGCCTCCCGGACTCTAAGGCCGCCCCGGCGAATTTTCCATCCAGCCCGGCTGCGTTGCGCAGGCGCGCGGAGTCTGGCGTAATGGCGGCGGTCCCGACCACAGCAGCGGAGCGAGACGCGCCATGCCTGTCGACTACATCGACGCCATCACCGAGCGCTACGAGCGGCTCGGCTACCCGCCCTATCGCTGGTACCGGGCGGACACCCCGCCGCCCTGGACGCCGCTGAAGAAGCTGCTTTCCGAAAGCCGGCTCGGCCTGTTGTCGACCTCCGGCGCCTATGTCGCGGGCCAGGTCGCCTACCACTACAAGGACGACACCTCGATCCGGGCGATCCCCAGGGCGACCCGGGCGCAAGACCTGCGCTTCGCCCATATCACCGAGAACTACCTGGAGAACCCGCGCCGGGACCCCTATTGCATCCTGCCGCTCGAGGCGCTGGCCCGGCTCGAGTCCGAGGGCGCGATCGGCGAGTTGGCGGACGAGGTGTTCTCCTGCATGGGCGGCGTCTATTCGCAGCGCCGGGTGCGCGAGGAGCTGATCCCGGCGCTCGACGACGCCTTCGCCAAACAGGAGATCGACGTCGCGCTGCTGGTGCCGATGTGACCGGTCTGCCACCAGACCGTGAGTCTGGTCGCCCGTCACTTGGAAGCCAAAGGGATCCCGACGCTCTGCCTCGGCAGCGCGCTCGACATCCTGACCGCCGGCAACCCGCCGCGCGCCGCCTTCGTCGACTACCCGCTCGGCCATTCGGCCGGCAAGCCGTTCGACAAGGCCGACCAGTATCGCGTGGTGGCCGAGGCGCTGGCCGCCTTCGGCTCGCTCAGCGCGCCCGGCATCGAGAGGCTGGCCGGCAGTTGGGACGCCGATCCGGACTGGCCGGCCCAGGCGATGCGCGCCGACGCCGGCGACCTGCGCCAGCCGCGCGACGAGACGCCGCGCTACCAGTTCGAGGCGGACCGCCGGCTCGCCGAGGGTTGATCGCCGGGACGGATCAGTTCTGCTATATTGCACCCGGCAGATATCGAGGAGATCCGCGATGCAGCTCACCGGGCTGAACCACCTGGCCTTCATCACCGACGACATGACCAAGACGGTCCGCTTCTACCGCGACCTACTGGGCATGAAGCTGATCGCCGGGATCGGCCATGACGGCTTTCGCCACTATTTCTTCCAGATGGATACCGGCCAGATCGCCTTCTTCGAGTATGACGGCGCCCGGCCAATGGAGATGAAGTTCCACGGCGTGAAGAGCGAGAAGCCGCTCGGCTTCGACCACGTCGCGCTGACGGTCGAGAGCAAGGAGAGCCTGTTCCAGCTCAAGGACAAGCTGGAGGCGGCCGATGTCGAGGTGACCGGCGCGGTCGACCACGGCACCATCTGGTCGATCTATTTCTTCGACCCGAACAACATCCCACTGGAAGCCTCCTGGGACTGCGTCGAGATCCTCGACGGCCCGGCGGTGGTCGACGACGCGCCGCTCGCCGTCGTCGCCGAGGGCGCGGGGCCGCAGCCCGGCCACTGGCCCGAGGTCACCGACCCGACGCCGCCGGAGGCGATGGTCGCCCGGCCCGGCAACGGCTTCGCCATGCGCGACGACGCCATCCGCCGTGGCCTCGCCCGGCCGACGCCGGAGCTGGCGGCGATCCTGGCCAAGGCGGAGGCTGCGGAATAGCCGGCTACGCCGGTCTCGCCAATTGACCGAACTGGAGATCATTCGGCGCGCCTTCGCCAGGCAGGTGCTGGCGGCGGCCGGCGTCGTCCATGCCGGACTGGAGGACGCCCTCGCCACGGTGCCGCGCGAGGATTTCCTCGGCCCTGGGCCCTGGCCGATCGTCCGCTTCGGCAGGGGCTACGTCGACTCGCCGAGTGACGACCCGGTCTATGTCTGTGCCAATGTGCTGGTCGGCCTGGACACCGAGCGGAAGATCAACAACGGCATGCCGGGCTTCCACGCGCTGCTGACCTACCACCTGGACCCGCGGCCCGGAGACCATGTGGTCCATATCGGCGCCGGGGTCGGCTATTACAGCGCCCTGATAGCGGCGCTGGTCGGCCCGGACGGCCAAGTCACGGCGATCGAACAGGACGCGGCGCTGGCCAAGCGCGCCGCCGCCAACCTCGCCGGCTACGGCAATGTGGCGGTGGTCGAGGGCGACGGGACCGAGATGGATTTCGCCCCCGCCGACGGCATCTACGTCAATGCCGGCGCGACCCGGCCCGACGGCCACTGGCTCGACCGCCTGAAGCGGGGCGGCCGGCTGATCCTGCCGCTGACCACTGACAAGGGCTTCGGCGCCGGCCAGCCGATGGAGATATCGCGGCGCGGCGGCGTCTTCCGGATCGAAAGTCGTGATACGGATTACGCGGCGGAATGGATCTCGGCCGTCGCGATCTATCCCTGCGCGGGCGCCCGCGACCCGGCCTCGGAAGCCGCCCTCGCCCGCGCCTTCAAGGCGGGCGGCTGGCGGGAGGTCCGCAGCCTGCGCCTGACCGGCGACCTGGCGGCGGAGCGCTGCTGGCTGCAGGCCGATGGCTGGTGTCTGGCCTACGATACAAAAAAAGGGGTCTGACCCCTTTTCTATAGTTCGGCCTTGAGCGAAGCGTAGTAGCGTGACAGCAGGGCGGCGGCGTGAAAAGCTGCCTGCATGCCTGCCATGCCCCGGGCCGATATCGCGCTGATCGCGATGCTGGCCGCCATCACCATCGTCAGCCAGTTCTTCCGCGTCTCGACCGGCGTCATCGCGCCGGAGCTGGTGCGCGACCTGGCCCTGACGCCGGAGATGCTGGGCCTCGCCAACGGCGCCTTCATGGTAGCGCTGACCGCGGCGCAGATCCCGGTCGGGCTCTGGTTCGACCGTTTCGGCGCGCGACTGACCGTCACCGTCCTCGGCGGCCTGACGGTCGCCGGCGCGCTCATGCACCTCGCCGCCGCCGACGGGCCGACCCTGGTCTGGGCGCGGGCGATCGCCGGGCTCGGCTGCGGCGGCAACTTCATGGCGGCGGTGCTGCTCTGCTCGCGCTGGTTCCCGCCGGCGACGCTCGCGACACGCATCAGCTGGGTGTTCGCGCTCAGCAATATCGGCACCTTGCTCGGCGCGACGCCGCTCGCCGCGGCCAGCGCCGCGATCGGCTGGCGCCTCGCCTTCGCCGCCGCCGCGGCCGTTACCGCGCTGATCATGCTGGGATTCTTCGTCGTCGTGCGCGACCGCCCGCCGGGAACCCCAGCCCCGCAGGGAACCCCAGCGCCGGTGGCGCCGCCGGCCAGGATCGGGGCCGTGGTCGGCGGCCTGGCCGAGGTCTGGCGCACCCCCGGCCTGCTGCCGGTGCTGGCGATCCACCTGTTCGCCTATGCCAGCCTGCTGA
>CAJHXX010000283.1_pt1 | contig 10168 bp, 10 predicted proteins | sample 9198511 | NCBI WGS metagenome assembly CAJHXX01 (sample SAMEA7708325, study PRJEB35096) | sediment metagenome | biome: marine neritic benthic zone biome [ENVO:01000025]; feature: sediment [ENVO:00002007]; material: shallow marine sediment [ENVO:03000034] sea grass bed [ENVO_01000059] ...
GCCCGACCAGCGCCATGGCGACGATCAGGCCGAGCAGCGCCAGCCCACCGACCGCGGCCTTGTTCCGGCGGAACATGCGCCAGGCCTCGCGCGCCGGGCTCTCCACCGCGATTCCATAGTCGAGGCCGTCGTCCGGGACCTGGTCGGCGGCACGGTCGGTCATGTCTTCATCCCGGTCTTGATGCGCGGATCGATCAGCCGGTAGGAGACGTCGGTCACCAGGTTGGCCAGGATCACGATCAGCGCGGAAAAGAACAGGATACCGAGCAGCATCGGCGTATCCCGGCGGCCGATCGAATCGAAAGCCAGGGTGCCGAGGCCGGGCCAGCTGAACACCGTCTCGACCAGCACCGCGCCGGAGAACAGCTGGCTGAACTGCAGGCCGGCGAAGGTCACCACCGGCAACACGCCGTTCCGCAGCGCGTGCTTGTAGACCACGACCCGCTCGCTCAAGCCCTTGGCGCGGGCCGTCCGGATGTAGTCGGCGCCGAGCACATCGAGCATGCTGGCGCGGCCGAGCCGGCTATAGACCGCGAGGTAGATGGTCGAGAGCGTCACCACCGGCAGCACCAGGTGGTGCAGCACGTCGAAGACGTAGCCGATGGCGCCGCCTTCGCGCGTCACGTCGTACATGCCGGAGATCGGGAACATGTCGACCGGTGGGGCCGCCAGCAGGATCAGCAGCATGATGCCGGTCCAGAACACCGGCAGGGAATAGCCGAGCAGCGCGATCACGGTGACGAAATGGCTGAGCCCGCCGTTCGGATTCTGCGACGCGAAGACGCCGAGGAAGGTGCCGACGACCAGCGCCAGGACCAGCGAGGTGACGACCAGCAGGACGGTGGCGCCGAGCCGGTCGAGGATCAGGTCGGTGACCGGGCGGTCGAAATAGAACGAGTGGCCGAGGTCGCCCTGCAGGACATTGCCGACATAGGCCAGGAGTTGCTCGTGAAACGGCCTGTCCAGGCCGTAGGCCTTGCGAATCTCGGCCAGCATCTCCGCGGTGGCGCCGCCCATCTCGCCGGCGATGACATCGGCCGGGTCGCCCGGCGCCAGGTGGATCAGCGTGAAGTTGAGCACCAGCACGGCAAGCAGCAGCACCATGCCCCAGCCGACGCGTTGCAATATGGCGCCCAACAAGGACATCGTGTTCCGCTCCCCCCGCTCCGCGGCGCGGCCGGCGACCGGGATCGGCCGCCGGCCGTCAGCCGGCTAGTTCGGCCGCTTCTTCCAGAAGACCTCGTCCATCGGCGAGATCACGCCCCAGACCGAGGTCGGCGGATTGCCGAGGTCCTTGTGATAAGCCGTGCGCTGCGGCATCACGTTGATCCAGTAAATCGGCAGGTCGTCGGCGACGATCTTCTGGAAGTCGGCGTAGAGCGCCTTGCGCTTGCCCAGGTCGAGCTCGCGGCCCGCGAGGTCGAGGATCTGGTCGACCTTCGAATTGCAGTATTGCTGCGTGTTCGACCAGATCACGCCCTTCTTGATGTTGTTGCAGAGATAGGTGCGGTGGACGCCGATCACCGGGTCGCCCCAGTTGAAGACGATGTCCATCGAGATATCGAACTCATGGTTTGAAATGCGCCTGGCCCAGGTCGGGAAGTCGGGGGCGTTGCGCACCTTGACGTCGATGCCGACTTTCTTCAACTGCGGCTTCAGGTATTCGGCGATTGCCTTCTGCTGCTCCGGCACCGCCGGAATGTGGTCGACCTCGAGGCTGAAGCGCATGCCGCCGGCGCCGGCCTTCAGCCCGGCCTGGTCGAGCAGCGCCGCGGCCTTCGTCAGGTCGAGGTCGTAGCGCGCCACGTCACCGGTGTAGAACGGCGAGCCCGGCGCGATCGGCCCGGTCGCGTCCTGCGACAGGCCGCGATGCAGCGCCTTGATGATGAAGTTGCGGTCGATCGCATAGGCGATCGCCTGGCGCACGCGGACGTCGTCGAGCGGCTTCTTCTTGGTGTTGAAGGCGAGCCAGGTGATCGGGCCGATGGCGGCGTAGCCCTTGTCGGTGATCTTCAGGTGCTTCGACTTGGCGAGCCGCTTGATGTCCTTGGAATCGACCAGATAGGGGAAGATCTGCGCCTCGCCCTTCTCCATCGCGATCACCCGGCTGGAGGCGTCGCGGATGATCTTGGTGATCATGCGGTCGAGATAGGGCCGCCCGGGCAGGAAGAAGTCCGGGTTCTTCTCCAGGATGATGTGTTCGCCCTGCTTATATTCCTTCAGCATGAAGGGGCCGGACCCGACCACGTCCTTGGCGTTGCGCGGATGCGTCTTGACGTTCTCGCCGTCGCCGTAGATGTGCTTCGGGATGATCGGCGCGAGCGCGGTCGAGAGCGCCAGCAACAGCGCCGGATGCGGCTGCTTCAGGCGGAAAATGGCGGTATGGGGATCCGGCGTCTCGACCCGCTCGACCGCGCCGAGCGAGGTCTTGAACGGATGGTTGGCCTGCTGCGTCGCGACCGAAAAGGCGACGTCCGCCGAGGTGATCGGCTGGCCGTCATGGAACTTGGCGCCTCGGCGCAGCTTGAAGGTGACGGTCAGGCCGTCGTCCGAGGCGGTCCAGCTTTCCGCCAGATAGGGCTTGATGTTCCAGTCGTCGTCGGCGCGCACCAGGAAGGCGAAGAGCTGCGCCCCCGGCGCCATGGTGGCGACACCCGACTGCACCGCCGGATTGAAATGCCGTGGCACCTGGCTCGACACCGAGACCAGCGTCCCGCCCGGCTTGCCCTGCTCGGCGGCCAGCGCCGCCGACGCGGTCAGGCCGATGGCGACGGCCGCCGCCAACAACAACCTGCCTTGGATCATCTTTCCCTCCCTGATGATGCCGGGCGACCGATCTCCGCGGTCATCGCCCTCCGGTCATGGGCTGTCGACCCGCCGAGCGGGCCGATGCCTATGACCAATTAACCAAAAGGCTAGCGTCAACCATGAGAAGCTGCAACAAGGTCCAAGTGAGCGGCGGTGTAAGCAGTCCGCGGCGAACCCGTCTCCGCTCTCTCCGCACCGGGCTGAGCACCGAAATGGGCCGAGCCGAAGTCGCGCCCACGTGACGCTTGACCGCGTCTATCGCCACCGCCTCGAAAGCGCGAAGCGCGTTCGAAGAAGGGATTGGTCGAGTCAACTGCGCGGTCGTTGTCCGCAGACAGCCGAGGATTCATCGATTGTTAGAAATCTCTCTGTCGCTACGATGGCGTATGACATCGCCGGCAAGAATGCGACACGGAACAGGCGGAAAAGATTTCCCGTTTTGATCGGAGCAGGCACAACGATCGAACCGCGAGCGGCTATCAGGCGAGGCAGGAAATGAGTCTGAGCTCGAGACGTTACCAGGTCGACGACCTGTCGGCGGCACAGGAGTTCTTCCACAGCCGCAAATGGTCCGACGGCCTGCCGGTGGTGCCGCCGACGGCGGCGGCTGTCCAGGCCTGCCTGGACTGGGTCATGATGCCGGCGGATCACCTGGTCGGCATTGAGCCGGTCCGCGAGCGCGCCGTCACCGCCGAGAAACTCGCGGTGAATGCCGTCATGGCCGGGTGCCTGCCGATGCACTTCCCTGTCGTGGTGGCGGCGTTCACGGCGATGCTGCAGGAGCCGTTCCTGCTGCATGGCGCGACGGCGAGCACCGGCGGCTGCGCCATCCTGGTCGTCGTCAACGGCCCGATCCGCGACGAGTTGGGCATGGACGGGACGTTCAATGCGCTCGCCTCCAGCGATCGCGCTACCACGGTAATCGGCCGCGCGATTCGTCTCGCCCTCTGCAATCTCCTCGATGCCCGTCCCGGCGACGTCGACCGGTCGACGCTCGGGCATCCGGGCAAGCTCAGCTACTGCCTTGCCGAGGACGAGGACAACTCGCCTTGGGCACCACTCGCGGAAGAACGCGGCGTTCCGAAGCACGCCTCCGCGGTGACGGTGATGGCGGCCGGGGCGCCACGCCAGCTGATGAACGAATGGACCACCAGACCGGACCAGATCCTCGATACCTACATCGCCGAGATCAAGGCGAGCATGCGACATTACTCGATCTGGCCGGGCAATTACGCGATTGTCATACCGCCGCAGCTCAGGGCGCATTTCGAACAGGCGGGCTGGTCGAAAGCGGACATTCGCCAATATGTCCACCGCAGTGCGCGGATCCGGCGCAAGGAATGGGCGGAATGCGGAAAGGGCGCCGTGGTCGGCGACCGCGGCGACAAGGAATACGCGGCAATGTCCGGGGAAGACGACCTATTGGTCATCGCGGCGGGCGGACCGGCCGGCGGTTTCGGCGCGGTTATCCCGCCCTGGTTCGGCACCAAGAGCAAGGCCGTTACGATGGCGATCAGCGCGTGCATCGACTGTGGTCCGTGAATGCGTCCACAACGGCCGCGATCAGAAGCAACACGGATGTTTGGAAGATTCGTGACGAGAGAAGGGAATACGACGCCATGAGTATCGAAATCCTCGACCCCACCCATGAAGGCGCTTCGCGCGGCTTCGCGATGGCGGCCCGCCTGGAGGCGCTGAAAGGCGTGACGATCGGCATCATCTCGAACGGGAAGATCGGCACCAGGCCTTTCTTCGACGCGATCGAGACGGATCTCATCGAAAATCACGGCGTGGCGCAAGTCGTACGGCGAACCAAATCCAATTACAGCGCGCCGGCCGAACCGGAACTTCTTCGTGAAGCGGCGCAGTGGGACGCATTGATTGCCGGTGTCGGCGACTGAGGAAGCTGCTCGTCGTGCAGTTTGCATGACGCGGTGGCCGGTGAGAGGCACGGAATTCCTTCCATCGGAATCATGACGTCGAAATTCGTGAGTGCGGCCGAGCTGATGGCACGGGTGCTCGGAGCCGACGGATATCCATTCGTGGTCATCGATCATCCGATCAGCAGCGCCACGCCGGACGCGCTGTCGGATCGCGCCCGAATGGCGGTTCAGGCCGGCGCGGAAATCCTGCTGGATTCGAACCGGTGATCGACGGTTGGATGTGAACTTTCGACAGGTAGAGCGGCAGGCATGAAACTAGAGGGTATCCGCGTGCTTGACTTGTCCCGGTTCCTCCCCGGGCCGTATGTCGGGCAGATGATGGCCGATCACGGCGCGGAGGTCATCAAGATCGAGAGTCATGAGGGCGAGCCGACACGCCGGCTGGGGCCGGAGATCGCGGGGCATCCAGCCTATTTCCGCAACACGCAGCGGGGCAAGCTGAGCCTCAGGCTCAATCTGAAGCTGGACGAAGGCCGCGAGATTTTCCTCCGTCTCGCCGAGCGGTCGGATGTCGTCATCGATTCGTTTCGTCCCGGCGTGGTGGACCGGCTCGGGATCGGTTACGGCGCCGTTCGCGAGCACGCGCCCGGCATCGTCTATTGCTCGCTTTCCGCGTTCGGCCAGACCGGGCCGCATGCCAGCCGGCCATCGCACGATCTCGGCGGGCAGGCCTTGACCGGTGTCCTCAGCCTGAGCCAGGTCAATGGCGAGGCGCCAAGCATGCCGACGCTGCCCACAGCCGACATCGCGCTCGGCTCGGCCGCGCTGATCGGAATTCTGATGGCGCTGCTGCGGCGGGAGAAGACCGGGCAAGGCGATTTCATCGACGCGGCAATGGTCGACACGTTGATGTCGTGGACTCCGCACATCCTCAGCAGCACGCTCGTGGACGGGCGTGCGCCAGAACTGGAGCGCGAACGTCTGCACGGCGGCGCCGCCTTCTACAACATCTACCGCACCGCGGACGATCGATACATCGTGCTCTCCGGCGCGGAAATGAACTTCGTGGAAAACCTGCTCAGCGCCCTTGATCGGCCCGACCTGATCGATGCCTGCCGGCGACCGTGGGGCCCGGAACAGGAGCCTGTGAAGCACTTTCTCGCCGAAACCTTCGCGACGCGAACCCGCGACGAATGGAACGAATGGCTGCGCGACAAGGAAGTGTGCTACGCGCCGGTGCTCAATCTACACGAAGCCTGGCAAGAACCCTATTTGCGCGAGCGCGAGATGGTCCTGTCGGGGACCGATGGCGTCGAGCATCTTGGTACGCCGCTCAAATTTGCGGACGAGCCGGGCCGACCGACCCATCGCGTCCCGCGGCACGGTGAGCATACCGACAAATTGCTGGAAACCCTCGGCTATGACGCGGCCGAGCGGGACCGCCTCAAGAATGCCGGCGTCTGCTGAACCAAAAGACAAGGGCGGCCATTGGGGGGTGAGGCCCCGCACCGGATGGGGAATGTCCGGTGATGGCTGCGTCATTGGCGCGTGGATTCGACCTTGATCCAAGCGGCGGCCTGTCGGCGCTTGTCGTCCTCGTACATGACCTCGACCTGGCTGCCCTTGCGGAGGTCCGCGAAGCCGCCGGCTATGCTCGTCTGCTGGAGCTTGCTGCGGTCCAGCCAGATCCGGGTCTGCTCGGTTACCGCGACGGCCCGCCCGCCGGCTGCCCCGCCCAACGTAATGGTCCGACCTTCAACATCGACCTGTCTAATTTCCCCGACTTCTGTGTACTTGCCGGAAAGTCCCGGGGATTGGCCCATCGGGATGAATTGTTCGGTCATCATCTGGCCAAGCGTCGGGGACGCGCCCAACAGGATCGCGATTGCTGCCCCGAGTCCGATCAAACCCTTTCGCATAACACGCAATTCTCCGTCCTTCTCGTGTTGCCGGCTAGTATGTTTGCGCCAATTCGGCCCCCGCCTTCTGCTGCTCTTTGATGGCTCGCCGGAGCAGGCGCCCGCGGAAGAAGAAGCTGTACGCGGCCTTCTCGGTCAAACGCTTAGCCTTCGTCAGATGCCGGACCGCCTCTGGATGCAGGCCGCCGCCTGCAAGGACCGCTATGGCATCCGCGGTCTCGGCGAGCGCTACGTCAAGCCGGTCGCGCGCCAACTTGCGTTTCAAGCGCGTTGCCTCTTCCAGCAACGCCGCGGCACTCCTGATGTTCTCGAGCGCGTTGTTGTGGAAGAACGGTCCGGTGTCGGCGGCCTCCACCAGCGGCGGCGTGTTGAATGTACCGTCGCCGGGTGTGCCCAGGCCGTCGTCCGGCGGCACGCGCTCGCCGGTCAGGTCCGCCGGCTGGTCGGGCAGGACCTCGACGCCGGTATCGAAGTTCAGGTTGCCCGCTTCGGCCCCGAAGATGGCCGGGTCGCCGTTGGCGCCGGCGTTGAAATGGCAGGCGTTGCACTTGCCCAGCGTGTTATCGAGGAAAATCTTTTGCCCCCGGGAGGCCACGACGCCCTTGAGGGACAGGGGCAGCTCCAGGTCGTCCTGGCGTCCGAGCGAGCGCTGAAAGGCCTCGAGGGCGTCCAACTCCTCGTCGCTCGGCAGGCGGAAGTCGATCCCGGGAACGCGGGCGAGCGTTTTCGGGAAATGCTGGATCACGGCGCCCGTGGCGAACGATCTCAGCGAGCCGTCGCCCGGCGCGCCGTCGCCGGACCACCCGGTGCGCGGGCCCTGCGCACTATCGATCGAGGTCCTCAGCGCAAGCGTATGGGGCACACCGCGCATGTTGAAGTTGTTCGCCAGGTCGTCGAAGCCGTCCTGGTTCTCAAGGATGAGCGCGAACTCGCGCATGAGCACCGGATTTTCGAAGCCCTCTGCCAACTCCGGATTGGTCTCGGCGACGAACAGCGGGTCGTCGGCCGGCAGGGTGGCGATGAAGGCGGGGCTCAGGGCAAAATTCTCCTCTGCTCTGTGGCAGGTGCCGCAGGTCCGGCCGTTGCCCGCGAACGTCTCGTTGAAAAAGATCTTGCGCCCCTTGGCGATGAGCGCCGCCTGGGGATCGCTCGGCCCGGACTCCGGCGCCTCACAGGAAACAAGCGTTACGAGCCCGAGCGCCAGGACAACCAGCGGTGCCGCGGCGCCAGCCTTGCTCCCACCTCGCCCCAGGACATTACCGGCCATGCACCTCTCCTGCTCAGCATTGATCCACACTCGACGCTGGCAGATAACGTGGTGATGGCTGTACTGCTTTTGCAGGCTGCACCAATAGGTTCCCCTATTCTTGTCACAGATGGATGCAAATTGAGTGGACGGGTAGCGAGACGGCGACGGGACCCCGTGGACCACCCGACAACAACGCAAAGCCCCGCAAACTGCCAGTTTTCGTACCGGGAAATTGAACCCTGACCAGTTCGTCGGCAGATACTTGAGACTTAAATGGCGGTGGGGGTGGGATTCGAACCCACGGTACGCTCACGCGTACAACGGTTTTCGAGACCGCCCCGTTCGACCACTCCGGCACCCCACCACGGGCCGCGCCTCGAGGCCAGGCGCGCGGCACGGCAGCGGTAATAGCGCAAGGGGCGGGGCGCCGCAAGGATTGTCGGCCGACCGGCCCGGGCCCGGTGCAGACCGGTCCAGGCAGGCTTGACAGCACTCTCAACCCGGCTATAAAGCAGCGTTTCGCGCCGGCCCATGGCGGCGCGCGGTTCCTCATGCTTGGCAGATCGGACCATCCGGCCATGTACGCAGTAATCAAGACCGGCGGCAAGCAATACAAGGTCGCCGCCGGCGACGTCATCGAGGTGGAGAAGCTGCCCGGCGAGACCGGCGCCAAGCTGAACTTCGACCAGGTTCTGGCGGTCGGCGGCGACAACGGCTTCACCATCGGCACGCCGCTGGTCGAGGGCGTCAGCGTCGGGGCCGAGGTGGTTGAACAGACCCGCGGCGACAAGATCATCGTCTTCAAGAAGAAGCGGCGCCAGAACTATCGGCGCAAGCGCGGCCATCGCCAGCATCTGACGGTGGTGCGGATCATCGACATCGCCGGCAAGGCCAAGCCGGCCGCGGCGGCCAAGAAGAAGGAACCGGCGGTCGAGACCAAGCCGGAGCCCCAGGCCGAACCAAAGCCCGAGGCACCGAAGCCGGAACCGGAGGTCGAGACCAAGCCGGCGGCCGAGGCGCCGACACCGGAGCCGAAAGTCGAGACCAAACCGGCGGCCGAAGCGAAACCCGAGGCCGAAGCGCCGGAGCCGGCGGCCGAAGCGAAGCCCGAAGCCGAAGCGCCGGAGCCGGAGGTGGAAGCCAAGCCCGAGGCCGAAGCACCGGAGCCGAAGGTCGAAGCCAAGCCCAAGGCGGAGCCGAAGAAGAAAGCCGCGCCGAAGAAGAAGGCCGAGGCGAAGAAGCCGGCGGCCAAGAAGCCGGCAGCCAAGAAAACCGCGGCCAAGGCCAAGGACGCCTCGGAAAAGAAACCGGCGGCCAAGAAGCCCGCCGCCAAGAAGACCACGGCCAAGAAGGCGAGCGAGACCAAGGCCAAGCCGGCGGCGAAGAAACCGGCCGCCAAGAAGCCCGCGGCCAAGGGCAAGAAGAAGGATTAACGCGCGATGGCACACAAGAAAGCCGGCGGCTCGTCACGCAACGGCCGCGATTCCGCGGGACGCCGCCTCGGCATCAAGAAATACGGCGGCGAGCAGGTGATCCCGGGCAATATCATCCTGCGCCAGCGCGGCACCAAATGGCACCCGGGCGACAATGTCGGCATCGGCAAGGACCACACGATCTTCGCCCTGGTCGAGGGCAAGGTCGCGTTCCGGCGCGGCCGCGGCAACCGCACCTTCGTGTCGGTGGAGCCGCCGGCCTGAGCATTCCGGCATCCGTTCCGCGAGATCAAGGGGAATGGATGGCCATTCCCCTTTTTTGATGCCCGCCCGCGTTGGCCGAATGTGAGGGCGGATGAAGCGGTACAGGTGAAGCGGTACAGGCGGTCGTGCGATGAAGTTTCTCGATCAGGCCAGGGTGCATGTGAAAAGCGGTGACGGCGGCCATGGCTGCCTCAGCTTCCGGCGCGAGAAATATATCGAGTACGGCGGCCCCGACGGCGGTGACGGCGGCCGCGGCGGCGACGTCCTGGTCGAATGCGTCGACGGCCTGAACACCCTGATCGATTTCCGCTTCCAACAGCATTTCCGGGCCAACAACGGCCGGCCCGGCGAAGGCCGCAAGCGCACCGGCGCGAACGGCCCGGACACCGTGTTGCGCGTGCCCGTCGGCACCCAGGTCCTGGAAGAGGACAACGAGACCCTGATCGCCGACCTGACCGAGGTCGGCCAGCGGCTGGTGCTGGCCCGCGGCGGCGACGGCGGCTTCGGCAACACCCATTACAAGAGCTCGACCAACCGCGCGCCGCGTCGCGCCGATCCCGGCTGGCCGGGCGAGGAGCGCTGGGTCTGGCTGCGCCTGAAGCTGATCGCCGA
>CAJHXX010000525.1_pt1 | contig 10098 bp, 9 predicted proteins | sample 9198511 | NCBI WGS metagenome assembly CAJHXX01 (sample SAMEA7708325, study PRJEB35096) | sediment metagenome | biome: marine neritic benthic zone biome [ENVO:01000025]; feature: sediment [ENVO:00002007]; material: shallow marine sediment [ENVO:03000034] sea grass bed [ENVO_01000059] ...
CGGAGATTTCCGGCGCCGCCGGCGCCGACGGCCGCTGGACCTCGGCCGAGCTGCATGCGGCCATGACCAACTACTTCTCGCTGATCTCGGCCGATCCGACCTGGAACGTCTACCTGCTGATCGGCATGCAGTACGTCAATCCGGGGGTCAGCGGCATCATGTACGACTCCGGCGACCCGCTGCCGCGCCAGGGCGCCGCGGTGTTCTACAGCCACTTCAAGGACCTGCCGGACGGCATCCGGGAGCGCAACTACATGCGTACCGCGGTGCATGAGCTCGGCCACGCCTTCAACCTGCTGCATTCCTTCCAGAAGGGCGTGTTCTCCGAGTTCGGCTTCGGCGACAACCCGTTCATGATGCCGCGCTCGAACGCGCTCTCCTACATGAACTATCCGTGGCGCTACCCGCACGGCCACAACCGGCCGCCGGGCTGGAACGGCGCGGCGGACTACTGGGCGCGCTTCCCCTTCGCCTTCGACAAGGCCGAGCTGATGCATCTCCGCCACCATGACCGACTCGAGGTGATCTTCGGCGGCGAGGCCTTCGGCATCCACGGCCACAGCCGTCTGTCGGCGCAGCAATCCGCCGAGATCGCCCGCTGCATGCAGGCCTCGCCCTTGAAGCTCAGCCTGCGCGCCAAGCAGGTGAAGGGCGAGCAGGTGACCGCCTTCGACCACATGGAGCCGATCCATCTGGAGCTGAAGCTGGAGTGCACGCGGGAGGAGGACGGGGAATTCGACGCCCAGCTCGACCCGAGCGCCGGCCTGGTCGCGCTCTACATCCAAAAGCCGAGCGGCGAGATCGCCAAGTTCCGGCCGCTGATGACGGCCTGCGGCGAGGCGCCGCGGCTCAAGCCTGTCCAGCCGGGCGAGCCGCTCTATGAAGACCTGCACCTGACCTTCGGCCGCGACGGATTCCACTTCCAGGACCCCGGTGTCTACGAGGTCCGCGCCGTCTATCTCGGCGGCGATCGCCTGACCACCTATTCCAACGTGCTCAGGCTCAATGTGGCGCCGCCGAAGACGCGGGAGCGGGAACTGCTGGCAGCCGACTTCTTCGATCCGGTCAAGGGCCAGTTGCTGGCGGTCGGACCGTCGGCCTCGAGCCAGTTCCGCATGCATCTCGACTTCTTCCGCAAGCTCGCGGACCAGATGCCCGAGACCGCGGTCGGCCGCTACCTGGCCGGCTATCTCGGCATGGCGGACGGCGTGCCCTTCAAGGATGTCGCCCATACCCAGGTCCAGGAACAGGGCGTGCCGGTGACCTCCGCGCGGATGGCGGCAAGCAAGCCGAAGCCGGAGGCGGCGCTGAAATATCTCGAGGCCGCCTGCAAGGCATCGAAGAACGCGGAGGAGAACCTCTCCAACCTCTATCAGGAGAAGCTCTGGCTCGGCCGGGCACGCGTCCTGGAGGCCGGCGGCGACGCCAAGGCGGCCAAGGAGGCGATGGACGAGGTCAAGAAGTTCGTCACCGCCACGATCGCCGACAACAAGCCGGTGCGCGAGCGGGAACTGGCCCGGCTCGACGTGATCAAGGAGAAGATCGGCGGCAAGGAGACCCCGCTGGCGGCGATCGCGGCCTGACGCCGCGCCATCGCACAACCCGATAACCGGCGATACGGCCGGGCCCGGCACCTCGGGTCCGGCCGCTTTATTCAAAATAAATCGACTCCGAATAAATCGACTCCGAGTCGATTTAAGACTTTGTTCCTAAATCGGCTCGGAGTCGATTTAATCGGCGATCTTGACCTCGCCTAATTCGACTCGGAGTGGATTTTCCGGCATGCTTCGAAAACGCGCATAGGCGCGCCCAATGGGCAATCCGGAGCGATCCGACCGTGACCGGCCGCATCCGATACTTCGTCGAAGGCCAGCCGCAACACCTGGTCCACCGCGGCCACAACAAGGGCGCGATCTTCGCCGAGCCGGGCGACTACCGCTACTTCATGGCCTGCCTGAAGCAGGCTTGCGACGCGGAGCGCCTGGCGGTCCACGCCTATGTGCTGATGACCAACCACATCCACCTCCTGGCCACCCCGGAGACCGCGGTAAGCCTGCCGCGGACCCTGCAATCTGTCGGCCGGCGCTACACCGAGTACTTCAACCGCGGCCGCGGCCGTACCGGCACGCTCTGGGAAGGCCGCTACCGGACGACGTTGATCGACAGCGACCGCTACCTGCTGACCTGCATGCGCTACATCGAGCTCAACCCGGTGCGCGCCGGCATGGTCGCCGAGCCGGCGGATTACCCCTGGTCCAGCCATCGGGGCAACGCCGCCGGCGTCCGCGACCCCCTGCTCAGCCCGCACCCCCTTTATCTCGAGTTCGGCCGCGATGCCGCGGACCGCGAAGCGGCCTACCGTGCGCTGTTTCGCGAGCGCCTGACGGCCGCCGAGATCGACGCCATTCGCCAGGCGACCAACCGGGCGTGGGCCCTGGGCGACGCCGCCTACCGCCAACGGATGGCGGCCCAGGGCGGCCCGCCGGCGATGCGGCGACAGAGAGGCCGGCCGTCGAGCCGGCCAGCCCAGGGCTGACAAGGTCCAAAACACACAAACCGGACACAACGCCGACCGCCGCGGGCCGAGCCGCGGCACCGCGGCAATTAAATCGACTCCGAGTCGATTTAAGACGTTATTCCTAAATCGACTCGGAGTCGATTTATCACGCCCGGAACCCCGGATCCGGCCGCATTTTTTCAAAGTGGGCCAGCGCCGAAGCCGCCGTCGGAGAAATTCCACTCTGACCGCGGTTCTTTCGCCTATCCTGGCCGGCGAGAGGATCGCCATGGACTACAGCATCGAACTGCCGGTCTGGCTGGTCGTGGTCGCCGGGCTGCTGGCGGTGTTGGCGCTGGTCAGCCACTTCCTGATCCCGTCGGCGCGCTGGGTGCTGCGCCGGCGCATCAATCGGGTGATCGACGAGATGAACACCCGCCTGGCGCTGGAGCTGCCGTCCTTCAAGCTGACCCGGCGCGAGGTGCTGATCGACCGGCTGGTGCATGACCCGGCGGTGATGGCGGCGGTCGAGCAGGCCGCGGCCGAGCGCGACGAGCTGCGCGAGGCGATGCTGGCCGAGGTGCGCGGCTATGCCCGCGAGATCGTGCCGGCGTTCAACGCCTATCTCTATTTCCGGGTCGGCTACTGGCTGGCGCGCCGCATCGTCCGCCTGCTCTACCGGGTTCGCCTCGGCTATGCCGACGATGCCGCCTTCGCCCGGATCGGCCCGTCCGACAGCGTCGTGTTCGTGATGAACCACCGCTCCAACATGGACTACGTGCTGGCCGGCTACCTCGCCGCCGACCAGACGGCGCTGTCCTACGCGGTCGGCGAATGGGCGCGGATCTGGCCGCTGCAACAGCTGATCCGCGCCATGGGCGCCTATTTCGTGCGCCGCAACTCGGGCGACCCGCTCTATCGCCGGGTGCTGGCGCGCTATGTCGAGATGGCGACCGAGGCGGGCGTGCCGCAGGCGGTCTACCCCGAGGGCGGGCTGAGCCGCGACGGCCGCCTGCGCCCGCCCAGGCTCGGCGTGCTCGGCTATATCGCCCGCGCCTTCGATCCGGCCGGCCCGGGCGACATCGTCTTCGTGCCGGTCGGCATCAACTACGACCGGGTGCTGGAGGATCGCAGCCTGATGGCCGCCGCCGACCCGGACCGGGAGCGCCGGAGCACCGCCTTCGCGCTCCGCACCGCGTTCGGCTTTCTGGGGCGCAACCTGATGCTGATGATGCGCCGGCGCTGGCACCGCTTCGGCTATGCCTGCGTCAATTTCGGCGCCCCGATCTCGTTCCGCGACTGGCTCGCGGCCCACGACCTGCATGCCGGCGCCGCGGCGGCGGACGACCGCTTCCCGGTGGTGCAGCAGCTGGCCGACGACCTGATGGCGGCGATCGGCGCGGTGCTGCCGGTGGTGCCGGTCAGCCTGGTCGCCAGCCTGTTCGCGGCGGCGCCGGAGCGCCGGTTCAGCGAGCTGGAGGTCAAGGCCGGCGCGGCGCGGCTGATGGCCCGGCTGAGCGCCGCCGGCGCCAAGGTCTATATCCCGCGCGCCGACCAGGACTACGCGATCGCCGTCGGGCTCCGCATGCTGACGCTGCGCCGCCTGGTGGCCGCCGAGGACGGCCTCTATGCCGCCCGGCCGGAGGAACTGCCGCTGCTCACCTATTACGCCAACGCGATCGCCCATCTGACGCCGGCGCCCGCGGCAACGCCGGCCAAATTCGACTCCGAGTCGATTTAGGAACAAAGTCTTAAATCGACTCGGAGTCGATTTTTGGAGGACGGCTATCGGCCGGCTTTCGGCACCGTCCTGGGCCGTTTACAGGACCCATTGCCGCTGATAAAGTCCGCGCGATTTCCGCACCAGCCGGGCGCGCCGCACACCATGAAGATCCTCGCCGGGAACAGCAACCGGACGCTCGCCGAGGCGATCGCCGGCTACCTCGACACGCCGTTGACCAAGGCCAATGTGCGCCGTTTCGCCGACGGCGAGGTGTTCGTCGAAATCGCCGAGAACGTCCGCGGCCAGGACGTCTACGTCATCCAGTCGACCTCGGCGCCGGCCAACGACCACCTGATGGAGCTGCTGGTCTGCGTCGACGCGCTGCGCCGCGCCTCGGCCAACAGCATCACCGCCGTGATGCCCTATTTCGGCTATGCCCGCCAGGACCGCAAGCCGGGCGCGCGGACGCCGATCACCGCCAAGCTGGTCGCCAACATGATCACCAAGGCAGGCGCCGACCGGATCTTGACCGTCGACCTGCATGCCGGGCAGATCCAGGGCTTCTTCGATATTCCGACCGACAACCTGTATGCCGCGCCGGTCATGGTGCGCCATATCCGCGAACAACTGGACGGCGAAGATTTGATGATCGTTTCGCCCGACGTCGGCGGCGTCGGCCGGGCCCGCGGCCTCGCCAAGCGGCTTGACGCCGACCTCGCGATCGTGGATAAGCGCCGCGAACGGGCGGGCGTGTCGGAGGTGATGAACATCATCGGCGATGTCGACGGCCGGCACTGCATCATGGTCGACGATATCGTCGACAGCGCGGGCACGCTCTGCAACGCGGCCGAGGAGTTGATCAACCGCGGCGCCAAATCGGCGGCCGCCTATGTGACGCATGGGGTCTTGTCGGGCGGCGCGGTCAGCCGCATCGCGGCATCGGCGCTGGATACGCTGGTCATCAGCGACAGCATCCAGGCGACCGAGGCGGTGCGCGCCTCGAACAAGATCCAGCATGTCAGCATCGCGCCGCTGATCGGCGAGGCGATGCGCCGGATCAGCGAAAAGTCCTCGGTTTCGAGCCTGTTCGACTAAGGAGACGGTCCCGCCGCGGCGGGCGGCCGGACGCGGCACCGCGTTCGGTCAGACGGTTTGAGGAGAAGGATCGATGGCGGATTTCGATATCATTCCCGTCGAGGCACGGGCCGACGCCGGCAAGGGCGCCTCGCGGGCGCTGCGCCGGGCCGGCCGGGTGCCCGGGGTGGTCTATGGCGGCAAGCTGGCGCCAACACATGTTTCGATCGACGGCACCTTGCTGATGAAGCAACTGCAGCAGGGCAGCTTCACCGCCAAGCTGTTCGAGCTTCGGCTCGACGACCGCAACCAGAAGGTGCTGGCGCGGGAGGTCCAACTGCATCCGGTGACCGACCGGCCGCTGCATGTCGATTTCCTGCGCATTGCCGAGGACGCCGAGATCGTGATCGAGGTCGCGGTCCGCTTCACCGACGAGGAAGCGTGCGAAGGCCTGCGCCAGGGCGGCGTGCTGAACATCGTGCGCCATACGATCGAGCTGCGCTGCCCGGCGACGGCGATCCCCGAGGCGATCGAGATCAGCCTCGCCGGCCGTGAGATCGGCGACAGCGTGCATATCAGCCAGGTGAAGCTGCCCGAGGGCGCGACGCCGACCATCACCGACCGCGACTTCACCATCCTCACCATCGCCTCGCCGACCGTGCATGTCGAGGAGGAGGCCGCGGCGGCCGAGGGCGAAGAGCTGCCCGAGGGCGAGGCCGCGCCGGCCGAGGGCGAGGCCGCACCGGCCGAGGGCGAGGCCGAGAAGGAGCCGTCGGGCGAGGGCGAGGGCTGATCCGATCGGCCCCCGGTCCCGCCCCTGGTTCCATGTCCAAGCGACGACATCCGATCCATGCTGCTGATCGTCGGCCTGGGTAACCCGGGCCCGGAACACGCACGCCAACGGCATAATATCGGCTTCATGGCGGCCGAGCGGATCGTCGAGCGCCACGGTTTCGGCGCCTACCGCAGCCGCTTCCAGGGCCTGGTGGCGGAGGGCCGGCTCGACCACCACCAGGTGCGCATCTTGAAACCAATGACCTATATGAACGAATCCGGCCGCTCGGTCGGCGAGGCGGCGCGCTTCTTCAAGCTGGCACCGGAGCAGATTGTCGTGCTGCAGGACGAGATCGACCTCGCCGCCGGCAAGCTCCGGATCAAGCGCGGCGGCGGCCATGCCGGCCATAACGGGCTGCGCTCGATCCACGCCCATATCGGCCCCGACTACCGCCGCATTCGCCTCGGCGTCGGCCATCCCGGCGCCAAGCACAAGGTCAGCCGCCATGTGCTGGGCGACTTCGCCAAGGCGGACCGCGACTGGCTGGACAAGTTCCTCGATGCCGTCGCCGAGGCGGCGCCCTTTCTCGCGGCCGACGACGACGCGGGCTTCGCGACGCGGGTCGCCCTGATCCTGAAGCCGCCGACACACAAACCGAAACCGGAGCCGCCGCCCGGCGCGGCGGTGCCCGGGGCGGAAGACGGACCCGGCGAGGACCAGGCTTAAGCGATGGGCTTCAAATGCGGCATCGTCGGCTTGCCCAATGTCGGCAAGTCGACCCTCTTCAACGCGCTTACCCAGACCGCGGCGGCCGAGGCCGCCAACTATCCGTTCTGCACCATCGAGCCGAACCTGGCCCAGGTGACGGTGCCCGACGACCGCCTCGACCGGGTCGCCGAACTGGCGAAATCGGCCAAGGTGGTGCCGACCCAGCTTTCCTTCGTCGACATCGCCGGCCTGGTGCGCGGCGCCTCGCGCGGCGAGGGGCTCGGCAACCAGTTCCTGCACAACATCCGCGAAGTCGACGCCATCGTCCACGTGCTGCGCTGCTTCGAGGACCCGGACGTGACCCATGTGGACGGCCGGATCGACCCGGTGGCCGACGCCGCGACCGTCGACACCGAGCTGATGCTGGCCGACCTTGAGAGCTTGGAGCGCCGCGCCGAGCCGCTGGCAAAGCGGGTGCGCGGCGGCGACAAGGCGGACAAGGCGGCGCTCGACCTGATCGAGCGGGTGCTGGCGCTGCTGCGCGACGGCAAGCCGGCCCGCTTGCTCGGCCGCGAGCCGAACCAGGAGAAGGCGTTCCGCGAGCTGCAGCTGTTGACCGCCAAGCCGGTGCTCTATGTCTGCAACCTGGACGAGGCCGGCGCCGCGGCAGGCAACGAATTCTCCCGCCGGGTCGAGCAGATGGCCGAGGCAGAGGGCGCCGAATGCGTCGCCGTCTGCGCCGCCATCGAGGCGGAGATCGCCGAGCTCGACGACCCGGAGGAGCGGGCCGCGTTCCTGGCCGAGCTCGGCCTAAAGCAGACCGGGCTGGATCGGGTAATCGCCGCCGGCTACCGCCTGCTCGGCCTGATCACCTTCCTGACCGCGGGGCCGAACGAGGCGCACGCCTGGACCGTGCCTCAGGGCACCGCCGCGCCGGCCGCCGCCGGCGCCATCCACACGGATTTCGAACGCGGCTTCATCCGCGCCGAGACGATCGCCTATGACGACTACGTCAAATGCGGCGGCGAGGCCGGCGCCAAGGAGGCCGGCCTGATGCGTTCCGAGGGCCGCGACTATATCGTGCGCGACGGCGACATCCTGCTGTTCCGCTTCAACGTCTGAAAGCCAAGCGAATGGCAAAACGCTATTGGGAGGACTTCGAGGTCGGCGCCGTCATCGAATATGGCGGCCGCGAGGTCAGCGCGGCCGACATCGTCGCCTTCGCCAGCCGGTTCGACCCGCAGCCGATGCATACCGACGAGGCGGCGGCCCGCGAGACCCAATTCGGCGGCCTGATCGCCTCGGGCTGGCATACCGGCAGCCTGTTCATGCGCATGATGGCCGACCGCCTGCTGGCCGAGACCGCGAGCGCCGGCGCGCCCGGCATCGAGCGCCTGCGCTGGACCAAGCCGGTCCGGCCGGGCGACGTGCTCCGTGTCCGCACCACCGTCCTCGACAAGCGCCCGTCGGCGAGCCGGCCCGAGATCGGCCTGGTCAACCAGCGCCATGAGGTCTTCAACCAGGCCGGCGAGATGGTGATGTGGTGCGAGGGCGCCGGCATGCTGTTCCGGCGCCCAGGAGCAGATCAGGTAGTGGATCAGGCGGAGCCGGCGGAATGAGCGACGGCCTGATCTATTTCGAGGACCTGGAGATCGGCGAGGTCCACAACTCCGCCAGCGATACCGTGACCAAGGAAGACATCATCCAGTTCGGCCGCGCCTTCGACCCGCAGCCGTTCCATATCGACGAAGCGGCGGCCAAGGACAGTTTCTTCGGCGGGCTGATCGCGTCGGGCTGGCACACCGCGTCCATCATGATGCACCTGCTGGTGACCAGCATGACCCGGCGCTCGGCGGTGCTCGCCTCGCCGGGCTTCGACGACCTCAGATGGTTGGCGCCGGTACGTCCAGGCGACAGCTTGACGATACGGTCGACCTGTATCGATAAACAGCCGTCGCGGTCGAAGCCGGACATCGGATCGGTGCGTTGGCGGACCGAGGTGCTCAACCAGGACGGTAATGTGGTAATGTCCGTCATCAATATTGGCCTGATCCGGCGGCGCGGCGGCTCCGGGCAGACAGCGGAGAATGAGAATGGGTGAAACGATCACACTGACGGCTTCCGACGGCCACCAGCTTTCCGCCTACAAGGCAGCTCCCGCCGGACAACCGAAGGGCGGGCTGGTCGTCGTACAGGAGATCTTCGGCGTGAACAGCCACATCCGTGACGTGTGCGACCGCTACGCCGCGCAAGGCTACCTGGCGGTGGCGCCGGCGGTCTACGACCGGGTCGAGCGCGACGTCGAGCTCGGCTACGGGCCGGACGACATGGCGCGCGGCCGCGATATCCGCGCCGAGACCGAGATCGACGACGTGATCAAGGACGTCGAGGCCGCGGCCGCCGCCGCCGCTGCCGGCGGCAAGGTCGGCATCGTCGGCTATTGCTGGGGCGGCTCGGTCGTCTATGTGGCATGCTGCCGGCTCGGCGGCAAGATCACCGCCGGCTCCGGCTATTACGGCGGCCAGATCCTGCCGCATCTGCACGAGAAGCCCGAGGCGCGGCTGATCCTGCATTTCGCGGAGAACGACGGATCGATCCCGCTCGGCGACGTCGATCAGATCATCGCTGCCCGCCCCGACGTCAGCGTGCATGTCTATCTCGACGCCGACCACGGCTTCAACTGCGACCAGCGTAGCCAGTACAACCCGGACGTGGCCAAGCTGGCCGAGCAGCGTACCCTGGCCCTGTTCGAGAAGGAGTTGGCGGGGTAGATGCCGCCGCGGCTTTCGGCCGAAGAACAGGCCATCGCCGGTGGGGCGGACGGGCCGGCGGCGGCGATGGCGCTGCGTATCGTCGCCGAGGCCGGGCGGCTGTTGGGTGCTGACCGGCTGATCGAGATCGCCTCGGCGCATATCGACGGCTGCCTCTATCACGGCGTCAGCGGCGTCGAGTTCGCCGAGCGGCTGGTTGGTGAGGGCGGCCGGGTCCGGGTGCCGGCGACGCTCAACGCCGGCGTGCTCGACCTCTGCCAGCCCGGCCGGGTGCGCGCCGACGCGCATCTGAACGAGATGGGGCTTCGGCTGCAAAGCGCCTATGAGGCGCTCGGCTGCCGGCCGACCTGGACCTGCGCGCCCTATCAGGCGGGCCACCGGCCGGGTTTCGGCCAGCATGTCGCCTGGGGCGAGAGCAACGCCGTCGCCTTCTGCAATTCCGTGCTCGGCGCCCGCAGCGAGCGCTATGGCGACTTCCTGGACATCTGCTGCGCCGTGACCGGCCGGGCCCCGGAGGCCGGACTGCATCTCGACGCCAACCGCCGGGCGA
>CAJHXX010000414.1_pt1 | contig 10029 bp, 10 predicted proteins | sample 9198511 | NCBI WGS metagenome assembly CAJHXX01 (sample SAMEA7708325, study PRJEB35096) | sediment metagenome | biome: marine neritic benthic zone biome [ENVO:01000025]; feature: sediment [ENVO:00002007]; material: shallow marine sediment [ENVO:03000034] sea grass bed [ENVO_01000059] ...
ATCCTGATCATCCTCGGCCTGCTGATCACCACGCAGGCCTGGTTCGGGGTGCCTTGGATGCCGCCAATCAGTTATGTCAGTCCGTTAGAGGATCCGTTGGGGAACTTCGCGCAACTCATCTGGCCCGCCTTGGCCACCGGATACCGATATTCCGCGGTGGCGACCCGAATGACCCGGTCCGCCTTGCTCGAAGTGCTGCGGGAAGATTATGTACGGACGGCCAGGGCCAAGGGATTGCTTGAAAAGGTCATCATCAACCGGCACGCCTTGAAGAACGCCATGCTGCCGGTGGTGACCGTCATCGGCATCGAATTCGCCTTCCTGATGGGCGGCCTGGTGGTCACCGAGCAGGTGTTCAACCTGAACGGCCTCGGCAAGCTGTTCGTCGAAGCGGTGACCAACAACGACTACGCACTTACGCAAGCGCTGGTCATGCTGGTCGTCACCATCTTCGTGTTCACGAATTTCGTGGTCGACATCCTCTATGCCTTGCTCGACCCGCGCATACGCTACGGATAAGGGATTGATCCGATGGCCGTTTCCGAAGTCACCGTAGAAGCCGAAATCGAAGAGCTGCCGGTTGCCCGGCCCTGGCACATCGTCATCCTGGAGATGATCCGGCGCAAGCCGCTTGGCGCGGCCGGCGCGCTGATCGTCATCGTCATGATCCTGATGGCCGTGTTCGCAGATTTCCTGACTTCCTACGACCCCACCGCCAACGCCTTCGAGGCGATGCATGAGCCACCGAGCGTCGAACACCTGCTGGGCACCGACCAGTTCGGCCGCGACCTGTTGTCCCGGATCATCTATGGCGCCCGGACGGCGTTGTTCGTCGGCTTCGTCGCCGCCTTCGTCGGCGCCACGATCGGGCTGGTATTGGGTGTGGCGAGCGCCTATTTCGCCGGCTATTTCGACCTGGTGTTCCAGCGGGTGATGGACGTCTTCATGGCGTTTCCATTGATCATCATGGCGTTGGCCGTGGTGTCGATCCTGGGCACCGGGACCCAATACGTGATCATCGCCATCACCATACCGTTCATCCCGCGCTGCGCCCGGGTGGTGCGCTCCAGCGCGCTGGCGATTCGGGAAATTCCCTACGTCGACGCGGCCCGGGCCATGGGCTACGGGCACAGCCGCATCATCCTGCGCCACATGGTGCCGAACGTGATGGCGCCGTTTCTGATCATGCTGACCGCCTTCGTCGGCCAGGCCATCCTGCTGGAGGCCTCGCTGAGCTATCTCGGCCTGGGCGTGCAGGAGCCGACCCCGGCCTGGGGCCTGATGCTGCAGGGCGGCGCCGAGGAATACGCCGAGAGCGCGCCCTGGATGGCAATCTTCCCGGGCCTCGCCATCACCCTCGCGGTGTTCGCCTTCAACCTGTTCGGCGACGCCGTCCGCGACGCGCTCGACCCGAAGCTGCGCTCCCAATAGCCGGCGCCGGCCGATCTTGTCCGAGCCGACCGAGTCCTCGCCCTCGCCGCGGGGCGCGGTGCTGCGCGGCATGCGCGACGCGGCCGGCGTGCCGCTGCTCGCGGTCGGCGGCGGCATGGCCGGCTTCGGCTCGCTCGCCCGCGACAGCGGCCTCGACCTGTGGGCCGCCCTGGCGGCGAGTGCCGGGGTCTACGGCCTGCCCGGCCAGGTCGTCTTCGTCGAGCTCTACGCGACCGGCGCCGATTGGTTCGCGGTCGTACTTGGCGCCGCCATGGGCAATGCCCGCTTCTTCCCGATGGCCGTCTCCTTCATGCCCCTGTTGCGCGTCGGCATACGCCGGCCCGCCTGGCTGTTCCTGCTGGTCCAGTTCCTCTCGACCACCTCCTGGGCCGCGGCGATGCGCGCCTATGGCAACCTGCCGGCCGAGCTGCGCCGGCACTACTTCGCCGGCTTCGGCATGCTCGCCATGGCCGCCGGGATCGTCGGGACGGCGATCGGGTTTTTCGCCACCGGCGCGTTGCCACGACCGGTGGCGCTCGGCCTGATCTTCCTCAACCCGCTGTTCATCGGGCTGCTGCTGATCGACACCCGCCTGATGATGGCGATCGCCGCCCTGGCCGCCGGCGCCGTCGCCGGCCCGCTGTTCCACCTGGTCTCGCCGGACTGGGGCGTGCTGGTCGCCGGGATCGCCGCCGGCACTGGCATCTTCCTGGTCAGCGAATTCCTGCGCCGGCGGGGGCTCGGGCGATGAGCGACCCGGCCGGCGTCTGGACGGTGGTGCTGCTCGCCATGGCGGCGACCTATCTCTGCCGCGGCGGCGGGGTGCTGTTCTCCGCCCGCATCGACCCGGAGGGCGCCGTCTTCCGCTGGGCGACCTGTGTCTCCTACGCCATGCTGGCCGGCCTGGTCTCGCGCATGATGGTGCTGCCCTTGGGCGGCCTCGGCGAGATTGCGCTGGCCGACCGGCTGCTGCCCTTCGGCCTCGCGTTGGCGGTGTTCTATCTCGCCGGCCGGCGCGTCCTTCCGGCGGTCGCGCTCGGCGTCGGCGGCTTCATCGCGCTCGCCGCCGCCCGCGGGGCCGGCCTGTTGCCCTGGTAACGTTAAGTTGTGACGACGTGCATGCGAGCGCAAAAAAAACCTTGTGATCGACAGCGGAATTTATTCAAATGATGGTGCTCCTCGGGGCCAAGCAAAAAAATAAAGAGCTGGGGTAATACAATCCAGAAAAATGCGTGGAGGGCCGATCGAACAGGGCGTGCAGTGCTGCCCTGTCACGAGTGCTTGTGGGGATACTTTTCCGGCAGCGCTTCAACGTGTTCCGGATGATCCGGGACTGTCGGGTACAATAGGGAGAACAGGACTGTGACAGAGAAATCCATCAAACCCTTCGACGACACGCCCGAGACCAAGGGCAAGACGGCGCCCAGCCGGCGCCGCTTCCTGAAGGGCGCCGCGCTCGGCGGCGCCGCGGCGGCCGCGACCGGCCTTGGCGCCCCCGCGGTACTCGCCCAGAGCCCCAAAGTCATCAAGATGCAGACTTCGTGGCCGGCATCCGATATCTGGATGGACTTTGCCCGCCAGTATGTTGAGCGTGTCGAACAGATGTCGAACGGCCGTCTCAAGATCGACCTGCTGCCGTCGGGCGCGGTGGTCGGGGCGTTCCAGGTGCTCGACGCGGTCAATGACGGCGTGCTCGATGCCGCGCATACCGTGCCGGTCTACTGGTACGGCAAGCACAAGGCGGCGTCGCTTTTCGGTACCGGGCCGGTGTTCGGCGGCAGCGCCACGACGATGCTTGCCTGGTTCCATGCCGGCGGCGGCGCCGAGCTTTACCGTGAACTGACCCAGGATATTCTCGGCTTGAAAGTCTACGGCTTCTACGGCTTCCCGATGCCCGCGCAGCCGTTTGGCTGGTTCAAGAAGCCGATTACGAAGGCCGAGGATGTCAAGGGCTTCAAATACCGCACCGTCGGCCTCGCCGCCGATCTGATGCAACGGCTCGGCATGAGCGTCGCGCAGCTGCCGGGCGGCGAAATCGTGCCGGCGATGGAACGCGGTGTCATCGACGCCTTTGAGTTCAATAACCCGTCGTCGGACAGCCGTTTCGGCGCCCAGGACGTGGCCAAGAACTACATGCTGTCGTCTTACCATCAAGCGAGCGAATCGTTCGAGTTCCTGTTCAACAAGGACTTCTACGACGACTTGCCGGCCGATCTCCAGGCGATCCTGAAATACGCCGTCGAGGCGGCGAGCACGGCGAATACCGCGATCGCGCTCGACAATTATTCCGCCGACCTGCGCAAGCTGCAGACCAAATCAGGCGTTACCGTGCACCGAACGTCGAAGGAGATTCTCGACGCCCAGCTCAAGGCCTGGGACGAGTTGATTCCGGAACTCGAAAAAGACCCGTACATGAAGAAGGTCATGGATAGCCAGCGTGCCTGGGTCGACCGCGTCGTCTTCTACGAATTGATGAACGCGCCTGACTACGCGCTCGCCTACAATCATTACTTCCCGGGCAAGCTGAAGCTGTAACGCTGGTCCAGGTTGGCAAAGTCACGGTCGGGCGGTCTGCGCGGCGGATCGCCCGACCGGGCCAACAATCTTGTCGTGCGCAACGATAGAATAACCTAATGACCCGCTACGTCTTGTTCGCCGATCGCGTTTCGGCATGGTTCGGCAAAGCGTTCGCCTGGATCATTCTGGTCATGACCTTCGGCGTAGCGTACGAGGTCTTCGTCCGTTATGTGCTGAATGCGCCGACAACTTGGGCGCTGGATGTCTCGTACATCATGTACGGCACGCTGTTCATGATGGGCGGGGCCTACACATTGTCGCGCGGCGGCCATGTGCGCGGCGACTTTCTCTACCGGCTCTGGTCACCCCGAACGCAGGCCCGAGTCGAACTGATACTCTATTTCCTTTTTTTCTTTCCCGGCGTGCTGGCGCTGATACTGGCCGGCTGGAAATACGCTTTCCGGTCCTGGGGTTACCTCGAAGTCAGCGTGAACAGCCCGGCCGGTATCCCGGTCTTCCAGTTCAAAACGATCATCGTCGCCGCCGGCATCCTGCTGTTAATACAGGGCATCGCCCAGGTCTTTCGCTGCATCATCTGCATCCGGACCGGCGAATGGTTGCGCGTCGTCGACGACATCGAGGAAACGGAAGTGATGCTAGCGGACGAGGCGACGCGGGACATCCTCGACCACGGCACGGAGGCCGTCGATCTCGTCAGGCCCGACGATTCCGGCGGGGACCGGAACGGCCAGCAGGACGGAAGCGATTGATGACGGATCCCCAAATTGCCCTGAGCATGCTGGGCATTTTCATCATCGTCATTTTCCTTGGCTTCCCGATCGCCTTCACCCTGATGGCGATGGGCATCATGTTCGGCTACTACGCCTATTTCGACGCATCGCGCATGTGGCGCGCCTACAACCGGGCGGTCGAGCAGGGAGCGGATTTTCCGGTCATCGCCGAAACCTGGATCGAGGGATTTTTCAACAACCGGGTATTTGATCTGTTCGTCAACCAGACCTACTCGGTCATGTCCAACGACGTGCTGACCGCGGTGCCGCTGTTCCTGTTCATGGGATACATAGTCGAGCGCGCGAATATCGTGTCACGACTGTTCTCGACGCTGAACATCGCCTCGCGGCGCGTTCCGGGGTCGATGGCCGTAGCGGCCCTGATTACCTGTGCCATGTTCGCGACGGCCACCGGCATCGTCGGCGCGGTGGTAACGCTGATGGGCCTTCTCGCACTGCCGGCAATGCTCAAAGCCCGTTACGAGACCAGCTTCGCGTCGGGCATCATCTGCGCCGGCGGGACGCTGGGTATCCTCATTCCACCGTCGATCATGCTGATCGTCTACGCCGCCGCCTCGGGCGTCTCGATCGTCCGGCTATACGCCGGCGCCCTGTTCCCGGGGCTGTTGCTAGCCGGCCTGTACCTGGTTTACGTCGTTGGCCGCGCGACGCTACAGCCAAGTGTCGCCCCCAGGCCGACGCGCGACGAAATTCCGGACCTGCCGATCGGCAAGCTGATCTTGATGCTCCTGACCTCGTTTTTTCCGTTGGCGGTCCTGATTACTTCCGTGCTGGGGGCGATCCTGTTCGGTCTGGCAACCCCATCGGAAGCGGCGGCGGTCGGCGCACTCGGTGGCCTCGTGTTGGCGGTCGCCTACCGGGCCCTGACCTGGCAACGGCTACGGGAGTCGGTCTATCTGACAATCCGTACGACTGCCATGGTGTGCTGGCTGTTCGTCGGTTCATGGACATTTTCGTCGGTCTTTTCGTACCTTGGCGGCGAGCAGCTCATCAACGAGTTCGTGACCGGCCTCAACCTGTCGCCGCTGGCCTTCCTGCTGCTCGCCCAGCTGATCATCTTCCTGCTCGGCTGGCCGCTCGAATGGTCCGAGATCATCATCATCTTCGTACCGATCTTCCTACCACTGCTGCCGCATTTCGGCGTCGATCCGCTGTTTTTCGGCATCCTGGTGGCGCTCAACCTGCAGACCTCGTTCCTGACCCCGCCGATGGCGATGTCGGCATACTATCTCAAGGGCATCGCGCCGCCGCACGTGCAGCTTATCCAGATCTTCAAAGGCGTGATGCCTTTCCTCCTCCTCGTCTTCGTCGCCATGATCATCCTCTACGTGCAGCCGCAAATTGCGTTCTGGTTACCCGACCAGATCTACAACCGTTGAGTTCCGGCGGATGAACCCGATCCTCCAGCTTTGCGCCGTCGACCTGCGCGACCGCCTGGCCGCCGGCGCGCTGCGTGCGGTAGAACTCGCCCAGGCCTGTTTCGACGAAATCGACCAGCGCGAACCGGAGGTCGGAGCGTTTGCCTGGTTTGACCGTGATCACGCGCTTCGACAGGCGGCGGCGCTCGACGAGCATCGTGCCTCGGGTCGTGCGATCGGGCCGTTGCACGGCCTGCCCATCGGCATCAAGGACATCATCGACACCGCCGGCATCCCGACGGAAAACGGCACGGTCATCGATGCCGGACGAGTTCCCCGCGATGACGCCTTCGTCGTCACCCGCCTCAAGCAAGCCGGCGCCCTAATCATGGCAAAGACCGTGACGACGGAGCTTGCCTATCGCGGACCAGGCAAGACCCGCAACCCGCACAACCCGGCCCATACGCCCGGCGGGTCGTCGTCGGGATCCGCGGCCGCGGTCGCCGCCGGCATGCTGCCGTTGGCGATCGGGACGCAAACGGCGGGCTCGGTGATTCGGCCGGCTTCCTATTGCGGAGTCATCGGCTTCAAGCCGACATTCGGCACCATTCCGCGCACCGGCGTGCTGATGCAATCGACGTCACTCGATACTATCGGTGTGTTTGCGCAGAGTGTGGACGCCGCTGCCCTGCTGGCCGAATCACTGTGCGGCTTCGATGCCGGTGATCCCGCGACCGAGACGAAACCTGAGCCGCGATTGTACGAAACCGCGACATCCGAACCGCCTATTGGCCCGACGCTCGCATTTGTGCGTCAGGCTGCCTGGGACGAGGCCGATCGAGATACTCAGGAAGCCTTTGTCGAGCTTGTGGCGACGCTCGGCGAATGCTGCGACGAGGTGGAATTGCCGGTGCCTTTTGCCGAGGCTTCGCAGTTGCACGGGATCGTCCAAAAGGCGGAGCTGGCCAAGTCCTTCCATCGCTATGAAAGCCGGGCGCGCGCGCAGTTGTGCATCGCGATGCAAGAGGCGATTGACGACGGCAGGCGCATCCTCGCACACGACTATCTTGCCGCGCGCGACTGGCCCGCTGTTCTCAATGCCGGCCTGGAGGCGATCTTCTCGCGTTACGACGCCATTATCACGCCGGCGGCACCCGGGCCCGCTCCCGAAGGTCTCGAATCCACCGGCAGCCCCGCTTTCAACGGTGTCTGGACTTTCTGCGGTACGCCGGCGGTCACGCTGCCGCTGCTACAGGCCGCGAACGGCCTACCCATGGGGGTGCAATTGGTCGGTCGTCGCGGCGACGACGCCCGCCTGTTGCGTACGGCACGCTGGTTGATCCGGCATCTCTCACAAGCTGACTGACCGTGCGAACGGCAACCAGGGGCGTGATTTCATGATGGACAAGGCAATCGTCATCGCGGCGCTCGTGCTTCTGATCGGCTTCATGGCAATTCTCATCGGCTTCGTACCGGAGATTGATCTGACAATTGTCGTGGTCATCGTCGTCGCAATGGCCTGTTATGACTTCTATCGCGAATTGTTCGGCAAACGTAACGGCGACCGGTAGCGAACCGCCGCCGACCTTGCGGCACCGCATTTGCGTATCGACCATAATCCTTTGACAGGTCTTCGGCCTCGAGGTTGCTTTTCACGTTCTGGTTCTGGACGATAGCCTTGAGTATGTGCTCGCGATTTGGGCAACGCGCCCCGATGAACCGCGCGGCCAGCTGCCGGAGGAGGCCCTGATGGAACCGAGCCAACTGAGCGCCGTGGACACGGTCCGGGCGCTCGCCGCCGGCGATCTCCGGGCGATCGACCTCACGGAGGCCTGCCTCGCGCGAATCGCCGAGGTCGAGGACGACGTCCAGGCCTGGACCTATCTCGATCCCGAGCATGCGCGCGCGCAGGCGCGCGAGCTCGACGAGCGGCGTGAACAGGGCGCGGCGATCGGGCCGCTGCACGGCCTGCCGGTCGGGGTCAAGGACATCGTCGACACCGCCGACATGCCGACCGAGAACGGCAGCGTGCTGCATGCCGGCCGCAGCCCGATGCAGGACGCGACCGTGGTCTCGCTCATGCACGCGGCCGGCGCGGTCATCCTGGGCAAGACCGTGACCACCGAGTTCGCCACCTACAGCCCGGGCAAGACAAAAAACCCGCATGATCCGGCTCGGACGCCCGGCGGCTCCTCCTCCGGCTCGGCCGCCGGCGTCGCCGCCGGCATGATGCCGCTCGCCATCGGCAGCCAGACCAACGGCTCGGTGATCCGGCCGGCGACCTATTGCGGCGTCTACGGCTTCAAGCCGACGCACGGACTGATCTCGCGCCGCGGCGTGCTGCTGCTATCCCACATCCTGGACCATGTCGGCGTCTTCGCCCGCTCGGTCGCTGACGCGGCGCTGCTGGCCGAGAACCTGATGGCGTTCGACGACCGCGACCCGGACATGCGCGCCGTCGCCCGGCCGAAGCTGCTGGAGACGGCGCTTTCGGAGCCGCCGCTGCCGCCGCGCTTCGCCTTCGTCAAGACGCCGGTCTGGGACAAGGCCGACGCGGCGACCGAAGCGGCCTTCGCCGAGTTGGCCGCGATGCTCGGCGATCGGGTCGAGGAAGTCGCGCTGCCCGAGCCCTTCGAGCGCGCCGTCGACTGGCACCGCACCGTCATGGAGGTCGACCTCGCGGTCAATCTCGCCGCCGAATACGACATCGGCGCCGACCGGTTGAGCAGCCAGCTACGCGGCATGATCGAGGCCGGGCAGAAGGCCCTGGCGGTCGACTATGCGCATGCGGCGACCGCGCGCGAGCTGCTGAACGCCCGCTTTGGCGAGCTTGCCGCCGACTACGACGCGGTGATCACGCCGGCGGCCACCGGCGAGGCGCCGGTCGGCCTCGGCGCCACCGGCAACCCGATCTTCTGTACGCTCTGGACCCTGATGGGCGTGCCGGCGATCACGCTGCCGGTGTTCGCCGGCGAGAACGGCCTGCCCATGGGCCTGCAGCTGGTCGGCTGGCGCGGCGACGACGCCCGGCTGCTGCGCACCGCGCACTGGCTGGTCGACCGGCTCGAAGGCTGACCGGTCAACTGTCCTCGCCGTCACCCTGGCGGAAGCCGTCGCGCACCCAGCGAAAGCCGCGCCAGCCGAAATAGCCGCCGGCGAGCAGCGCCAGCGGCACCAGGAGATAAGCCCGCCCGGATTCGACGAAGCGCGCCCGATAGTGCCGGAAGCGGTAGCCGGAGACGACCCGGTGGCGGCACAGCCCGGCGAAGAAGCCTTGCCGGGCGTCCTCGGTGCAGGCGGCGCGGATCTCGGCCTCGATCGCCGTGCGCGCCGCGCCGCCCTCGGGCGGCAGCTCAAAGCCCCGGTCGGCGCCGAGATAGACCAGGCCGAAGATCACCGCGGCCGTGACGAACAGCGCCATGCCGAGCCGCTCGAAGCCCTGTTTGTAGAGCCGTTTCGCCACGCCTGTTCTAGCCGGTCTTCAGCCAGTGTTCGATCAGTTGCCGGGCGATCGAATCCGGTGGCGGCAGGCTGAAGCCGCGGTTGTCGGCGTCGCGAATCTCGTCGCGGCCGAACCAGCGCGCATCCGCCAGCTCGGTCTGGTCGACGGTGACCGCCTCGCTCAACCCCTCGGCGTGGAAGCCGAGCATCAGTGAGGCCGGGAACGGCCAGGGCTGCGAGGAGTGATAGCGGGCATTGCCGGCGACGACGCCGGTCTCCTCCATCACCTCGCGGGCGACCGCCTCCTCCAGGCTCTCGCCCGGCTCGACGAAGCCGGCGATGGTCGAATAGCGGCGCTCGACGAAGCGCTTGTTGTGTCCGAGCAGGCAGCGGTCGCCGCGGCTGACCAGCACGATCACCGCCGGGTCGGTGCGCGGGAAATGACTGGCGCTGCAATCGGGGTTGCTGCA
>CAJHXX010000388.1_pt1 | contig 10004 bp, 8 predicted proteins | sample 9198511 | NCBI WGS metagenome assembly CAJHXX01 (sample SAMEA7708325, study PRJEB35096) | sediment metagenome | biome: marine neritic benthic zone biome [ENVO:01000025]; feature: sediment [ENVO:00002007]; material: shallow marine sediment [ENVO:03000034] sea grass bed [ENVO_01000059] ...
GCGGCGGCGGCGCTGAGCCCCAGGCTGTGGCCGAGATAGCCGAAATAGGCGGCGTCCAGAGCGGCGCCGTAGTTGTCGACCGCATAGCCAGCCAGTACCGCCGCCGGCAGGACGAAGCCGGCGGCGATCGGCGCGAGGCAGGCGGCGACCGCCAGCGCCGCCCGGCCGGCGCGTAGGGGATAGCTTGGCAGCGGCCGGTGCTTGGCGACCGCGCCGTGGAAGCGCCGCCGCCGCCGGGCCGAGCGTTCCAGCCACATCAGGCCGCCGACCACGACCAGCAGCATGCAGGCCATCTGCGCCGCGCCGGCCGTGCTGTTCATGTTGGTCCAGACATTGACGATGCCGACGGTGAAGCTGTTGACGGCGAAGAAGTCGACCGTGCCGTAATCGTTCAGGGTCTCCATCAGGGCCAGCGCCACGCCGACCACGATCGCCGGGCGTGCCATCGGCAGCGCCACCCGCCAGAAGCTGGCCCAGGCGCTCTGGCCCAGCGTGCGGCTGACCTCGAAAGCGGCGACCGATTGCTCGATGAAGGCGGTGCGCGCCAGCAGGTAGACATAGGGGTAGAGCGTCAGCGTCAGCATCGCCACGGCGCCGGCGGTCGAGCGGATCTCCGGGAACCAGTAGTCGCGGCTCGACTGCCAGCCGAACAGGCCGCGCAGGCCCGACTGCACCGGGCCGGCATATTCCAGGAGGTCGGTATAAACGTAGGCGACGATATAGGCCGGCATCGCCAGCGGCAGCAGCAGCGCCCATTCGTAAAACCGCCCACCCGGGAACCGGCACATGGTGACCAGCCAGGCGGTGCCGACGCCGATCGCCAGCGTGCCGGCCCCGACGCCGAGCATCAGCAGGAGCGTGGTGAGCACGTAATGGGGCAGCACCGTCGCTGCCAGGTGACTCCAGATCTCGGCGCCGGGGCCGAAGGCGAGCCAGACCACGGCGACCACCGGCACCGACACGCTGCCGGCGACGGCCAGGGCGCCGAGGCGCCACCAGCGGCTGCGCTCGATGCCCTGCGCCTCTTCCGGCGCGGCGGCCAGGTCGCTTACCGCCGTCGCCATCGCGCCGCCGGCGGTATTGCCGCGCATCTCATAGGTCGAAGCCGACCTTGTCGACCAGCTTCATCGCCGCCTTGCGGTGCCGGGCGACCAGGTCGAGGGCGATCTGGTCGGCCTCGAACCGGCCCCAGGCCGCGACCACGGGGTGCAGGGGAATATCCGACAACACCGGATACTCGAAATTTTCCGCCGCGTAACGTTGCTGTATCGCCGGGCTCGCCAGGAACTCGATCAGGCTGCGCGCGGCGGCCTGGTGCCGGGCGCTCTTGGTCATCGCGGCGCCGCTGATGTTGATGTGGGTGCCGCGGCCGGCCTGGTTGGGAAAGACGATATTCACCGCATCCGCCCAGGCCTTCTGGTCCGGATCGGCCGACATCTTGCCCATGTAGTAGCTGTTGCCGATGGCGATGTCGCAGACGCCTTCCTTGATCGCCCGGACCTGGGCGCGGTCATTGCCCTGGGGCTTGCGCGCCAGATTGGCCTTGACCGCGTCGAGCCAGGTTTGCGCCCGCGCTTCACCGTGATGGGCGATCATCGAGGCGATCAGGGCCACGTTGTAGACATGCTTGCCTGAGCGGGTGCAGATGCGGCCCCGCCATTTCGGGTCGGCCAGGTCCTCATAGGCGGTGATCTCGCCGGGTCGAACCCGTTCCTTGCTGGTGTAGAGCACGCGCGCGCGGGTGGTCAGCGCGTACCACAGGCCGTCGGGGTGGCGGAGATGCGCCGGAATCGCCGCTTCCAGTGTCTTGGAGCGCAGCGGCTGTACCAGATCCGCCTCCACCAGGTCGTGCAGCCGGCCGATATCGGCCGTCAGCACCGCGTCCGCCGGGCTGTTGGCGCCTTCCGCCTTCAACCGTTCCAGCAGGCCGCGGCGCGCGTAGACGACGTTGACCGCGATGCCGGTCTCGCGCGTGAAGGCGTCGAGCAGGGGCTGGATCAGAAATGGCTGACGGTAGGAGTAGAGGTTGACCTCGGGATCCGCCGCCCGGGCCCGGTCGGCCGTAAGACCCAAGAAGACCGCGCAGGCGATGGCCAGGGCGATCGGCAGACGCAACATCGACATCGGTATGCTCCTTTGGTGGTATTGCGATTCATTCGCATTATCAGCTTTCCCGAGACTAAATACCGAATCTTCGAAGTTTTTGCAAGTGAGAATGATTATCATTTTGATCATCGCGAGGCTTCTTTGCCGCCCAAGAAGCGGGGATGTGCCCCCTCGAGCGGAAGTTAAGTGTGATTTGCATTCGCAACTGATATTGCCGAAGCGCGCCGGCATTTGATTTGATTCAGATCAAATCTGGCCGCGTGGGGCGGACGAATGCGCGGCCGGCGGTCGATGGTTAATCCTTTCTTAACGATTCTTAAGTAATTTTCCGATCAATCGCCGAAAACCGCCTCCATGTGGGCGACACCAGCACCGGGATGCTCGCGAGCATGCACGCACGCCCGTTCCTTGCCGCCACGTTTTGTACCGCCATGATCCTCGGCGGCGCGCCGGCCTATGCCGAATCGGGGCTCGCCGCGCGCCTCGGCGGCGGATTTCAGGGCCTGTGGGCGGAGGATGGCGGGACCGCCGTCGGAACCGGCGAGACGGCCGGATCGCCGCAGCGGGTGGCGCTCGGCTCCTGGCTCGGCATCGGCTTCGACGCCGGCTTCGACGCCGGCACCGGCGCGCAGATGGCGCCGGGCGTCTTCCTCGACGGCCGGTGGGGGGAGCTTCGCTTCGGCGCCGGGCCGCCCCCGATCGAGGCGTTCACCGTCGGCGCGCCGAGCGTGCTGCCGCCCAACCCTGCCTTCTATCAGGACACGACGCCGATCGAGGTGACGGTGACGACCACCGGCGCCGCCGCCGAGCGCGAGCGCGTGGTCTACTATTCGCCCAGTCTCGGCGGCTTGAAGTTCGGCCTCGCCTTCACCCCGGACGATTGTGAGGACAGCGGGTGCGCCGAGTTGCGTGAGCTCGCGCCGGACGAAGATGCCCGGACCGATACCCTGGAGATGGCGCTCGCTTATGACGCGGAGTTCAAGGAAGTCGGCGTCTCGCTGTTCGCCGGTCTCGCCAAATCGCGCCTCGAACAGCGCGATCAGGATCCGCGCCTGCTGGACGGAGAGCAATGGGACATCGGTGCCGCGCTGAGCTACCGCGGCTTTTCGGTCGGCGCCGGCTACGGCCGCGACAGCCGCGGCATCGATCTCGCGCCGGAGCGGCGCGACTGGAACCTCGGCGCCGCCTACCAGACCGGCCCCTGGGGCGTCAGCCTCGGTTTCGCGCGGACCTACCTGATGGACGAGGAGGGCCTGCCGGAGGACCGGATCGACCAGGCCGAGCTTGCCTTCGCCTACGACGTCGGCCGCGGCGTGGTGCTGGGCGGCGCCCTGCAATGGTGGGATTTCGACCGCTACGGCGATGCCGAGGGTGGCGCCGAGGGCGACGACTCGATCAGCCTGATGTTCGGCTCGAAACTGAAATTCTGACCGTCCGGCCCGTTTCCGCTAGAGCAGCATCCGATCAGTTGGAATCGCTTTCAGCGATCCAACTGTCGGATAAGGCTGCTCTATCTTATTGAGAAGTAGAGCAATTTTATCCGATCAGATCGAACCCTACCGGTTCGATCTGACCGGATATTGCTCTAGGCGGGCTTCAAATTCATCGCCGCTGACGGCAGACTTCCCCGATGACGTCCTTAACCTCGGGGAGATGCGCGATGGCCGGTTTTCAGGTCGATCTCGATGATATCGGCTTCGTCGGTGAGGGGCTGACGCGGCCGGAATGCGTGCTGGCGACCGCCGACGGCAGTCTCTATTGCGGCGACTGGAGCGGCACTGGCGGGGTCATGCGGATCGCCGCCGCCGGCGGCCAGACCCTGTTCGAAGCGAAGACTGAGGCCGGCTTCCAGCTGCGCCCGAACGGCATCGCCATGATGGCCGACGGCTCTTTCCTGCTGGCGCATCTGGGCGAAACCGGCGGCGTCTACCGGTTGGCCCGGGACGGGACGCTCGCGCCTTATTTGATGGAAGTCGACGGCGTCGCCCTGCCGCCGACCAACTTCGTCGCCGTCGATCGCGCGGGCCGTGTCTGGGCCACCGTGTCGACCAGGCTGGAGCCGCGCCAGCGCGCCTACCGCGCCGATATCGCCGACGGCTTCATCGTCTTGCACGACGAGGGCGGCGCGCGCATCGTCGCCGACGGCCTCGGCTACACCAATGAATGCGGCGTCGACCCGACCGGCGCCTGGCTCTACTGCAACGAGACCTTCGCCCGGCGCCTGAGCCGGTTCCCGCTGGCCGCGGACGGCAGCCTCGGCGCGCGCGAGACCGTCGCCGAGTTCGGAGTCGGCTCGTTCCCCGACGGCATGAGCTTCGACGAGGAAGGCGGCGTCTGGATCACCGCCGTGGTCGGCAACCGGGTGATCCGGGTGGCGCCCGACGGCAGCCAGCAGGTGGTCGTCGAGGACAGCGATGCGAAATACGTCGCCGAGGCGGAGGCGGCGTTCCAGGTGGGCGCGCTCGGCCGCGTCCATCTCGACCGGATCGAGAGCGCCCGGATCAAGAACGTCTCCAGCCTCGCCTTCGGCGGCCCGGACCGCAAGACCGCCTATCTCGGCTGCCTGCTCGGCGACCGCATCGCCAGCTTCCAGAGCCCGATCGCCGGCGCCGAGCCGTCCCACTGGCATGTGGTGTAGGACCACGCCCGGTCATACGCCCTTGGAGCGCGCCAGCAGATAGGCGCCGGCGCAGATCATCGCCGCGCCGACCAGCGTGGCGGCGCCCGGCCATTCGCCGAACACCAGGATGCCCAACAGGGCGGCGAACACCACGCCGCTGTACTTGATCGGCACCAGATAGGTCGCCTCGGCCAGGCGGAAGCCGCGGATGTTGCAATACTGGCCGAGGATCGCGACCGGCCCCATGGCCAGAAGGATGGCGGCGTCGGCGAGTGCGATCGGCTGCCACCAGAGGACCCCGAACAGTGCCAGCATCAGGCAGGCGCTGCCGTTGACGATGGCCAGGATGCGCGGCGCGCTGTCCCGGACCACGGTCGCCTTCAGCAGCACCACCTCGCCGCCCCAGGCCATCGCCTGGACCAGGGCGGCGAGCGCGCCAAGCGAGATCCAGCCCGGGTCGGCGAAATCCGGTTCCGCCACCACGACGGCGCCGAGCAGGCAGACCGTGCCGGCCAGCACGTCTGAAAATCCGAGACGTTCGCGCAGCAACAGCACGGCCAGCGCAACCGTGAACACGCCGTTGGTCATGGCGATCGCCTGGGCGTTGGCGAGCGGGATATGGGTGACCGCATAGGCGCCGCAGGCGACGCTGGTGACGCCGAACAAGGCGCGCAGCACATGCAGGACATAGATCCGGCGCCCGCCGGAGCGCGGCGCTGCCGGGTCTCGGCGGCGCCTGCCGGCGTAAAGGTAGATCGGAAATATGACCAAAAAGCCGGCCAGGTAGCGCAGGAACGCCACCTCGGCCGGCGGCACCCAGGGCGAGGCCAGCTTGGGCAGCATGAACATCAGGGCGAACAGAAAGGCGCCGAAGGTGACCCAGGCGAGCGCCGCCGGCCGTCCATGTCGCAAATCCCCGCCTCCTGCATGTCGCATCGGCGACAGATTGCGGCAAGTCATTAATGAATAGGAGCCATCAATGTGATATATGGGTAATGCAAGAATGAATGGAGGTAGCCCGCATGAACTGGGACGATCTCAGGGTGCTGAATGCGGCGGCGGAGACCGCCAGCCTGTCCGCGGCGGCGCGTCGGCTCGGCATCAGCCAGCCGAAGGCGAGTCGGCGCCTGCGCGCCCTGGAGGATGCCGTCGGCGCGCGGCTGTTCGACCGGCTGCCGAGCGGCCTCGCGCCGACGCCGGCCGGCGAGCGTCTGATCCCGCTGGTCGCCGAGATGGCCAAGGCCGCCGATGCCGTGCACCGCACCCGGTCCGCCCTGCCCGAGGCGGCGACCGGCACGGTCCGCGTCTCGGCGGTGGAGACGATCGGCCGCTTCCTGGCCGAGCGCATGAACGAGCTGCTGGCGGCGACGCCGGGGCTCGAGGTCGAGATCATCACCACCCATACCGAGATCAATCTGTCGCGGCGCGAGGCCGACCTGCTGATCCGCGAATGCCTGCCGGAAGGGGCGAGCCTGATCTCACGCCGGCTCGGCGATCTCGGCTATTCGGTCTATGGCGCCCGCGACCTGGTGCAACGCCAGCCGGCGGCGCGGACGGAAGACCGCTACGCGTCCTGCGACTGGGTCGGCCTCGCGGAGGATCGTCTGTTCTTTCCGGCGCAGAAAAGCTGGCTCGACCGCCGCCTCGCCGGGCCGCCGAGGATGCGAACCACCGAGCTGCACGTTTTGCTGGCCGCGATCCGCGCCGGCGTCGGCCTCGGCCTCGCGCCCTGTTGCCTGGCCGACGCCGATCCGGATCTGGTTCGGCTGACGCCCGCGATCCCCGAGCTGGCCGGCCGGCAACACCTGCTGATCCACCCCGACGTCCTGCGCGAGCCGGCGGTGCGCGCCGTCACCGACGGCCTGGCGGGGCTGTTCCGGCGCCACCGGGGGCGGCTTGCGGGCGCCGAGGCGCCGGCCGGAACGCCTCAGGGCGTGAGCACGATCTTGCCGTAGGCGCCGGGCTCCAGCACCGCCTGATGGGCCTCGGCCGCCGCCGCCAGCGGCATCTCGCGGCCGACCACCGGGGTGAGCGTCCCGTTGGCGAGGCCGGCGCCGAGGGCGGCGTGGATCGACGCCAACTCGGCCTCGGTCGCGTTCCAGAGGGCGAGGCCGGTGATGATCGCGTCCTTGGTCATGGTGGCGCGCGCATTGATCTCGATGGTGCCGCGGTTGCCGATCACCACGACCCGGCCGAAGCGGGCGACGACGTCGAGATCCTTGGCAAGGTTGACGTTGGCCAGCATCTCCAGGATCACGTCGGCGCCCCGGCCACCGGTCAATTCCATCAGCTCGTCGAGATAGCCCGGCTGGGTGTGGTCGAGCACGTGATCGGCGCCATGCTCTTGCACCAGGGCGCGGCCGCGCTCCGTGCCGCCGGTGCCGATCACCGTTAGCCCATGGGCGCGGGCGAGCTGCACCGAGGCGATGCCGACGGCGCCGCTCGCGCCATGCACCAGCACGGTTTCGCCCGGCCGCGCCTGCCCCTTGTGGTGCAGGCCGCGATAGGCGGTGGCGTAAGGCACGCCGATCGCCGCGCCCTGGGCAAAGCTCACATTGTCGGCGAGCGGGTGGACCTGCGCCGGCGCGCAGACCATCAGCTCGGCATAGCCGCCGGTCAACATGCCGGTGGTCGAGCCGGTGGTGTAGACCCGATCGCCCACGGCGATGCCGTCGACGCCGTCACCGACCGCCTCGACGGTGCCGGCGGCATCGCCGCCCGGAACATAGGGCGGATCCGGCAGCATGGCGTAGACGCCGGAGCGGACATAGGTGTCGACTGGGTTGACGCCGACGGCACCGACCCGGACCAGCAGCTCGCCGGGCCCGGCCGCCGGGTCCGCTACCTCGTCGAGGTGCAGCACCTCGGGCCCGCCGAATTCATGCGCACGGATTGCCTTCACGATCGCCTCCCCTGGTTGGTTCGATTTGCCTTTCGGAATGTTATCTCGGTTCCGCCGCCCGCGGCCATCCCCGGCCTGAGACCGCGGCGCCGTTGCGCCTCTCCGGGCGTTGCTGTAATCCGACGGATTGCAGGCTGTCCTTGGGAGGCGCGCCGTGACGACCAATTCCTTCCGCATCGCCGTGCTGCCCGGCGACGGCATCGGCGTCGAGGTGATGGGCGCGGCCAAGGCCGTGCTCGACGCGGCCGCCGCGCGGATCGGCGGTTTCGCGCTGGCCTATGAGGAGCATCCGGGCGGCGCGCTCTACTACCGGGACACCGGCACGGCGCTGTCGGAAGAGACCTTCGAGGCCTGCCGCGCGGCGGACGCGATCCTGTTCGGCGCCATGGGCTGGCCCGAGGTGCGCTATGCCGACGGCACCGAGATCGCGCCCCAGCTCGACCTCCGTTTCGGCCTCGAGCTCTATGCCGGCGTCAGGCCGGTGCGGCTCTTTCCCGGCGCGCCGACGCCGCTCAAGGATCCGCGCGCCGCCGAGATCGACTTCGTGCTGATTCGCGAGCAGACCGAGGGCCTGTTCTCGACCCGCGGCAGCGCGACGGTCGAGGACGACCGGGTGGCGCGGGACGTGATGGAGATCACCCGGGCGACCTCGGAGAAGCTGTTCGACTTCACCTTCCGCCTGGCCGAACGGCGCAAGGCGGCCGGCCGGCCGGGGCGCGCGGCGCTGATCGACAAGGCCAATGTGCTGACCTCGATGGCGTTCCTGCGCAAGATCTTCGATGAGCGCGCGGCGGCCTTCCCGGAGATCGAGGCCGAACGCCACTATGTCGACGCCACCGCGCTCAACCTGGTGCGCCGGCCCTGGGACTTCGACGTCATGGTGACCGAGAACATGTTCGGCGACATCCTGTCCGACCTCGCCGCCGCGCTGGTCGGCGGCATGGGCATGGCGCCGTCCGGCGATATCGGCGACGACCACGCCATGTTCCAGCCGGCCCATGGCAGCGCGCCGGACATCGCCGGCACCGGAAGGGCCAATCCGACCGCGATGATTCTCTCGGCCGCGATGATGCTCGACTGGCTCGGCGAGCGGCACCGGCTCGAATCCTGCGCCGTGGCCGCCCGGCTGGTCGAAGACGCCGTCGCGCGAGTCTTCGCCGACGGCGCCGCGGTGCCCGTCGACCTCGGCGGCGCCGAAGGCACCGCGGCGGTCGCCAAGGCGGTTTTGCAGCGGATCGAGCACGCCGGCTGATTCGGCCCGCCGCCGCGGCGAAGAACTTGCGCCGAACCGTTAGTCATTTGCTTACCGCTGCCCGATAGCTTGGCGGCCTTCCGTCGGCCTCGGATTCCGTGGGAGGCAGGATATGCGGCTCGGACTCTTGGCTCTGCTGGTGCTCGCCGGCCTGTCGATCGGTGCGGCCTCGGCATCGGCCGATACGGCCAATTCGGCCTATTTCAGCCTGCATGGCGGGCTCAACCTGGTGCATGACGAGGACCTGCAGGATAACTTCGCCGTCTTCGGTCTGAAGACCGTGGCCGCGGCGCGCTACGAGCCCGGCTACACGGTCGGCGGCACCCTCGGCTACAAGGCGACCAATTTCCTGCGGGTCGAGCTGGAGGCGACCTATCGGCGCAACGCGCTCGACGAGATCGAGTGGGATGATGCGGAATTCAAGGTCGGTCACTTCAGGACGAAAGGTCATATCAGCTCGCTCGCCATCATGAGCAACCTGTTCTTCGAGTTCCCGACCCAAGGCCGGCTGGTGCCGAGCGTCGGGTTCGGATTTGGACTCGCCACCGTGTTCCTCGAAGACACCGGCGATTCGGACGGTCCCCTGTTCGACGAAAAGCTGGTCGGCCCGGCCTTCCAGGCCGGCGTCGGGCTCGGCTACGCCTTCAACGACAGCCTGATGCTGTCATTGGATTATCGATTTCTCGCCGCCTGGCTGCCGGAATTCTTTCACGCGGAACAGCCGGCGCTGGCGAGTGACGACGTCAGCATTAACTATGTCACCAGCGCGTTTCGCCTGAGCCTGCGCTACAGCTTCTGAGATGGCCCGGCCGCACCGTTAATCCTTTGCTCACGGCCGACTCCTATCGTCGGGCGCGCCGATCGAAAGGAAAGGGCGACATGCGGCTGATACGATCGCTGGTGCTCGCCCTCGCGGGCGGAACATTCTGCGCCGGCAGCGCGGCCGCACAGCAGTTCTATGTCGGCGTGCATGGCGGCCTGAACCTGGTCCACAATCAGTTCGTCCTGGACGAGGTCGAGCAGGTTGCCGTCTGGCCGGTGGCGGAAGCGCGCTTCGAGCCCGGCTATACCTTCGGCGGCGTCGTCGGCCTGCAGGCGGTCAGCTTTCTGCGGCTGGAGCTGGA
>CAJHXX010000265.1_pt1 | contig 9899 bp, 10 predicted proteins | sample 9198511 | NCBI WGS metagenome assembly CAJHXX01 (sample SAMEA7708325, study PRJEB35096) | sediment metagenome | biome: marine neritic benthic zone biome [ENVO:01000025]; feature: sediment [ENVO:00002007]; material: shallow marine sediment [ENVO:03000034] sea grass bed [ENVO_01000059] ...
TCCATGAAGGCGTCGGTGATCAGGACCGAAAGGTTGAACATTCGAAGCCGGCCAGGCTCCGCCTTGGCGTCGATGAAGGCCTCGATGTCGGGATGGTCGCAGCGCAGCGTGCCCATCATGGCACCCCGGCGGTAGCCGGCGCTCACAATGGTCCGGCACATGGCATCCCAGACGTCCATGAAGCTCAGCGGGCCCGAGGCGTCGGCGCCGACGCCGTGTACCGGCGCGCCCTTGGGCCGCAGGGTGGAGAAGTCGTAGCCGATGCCGCCGCCCTGCTGCATGGTCAGCGCGGCTTCCTTGAGATGCTCGAAGATGCCGGTCATGTCGTCGGGGATGACGCCCATGACGAAGCAGTTGAACAGCGTCACCCGCCGCTCGGTGCCGGCGCCGGCCAGGATACGCCCGGCCGGCAGGAAGTGGAAATCCTGCAATGCGGCGAAAAACCGGTCTTCCGAGGCGGCCTGATCGCCCTCGTGCTCGGCCAGGGCGCGGGCGACGCGGCGCCAGCTGTCCTCGATGGTATGGTCGATCGGCGCGCCGTCGTCCGCCTTGAGGCGGTATTTCATGTCCCAGATCTGCTGGGAAATCGGCGCGATCGGCGGCATGGCAACCTCGCTTCGGGCACATGTGCCGTGGGAAGGGCCGCGATACTACGGCCGCCCCAGGGCCAGGTCAAGCAATGTTCCCGTTATGTTTTCCAGTCGAGTTAATCGATTAAGTCTCTGATATATAGGTATTATATTACGAACCCCCCGATTTGCACGGGTTTATTCACAGCACTTGTCCACAGATTTCTCGCCCCGGCCCTCGGTCTCCAGCCGCCGGTTCGCGGTCTCGATCCGCTGCTCCAGCTCGGCCATGAACGCGGCCCTGTCGAGGCCCGGCGGAATCGGCTCGAGGAATTCCAGCAAGATGGTTCCGGGCCAGCGCAGGAAGCTGCGGCGCGGCCAGAACAGGCCGGAATTCACTGCCGCCGGCACCACAGGGATGTCGAGGTTGGTATAGAGCGCGGCGACGCCCGGATGGTATGGGCGCGCCGTGCCGGGGGCGACCCGCGTGCCTTGCGGGAAGATCACGATCTGCTGCCCGTTGTCGCGGGCGCGCCGCGCCGCGCGCAGCATGGCGCGCATCGCCCGGGTGCCGGCTTTGCGGTCGACCGGGATCATGCCGCTCTTGGCCGCATACCAGCCGTAGATCGGGATCCACATCAACTCCCGCTTCATGACCACCGCCGGGTCCCTCAGCACCATGTGCCACATGGTCGTGTCCCAGGCCGATTGGTGCTTGGCGGCGACGATCGCGGCGCCTGAGGGGATGTGCTCGCGGCCGCGGATCTCGACCGCGATACCGGCCAGCCTGCGCATGAACCGGAGATTGACGGCGATCCAGAGCCGCTGCCCCGCCACGATCGCCAGGCGCGGCAGCACCAGCGCCGGCAGGAAGGCGACGGCCAGGATCGCCGTCCAAAGATAGAAGGCGGCGTTGAAAGCCAGAGATCTCAAGAAAGTCACGAGGTGACCCCAAACCAGGTTTCGGCCCCGCCGCGGACCAGGCTGACCAGGAATTTGTTGAATTCGCCGACTACCGCGAGCACTGTCCGCGGTCGCGACCACCAGCGCGCGACCCGGATCGGCTCGGAACAGACCGGATGGGCAATCAGCGGCGTGTCCGGCAGACGGCGGCGCAGCTCCAGCAGGCCGCGCGGCATGTGGAACGCCGTGGTCACGACGCGCAGGCTCTTATAGCCGTGCTGCGCCGCCCACGCCGCGGTTTCCACAGCATTGCCGGCGGTGTCGCGCGCCGCCTCGCCGAGATCGACGCAGCATTCGAAAGTCTCCGCGGCCTGACCCATGGCGGTGCTGAGCGTCTGCTTGTCGAGGCCCGGTTTGACGCCGGAGATCAACAGCCGCCGGCTCAACCCCCGGCGCAGCAACTCGATGCCGACGAACAGCCGGTCCGAACTGCCGGTCAGCACGACGATGCCGTCGGTACGGCGCGTCGGCTCGTCGATCGTGCAACCGAGACCGCGGGCATAGGCGACCAGGCCGGCGACCCAGAGTCCCAGGATGATCAGCGCGACGGCCGTCAACCAGCGCCGTGGGCGGTCGCGCCGGGCCCGTCGCCGGCGTCGTTGCGCGGCCACGCTCAATCCAACCGTTTCAGGGCGCGCAGCACCGTGTTCCGCGCGGTGAACATGGCGAGCAGCGCGGCCGAGAACGGCACCGCGATGAAGAACGCCCAGGCGCTGGCCTGGATGCCGATCGGGTCCAATAGCGGCGCGTCCAGCCGACCGGCCAGATGACCGAGGCCGGCCAGGACCAGGGCGGCCGCCGCGCCGCCGGCGAGGCCGCCCTTGAGTGCCAGCCACATGCAATGGCGCTGGAACTGGCGGGCGATATAGCCGTCACGGGCGCCGATCAGATGCAGCACCTCGATCGCCTCGTGGTGGGCCGCCAGTCCGGCACGGGTGGCGAAGACGATGATGGCCGCCGTGGCGCAACCGATCACCGCCACAATCCCGACGGCCAGCCATTTGATGCTGCGCGCCAGATTGACAAGGTGGCTGAGCCAGGTCTTGTGGTCGTCGAGCCGCGCACCCGGCACCGCCGCCCGGAGCTTCACTTCGAGCGCCGCCGTGTCGATCGCGACGCCCGGCGCGAAGGTCACATCGATCAGCCGCGGCAGCGGCAGGTCGGCCTCCAGAGTGCCCTTGCCGAGCCAGGGCTCCAACAGGGCCGCGGTCTCCTCCCGGTCGAGCCCGCGTGCCGACAGGACACCGGCGGTGCCGCGCAACAGCTCCAGCGCGTCGGCCACCTGGGCGTCCATATCGGCGGTCTCGTCGAAGGCGATCTGGACGGTGGCCGTGTCGGCGGCGTCGCCGCGCCATTCGGTCAACAGGCGGTTGATCGCAAGCGCGCCGACCAGCGCCAACGCGGCGAGGAACACCATGACCGCGATCACCCATGGCAGGAACCTTGCCGAGGCGTCCGATTCCAGTTGCAGCTCGGAAGTCCGGCGCAGCATTCAGGCGGCCCCCGCGGTCTTATCCGCGGCAACGGCGGTCAGCACCCGTCCTTCGCTCAGCCTGAGGCGCGGATGGCCAATTCGCGCGACCATGTCTTCGTCATGGGTGGCAATCAAGATGGTGGTGCCGAGCTTGTTGAGCTGGGTGAAGAGATGCATCAGGCGCTGACCCATGTCGCTGTCCACATTGCCTGTCGGCTCGTCGGCCAGCAACAGCCTCGGCCGCGTGATTACGGCGCGGGCGATGGCGACACGCTGCTGTTCGCCGCCGGACAGGACCGGCGGTCGGGCGTCGATCTGGTTGCCGAGCCCGACCCAAGTGAGAAGCTCGGCGACATAGGCACGGATCTCGGCTTCACCGACCCCGCCTGCGAGGCGCAGCGGCAGGGCCACGTTGTCCAGCGCGCTCATGTGGTCGAGCAGCCGGAAATCCTGGAACACGATGCCGATTCGCCGGCGCATCATGGTCAGCCGATCGCGTGACGCGGTGGCGACGTCCTCGTCGAACAGCGTGATCAGCCCGCGACTCGGCTTGAGTGCGAGGTACATCAGCCTCATCAGCGACGACTTGCCGGCGCCGCTAGGCCCGGTCAGGAAGTGGAACGATCCTGGGCGCAATGTGAAACTGACATCGCGCAACACCTCCGGCCCCGTGCCGTAACGCAAGCCGACGTTATGGAACTCTACGAGGTTGGAACTTTCCGTCATTCACGTGGTGCCGCGCGAAGAAACCAACAAGCGCCCCCCATACCATGGGCGCCCGAGTACTTGGGGGTAATCCGGTGTCTACCTTGCCTTGGATCGGAAAACATCTATAAAGTCGTGCGCCGCCGGAAGATAACTCCTTTTGCCTATGATATTAACCTGTCCTTCTTGCGCAACGCGCTATCTGGTCGATCCTGCGGCGTTGGGCGCGAGAGGACGGGCGGTTCGCTGCGCGCGCTGTGCCCATACCTGGCAGGCGTCGCCGGCGGATGCCGCGGCGACGTCGCCCGAACCGTTCGCCGAATCGGACGCGCCGCCGCCCGCCGATCGCGAGGCGCCGGCGGCGGAGAACGAGGTGTTCGCCGCGCCGCCCGGGCCCGCCCCGTTTGGGCCGGACGATGGCGCGCCGCCGCCGCTGCCGCCCGGTGTCCGCCCGGCGACACGCAACCTACCGGCGCTGCGCGAGCAGCGCAGCATCGCCAACCTGGTCGGCTGGACCGCTCTGGTGCTGTTGTTGGTCGGCGTCGGCGTCGGGCTGTATTTTGGCCGCGCGCGGATCGTCGCGTTCTGGCCGCCGGCGGCGCGGCTCTACGAGGTGCTGTCGGCCGACGTCGAACCCGAGAACAAGGTCGGCCTGGAGCTTCGCAATCTGAGTTTCTCGACTTCGCAGGACAACGGCACGCCCGTGCTGCATGTCGCGGGCGAGGTGTTCAACGTCACGCCGCAGATGCGTGCGGTGCCCCCGATCCGCATCGCGCTGCGCAACGCGGCGGCGGAAGAGATCTATCAATGGACGGCCGAGGCGGAAAAGACGCGCATTCCGCCCGGCTCGGCGACACGGTTCTCGACCAGCCTCGACAACCCGCCGGCCGAGGCGCGCGACATGTCGGTCACCTTCCTGGCCGACGACCTCGGGGAATCAGATTAGGTGACGGGATGAGCAAACCGCCAGGAAAGCCGAAGACGGGCGAGATCGAAGTGCTGTATGCGAGTGCCGAGATCGCGCACCGCGTGGCCGAGCTGGCCACCGAGATCGCCCGCGAGATGGGGCCGGAGATCCTGATCGTCGCAATCCTGAAAGGTGGCTTCGTGTTTGCCGCCGACCTGGTTCGCGCCCTGCATCTGGCCGGCGTCCGGCCGCAGATCGACTTCATGATGCTGGCGTCCTACGGCAAGTCGAAGGAGAGCTCGGGCGAGGTCCGGGTGCTGCGCGATGTCACCGACGATGTCGCCGGCCGCGAGATCCTGGTGATCGACGACATCCTCGATTCCGGCCGCACCCTGGCCTTCGCCAAACAGTCGCTGCTCGACCGCGGCGCCGGCTCGGTACGGCTCTGTATTCTGCTCGACAAGCGGGACCGGCGGGCGGCGGCGGTCGATGCAGAATTCGTCGGCTTCGCCTGTCCGGACCGTTTCGTCGTCGGCTACGGCCTCGATTTCGCCAACTATCATCGGGAACTGCCCTATATCGGCGCCCTGCCCGAGGACGAAGCCCAGGACGACGCCAAGGGCGAGACCTGAGCCATGGCACGCATCCTACTGGCCGAGGATGAGGCGGCGGTGCGCGAATTCGTCGGCCGCGCCCTGGAACATCACGGCCATCAGGTGACCGCGGTGGCCGACGGCGGCGCGGCGCTGGCCGCTCTCGGCGCCGGCGATTACGACCTGCTGGTCACCGATATCGTCATGCCGGGCATGGACGGCATCGCGCTGGCCCTGAAGGTGTCGAAGGCATTCCCCGGGCTGCCGATCCTGATGATGACCGGCTACGCGGCGCAGCGCGAGCGGGCGCACAATCTCGACAGCCTGATCCAGGACGTGGTGATGAAGCCGTTCGGCGTCGACGAGATCGCCGCCAAGGTGACCGAGGCCCTCGGCTAAAGCTGCTCTAGAACCGTTTCAGCAGGCGATCGATGTAGTCGAGCTCGTCAGTCGGCCGCTCGCGTTGACCGGAGCGGCGGTACAGCTCCTCGAGAATCTCGCGGGCGCGCTGCAGGTCGGATTCGTCGGGCAACTCGACACTGTCGCCATAGTCCCACTGGGCGCCGAGCGGTCGGCCGAGCGGGTCCTGGTTGTTGCCGCCGGCGCGTCCGAACGGTGCCTCGCCGTCCCGCCGGGCCTGGCCGAAGCGCTGCATCATCTCCTGCATCATCGCCTCGGCGCCCTGGCGCATCTGGTCCATGGCGTCGCTCTGCGGGCCGACCGCGCCGCCGGGCTCGCCCATCTGCAACGACTCGCGGGCGTCGCGCATGGAGCGCTCGGCGCGGCCGAGCGGCCGCGGAATCTCGCCGAAGCCCTCGCCAAGGCGGCGCATCAGGTCGCCGAGCTGGCGCCGCAGCGCCTCCTGTTGTGTGGTCAGGCCGTCAGGGCCGAAGAAATCCTCGCCGGGCGCGCCCTGTTGCGGCAGATTGCCCCGCTGGCCGCGCCGGCCCGGCTGGCTGCCCTGCGGTGTCTGGCCCGGCCGCGACGACTGGCCGCGCTGGTTCTCCCGGAAGGTGCGATCGAGCAGCTCCTGCTGGCGCTGCATCAGCTCGCTGAGATCGTTGAGGAACTGCTCACCCTGCTGCTGCTCCGAGCCCTGGGCCATGCGGCCGGCCTTCAGATTCTCCAGCATGTTCTGCAGCTGGGCCAGCAGGTCGCGTGCCGAATCGCGGGCGCCGGAACGGCTCAGCTCGCGCGCCTTGTCGAGCAGGTCCTGCAGCGACTGGGTGTCGACGCTCATCTGGTTCGGATCGATCTCCTGCGGAGTCTCGCCGCGCTGACGCGCCTGGTCCATCAACGCCTGCAGGAACTCCTCCATCGCCGCCTGCAGCTCGTCCATCAGGCGCGCGATCTCCTCGTCCGTGGCATCGCGGGACAGCGCGTCCATCAACGCCTGCTGCGCGTCGCGCAGGCGGCGCTCGGCCAGCGACAACAGGCCGTCCTCCAGGCGCAGCGCCGTCTCCCACAATATCTCCTGGACGTCCTCGATCGCCTGGTCGTCCTTCTCGCCCTGCAGGCGGAAACGGGCGCTGCGCAAGGCGAGATAGGTGGTGGTGTCGTGATCGAACGCCTCCGGCGCCTTGGAGATCGCGTCCAGCGCCCGCTCCACCTGATCGCGCTTGTCCGGGTCGAGCGCCAGCTTCTTGCGTTGCTCGATCAGGGCGCGCGCCACCGGATGGGTGAAGATCCGCTCCGGCAGCACCAGCGCTACCGGCTCGCTTTCACCGGTCTGGCCGAGATCGTCGCGCGCCACCAGGGTCAGGGTAACCGACAAGCCGGCCCAGGGATGCGCCGTCAGGTCGCGATAGCTCGCCTCGTGCGCCTCGCGCGGCCGGAGCCCCGGCAGCGGCAGCTCGAGCTCCAGCGATTTCGGGTCGCCGTCGCGGCGGAACGCCGCGATTACGCCGGCCAGGCCGTAATCGTCATAGGCGTCGTAGACCAGGCGCAGCGAATTGCGCACCGTGGCCTGCGGCGGCTCCGGCAGGACCACGGCCGGCGGCAGGTCTGGAACCACCGTCAATGGCCAGCCGGCCAGTTGCTCGCCGGCCTGGAGAAACGCCAACCGGTCGCCGGCGTCGAGCGGGACCTCGACCTCGATCTGCTGGTTCTGCTTGTCGATCACCTCGAAGGGGTGGTCGGCGGCGCCAAGGCGGACCGTGGCAGGGTCGGCGGCACCATGCAGCCGGGCGAGGAGGGTGCTGCCGACCGGCACCTGAAGTTCGGAATCCGGCGGGGTCACGGCACCCGGCCCGTCGGCGCGGGTCAGGAACATTGGCGGCAACCCGGTATAGGCCGGCGGGTTGATCCAGGCATCGAGCAGCGGTGGCGTTGCCGCGCGGCCGACGAAATCGGGCTCCAGGGCGGCGGCGAGACGCCGCGGCGCGTCCCAGCCGGCGACCATCAGGCCGACGAACAGGCCGAGCGCCAGCGCCGCACGGAAGCCGCGCGGGTCGTGTCGCGCCAGGCCGGCCTGCGGCACACCGACCTGCAGCCGGTCGAGGGCGGCACGCATGCGCCGGCGATGCAGCTTCCAGATCGCTTGGGCGGCCCAGTCGCCGTGGCCGGTGGCGAGCTCGTCCTGCAGCACGGTAAGCGGACGATGGGCGATGCCGCCATTGACTTCCAGGCGCCGCCGCGCCGCCGCCCGGCTCGGCAGCTTGAGGCCGCCGAGACCGTACCAGAGGGCGACCAACAGGGCGCCGGCGAAGGCCGCCAGGCCGAGGCCGTGCAGCCAGCCCGGCAGATAGGCCCAGACCTCGACCAGCGACAGCGCTATGAAGCCGGCGATCACCGCGAGGGCGGGCCCGAAGCCGGGCCACAGACGCTCCCACAGGATCGCCAGGCGGGCCAGGGCAAGCCGTCGGGCGAGGCGGCGTTCGATTCTCTCCGGATTGCTCATCGCCGCCCCTCAGGCCGTGCCGCGGGCGTCGCCGGCGCGCTGCCACGGCGGCAGGCGGTCCAGGGAAAGAATATCGTCGATCGATGGCCGGTCGCGGACCACCGCGAAAGCGCTGCCGCGGACCAGAATTTCCGGCACCAGCGGCCGGGTGTTATAGGTCGAGGCCATTACCGCTCCATAAGCGCCAGCCGAACTGAACGCCAACATATCACCGGCGGCGAGCGGCGGCATCTCACGATTTGTTGCAAACGTGTCGGTTGATTCGCAGACCGGCCCGACCAGATCGACCGGACGCATCGGGGTGCCCGGCGCCGGCCTGCGCAGGGTAAGGATATCGTGATGCGCCTGATAGAGCGCCGGCCGCATCAGGTCGTTCATCGCCCCGTCCAGCACTGCGAAGATGCGGCTGCCGCCCTGCTTCAGGTAGATTACCCGGCTGACCAGCAGGCCGGCATTGCCGACCAGCATGCGCCCCGGCTCGAACATCAGGTCGCAGCCGAGCCCGCCGACCGTGCGGCGCACCATCGCCGCATAGTCGTCCGGGTGCGGCGGGATCTCGTGGTCGTAAGGAATGCCGAGGCCGCCGCCCAGGTCGACGCGGCGGATCTCGTGGCCGTCGCCGCGCAGTGTGCCGACCAGTTCGCCGACCCGGCCGAAAGCCGCCTCGAACGGCGCCAGGTCGGTGATCTGGGAGCCGATATGGACGGCCACCGCCGCCACCTCGATGCCTGGCAGTTCCGCGGCCCGGGCATAGAGCTCCCGCGCCAGATGCCAGGGCACGCCGAACTTGCTGTCTTCCCGGCCGGTGGTGATATGCGGATGGGTGCCGGCGTCGACGTCCGGGTTGACGCGGATGCCGATCGCCGCGCTGACGCCCTTGGCCGCGGCCACCCGGCTCAGGGCCTCCAGCTCCGGCTCGGATTCCACGTTGATCTGCTTGACGCCGGTGTCCAGCGCGAACGCCATCTCGGCTTGCGTCTTGCCGACGCCGGAGAACACCACCCGGCCGGGCGGCACCCCGGCGGCGAGGGCGCGCCTCAGCTCGCCTTCGGAGACCACGTCGGCGCCGGCGCCGAGGTCGGCAAAGGTGCGAATCACGGCGAGGTTGGAGTTGGCCTTGATGGCGTAGTAGATCTCCGCCGACAGGCCGGCCAGGGCGGCGGCGAAGACCTGGTAGTGGCGCTCCAGCGTTGCCGAGGAATAGACGTAGAACGGCGTGCCGACGGCCTCCGCGATATGCGCCAGCGCCACGTCCTCGGCATAGAGCTCGCCGTCTCTGTACTCGAAATGGTTCATTCGTCTTCCGGCTTCCGCTTGTCGTTTTCGCCCGTCTTGTCCGTCTTGTCCGTCTGGGCCGGCGCCGAGTAGCCGGGCGGCGGCTCCAGCGCACCCTTCCTGCCGCAACCGGCCGCAATCCCGGCTATTGCCAGTGCCGCGACCAGAACCGCCGCCATCCCTCTCATATCGGGCCGCCTCATGCCAGGCGCTCCTTCCACAGCGCGATCTGCTCGCGTACCCGCTCCGGCGCGGTGCCGCCCTGGCTCACGCGGCTGCGGACCGAGTTCTCGACGCCGAGAACAGTATATATAGCTTCCTTAATTTCTGGCTCCACCTTCTGCATCTCGGCAAGCGGCAGGTCTTCCAGCCCGACGCCCCGTTCCTCGGCGAGGCGCACCAGCCGGCCGGTGACGTGGTGGGCCTCGCGGAACGGCATGTCGAGCGCAGGCCTCAGGCCGTCCGGCGCGGTGCAGAACTTTACCTTGCACGCGGCCCCCAAGCCAGTCTCGGA
>CAJHXX010000050.1_pt1 | contig 9894 bp, 9 predicted proteins | sample 9198511 | NCBI WGS metagenome assembly CAJHXX01 (sample SAMEA7708325, study PRJEB35096) | sediment metagenome | biome: marine neritic benthic zone biome [ENVO:01000025]; feature: sediment [ENVO:00002007]; material: shallow marine sediment [ENVO:03000034] sea grass bed [ENVO_01000059] ...
CCCGACCGGTGTCGGCCTGACCTATGTGGATCATCTCACGCACAATGTGCACCGTGGCCGCATGGACGAATGGTCGGGGTTCTACGAGCGCCTCTTCAACTTCCGCGAAATCCGCTACTTCGACATCGAGGGCAAGCTGACCGGCCTGAAAAGCAAGGCGATGACCAGCCCCTGCGGCAAGATTCGCATCCCGATCAACGAGAGCTCCGACGACAAGTCGCAGATTCAGGAATATCTGGAGGAATATCGCGGCGAGGGCATCCAGCATATCGCGCTCGGCACGGATGACATCTATGCCACGGTCGAGACCCTGCGCGGGCAGGGCATGCCGTTCCAGTCGACGCCGGAAACCTATTACGAAGGTGTCGATGCGCGGGTGCCGGGCCATGGCGAGGACCTGGCGCGGCTCCAGGCCAACGACATCCTGGTCGACGGCGCGCCGACCGAGGGGCAAGGGCTGCTGCTGCAGATCTTCACGACGACGGTGATCGGGCCTATCTTCTTCGAGATCATCCAGCGCAAGGGCAACGAGGGCTTCGGCGAAGGTAATTTCCGCGCGCTCTTCGAGTCGATCGAGCTCGACCAGATCCGCCGTGGCGTGCTGGACGCGCCGGACCAGAAAAGCGCCTGACGGGAGCACCATGATGGCCAGGAAATGGATATCGCTGCCGCGCGTCGAGGGGCTGGCGTCGCGGCAGGCCCATGCCGACCTGCCGGACGGCACCTATGAACGCGAGTTCGGCAAGGAGGGCTTCTTCGGCCCGGCGGCGCATCTCTACCACAAGAACCCGCCGACCGGCTGGACCGACTGGGAAGGCCCTTTGCGGCCGCGCGCCTTTGACACCACGGCGCTGAACGCCGGCCATGACGGGCCCTGGGACGCCAACCTGCTGATGTCGAACCAGGCGACGCGCATCCGCATCTGGCGCTGCGGCAAGGCGATGGACCATCTGGCGCGGAACGGCGACGGCGACGAGCTGATCTTCGTCCATGCCGGCCGGGGCGACCTGTTCACCGATTTCGGCCATATGGCGTTCGCGGAAGGCGACTACATCATGCTGCCGCGCGCCACCACCTGGCGCGTCGAGCCGGCCGCGCCGGTCACCGCGCTGCTGATCGAGGCGACCAACGAGTCCTACGTGCTGCCCGAGAAGGGCCTGGTCGGCGAGCACGCCATCTACGACCCGGCGGTGCTGGAGACGCCGAAGCTGGACGACGCCCATATGGCGCAGATCGGCGACGGCGAGTGGCGGGTGAAGATCCGCGGCCGCGGTCAGATCTCGACCGTGACCTATCCCTACAACCCGCTCGACGTGGTCGGCTGGAAGGGCGACGTGGCGCCGGTCAAGCTCAACTGGCGCGACATCCGGCCGCTGATGAGCCACCGCTACCACGTGCCGCCCTCGGCGCACACCACCTTCCTGGCCGGCCGCTTCGTCGTCTGCACCTTCGTGCCGCGGCCGTTCGAGAGCGACCCCGGCGCGCTCAAGGTGCCGTTCTTCCATTCCAACAACGACTATGACGAGGTGCTGTTCTATCACGCCGGCGACTTCTTCAGCCGCGACAACATCCATGCCGGCATGATGACCTTCCATCCCTGCGGCTTCCCGCACGGGCCGCACCCGAAGGCGCTGACCAACGCCTTCCAGCCGAAGAAGCCGGCGACCGACGAGGTCGCGGTGATGATCGACACCCGCGACCCGCTGGAGATCGCCGCCGAGGCGGAAGCGGTGGAGTTGGCCGACTACGTGAAATCCTGGGGCGCCGCCAACCGAGAGGCGGCCGAGTAGGCGGCAGGAGGAGAGCGGGAGATGAAGCTGGCGTCGTTGAAGCGGGGCCGCGACGGCCTGTTGGTGGTGGTCAGCCGCGACCTGAAGAAGGCGGTCGCGGTGCCGGAGATCGCGGCCACCCTGCAGGCGGCGCTCGACGACTGGGCGGCGATGGCGCCGCGGCTGGCCGAGGTCGCGGCCCGGCTGGAGGCCGACGGCGAAGCCGACGCGCATGATTTCGACCCCGCCGCCGCGGCCTCGCCGCTGCCGCGCGCCTACCAGTGGGCCGACGGTTCCGCCTACGTCAACCATGTGGAGCTGGTGAGGAAGGCGCGCGGCGCCGAGATGCCGCCCTCGTTCTGGACCGACCCGCTGATGTATCAGGGCGGTTCCGACGCCTTTCTGGCGCCGCTTGATCCCATTGCCGTCGCCTCGGAGGACTATGGCATCGACTTCGAGGCCGAGGTCGCGGTGGTGACCGACGACGTGCCGATGGGCGTTTCGGTCGAGGCCGCGGCCGGCCACATCAAGCTGGTCATGCTGGTCAACGACGTCTCGCTGCGCGGTCTGATCCCGGGCGAGCTGGGCAAGGGTTTCGGCTTCTTCCACGGCAAGCCGTCGAGCGCCTTTTCGCCGGTCGCGGCGACGCCGGACGAGCTCGGGTCCGCCTGGGACGGCGCCAGGCTCCACCGGCCGCTCACCTGCCACCTGAACGAGGCGCTGTTCGGCGCACCCGACGCTGGGGTCGACATGACCTTCGACTTCCCGACCTTGGTCGCGCATGCGGCCAAGACGCGGCCGCTCGGCGCCGGCGCCATCGTCGGCTCAGGCACAGTCTCCAATCTCGACCGCTCCAAGGGCGCCTGCTGCCTGGCCGAGAAGCGCATGCTGGAGACCATCGAGGCCGGCCAGCCGGCGACGCCGTTCATGAAGTTCGGCGACCGCATCCGCATCGAAATGTTCGACGCGGACGGCCACAGCATCTTCGGCGCCATCGACCAACAGGTAGCGCATTACCCGGGGCCGGCCTAAGCTACGGCGCATGACCGCCGATCTGGAGAGCCCCGTCACCGACGACGACGTCGCGGCGTTCCAGCGCGACGGGGTCGTCTGCCTGCGCGGCGCCTTCGGGCCTAAGTGGCTGGAGCTGCTGGCCGCGGGAGTCGCGCGCAACATGGCCGAGCCGGGCGTCCACGCCAAGTATTACTCGCCGGCCGGCGCGGCCGGCCATTTCTTCGGCGACTACTGCAATTGGCAGCGGATTCCCGAGTATCGCGCCTTCGCCTTCGAGTCCCCGGCGGCGGCGATCGCCGGCCGGCTGATGGGCTCGGCCAAGGTCAACTTCTTCCACGAACATGTGCTGGTGAAGGAGCCCGGCACCGCCGAGCGCACCCCCTGGCACCACGACCAGCCCTATTGGGTGGTCGACGGCCGCCAGGTCTGTTCGCTCTGGCTGCCGCTCGATCCGGTGCCGCGCGCGACCTCGGTCGAGTTCGTCGCCGGCTCGCACCGCTCCGGCAAGTGGTACACGCCGAAGCGCTTCGTCGACCATGCCGACCACCCGACCAACGAGGGCGAGGCGGTGCCCGATATCGACGCCGACCGCGGCGCCTACGACCTGGTCGGCTTCGATATGGCGCCGGGCGACTGCATCGTCTTCCACGCGCTGACCCTGCATGGCGCGCCCGGCAACGCGTGCCGCGCGACCCGGCGGCGCGCGGTGGCGACCCGCTGGACCGGCGACGACGCTCGCTTTACCCGCCGCGACGGCTTCATGTCGCCGCCCTTCGAGGAGGTGACCCTGCAGCCGGGCCAGCCGATGGACTGCGAGATCTTCCCCGTGGTGCTGCCCGCCGGGTGACGCCGACGCCGTAGCCGCGCTAATCTCGGGCGCCGACAAAAAAAAAGGAGAGGTCGCCCAATGAAGCTCTATGGCTATTTCCGCTCCTCCGCCGCCTATCGCGTGCGCATCGCCCTGAACCTGAAGGGCCTTGATGCCGACCACGAGTCGATCCACCTGCAGAAGGGCGTGCACCGCATGCCGGAGTTTCTTGGCGTCAATCCGCAAGGGCTGCTGCCGGCGCTGGTCGACGGCGATCAGGTGATCCTGCAATCGCTGGCGATCTGCGAGTATCTCGACGAGCTGCACCCGGACCCGCCGTTCCTGCCGGCCGACCCGGCCGGCCGCGGCCGGGTCCGCGCCCTGGCGCAGGTCGTCGCCTGCGACATGCATCCGGTCAACAACCTGCGTGTGCTGAAATACCTGACCGACCAGCTCGGCCAGTCGGAGGCGGTCAAGAACCGCTGGTACCAGCATTGGATCGCCGAGGGCTTCCGCGGCCTGGAAGGGCTGCTGACCGACCATCCGGGCACCGGCCAGTACTGCCATGGCGACAGCGTCACCCTGGCCGACATCTGCCTGGTGCCGCAGGTGTTCAACGCGCGCCGCTTCGACTGCGACCTCGCGTCCTATCCGACCGTGGTGCGGATCGCCGATGCCCTGGCCGAACTGCCGGCCTTCGAAGCCGCTGCGCCGGAGAAGCAGCCGGACGCGGCCTGACGACCGGCCCGCCGGCCGATGGCGATCTCCTACCGCCAGCCTTGCGACGAAGCGGTCATTCGCGGTGGCGGCGCGGCGGCGCCCTGCACCGCCGGGCAGCGCCGGTTGGTGCTGGCCGCCACCATCATCGGCTCCGCCATGGCCTTCATCGACGGCACCGTGGTCAATGTCGCGCTGCCGGTGCTGCAGGCCGAGCTCGAGACCACCGTCGTCGGCCTGCAATGGATCGTCGAATCCTACGCGTTGTTTCTTTCCGCCCTGATCCTGGTCGGCGGCCTGATGGGCGACCTCTACGGCCGCCGGCGGATGTTCGCCATCGGCATCGCGAGCTTCGCGCTCGCTTCGCTGCTCTGCGGCCTGGCGCCCGACGCCGGCTTCCTGATCGCCGCCCGGGCGCTGCAGGGGGTCGGCGCCGCGCTGCTGGTGCCCGGCAGCCTGGCCCTGATCAGCGCCAACTTCACCGAGGACCAGCGTGGCCGCGCCATCGGCACCTGGTCCGGCATGACGGCGCTCGCCATGGCGCTCGGCCCGGTGCTCGGCGGCTGGCTGGTCGACAACGTCTCCTGGCGCTGGATCTTCTTCCTCAACCTGCCGCTCGCCGCGATCGTGCTGGCGCTGCTATACCGCGGCGTGCCGGAAAGCCGCGACGCGGGCCGCGCCGGCCGGCTCGACTGGGCCGGCGCGCTGACCGCGACGCTCGGTCTCGGCGCCTTCGTCTTCGGGCTGATCGAGGCCGGCAGCCACGGCTTCGGCGCGCCCCGCGTGGTCGCCGCTCTGGCCGCCGGCGTCGGCCTGCTGGCCGGCTTCGTCGTCCTGCAGGCGCGCGGCAGGGCGCCGATGATGCCGCTCGACCTGTTCCGCTCGCGCGCCTTCTCCGGCGCCAACCTGATCACGCTCCTGCTCTACGCCGGGCTCGGCGGCGGCCTGTTCTTCTTTCCGTTCAACCTGATCCAGATCCAGGACTACTCGGCGACCGCGGCCGGCGCGGCATTCCTGCCGTTCATCCTGATCATGTTCGCGCTGTCGCGCTGGTCCGGCGGCCTGGTCGACCGCTATGGCGGCCGCCTGCCGCTGACCGTCGGGCCGGCGATCGCCGCCGCCGGCTTCGCGCTGTTCGCCCTGCCGGGCGTCGGCGCCAGCTATTGGACCGGCTTCTTCCCGGCCGTCGCCGTGCTCGGCCTCGGCATGGCGATCGCGGTGCCGCCGCTCACCACCGTGGTGCTCGGCGCCGTCGACGAGCGCCGCGCCGGCATCGCCTCCGGCGTCAACAACGCGGTCGCGCGGGTCGCCGGCCTGGTCGCGATCGCGGTGATCGGCGTGGTGCTGCTGGCCGGCTTCGGCGCCGGCCTCGACGCCCGGCTGGCCGGGCTCGACCTGCCGGCGGCGGCGCGCGACGCGCTGGCGAGCGACCGCATCCGGCTTGCCGCCATGCCGGTCCCGGCCGGTCTCGGCGCCGACCTCGCCGCCGCGGTCCGGGGCGCCATCGTCGACGCCTTCGTCGCCGGCTTCCGCCTGGTCATGCTGCTCGCCGCGGCGCTGTCGCTGCTCGGTGCGCTCGGCGCCGCGCTCAGCATCGAGGGCAGGGCTAGTCGCGCCGAAGGCGTTTCCAACTGACCGGAGGCTGTTCTAGTCTTGGGCCCGAAGTGCCGGGGCAAGCCGCCCTGATAAAGCAAGGAGTTTGACAATGACGTTGGAGATCATCGGCATCCCCCGGTCCAATTTCGTCCGTACGGTGCGCATGGTGGCGCATGAAAAGGGCGTGCAATATACCCTCAATCCGGCCATGCCGCATTCGGATGAGGTCAAGGCGATCAACCCGCTGGGCCTGATCCCGCTGATGCGTCATGACGGGCTGGAGCTCTGCGAGTCCCAGGCGATCGCCCGCTATATCGACGGTGCCTTTGACGGGCCGACGCTGATCCCGGCCGATCCGAAGGCCGCGGCGCCGATCAACCGCTGGATCTCGACCGTGAACACCTCGATCGATCAGATCCTGGTGCGCCGCTATATCGTCGAGTACGTGTTCCACAAGGACGACGACGGCAATGTCATCCGGACCGAGATCGACAAGGCGGTGAAGCGCTTCCCGCGCGTGTTCGGCCTACTCAACGACGCCGTGGCGCCGGGCTATCTCGGCAGCGAGAGCTTCAGCATGGCCGACTGCTTCCTGATGCCGATCCTGGCGGGCGCGCGGATGTTCCCCGAGGGCAAGGAGCATCTCGAAGGCAGCGCGGCGTTGGCGGCCTATTTCGACAAGGTCGCGGAGCGCCCGAGCTTCATCGAAACGGCGCCGTGAGGGCGCCATGACCGGGAACGGCGCCGACATCGATACGGGCACCGATCAGCTGCTCTGCAGGGTCCGCGAGGGCGTCGCGGTGATCACGCTGAACCGGCCCGAGGCGCGCAACGCGCTCTCCGACCAGCTCACCCCGGCGCTTCGGCGCATGGTCAAGGAGATGGGCGAGAGCCCGGACGTCGGTGCCGTGCTGATCACCGGCGCCGGCACCGCCTTCTGCGCCGGCGGCGACGTCAAGGGCATGGGCGACAAAGCCAAGCGCCAGATGACAGAGGCGGCGGCGATCGCCGATCTGAAGGAGCGCCAGCGCACCCTGACCGGCGCCATCCACGACCTGCCGAAGCCGTCGATCGCCGCGCTGCCCGGGCCGGCCGCCGGCGCCGGGCTGGCGATCGCGCTCGCCTGCGACATCCGGCTCGCTGCGCGTTCCGCCTTCGTCAGCACCGGCTATGCGCGGGTGGGCTTGAGCGGCGATTACGGCATCGCCTGGTTGCTGACCCGGCTGGTCGGCACGGCGCGGGCGCGCGAGCTGATGTTCACCGCCGACCGGGTCGACGCCGAGGCCGGCGAGCGGATCGGCCTGGTCAACCGGGTGGTGGCGGACGACGCGCTGGCCGGCGAAGCCTTCGATCTGGCGAAGCGGATGGCCGACGGCCCGCGCCTCGCCATCCGGGCGATGAAGGAGAACCTGGACCTGGCGCTGACCCTCGACTTCCCGGCCGCGCGCGACCACGAGGCCGAGCTGCTGGTGCCGCTCGCCAAGTCCGACGACCACCGCGAGGCGGTGCGCGCCTTCATCGAGAAGCGCGCGCCCAACTTCCAGGGGCGTTAGCGGCGGCGGGCGCGGCCGTAGTCGGACGCCGTTGGACCGCGCCACCTCGGTCTCCGTGACATGAATCAAGGCAAAGCGTCTCGCCTTGCGGCAACTCTCGGGATCGGCGCGCGATCTTTGCGGAGTGACGATGATGCGCAGACCGACCCCTCGACCATCGTTGGCGACCCGGCGCCTGGTTGGCGCCGGCCTGGTTGCCTGTTTGGCGCTGATCGGCGCACCCGCCGCGTCGCAACAGCAGAGCCGCCTCGACACCGGCGGCGGACCCGGTGAGGAGCGCTTCGTCGCCGGCGAAGAGGTGCGGCTTCGGGACGCGAATGTCGCCGACCTGATCGTGGCCGGCGGCGAGGTCGTGCTCGATCGTGTGACCGCCGAAGACATGATTGTTGCCGGCGGCTCGCTCCAACTTCGGCGTACGGCCGTCCAGGACCTAATCGCGGCGGGCGGCGACATCGTGCTGGCCATGGAAATCCACGATGATCTGATCGTGGCCGGCGGCCGCATTCGCCAACCGCCCGACAGCTCGGTCGGCGGCTATGCCGTGCTGGCAGGCGGCGACATCGAGCTCGAGGGCAGCTTCGCCGGCAACCTGCGCGCGGTCGGCGGTCGCGTACGGCTGGCCGGCGTGGTGGCGGGCGATGTTCAGATCGCGGCCGGTCGGGTGATCGTCGCGCCCGGTGCCCGCATCGGCGGCGAGCTGACCTACCGGAGCGGCGCGGACGCCGATATCGCGGCCGACGCGGTGATCGCCGGCGGCGTCACTCGCATGATCTCCGATCGGCGGGAGATATCCGTGGCCGCCGGCATCGCCCTCGCGGTCGGGGTGTGGCTGGCGACGGTTCTCGCACTGACCTTGCTCGCCGCCGTGCTGCACGTCGCCGTGCCGGGTGCCGTGTCCGGTCCGGCCGCGGCGCTGGGCGCGCGACCCTTGGCCAGCCTCGGCCTCGGCGTCGTGCTGGTCCTGCTGACGCCGCCGGTCGTGGGCCTGCTGTTCTTCACCGTGATCGGCGTGCCGTTGGCGATATTCGCGATTACGATCTTCGTGGCGGCGAAGGCGGTCGCCTTGAGCGCTGTCGCCTTCTGGATCGGACGCGCCATCGCGCGGCGCCTCGGCCGTGCGGCCGACGGTCGCGTCGGCCGGATTCTCTGGACCCTGGCGGGCCTCGCCGTGCTGTTCCTGGTCGTGCTGATCCCGTTCGTCGGCTTCGTCTGCTTCGTCCTCGCGGTGATGGCGGGCCTCGGCGCGGCCGCGTTCGCGGCGGCCGGATTGGTAGGCGGTAGGTCCGCCGGCGCGGCCGCAACGGCGGGCGGCTGAGCGGGGCTACTCGGCCGCGTCGGCCTTGGCCAGGCGGCGGCGGTCGTGCGGCACGGTGTAGTCGATGGCCGGTCCCTTCGGCACCACGCCGGTCGGATTCACGTTGCGGTGGCTGGCGTAGTAGTGGGTCTTGATATGGTCGAGATGCACCGTCTCGGCGACACCCGGCACCTGGTAGAGCTCGAGCGTGTAGTTCCAGAGGTTCGGGTAGTCGAAGATGCGCCTGAGGTTGCACTTGAAGTGGCCGACATAGACCGGGTCGAAACGCACCAGGGTCGGGAACAGGCGCCAGTCGGCCTCGGTGATGCGGTCGCCGACCAGGTAGCGCTGGGTCGCCAGCCGCGCCTCGATCTTGTCGAGGGCGGCAAAGAGCGCGTCGAAGGCGTCCTCATAGGCCTCCTGGGTGGTGGCGAAGCCGGTTTTGTAGACGCCGTTGTTGATGCTCTCGTAGGTCAACTCGTTGGTCTCGTCGATGGCGGCGCGCAAGGGCTCCGGATAGAAGTCGAGGGAGGCGTCGCCGATCGCGTCGAACGCCGAGTTCAGCATGCGGATGATCTCGGAGCTCTCGTTGCAGACGATGGTTTCTTTTTCCTTGTCCCATAGCACCGGCACGCTGCAGCGCCCGGTATAGTCGGGGCCGGCCTTGGCGTAGACCTGGTGCATGGCGCGGGCGCCGTTGACCGGATCGTCGCCCGCGGCGATCTCCCAGCCCTCGTCCAGCATCAGGGGATCAACCACGGTAACCGAAATCGCGTCCTCGAGGCCCTTCAGCTTGCGGTAGATCATGGTGCGGTGCGCCCAGGGGCAGGCGTGGCTGACATAGAGGTGGTAGCGCCCGGCCTCCGCCTTGAAGCCGGAGCTGCCGTCGGCGGTGATCCAGTTGCGCCATTGCGTGTCGGCGCGCAGGAAGCGCCCGCCGGTATGGCGCCGGTCCGGCGCCTTGGTGGTCCACTTGCCCTCGACCAGATAGCCCATCGCCGACCTCCTTGGATTACGATCGCCGTGAGTGTGGGCCGAAATCGCCGCGAGTCAAAACTTTTGCCGGGGCGGATCAGACCCGCCTTCAGCGGTTGGCCGGCGCAGGCCGTATCGCTTCAAAACAGCGTCTTGACGAATTCCTCG
>CAJHXX010000514.1_pt1 | contig 9883 bp, 7 predicted proteins | sample 9198511 | NCBI WGS metagenome assembly CAJHXX01 (sample SAMEA7708325, study PRJEB35096) | sediment metagenome | biome: marine neritic benthic zone biome [ENVO:01000025]; feature: sediment [ENVO:00002007]; material: shallow marine sediment [ENVO:03000034] sea grass bed [ENVO_01000059] ...
ATCGGCGGCGGCGTCCGGGCCGGCGCCGGCGCCGGGCAGGTCGCCGGTCACCGGATGGCGGCGACCGCTCGGCGTCAGGGCCGGGCGGAAGCCTTGCGCGTAGACCCGGCCGGTCGGCGCGCCCGGCAGCACGGTCGAGAGCGGCGTGCGGTAGAGGCTGAGCGGGCTGGCGAAGGCCGGCCCGGCCGCCTCCAGCAGGGCGCCGCCGGCTTCCACATAAGCCGAGATATTCGACAGATAGTCACGCGGCAGCACGCCGCGGCGGCGGTAGCGGTCGAAGATGATCAGGTCGAACTCCTCGAGCTTGATCTCGAACAGCTCGCGGATCGGGAAGGCGATCAGCGACAGCTCCTGGATCGGCGTGCCGTCCTGCTTCTCCGGCGGCCTGAGAATGGTGAAATGCACCAGGTCGACCGAGGGGTCGGCCTTCAGCAGGTTGCGCCAGACCCGTTCGCCGGCATGCGGCTCGCCGGACACCAGCAGCACGCGCAGGCGGTCGCGGACGCCGTTGACCACGACCACGGCGCGGTTGTTCTGCAGGGTGAGCTCCTGCCCGCCGGCCTCGACCTCGATCTCCAGCACGTTCGGCCCGCCATGGGTGACCTCGAAGGGGATGGCATGGCTCCGGCCGATGGCGACGGCGAAGGTCTCGGTCTCGCCGCGGTAGCGCTTCAGCGTCAGGCGCGCCGCCGCCGGCCCGCCGCCGGTCGCGCCGGGCTCGTCGACCCTGACGGTCAGCTCCAGCATCTGGCCGACGATGCCGTAGGCCGGCGCGCCCTCGACCACCAGGCGCCGGTCGCGCTCGCCTTTCTCGCCGGTCAGCAGTACATGCACCGGGCCGGGCAGCACGTCCCCGTCGAGGCGCGCGGGAACGTCATGCACCTGGCCGTCGGTGACCAGCACGGCACCGGCGAAGCGCGAGCGTGGCGTATCCGAAAGCGCGCGCTCGATGGCGCCGAACAGCCGGGTGCCGTCGCCTGGCTGGGCCGCCGGCGTCTCGCCGTCGCCGGCCGGCGCGCCGCCGGCGAAGACGACCCGGACCTCCAGGTTCGGTTGGCCGTCGAGCCGCTCGGTCAGGGCCGCGAGCGCCCCTTCGGTGCGGGCTTGGCGCTCGCCGATGCCCTGGCTCGGCGAGCCGTCGAGCACCAGCAGGGCGACGTCATCCAGCATCTCGCGCTGTTCCTCGACCAGCGACGGGTTGGCCAGCGCCAGCAATGCGGCCGCCAGCGCCAGCCCGCGCCAGCCGACCCCGGGGGCGCGGCGGAAGCCGGCATAAACGGTCAGCAGCAGGGCGCCGGCGCCGAGCCCGGCGAGCAGCCAGACCGGCACGGCCGGCGCGAAGGCGATGGCAGCGATCTCGGTCATGACCCACTCCGCGGGCAAGACCTAATTGGGGCCAGGCCCCAAATTCTGGGAATTCGGGGTCTGGCCCCAAATGGATTGCCGCCGATCTTCATTGCCCGAGCCGTTCCAGGATCGCCGGCACGTGCACCTGGTCGGCCTTGTAGTTGCCGGTCAGGGCGTACATCACCAGGTTGATGCCGAAACGGTAGGCCATCTCGCGCTGGCGCTCGCCGCCCGGCACCACGGCGGCGAGCGGCCGGCCCTCCGGATCGATTGCCCAGGCGCTGGCCCAATCGGCGCCGCCGATGATCAGCGCCGAGACGCCGTCATTGGTGTGCCGGCCGCCATGCGCCTCGACCCAGACCCGGCCGCCGGCCCAGCGGCCGGGGAAGTCCTGCATCAGGTAGAACGCCTTGGTCAGCACGTGGTCCTCGGGTACCGGCACCAGCGGCGGCACGTCGAGCCGGCGCAGCAGGCGCCGCAGGCGCTGGCCGCCCGGGCCGCGGCGCGCCAGACCGACGGCGCCGCGGCCGTCCTGGTCGCGGGTGTCGAACAGGATGGTGCCGCCGGTCTTCATGTAACGGTCGAGCTTGGCCAGGGCCTGCTCGCTCAGCGCCGGCTGCTCGGCCACCACCGGCCAATAGAGCATCGGGAAGAACAGGATGGCGTCGCGCTCCAGGTCGATGCCGAGCGGCTCGCCGCCTTCCACCGAGGTGCGCCGGCGCAGCATCTCGGTCAGGCCGAACATCCCGGCATGGCTGATGTTGTCGACCCGGGCGTCGCCGGTCAGGACATAGGTGAGCCGCGTTTCCAGCGTCGCGGCGAGCGCGAAACCGTCGTCGCCGGCCGCATGCTTGTCCGCATCCTGGGCCGTCGCCGGGGGCGGCAACGCAAGCGCGCCAGCCGCCACCAGCATCAGCGCCACGGCCGCGGCGGCGACACGCCGGCGCGGCAGCAGGCCGCGCAGTGCCAGGGCGGCGACGAAATCGACCAGGCCGAGCAGCACGGCCAGCGCCAGCGCCCAGGGCTTCAGGTCGATCTCGCCGAGCGTGGCATATTCGCGGAACCGGGCCGAGGCCGGCAGCGCGGTGATCGGCGTCAGGCTGTCCAGCCCGGCTGTGGCGTTGAGCGCCTGGCGCGCGTCGTCGGATCCGTAATAGCCCGGCGGATGGCGCGGGCCGACGACCGTCTCGGCCACCGCTTCGGGCTGCAGCGGCCGCGCCGCCGGCGCCGGGTCGCCGAGCCGGCCGAAGCCGTCGAGGGTGGCGAGCGGCGGCAACGCTTCGCCGCCGGCCGCGCCGGCGACGCCCTCCGCCTGCTCGACGATGCGGTGCAGCATGTCGACGAACAGGCCGGAGATGGCGAGGTTCGACCATCTGGTGTTGGCGCTGGTGTGGAACAGGATCAGGCGGCCGTCGCCGCGCCGCGCCGCGGTGACCAGCGGCGTGCCGTCGATCAGCCGTGCCCAGGTCTTGGCGCCGAGGTCGAGCGTCGGCTCGGCCAGCACCTGGCGCCGGATCAGCACATCGGGCGGCACCGTGAGCCCATGGAACGGGCTCGCCTCGTCGAATGGCTCGAGCCGCGCCGGCTCCGACCAGCTGAGCGCGCCGCCGAGGTCGCGGCCGCCCTGGCGCAGGCGGACGGGCACCAGGTCGTCGACATTCTCGGCCATGCGCGGCCCGGCGAAGCGGACCAGCACGCCGCCGGCCTCGAGCCATTGTTCCAGGGCCGTGCGCTCGGGGCCGACGACCTGGCCGATGTCGGACAGGAACAGCACCGCGAGCTCGCGTTGCAGCAATTGGCCGATACTGCCGGTGCGTATCTCGGCGAAGGGCCGCATCGCCCGCGCCAGATAGAAGTCCTCCGACAACAGCGGCTGCTCGGTCTCGATCGGCCCGCCGGAGACCAGCCCGACCGGCCGCCGCCGCCAGCGCTCGTCCAACAGCACCACGGTGCCGGCGCTCGCCTGACCCTCGATCTCCAGCCGGGTCAGCCGGTTGCGCAACTCGATCGGCAGCTCGATCATTGCCTCGGCGCGGTCGGCGCCGTCCTCGAAGGTCAGCGGCTGGCGCGCCGCCGCCTGGCCGCGCTCGCCGACGGCGCGCACCCAGACGGAACGGCCGGGACCGGTGGTGGCGCGCAGGGCTTGCAGGCGCAGCCCGCGGCCCTCCACGGTCGGCGGCAGCAGCGCGAGGGCGAGCTCCGGCGGCGGGTCGGCGATCACCTCCAGCCGCCCGAGCGGCCCCAGCCGCTCCGCCAGAGCGTCGGCGTCGGCGCCGCCGAGGCCGTCGCTCAACCAGGCGCTCGCGGCCGGCGCGGCGATCTCGACGTCCTCGAGCGCCGCGACCAGCCGCTCGCGCGCCGTTGCCCAAGGCTTCGGTTCCAGGCCGCGCACCAGCCGCTGCGCCTCGGCCGCGGTCATCGGTTCCGGCTTGGCGAAATCCTCGCCCGTCGCCGGGGCTGCGGTCCGCAGCAGGATCACCGGCCGGCCGGCGCGCGCCGCCTGGTTGACCAGGTCCTCCAAGGTATCGAGGCGGCGCTGCCAATTGGCCGCCGCCGGCCAGCCGTCGTCGACCACCAGGATCACCGGCCCGCGGCCCGGCAACTCGGCGCCCGGATTTACCAGCGGATGGGCCAGAGCGAGGATCACCAGCGCCGCCAGCACCAGGCGCAGGATCAAGAGCCAAAGCGGCGTCCGGGCCGGCGTCTCCTCGCGCTGGGTCAGGCTCATCAGGATGCGGATCGGCGGGAACGGCACGCGCCTCGGCGACGGCGGCGTCACCCGCAGCAGCCACCACAGGATCGGCAGGCCGGCCAGCGCCACCAGCATCCAGGGCAGGGCGAAGGCGAGCGGGCCGAGCGCCAGCATCAGCGGCCCCCGCCGAGCGCCGTGAACAGCGCCAGCAGCGCGGTCTGCGGCGGCCGGTCGGTGCGGTGGGTGGCGAAGGTCCAGCCGGCCGTGCGGGCGATCGCCTTCAATCCTTCGTGGCGGTCCTCGAGCCGCCGGTGGTAGGCGGCGCGCAGGCTCTCGACGCGGCCGACGGTATAGCTGCCCTCGCCCTCGACGCCTTCGAAGCGGGTGCGGCCCTCGAACGGCAGATCGGCCTCGGCCGGATCGATGACCTGCAGCAGGTGGCCGACCGCGCCGCTCGCGGCGAGCGCGCGCAGCCTTTGGTCGACCTCGTCGAGCGGCGACAGGAAGTCGCCGATCAGCACCAGTTGCGCGTGGCGCGGCAGGTGGCGGAGCGCCGGCAGGCCGGGCGCCGCCGCTTCGGGCGGGCGCGACAGCAGTTCGGCGATGCGGTCGAGCGTCGCGCGCCCGGTGTTGGGCGGCCGATCCTCCTCCATCAGTGCGATCTGCTCGCCGGCCCGGCTCAACAGGCAGGCCAGCGCCATCAGCAGAAGGTCGGCACGCGCCAGCTTGGGCGTAGGGGCCAGCGCCGAAGCGTAGGCCATCGACGGCGAGCCGTCGCGCCACAGCCAGACCGACTGCGCCGCCTCCCATTCGTTAAGCCGGATGTAGAGCGGCTCGCGCTTGGCGGATTGACGCCAGTCGATGGCGCCGACCGGATCGCCATGCTGATAGCGGCGGAACTGCCAGAAGCTTTCGCCGGTGCCGACCCGGCGGCGGCCGTGCACGCCCTGGGAGACGGTGGCGGCGACCCGTTCCGCCTCGACCAGCAGCGGCGGCAGCGCCGCGGCGAGCTGTTCCGCGCCCTGCCTAAGGGTCTGGTCCGAAGCTGCGGCCTCAGTCCTTGCCATGCTCAGCCAAGCGGCTCCACCAGGCGCCGGACCACGTCTTCGACGGTGACGCCGTCGGCCCGGGCGCCGAAGTTCAGCGCCATGCGGTGGCGCAACACCGGCGCGGCCAGCGCGACCACGTCGTCGATCGAGGGCGACAGCCGGCCATCGAGCAGCGCCCGCGCCCGGACCGCCAGCATCAAGGCCTGGCTGGCGCGTGGGCCGGGGCCCCACCAGACATGGCGGCGCACCTCCTCATGGGCGCTTTCCTCCGGCCGGCCGGAGCGCACCAGCTCGAGGACCGCGTCGACGACGCTCTCGCCGACCGGGATGCGCCTGACCAGGCGCTGCGCCGATTGCAGCTCGGCCCCGGTCATCACCGCCTGCGGCTCGGCCTCGACAAGGCCGGTGGTGGCCAGCAGCATACGCCGCTCCGCCTCCAGGTCGGGATAGCCGACATTGACCTGCAACAGGAAGCGGTCGAGCTGCGCCTCGGGCAGCGGATAGGTGCCCTCTTGCTCCAGCGGGTTCTGGGTCGCCAGCACATGGAACGGGCTCGGCAGCGGATGGCGTTGGCCGGCGATCGACACCTGGCGTTCCTGCATCGACTGCAACAGCGCCGACTGGGTGCGCGGGCTGGCCCGATTGATCTCGTCCGCCATCAGCAGCTGGCAGAACACCGGCCCCTTGATGAAGCGGAACGAGCGGCGCCCGGCCTCCGATTCGTCCAGCACCTCGGAGCCGACGATGTCCGCCGGCATCAGATCCGGGGTAAACTGGATGCGCTTGTCGTCGAGCGACAGCACGGCGCCCAGCGTCTCGACCAGCTTGGTCTTGGCGAGGCCCGGCACGCCGATCAGCAGCAGATGGCCGCCGGAGAGGAGCGTGATCAGCGTCTCGTCGATGACATGCTGTTGGCCGAAGATCACGGTGCCGATCGAGCTGCGAACCCGGGCGATCTTGGCGCCGATGGATTCGATCTCATGGGCGAGATCCTCGCCCGTTGCGCTTACGTCTTGCATGCGAGTGATTATATTATTCGCGACGAGTGCATTGCCATCGATTCCGTGAATTAATGCAGCGAATTTGGACAAATTTGGGTAAAGCCAGGGAATGCCTACCGTAAAGAGGGACGCGAATGCCATTGCCGCGGTGCTGGCGGCACAGAACGGCAAGAAGCTGCCGCCGGTGCATCTCTGGAATCCGGAATATTGCGGCGATATCGACATGCGAATCGGGCGCGACGGCACCTGGTATTACCTCGGTTCGCCGATCGGCCGCAAGCCGATGGTCAAGCTGTTCTCCTCGGTGCTGCGCCGCGACGACGACGACCGCTTCTATCTGGTGACCCCGGTCGAACGCCTTGGCATCGCCGTCGACGACGCGCCGTTCGTGGCGGTCGAGATGTTCGTCGAAGGCGCCGGGCCTGAGCAGAAGCTGATCTTCCGCACCCATGTCGACGACTACGTCACGGCCGACGCCGATCATCCGATCCGGGTCGAGATCGACCCCGAGACGGAAGAGCCGGCGCCCTATGTGCTGGTGCGCGACCGGCTCGAGGCGCTGATCGCCCGGCCGCTGTTCTACGACCTCGTGGAGATGGCCGAGGAGCGCCGGATCGATGGCGAGACCGTGCTCGGCGTGATGAGCGGCGGCGCCTTCTTCACCATTGGCCGCCGGCCGTTGGACCATGAATAACCGCCGCCTCGGCGAAGAGATCGCGCGGCGCCTCGGCGATCCACCGCCGGACACGGTGCCGAAACGCAGCGACTACGACCTCAACCCGCAGAACCGGCCGGCGGCGCGGCCCGATCTCAGGCCCGCCGCGGTGCTGGTGCCGCTGGTCGACCGGCCGGACGGCGTCACCGTGCTGCTGACCCAGCGCACCGTGCATCTCAACGCCCACGCCGGACAGATCAGCTTCCCCGGCGGTGGCCAGGAGCCGCACGATTCCGGGCCGGAGGCCGCGGCGCTGCGCGAGACCAAGGAGGAGACCGGCATCGCGCCGCATTTCGTCGCGCCGGTCGGCCGCCTCGATGTCTACGAGACGGTCACCGGCTATGCGGTGACCCCGGTGGTCGGCATCGTCCAGCCGGAATTCACACTGGCGCCGGACGAATTCGAGGTCGCCGAGGTGTTCGAGGTGCCGCTCGCCTTCCTGATGGACCCGGCCAATCACGCGCGCCACGGCGGCTGGCACAACGGCGTCCGCCGGGCCTGGTATGCCATGCCCTATGGCGATTACTATATCTGGGGCGCGACCGCCGGCATGCTGGTCAACCTCTATCACCGGGTCGGCGACCTGTGCTGACCCCGGCTCCCAGCACCGCCTTTGCCGGGTGAGTCGGCGATGCAGCCCGCCGACCGGGTCGAGCCGCGCGACTGGATGCGCCGGCCGGCGACCGGCGCGGTGCTGGCCGCGGTCGGCGCGGCCGGCCGACCGGCGCGCTTTGTCGGCGGCTGCGTGCGCGACAGCCTGCTGGGGCGCGACGTCCGCGACATCGACATCGCGACGGCGGAGCCGCCCGACCGGGTGATGCGGCTCTTGGCCGAGGCCGGCATCAAGGTGCTGCCGGTCGGTCTCGACCACGGCACGGTGATGGCGGTGGTCGAGGGCGAGCATTTCGAGATCACCACGCTCCGGGTCGACGTCGAGACCTTTGGGCGCCGCGCCAAGGTGGCCTTCACCGACGACTGGCGGGCCGATGCCGAACGGCGCGATTTCACCATGAACGCGCTCTATCTCGATGCCGACGGGACCCTCTACGACCCGGTCGACGGCTTAAGCGACCTGCGCGCCGGCCGAGTGCGCTTCGTCGGCGACGCGGCCCAGCGGATCGAGGAGGACTATCTCCGGATCCTGCGTTTCTTCCGCTTCCACGCCCATTACGGCCGCGCCGCGATCGACCGGCAAGGCCTCGCCGCCTGCCGGCGGCTGGCCGGCGGCCTGGCGCGCCTGTCGGGCGAGCGGGTCCGGGCCGAGCTGCTGCGCCTGCTCGCCGCGCCGGCGCCGGCGCCGGTGGTCGAGGTGATGGCCGAATCCGGCGTGCTGGCGGTGGTGCTGCCGGAGGCCACGCGGATTGCGCGTCTCGGTGGGCTGGTTAGGGTGGAACCCGAGGCCGATGCGGTGCGCCGGCTGGCGGCGCTGGTCGAGGGCGACGCGGCGGCCATGCGCGGCGTGGCAGAGCGGCTTCGCCTGTCGAACGCGGAGCGCGACCGGCTGATCGCCGCGGCCGAGCCGCTCGGCGCCGACGATGCCGCCGCGGCGCGCCGCCTGATCTATGGCATCGGCACGGCCGCCTTCCGCGACCGGGTACTGCTCGCCTGGGCCGAGAATCCGGCGTCCGATGCGTATCGGCCGCTGCTCGACCTCGGCGCCGCCTGGCCGGCGCCGAAATTCCCGCTCAAGGGCCGCGACGCGGTCAAGCGGGGGGTGCCGCGCGGGCCCCGCGTCGGCGAGCTGATCGCCGCGGTCGAGGACTGGTGGATCGCCGGCGATTTCCAGGCCGACCGCGCCGCCTGCCTCAAGCGCCTGGAAGACCTGATCTGACCCCTTTTTTGGTCCTTTTTTCTATCCGCGTGGTTCGAAGACGCGCCAGACGCCGGAGGCGGCCAGCAGCAGTTGGCCTTCGCAGGCCACTTCGCCGGCGAGATAGGCCAGCGTCCGGGTCATGCGCTTGATCTCGACGCGGCCGTCGACCCAGCCGCCGGGGGCGACGCCGGCGATGAACTCGGCGTTCAGCGTGATGGTGGCGCAGGGCCGGTTGGCGGCATGTACCACCGCGTGGCCGAAGCAGGTGTCGATGAAGGTGATCAGCGCCGCGCCGTGGATCACCTTGTTCGGGTTGCCATGCCGCGCTTCCGCGGGGAAGCCATAGTCGTATTTCCCGTCGGCCAGCGCCCGTTGATAGAACGGGCCCGACAGCCCGACATAGCCGCCGTCGACCTGGAAGCGCTCGAAGCCGTCCGGAACCCCTGCCGTCATCGCATTCCTCTTGCCCTGACGGACACAGCATAGCATCGCCCGGGCCGGCCTATGGCACCCCGAGGATCCAGCCTTCCTCGGTCGCCGCCAGTTGCGCCGCCGTGTCGTCGAGCGCGGCGGGCCGGGCGAAGGCGGCTTGCAAGCGGCCGGCCGCCATCTCGGCCAGCGCCCAGTCGCGGCTTGCCTGGACCTGCCGGGCGTCCTTGATCGCGTGACCTTGCGCGGCGTGGTCGTGCAGCGACGGCCAGAGCTCCGCATGGACGATGCCGCCGAGATCCCGGTTCCAGCCGGTCTCGAACGGCCAGATCTTCGAGGCCGCCGCGAAGTCCGGCCGGCTTGCCAGGCGGTGCACCGCCGGCAGCCCCATCAGCACCTGGGAGCCGACGCTGCCGGTGGTGTAGAGCTTCCAGGCGCTCTGCAAGTTGCGGCCCGCGGCGCGGACGCGGGTGTCGACCATGCGCCACTCGCCGAACCGGCGGCCGGCGAAGGGCGGCTTCTTCTCGGTCAGGTCCGGGCCGGCGGCGCCGGCCGGGCAGCCCCAGAACGGGCCCGGCGGGGCGCCGATCTCCCGGTTCAGTGCCGCCGCCACCTCGAACCGGTTGTTGGCGCCGTCTTCGGCGTCCTCGATCCGCGCCGCCAGCCTGGCCGCGAGGCCAGGCCCGCCGCCGAGGCCCGATCCGGCCGGGTAGCCGAACGGGAAATCCCAGGCGATCAGCACGTCGCCGGCCGCGCCGGCGATCAGCTCGGCGATGCGCCGCTCGGCGTCCAGCCGGGTGCGGAAATACTCGGCCGGTGTCCGCCGGTTGGCCTCGC
>CAJHXX010000598.1_pt1 | contig 9875 bp, 12 predicted proteins | sample 9198511 | NCBI WGS metagenome assembly CAJHXX01 (sample SAMEA7708325, study PRJEB35096) | sediment metagenome | biome: marine neritic benthic zone biome [ENVO:01000025]; feature: sediment [ENVO:00002007]; material: shallow marine sediment [ENVO:03000034] sea grass bed [ENVO_01000059] ...
GTTTCGAACGAACGAGGCCATCTCCTAGGTTGGCACGATCTCCGCGAACGGCGACCCGGAAGTTGTCGACTGCACTGTCGAGGCGATGTAGACGCCCGGCAACCTGGGCGCGATCACCGTCGAGGAAGCCAAGTCCCTGCACACCGAGCTCGACGTGGTCGAGGGCATGCAGTTCGACCGCGGCTATCTGTCGCCTTATTTCATCACCGACGCGGAGAAGCTGACCGCCGAGCTGGAGGACGCCTATCTGCTGCTGCATGAGGCCAAGCTCGGCAATCTGCAGGCGCTGCTGCCGGTGCTGGAGACGGTGGTGCAGTCGGGCAAGCCGCTGCTGGTGGTGGCCGAGGACGTCGAGGGCGAGGCGCTGGCGACCCTGGTCGTCAACAAGCTGCGCGGCGGCCTCAAGGTGGCGGCGGTCAAGGCGCCCGGCTTCGGCGACCGGCGCAAGGCGATGCTGGAGGACATGGCCGTGCTGACCGGCGGCCAGGTGGTCTCGGAAGACCTCGGCGTCAAGCTGGAGAACGTGACCGTCGAGATGCTCGGCCGGGCCAAGCGCGTCCTGCTGACCAAGGAGGACACCACGATCATCGAGGGCGGCGGCGACAAGGCGGCGATCGACGCGCGCTGCGAGCAGATCCGCGCCCAAGCCGCGGAGACGAGCTCCGACTACGACCGCGAGAAGCTGGAGGAGCGCCTCGCCAAGCTGGCCGGCGGCGTCGCGGTGATCCGCGTCGGCGGCGCCACCGAGGTCGAGGTCAAGGAGAAGAAGGACCGGGTCGACGACGCCATGCACGCGACCCGCGCCGCGGTCGAGGAGGGCGTGCAGCCGGGCGGCGGCGTGGCGCTGCTCTATGCCGCGGCGGCGCTCGACGGGCTGGCGCCAGAGAACGACGACCAGAAGATGGGCGCCGACATCGTGCGCCGGGCGCTCGCCATGCCGATGCGCCAGATCGTCGAGAACGCCGGCTTCGACGGCGCCGTGGTCGCCGCCAAGCTGCTGGAGCGGGGCGACCCGAACTGGGGCTTCGATGCGCAGACGGACGAATATGCCGACATGTACAAGTCGGGGGTGATCGACCCGACCAAGGTGGTGCGTATCGCGTTGCAGGACGCCGCCTCGGTCGCCGGCCTGCTGATCACCACCGAGGCGATGGTCGCCGAAAAGGTCGAGCCCGAGGCGGGGGCGGAAGAGGCGGCGTGAGAGGGTAAGTGAGGCGCGCGTCTCGACGGCGAGCCGCGTCAGCCGCAACCCGATAATGTCATGCCCGGACTTGATCCGGGCATCCATGAAAGGCGCCTGATTGCGGGCTATCCTGCCGGCATTGCGGTCTTTCCGACGGCCACGTCGTGGATGCCCGGATCAAGTCCGGGCATGACAGCGGGGGTCGAGACCGCCCGGCCTACTCCGTCTTCAAGGTCCTGATATAGGCGACGATCGCGTCGATGCCGCGGCGCGTCAGGTCGAGTTTCGGCATCGGCGGGTGTGGGTCGGCGAGCCAGGTGCGCAAGGTCGCGTCGGTCTTGCTCGGATCGTTGGCGACACGGGCGAAGGGCGGGCCGGCGTCGCCGCCGGCCACGCCGGGCCCGACCAGGTGGCAGCCGGTGCACCACTGCCGGGCGAGCCGCTCGCCCCGCGCCACGTTCTCCGCCGCGGGGTCGGCGGCGAGCGCCGCCGCCGCGGCGAGCGCCAGGCCGACGGCGGCGATGCCGGCCCGGCAACCCGCCATCGGCTTAGTCATCTTCGCCCTCGAGCCGGCGTTCGAGTTCGTCATAGCGTTCGTCCACCATCCAGTCGCGGATCAGGTCGGGGATATCGCTGTCGCCGAAGCGCGCCTGCTCGGCCGGGTCGTGCACGAAGCCGAAGATATGCGCCATCTCGTCGCCGCTCAGCTCGATCTGGTAGCCGAGCTCCATCGCCTGCAGCTGGATCATGGCGAAGGAGCCACGCCACATCCGGGCGGCGAAGGCGAACACGTCGGCGTAGCGCTGGCCGGGCGGCAGGTCGAGCGCCGGGCCCGCCTTGCCGCCGGTGCCGTTGACCGCGTGGCAGACGACGCAGCCCTTGGCGACGAACAGGCGGCGGCCCTCGGCCGGGTCGATCACCGGGATCACCAAGGCGCGGCCGACGACGGCGGACTTGCCGGCCGCCGCCTCGGCCGCCGCCGCCTCGGCCGCCGCCGCCGAGCGGCCGATCAGCACGATTGCGGCCGCGACCAGCAGCGCCGCGACGATAATCAGCAGCAGGTGGCGGCCATGCCGCCTGGAGGGTCTGGTGAGATTCTGGGCCACGTCCGACGTCCTCCGCTCGGTTGCCGAAATCCGCCTGCCCCGATCACGGTGATGCTCGATCGTTTTGCCGCCCGCGACCTTGATCCAGGTCAACGGAAGTTAGCCGTCAGCCGTCAGCTATCAGCTATCAGCCATCAGCCATCAGCTTTTTGGCGTTCGGATCAGCGCCGTCGCCATTCGCTTTACCTCTGTGATGCCGTCATGCAGTCGGGCGGCATCGTCGGCGCGCATCTCTTTCAGGTCCTTGGCAAGCAATATCAGGTACTCGACTTCGCTGGCAGACCCTAGTGCCATCTGCGCAAATCGTGCGAAATCCGGATCGGTGCCTCGACCGCAGCCTTCCGCGAGATTGTTGCCAACGGACATCGCGGCACGGCGAATCTGGCTGGTCAGCCCGAACCTTTCATCGGCGGAAAACCGCGCACTCACCCGATAGACATCCAAGGTGACCTGATGCGCCTTCTGCCAGACCTGCAAGTCCCGAAAATCCTGCATCACCCCATCAACCACTCAAAATAGCTGATAGCTGATAGCTGTCGGCTGAAGGCTTTCTCCCTACCTCGCGTCCATCAGCCGGCGCATGGCGTCGAGATGGCCGTCCGGACAGGCGAGGCCGGATTCGGCGGTGCGGAAAGTGACGCGGCTGGCGCCGAGGCGCTGCCAGCCCGCGATCTCGGCCAGCCACTCCTCCGGCCCGTTGCCGTCGGCGATGACGGTAGCGTCGATTCCGATCTCGGCCGGGTCGCGGCCGGCGCCGGCCGCCGCCTCGCGCAGGATGTCGAGGGTGCGCTGCGAGGCGTTGTCCGGCCCCTGACGCGGATAGACGAACAGGCCGTCGGCGACCCGTCCGGCGCGGGCGACGGCGACGTCGTTCAGCGCGCCGATCCAGATCGGGATCGGCCGCTGCACCGGCGCCGGGTTGAGGCCCGCGTCGGTGATCTTGTGCCATTCGCCGTCGAAGTCGACCAGCTCTCCGGTCCAGAGCCGGCGCATCACGGCGATCTGCTCCTCGACCCGGCGGCCACGGTTGGAGAAGTCCATGTCGAGCGCCTCGAACTCGACCGCGTTCCAGCCGAGCCCGACGCCGAGCCGGAGCCGACCGCCCGACAGCAGGTCGATTTCGGCCGCCTGCTTGGCGACCAGCACCGCCTGGCGCTGCGGCAGGATCAGGATCGCCGTCGCCAGCTCGATCCTTTTCGTCAGCGCCGCCATGTAGCCCATCAGGGTGAAGGGCTCGTGGAACATGAAATCGTGGGCGTACATCTTGGCGAAGTCCGGCCCCTCGGGCGTGCCGGCGCCGAGCACATGGTCGACTATCGAGACATGGGCGAAGCCCATCTCCTCGGCCGCCTGCACGAAGTCGCGGATCACCGCCGGATCGGCGCCGATCTCGGTCTGCGGAAAGGAAATCCCGATCTTCATGGTCGTCTCCCTGGCAATCCCTGGCCGTGATCTTAGCAGTTTCGGCGGTTGATAGCTGTGAGCCATCAGCTATCAGCCGTCAGCCGAACACCGGCTAAATCGACTCCGAGTCGATTTAGGTACAATGTCCTAACTCGACTCGGAGTCGATTTTTCTTGCGGAGTCGGTTTTTCTTGATGCATGCGTCCCGACGCGCCCAGTTGCTTAGCTGATAGCTGATAGCTGATAGCTGATAGCCGTCGTGCTAGGATTCCCGCCTCCAGGCGATGGTGAGGCCCATGAGCTATCAATCGATCGAGGTCAGTCCGGTCGCCGGCGCGATCGGCGCGGAGATCGGCGGCGTCGACCTTGCCGCCGGTTTGACCGACGCGGCGGTGGCCGAGATCCGCCAGGCGCTGCTCGCGCATCTGGTGGTGTTCTTCCGCGACCAGGATCTGACCCCGGCCGACCAGCTCGCCTTCGCCGAGCGCTTCGGCCGGCCGGCCGAATACCCCTTCGTCCAAGGCCTCGACGATTTCCCCTTGATCACGCCGGTGGTGAAGCTGGAACACGAGACGGTCAATTTCGGCGGCATCTGGCATTCCGACACCGTCTACCTGGCCGAACCGCCGATGGGCACGATGCTGTACGCCCGCGAATTGCCGGACTATGGCGGCGACACCCTGTTCGCCAACCAGTACCTCGCCTACGAGACGCTGTCGGCCGGCATGCGGGCGTTGCTCGATCCCCTGGTCGCCATCAATACCGCGAACAAGGCCGACGCCGCCGAGACCCGCGCCGACCGGCTGCGCGACGCCCCGAAGGACGCCAGCGCCGTGCAGACCACCTCCGAGCATCCAGTGGTGCGCACCCACCCCGAGACCGGGCGCAAGGCGCTCTACGTCAATATCGGCCACACGCTCCGCTTCAAGGACATGACCGAGCGCGAGAGCGCGCCGATCCTGGAATATCTCTTCGCCCATCAGGTGCGGCCCGAGTTCACCTGCCGCTTTCGCTGGCGGCCGGGCTCGCTCGCCTTCTGGGACAACCGCGCGGCGCAGCACAACCCGATCAACGACTACCACGGCCAGCGCCGCGTGCTGCACCGCATCACCCTGGCCGGCGACAAGCCGGTCTGACGTGGGGTCGGGCCCAGCTGTCATCCTCGGACGGAGCGAAACGGAGATCCGGGGATCCATGATAGATCTTTCATGGATCCCCGGATCGGCGCACTGCGACGCGGTGCTTGTCCGAGGATGACAGCGGATGGTCTGGACCTCAAAAAACCGATTCGGAGTCGATTTATCCGCCTGCGTCCTTTGCCTGTTGTCCACGGCCGCGGCGGCGGGGGAGTTGGAGCATCTCGGCATCCGGGTCGAGATCGGCGGCGCGGCCGTGGTGCTGGCCGCGGCGGCGGAGCTCAGCCGGCCGGCGGAAGCGCTCACCGACGGCCGGCCGGCCCTGGGAGGCCCTGGGTGCGGGCGCGACATCGCGGAAGCCTGGCTGACCGAGCCGACCGGGCGTTATGGCCACCGCGTGCTCGGCGACGCGATCGAGGCCGGCGCCCTGCTGGCGGTGCTCGGCGACGGCCGGCGTTTGACCTACCGCCTGCCCGCCGACTCGGTGTTCGAGGACCTGGCGCCGCGCCTCGCCGACCTCGACGGCGACGGCCGGGACGAGATCGTCGTCGTGCGCTCCTATCTCGATGCCGGCGCGGCGCTGGCGGTGCTCGGCGTTGCCGACGGCCGCCTGCGAATTGTCGCCGAGACGCCGCCGATCGGCCGACCGAACCGTTGGCTCAATCCGGTCGGCGCCGGCGATTTCGACGGCGACGGCCGCGCCGAAGTCGCCTATGTGGAGACGCCGCATATCGGCGGGACCTTACGCATCTGGCGGCTTGAAGGGCGGCGGCTGGTGCAGGTCGGCCGGCTCGACGGCTTCTCCAACCACGCGATCGGCTCGCGCGCCCTCGGCCTGTCGGCCGTACTCGACCTCGACGGCGACGGCGCTGCCGAGCTGCTGATCCCCGACGCCGCCCGGCGCGCGCTCCGGCTGATCGGCTTCGCCGGCGGCCGCTTCCGGGAACTCGGGCGGCTCCGCCATCGCAGCGACATCGCCGGCGACGTCACGGTCCGCGACCTCGACGGCAACGGCGCCGCCGACGTCGCCTACCGCCTGGCCGACGGCCGCTGGGTGCGGCTGCTCAGGTGACGGCGTCGGGTTCCGGCGATGCCGCGTACAATTGCATGAAGTTCTTCGCCGCGCGCGCCGCGCGCGCCTCGATTTCCGCCTTCTCCGGCGCCGCCACGAGGCCCAGGAGACGCCTTACCTGGGTGTCGCCGAGCAGCAGACCGAGATAGTCCTCGGCCGCCTCGGATGGGGTTTCCAGTCGCAGGGCGCCGCGTTCCCGGCGCAGCTCGAGAAAACGGATGAAGCTCGGCAAGGTGGCGTCGCGGCCGGTGCGGGCGAGGATCTGCGCGAGGCGGGGATCCGCCCTCGCCTCCGAGATGGCGGCTCGGTTGATCGCGACGGCGCGGTCGCCGAGCAGCAAGTCCAGCAGCGCACGGCCGAACTCCACCAGCACGGCTTCGGTCGGCGCATCACCCTCGAGGTGACGCGCGAGCACCGCTTGAACGGCTTCGGCATTCCGTTGGATCACCGCCTCAAAGAGGCCGCGCTTGTCGCCGAACCAGGCATAGAGCGTTTCCTTCGACGCCGATGCGCGGCTGGCAACTTCGAGCATGCTCGCGTCGCGGTATCCCCGCTCGGCCAGAACTTCGATAGCGACATCCATGATCTCGTGGCGACGCTGGGCGCGTGTTGCAGCCTTCATGTCTGTTGTCCGCTCAGAAAAGATCTTGACAGAAACCGTACCAGTAGGTACGCCTAAGGGCAAGCGTACCATTTGGTACGGTTTAATCCTGGAGAAGTTCGATGTCAGATCCTGGTGAGTCTGCGGCCCGGCAGGACCATCCCGCATCGGCGGCGATCGTTGTCCTGCTCGTGCTGACCGGCATTATGTTGCTGGCGCTTTTCTCGCGCACGGCGCCGCATCCGCCGCTCGAAGTGCCGCCCTTCGCGCTCGGCCCTTTCCTCGGCGCCTCCCTGGCGATTGGTGCGGCGGCGTTCCAGCTTGTTCGCCAGGGCGCGCGCCATGGCGGCACGCTTGCCGTCCTGTTTGCCCTGACGGCCCTGGTGTCCTTTGGGCCGCAGAAGTACTTCGACCCGGCGTTCTTGCGCATCTGGCCGGCCGTGATCACCGCGCAAATCGCCGTGATTGTCATTGTCGCCTGGTGCGTCGTCGCCTTCAGGAGGGGGCGGCCTATCTTGTGAGGAAGTCCGGGTCGGGCCTGACCCTTTGGGGCCGATCTAGAATCGGTAGCGCAGGGCGAGGCGGAAATTGCTGGAGCCGTAATCCATGTACAGGTCGTGGGTTAGCGCCGCCTGTCGCGGCGTCACGGAATCGAGCAGCAGGGCGGCGAAGAAGCGGTATTCCAGCGACAGGGTGACGTGATCGGAAACCGCGTAGCCGACGCCCGTGCCGAGCTGGAAGCCGAGGCCGTCGATCTCCTCGTCGAACAGCGGCCCGTCGCGGTCGGCGACATCGTCGAGCGACACCCGGACATAGCCGAGGCCGATGCCGAGGATCGGCGTCACCGGGCCGCCGGTCGGTATGTCGAAGAAGAAATTGTTCATCAAGGCGAGCGCCGCGATCTCGCCGCTGGTCGCGAAGCTGCCGGTCTTGACGGCGGGGACCGACCAGTCGATATCGTCATAGTCATTGCGCCGGTAGGTCGCCTCGACCTCGAGCCGCGTCATACGGTTGAACCGGTAGCCGATCGCGCCGCCGACCGCGTAGCCGGTCTGGTAGCGCGCCTCGGCCACCGGATCGGGGCGGATCCGGTCAACCGTCCAGTCCAGGTTCACGCGGTAGTCCTCCATATCCTCGGTATGGACGAAATTGACGCCGCCATGCAGCTCGAGATAGACGCCGCGCTTGGCGGCCGCGGCGGCGCCGGTGATCAGCGGCGTCACGGCGACGGCTATGGCGATGGCTATGGCGATGGTAGTTGTGCGCATGGGGTCCTGCCTGTTCGGTCACTGCAGCAGGATTAGACGGTCCTCCGACGGCAATACGAACCCTTCCGCATTGCCGGCGCCAAGCCGCCCAAATCGCGGCGGGAAACGCGCGCTAGAAGTGGTAGCGCAGGCCGAGGCGGAAGCTGCTGGCGGCGTAGCCGAAGCCGAGATCGTCCCCGGCCAGTGCCGGCTGCTTTGGCTCGATCGTTTCCAGCAACCATCCGGCGAGAAACCGGTATTGCAGGGACAGGGTCAGGGCATCGGTAACGGCGAAGCCCAGTCCGGTTCCGAATTGCAGCCCGATCCCGTTGAGCTCGTCGTCGAACAGGGGTCCGTCGGCATCCGCGACGTCGTCGAGCTTGACCCGTAGAAGACCGATGCCGGCGCCGACGAACGGCGTGAAGCGCGTCCCGGTCGGGATGTCGGCGAAGGTGTTGAACATCACCGAGAGGACGCTGATCCTGCCGCTTGTCTTGAAGTTCCCGGTCTTGAAGAAGGGATCGGACCAGTCGATTTCGTCGAAGTCGTTCTGGCTGTAGGCGCCTTCGATCTCCATCCGGACGATCCGCCCGAGACGCATGCCGATCGCGCCGCCGAGGACGTAGCCCGGGTCGTAGCGCGCCTCCGCCACTGTTACGACGTCGAACAAGAAGCGATCGTTGACCAGATCCTGGTCATGCACCAGATTGTAACCGCCGGTCGCTTCCAGATAGAAGATGGGTCTGTCGGCGGCGCGGCTGTTGGCTGTGTCGTGCGCTGCCGACGCTCCGGGATCGCCGACGGTCAGCAGGGTAGCCGCCGCCAGGAAAGCCATTGCAGCCCGCATCGTACTCGGCTCCCAACCTCGTCTCCCGCCTATCATGCAACGGGCGGTTGGCAAGCCAAAACGCTATGTCTTGCCGGTTCCGATCCCCGACGCATCCGCCTCGATGACGGCGCGTGGCAGGCGCAAGCGCCTGCCCGGCATGCCGCCGTTTCAGCGGCGCCGGCCGGAGATGATGATCACGTCATGTGGGCCGCGCGCGGTCACGATCGCGGTGTCGAGCTCGGTGAAGCCCGCCTCGGCGAGGCTCTGCCGGGCCCGCGCGTGGCGCGCCTTGGCGATGTCGTAGCCGCGGCCGGCGCGCGGGCCGCGCGTGGCGAAGGCGAGCCGGCCGCCGGGCCTGAGCACCCGGCCGATCTCCCGGCAGGCCGCCGCCGGCGCGGCGAAGAAATGGAAGACGTTGACCGCGACCGCGGCGTCGAACATGCCGTCGCGGAACGGCAGCCGCTCGGGCGAGCCGTGGCAGAGCAGCATGCGCCCCTCGGCGACCGCCGCCAGGTTGCGCCGGAGCGCGCGGCGCAGCATGACCGCCGAATGGTCGACCCCGGCGACCAGGCCGTTCGGCGTCCGCCGCGCGAGCGCCCGGGCGGTGACGCCGGGACCGAAGCCGATCTCCAGGATGGCGTCGCCCGGCGCCGGCGCCAGCCATTCGACCAGGGCGCGGTTCTCGCGCCGGTTGACCAGCGGCATGCCCTGCGCCGCGATCCAGCCGAGCAGGCCGCGCGGCCGCCCGTCGCGCCGCCATTTCAGGGCCGAGAAAGCTTCGGGCGGCGCCGCGGCGTCGTCTTCAGGTGGGCAGATCGTCATCATTCAACCTCCGCGTTCCGGTGAGATGGTTTCGAGCGGCCGGTTGGCGGTCTCCGGAATGAATGCCGCGATCGCCAGCAGCGCCCCGGCCGCGGCGCCGGTCATCAGGCTGACGGCCGCGGCGTGGCTGCCGAGCAGGCCGAACAGCACGCCCTCCGAGAGCGTCCCGGCCGAATAGCCGAGCGTGTGCATGACATTGCCGAACGAACTCGCCGTGGCCCGGTGCGAGGTCGGGAACAGCTCGGCGTCGAAGGCGGCGAAGATCACCAGGGCGGCGAAGTTGGCGAAGGTGTAGAGGATCCAGCAGGCGATCATGGCGACGCCGTCGAGCTGGTAGAAGCCGAACATGCCGAGGCCGGTCAACAGCACGGTGCCGGCCAGCACCGGCTTGCGGCCGAACCGGTCGCTCAGCGTGCCGCCGACCAGGTCGCCGACGATCGCGACGGCGCCGCCGCCGATATAGAGCAGGGTGATA
>CAJHXX010000128.1_pt1 | contig 9871 bp, 9 predicted proteins | sample 9198511 | NCBI WGS metagenome assembly CAJHXX01 (sample SAMEA7708325, study PRJEB35096) | sediment metagenome | biome: marine neritic benthic zone biome [ENVO:01000025]; feature: sediment [ENVO:00002007]; material: shallow marine sediment [ENVO:03000034] sea grass bed [ENVO_01000059] ...
GCCTCGACGGCCTCGACCTCGCCGCCACCTCGCTCAATCTCGGCGACAACGCGCCCTTCAGCTTGAGCGCCATGGCGCTGGCCGAGGCCAAGCGCCGGGGCGTGCCCTGGGCCAGCCTGGCCGGCACCACCAACCAGAGCGACTACCTGTCGCTCTATATCGCCAACCACATGTTCTTCCGGGTGGCGCTGCCCGGTGCGCGCCGGCTGCTGACCGACCACATCCAGTTCATGCTGGCCAATGTGCCGCGCTGGAACCCGATCTCGGTGGTCGGCCAGCATATGCAGCAGGCCGGCGCCAGCCCGGCCGAGGCGATGGCCTTCACCCTCTGCTCGGCGATCCAGTATGCCGACGACCTGATCGCCCGCGGCGAGCAGCCGGACCACTTCCTGCCGCGCTTCAGCTTCTTCTTCGACCTCTCGATCAGCTTCTTCGAGGAGATCGCCAAGCTGCGCGCCGGGCGGCGCATCTGGGCCCGGATCGCGCGCGACCGGCTCGGCGCCAAGGATCCGCGCTCGCACCGCTTCCGCTTCCACGGCCAGACCTCGGGCGCCGACCTGACCCGGCAGCAGCCCCTGAACAACATCGCCCGGGTCGCGGTGCAGGCGATGGCCGGCATCTTCGGCGGGCTGCAGTCCCTGCACACCGATTCCTTCGACGAGGCGATCTCATCGCCGACCGCCAAGGCGGCGCGCATCGCCGTCGCCACCCAGAGCATTCTGCGCGAGGAGGCGGACCTGACCGAGGTAATCGACCCGCTCGGCGGCTCCTATTACGTCGAGGCGCTGACCGACGCCATGGAGGCGGAGATCGAGGCGGTGATCGCCCGCATCGACGCCGCCGGCGGCATGTACGCAGCGGCCGAGCAGGGCCTGGTGCAGCGCATGATCGGCGACTCGGCGCGGCGCTTCCAGGACCAGGTGGAGAGCAGCGCGCGCACCGTCGTCGGCGTCAACCGCTACCAGGTGCCGGACACGGAGGATGACCGCCCGGCGCCGCTGGAAAGGCTCAGTCCGGGTGCGGTCGACGGCCATCTGGCCCGTCTCGCGGCGTTCAAGGCGGCGCGCGACAAGGCCGTGCTCGACCAAGGGCTCGACGGCATTCGCGCCGCGGCCGAGGACCCGGATCGCAACCTCTACGGCGCGGTGGTCGCGGCGGCCGAGGCCGGCGCCACCCACGGCGAGATCTGCGCCGCCGCCCGCGCCGCCCTCGGCGACGGCCTGCCCCTGGTGCTGGCATGAGCGCGCCGGCCCGGGCGCCGCGCGATGCCGGCCTGCTGGCGCGCCTGTTGGCGGGCGAGCGGCCGGCATTGGCGCGCGCCATCACCGCGGTCGAGAACGAGACGCCGGCGGCCGCGGCGCTGCTCGACGGCATCCGGCCGCGGCTCGGCCGGGCGCGGGTGGTCGGCGTCACCGGCCCGCCCGGCGCCGGCAAGTCGACCCTGGTCGGTGTCTATGTGGCGGAGCTGCGCCGCCGCGGGCTGAGCGTCGCCGTCGCCGCCGTCGACCCGTCGAGCCCGGTTTCCGGCGGCGCGATCCTTGGTGACCGCATCCGCATGGCCGGCCATAACCGCGACCCCGGCGTGTTCGTGCGCAGCCTGGCGGCGCGCGGCCATCTCGGCGGGCTGAGCCGCACCACCGGCCGGGTGGTCGACCTGATGGCCGCCGCCGGCTATGACCAGGTGGTGGTGGAGACGGTCGGCGCCGGCCAGTCCGAGGTCGAGATCGCCGGCCTGGCCGACATCAAGCTGGTGGTGCTGCCGCCCGGCCTTGGCGACGAGGTGCAGGCGATCAAGGCGGGCATCCTGGAGATCGCCGACATCCTGGTGGTCAACAAGGCCGATTTGGATCCGGCCGGGCGGACGGCGGGCGAACTGCAGGCGATGACCGCGATGCTGCCGGCCGACCGGCCGCGGCCGGCGGTGCTGTCGACCGTGGCGACGACGGGCGCGGGCATCGCCGCGCTGGTCGATGCCGTCGCCGCCATGGCCACGCCGCCGCACGCCGCCGACGATGGCGTCGCCCGTGCCCGCGCCCTGATCGCGACGCTCGCCGCGCGCCGCGTCGCGGACGCGGTGCGGACCTGCGACGACCCCGGCCTCGCCGCCCTCATCGCGCGCGCCGAGAGGGGCGAGATCACCCTGGCGGCGGCGGCAGCGGCGGCGATCGAAATGCTGCGCGACCGGCAATAGCGCTCACCGGGATCTTCCGGGCTCGGCCTCGGGGTTGGGGTGGTAGCCGGGCCCGACCGTCAGCGGGCGTCGCGGGACCACCCCCTGGTCGACCGAGGAGCGGAACGATTTTTCCAGCCCGGTGATGACCTCCCGGCTCGCCGGATCGCGCAGCCGCAGCCGGACCCGATAGTCGCGGTCCGCGACGATGCCGACGACCGGCGGCGTGCGCAGGGTATAGTCGCGCTGTCCCTGGCGCACGCTGTCGGTGACCAGGAACGGCGAGCCGCCGCCCGGGTCCTCGAATTCGGCCTCGATGACGGTGCCGGTCGGCACGGCGCGCGTGACCCGGGCGACCAGGCCATAGAACGCTTCCGCCTCGCGATAGTTGATGATGAAGCCGCCGCCGATAATTTCCACGCCGGGCCTGGCCTGCGGGCCGTCGTCGCAGCTCGCCGCCGCGAGCAGCGTCACGGCGAGCGCCGCGCTCAGCCACCTCAGTCGCATGGCCGAGCCGCCTCCGCGCGTAGGCGATGGTAGCGTCGCCTTGCCTTCGCCCGGTTGCCGCAGACCCGCATGTCGCACCAGCGCCGGCGTCCGCTCTTGCTGCTGTCGACGAACAGCCAGCCGCAGTTCGGACAGGCCTTGACGCGGTTGATCCTGGGCGAGAAGGCGAGCGCCACGGCGGAGTGGGTCAGCAGTGCCAGCAAGGGCGCCGGCCGGCCGGGCGGCAGATCCAGTCCCTGGCCGGTGCGGGCGAACGACAGGCCGGCGATGGCATGGTGATACTGCTCGATCAGGTGCCTCAGCGCGGCGGCGTCGATGTCGCCGCCCGCGGCCACCGCCCTGAACACGCGATCGATATCGGTCCTGACTTTGTGCGCCCGAGCAACGGTGGGGTCGCCGCCCGTTTCGATAGCGGTGTCGAGACCGACGGCATCGGCCCAGCGCTGCAGGTCCCGCTGGCTGGCGAGGCGGTCCCGGCGCCGGGCGGCCTCGGCCGGATGGATCACCGTGTTCGTGAACTCCAAGCACAGCGCCCCGGCGACGAAGTGCCGTTCGGCCCATTCGAATGCGGTCATTTCGGCCTAACCGGTATTCCTCTATTGACAGGATAGAATTACAGGGCGAGTGATAGCAGCATGCCCGCCGCGCGCCAAGCGCGGCGGCAATCCCGGTCGAGGCCATATGGCGTATTTCCTGCAGCAATGCCTGAACGCGGTACAGGTGAGCGCGTTCTATGGCCTGCTTGCCATCGCCTATGTGCTGCTCTATGGCATCGCCAACCGCATCAACCTGGCGTTCGGGGCGATCGCGATGTGGGGCGCCCATCTGGCCGCCAGCGGCATGTTCATCCTGGTGGCGCTGTCGCCGTTCGGGATTATGGCGACGGTGTTGCTGGCGATCGCCGACGCCCTCGCCGGCACCGCCGCGCTCGGCTTCGTAGTGCAGCGCAACGTGATCCGGCCGCTGGTGACCCGGCGGTCCCTGGCTATATTGATCGCCACCATCGGCCTCGCGATTGTCCTCGAGGAGCTGGTGCGGCTCGCCAGCCACGGCCGGGACAGATGGCTGTCGCCGATGCTCGACGAGCCGCTGGTGGTCCTGGCATCCGGCGATTTCGCGGTGCAGATCTCCGAGATGCGCGGCCTGGTCATGCTGATCTCGTTCGCGCTCGCGGCCGGGCTCATCCTGTTCATGTCCAGGCACCGGTTCGGCCGGGACTGGCGCGCCTGCTCGCAGGACCTCCGAATGGCCGCGCTTTGCGGCATCGACGTCGATCTGACGCTGGCGCTCAGCTTCGTGATCTCCTCCGCCTATGCCGCCGCCTCAGGCGCGGTGATCGCCCTCTATTACGGCAATGTCAGCTTCCATATGGGCGCGATGCTCGGCCTGAAGACCCTGTTGGCGGCGGTGATCGGCGGGCTCGGCTCGATCGGCGGCGCGCTGGCCGGCGCCTTCCTGCTCGGTTTCCTGGAGTCGTTCTGGTCGGCCTATTTCGCGGTCGAGTACCGCGACGTCGTGGTGTTCGGCGCGCTGGCCCTGGTGATGATCTTCCGGCCGCAGGGCCTGTTCGTCTGGGCCGATCGCGGCCCGTCCACTTTAAACCGGTGACAGTATATATATTTCATTCTTAAACCGGTGACAGTATATATATATTTCATTCAGATCACAATTCAGGTACAGTATACTTATATCGTGCCTGGCGCGATACAGGCGCCGTCGAAATAGGTATACTGTCACCGAATTATAGAAATAGGTATACTGTCACCGAATTATAGTCACCGAATTATGGAGCGGCCAACACGGCCAGAATGGCCGGTACGACCAGGAACAGGACCGCGAACTGGCTCACGGCCGGATCAGGCGCCAGTGGTCGAAGGGCTCGAGGGCGTCGTCCGGCGCGTTGGTCAGGAAATGGATCTCCGCCGCCTCGGCGATCTCCGGGAAGGCGGTGCCGTCGGCCAACTTGGCGAAGTCGCGCGGCGCGTAAGCGGTGAGGCGGCCGGGGCGAAGCGTCGCGCGCCAGCCGTGCACGCGGCGCTTCTCGGTGATCAGCGCGAACTCGCTGTAGCGCCGGGCCTCGAATCCGTTCAGGGTACGCTTAACGCCGGGCCAGTCGTCCTTCATGGCAAAGGAGCTGTCGACCACCACCAGCACGCGGTGCGGCGCCGCGGTCAGCGCCAGGTGGTAGGCCGCGGCCAGCCCGCCGAAGGCGGCCAGCGCAACGGCGAGCCACAGGCCGAAAGGCTTCACGGCAACGCTCCCAACCGGGCAGGCCTCACATCTGTGCGTTCAGCAACGAGCCGATCTTATAGCGGAGATCCGCCTCGCCGGCATTCAGGTTGGCGGCCTCGACCAGCGCCGAAACCCGTCCGAGCTGCGCGATATCGGCCTCGAAGCCGATGGTGTAGACCGGGATCTGCAGGCCCTCGACGGTCGCGCTCAGCTCGCCGAAGTCGAGCCCCTGGTTGGTTTCGCCATCGGTCAGCACGAACAGCATCGGCCGCACTTCCGGGTCGCGCTGCTTCTCCTCCAGCAGCATCTTGAGGGCGACAGCGATGCCGTCATACATGGCGGTCTTGCCGTCCGCGTCCATCGCCTGCACGGCGGCGTGGAAGGCGGAGCGGTGTAGCAGGCCGAACGGCTTGATCGGCAGCACCATGTGACCTGCTGGTTGAACTGCACCAGGCCGATCGAGTTCTGCGGCGCGATGAAGCTGGCGCCCTCGGTCAACGCCCGCTTAAGCTCGTTCAGCCGGGTGCCGCGCATCGAGCCGGAGACGTCGCTGACGAAGACGGCGGCGATGCGCCGGCCGGCGTCCTTCTTCTCTTTCCAGAGCTGTTGCGCCGCAAGCAGCGTCTCGCCCGCCGGCATGGCAAACGGCGCGTCATGGGCGAGGTCCGGGTCGAAGCCGTATTTCCGGGCGAGATTGCGGTACTTCGACTGTTCCATGAAGCGGGCGAACAGCTCCAGCACCTCGCGCGTCTCCGCATCGGCGCTGCCGACCGCGTAGAGCGGGTTGTCGTGACGCACGCCGAACGGCACGAAGCGGTAGCCGGAGGCGAGCTCGGCGGTCTTGGCGAAGGTCTGGTACTCCATGACGAAGGCGTCGAGCGAGCCGTCGCGGCGCACCGATTCCCGCATCTGCAGGGTGGTCAAGGCGACGAACGGCACGTTGCGCTGGAACTCGACGAAGGCGCTCGCCACCTCCGCCGCCAGCATCCGGGCCTCCTCGCCATCGCTGAAGGTGGCCAGCACCGTGACCAGGAAGTTGAGTCCGGTGCTGGAGGCGTAGGGATTGGTGTAGCCCGCGACCACGTCGCCCTGCACCACCGCGTTGACGATGTCGGCGACGGCGGGCAAGCCGGCGCCGCCAGCGAGGCGCTCGGCCACTTCTTCCTTCATCACCAGGCCGGCGATGTTGCCGACGGTCTTCTCGCGGATCGGCGTCATCTTGACGCCGCGCGCCTCCGCCATGCGCACCCAGAGGTGGTTCGATGGCGAGAAGGCGTCGGGTCGGTACTTGCCGGAGGCGATGAACTGGAAGCCGGTGCCCGAAGCGATCTTGCGGATCCGGACACGGGCGCGCCGGCCGCTCTTCACCTGTTTGTCGGTGGCGTTGAAGGCGTTCGCCACCTCGACCATCCAGCCGTCGGAGCCGGATCCGGACTTCTCGGTCGAGACGAAGATCTCGGCGCTGGCGCTGCTGGCCGGCGGCTCGACCACCAGCGGGAAGGTGTTGATCGCCGGCAGGGTTTGTTCCAGCTCCCGGGTCTCGAGCGGCATCTGCGCTACCCGGTCGACCAGATCCTCGCGCCAGTCGATCTTCCCGACCTGGGTGGCCAGCCGTTCGGCGGCCGCGTCATAGGTAAGCCGGCCGCCGCCGAGATTCCGCAGGTCCATCCTGTCCAGGAAATACGCGCCGGCGCCGACAGCGGCGGCGACCACGAAGAGGCCCAGCACGATCGTCTTCTTCTTGTTGGTCGGTCCTTGCTCTCGCATGTCGGTTCTCCGTCGATGTCGGCCAAGATCAGGTTCGGTTTCAGCCCGCGTCGTCGAGCGACAGTTTCGGCCGCACCCGTTCCGCCTGTTCCAGCTTCGCGATGGCGGTTTCGCCCGAGGCGGCGAGCTGGTCGAACTCGAGGATCGACTGCGCCATCTGCGGCAGCGCCTCGCGCCGGTAGCGGGCGATCTCGTCCATCGCCGTGGTGATGTCGGCGAAGGCCGACTTCAGCGACTCCATGTCGAGGCCCGCTTGGGCGGCCTGGGTGTGGATCGCCGTGCCCTGTTCCTTGAGCTGGCGCGCGGTGCCAGCGATCAGGTCCGAGGTGGTCTTGTTCAGCGCCTGCACCTTGTCGAGCACGATCTTCTGGTTGGCCAGCGCCAATGCCGTCATCACCGCGACCTGCAGGGCGCTGACCGTGACGTCGAGGGCGCGGTCGACGCCGCGCACCAGCTCCTTGTTGTTGGAGATGATGATCGCGGTTGACAGCACGCCCTGTTGGTTGACGGTGAGTTGCTGTTGCAGGTCGATGACCCGCTGGCGCAGCGGGAACATCAGCTCTTCCTCGACGAAGCCGCGGCGCGGGTCGTCCGCCTTGATGTCGCGGTCGAGCTTGTATTGCAGCTTGTGGTCGAGTAGCCGCGCCAGCTCGATCTGGCGGCCCAGCTTGTGGGTCAGCTGACGCATCGCCTTCTGGTCTTCGCTGAGCGTGACGTTGTCGCGCTTCAGTTGGTCGCGGCCCATCTCCAGGCTGCGGACGATCGCGTCGACCACGGTCTGGGCACTTTCGAAGCGGCTGAAATAGCGCTTCAGCGGCGTGCCGATGCCGGGGATCAGGCCGACCAGACGGGCGAACCAGCCGGCCTGGAAGTCGAAGCGGTGCGGGTCCAGCTCCTCGACCTTGAGCTTCAGGTCGATCAGGGCGCCGGCCACCGGCCCGCCGTCGTCGCCATGCTTGGCCAGGTCCTTGATCGGCTGGCGCAACAGCGCGCTGCGATGCGCCGCCTCGCGCTGCAGCGCCCGGCCCATATCCTCGACCGCGCCCTTGGCCTGCTCGCGCGCGTCGTGGTCGTCCTTGCCGAAGTCGAGCAGCCGGCCGATCAGCTCATCCGCCTTGGCGTCGAGCTCCGGGTCGGCCTTCTTGCCGGTGCCGATCGCCTTCGGATCGGGCTGTGCCAGCTCCTGCCTTACCGCCGCGACGTCGAGGCTGAGATGCAGCGGCGCCGGGACGGCGGCCGTCGATTGGGCTGCGGTGTCGGAGGCCATGTGGTTTCTCCTCGCTCTTGCTTGTTTGAATTCAATGGTCCGCGGCGGCGTATCTGCCGACCCGGCGGGCCAGGTTTTCCAGTTCCGCCATCGCGCTCTCGGCGTCCATCGAGGCCTGGCCCTTGCCCATCTTGGTCGCGGCCAGCGCCGTCGCGGTCTTGTCGAGAATCGTCATCGCGGATTCGTTTTGCGCCACCAGCCGGCCGATCCGTTCGCGCTGCGCATCGAACAGTGCCTGCCGGTCTTCCAGGGCCGAGAGCTCGCGCTGCTGCTCGTTCGACCGTGCGCCGCCGCCGCTCAGCTCTGCCGAACGGCTGCCGATATGGTCGGGGTCGATGGTGCTGATGGCGCGCAGCGACACCGCCGCCTCGTGCAGGTTGTCGAGCGCTGCCAGATAGACCTGCTCGGCCATGTCGAGATAGCGTCCGAAAGTCAGTTCGCCGGAATTGAGCCGGCGCCGGAGCACCTCGGTCAGGGTCGTCATCTTCTCGCCCAGCTGCTTCAACTGGGCCCGGCCCTGGGCGAAGTCGAGCTCGTCGAAGTCGGCTGCCAGTTCGTCCAGCTTCTTTGCCGCGCGGCCGGCCTGCTCGGCCGTCGAGTCGCGATACAGCCGCTCGGTGAAATCCCCGAAGCGGAGCAGCAGCGGCGGCCACAGCAGGCCCAGCGCTGCGCCGAGGCCGAGTGCGGCGGCCAGCATTGCCAGTGACGGCTGGAACCAGAGGATGAACGCCGCCTCCATGCCGACCAGAACGACCACGACCGCCCAGGTCAGTGGGTCGACGACGATGGCCTTGGCGACACGTCCTTGCATGGCAGCTCCTGTTTGGCTCTGACTGAGCAACCCGACCGCGAAACTATGGCGGGAAAAGTAGCCTTGCGGTTAATTCTGCGCGGATTTCCCCTGCGGCAACCCGCCTTGACGCGGGCTGCGGATCGCCATGTTGCGACACCGATTCCCTATGTGGGGATTATAGGCGGTTAATTTAGCCGCCGAAGCCGGAATATTCGCCAGCTTTTCCGCCCGCCCGCCCGCCGGTGCCGTGCAAATCCCTGCATGGCTGCGATAGGCGGTCGGCGGGTGACCGCGCCGGCGGATATCGCTATATGATTGCCTGCAGTCTGAGCCACAACCCGAACGCGGGAGACCAGAGATGACCGACACCAGTACCGACCTGGGCACCGACCCGATCGTCATCGTCGGCGGCGCCCGGACGCCGATGGGCGGCTTCCAGGGCGATCTGAAGGACGCGGCGGCGCCGCAACTCGGCGCGGCGGCGATCGGCGCGGCGCTGGAGCGCGCCGGCGTCAAACCGGATCAGGTCGACGAGGTGATCATGGGCTGCGTGCTGCCGGCCGGCCTCGGCCAGGCGCCGGCGCGCCAGGCGGCCTTCGGTGCCGAGATCCCGGACGCCACCGGCGCCACCACCATCAACAAGATGTGCGGCTCCGGCATGAAGGCGGCGATGTTCGCCCATGACCTCCTGAAGGCCGGCTCCGGCGACGTCATGGTGGCGGGCGGCATGGAGTCGATGACCAATGCGCCCTATCTGCTGGAGAAGGCGCGGGCCGGGCTGCGCATGGGCCATGCCGAGGTCAAGGACCACATGTTCCTGGACGGGCTGGAGGACGCCTACGACAAGGGCCGACTGATGGGCAGCTACGCCGAGGACACCGCCCAGGCCTACCAGTTCACCCGCGAGGCGCAGGACGCCTATGCCATCGAGTCCCTGGCCCGCGCCCGGCGCGCCACCGAGGACGGCACCTTCGCCGACGAGATCGTGCCGGTGGTGCTCGAAGGCCGGCGCGGCACCACCGAGGTGGTGGTCGACGAGCAGCCGGGCAACGCGGACCCGAGCAAGATCCCCGGCCTCAGGCCGGCCTTCCGTGCGGACGGCACGGTGACGGCGGCCAACTCGTCGTCGATCTCC